>Ga0222749_10001426_pt1 | contig 12155 bp, 13 predicted proteins | sample IncBWH2Mmetat_FD_197234 | JGI IMG/M metagenome (GOLD analysis project Ga0222749, IMG submission 197234) | Metatranscriptome of lab incubated forest soil microbial communities from Barre Woods Harvard Forest LTER site, Petersham... | ecosystem: Environmental > Terrestrial > Soil > Temperate...
GATTATATACAACGGCAGCCGTGTTAGTAACACGCATCTGTGTGCGACTATCACGTTCCAGAAGCTCGGAAGCTCGGGGACAATTAGATGGGCAGGTGCTCGTTGCGCCCCGCTGACCATGTTGGGACAACTCCCATTGGTGTTTTCAGTTACTCGAGAGAAGACTATAGGTTCGCGCCGAAAGCGAGCAGACGGCCGTCGCAGTCTTTCACCACGAACTCCCGCGTGTTCCAGGGCATGTTGTCAAGTGCGCGAGTGAATTCCACGCCCTGGGCGGCGTACTCGGCATAAAGTGCGTCGGCATCTTCAACGAAGAGGTAGGCGTCGAGCAATTCGTCGGCGTATTTGTCCGGATTGGCGGTGGGCGGCGCGGCGCAACGGAAATGAATCACCTGCTGGTCGCGCGCCACGATGGCGTAGACCGGCGGGTCCTGCCACGTCCCCAGACAGGCGAAACCAAGCTTGCCAGTGTAATAGGCGAGCGTCGCGGGAATGTCGATGGTGAAAAATACAGGCGCAATTTGGCGGAGCATGGGGCAAGTTTACCGCAGATGGCGGGAGCGTTAGAAAGTTAGAAGGTTCGAAGATTGGAATGTTAAGGAGAGAGGCGAAGGCAGATCCCTCAGGTGCGCCCCCAACTCAAAAGCGTGCCCCACCCGCTGGAGCGCGATTGCGTTTGTTGAGGTTGTTGCGCTTTGTGAAATGGAGCATGGCGTGGCGCAAGAGCCAATTTGCTTTGGTCTGATAACTGCGCCCATCGGATTTGAGCCAGTCGATGATGTCGGAATCCAGGCGCATGGTGACGGGCTTTTTTACAGGGCGATAGAACATGCCGATTTGGGCGCCGCTCCAGTCGAGAACCGGGGGAGCATCGGAGAAATCAATGTCCCGGTCTCTTTTTGCGGGCGATGGCTTGGAGGTCGCGCTTCTGCTCCTTTGTGAGCTTCCTCATAGGCCTTCCTTTCGCGGGATTCCGCGGCGCGGGCCGAGATGATACGAATGACTTCCTCGTGGTGGTTTTCATAAAACGTATGGACGACCAACATAACGATCAAAGCCAGCGATGTCGTCAATACAACTGTACGTACACGCGTTTTCGGAATTAAGCAGAGGCCACCCGCCCGATCAGGGTAGTTTGTCGAAAAAGAGGTAAAGGGCAGCAATGCGACCGTCGCGGGCAATAAGGAAATCCGTGCCGGAGTAAGCGGGCGGCTCACCAGGGCGGCCTGATACCCATCGGACAAGGCCGCCATCGCCGGATTCCGCGGGCTCGGAAGTTGGCTGATATTGAAAGTCGGGGTGAGTAACCTTGATGGCGCCGACGATGCGGTCGATCTGGTCGCGGCCACGGTAGACGCCCTTGCTGGGATCGAAGAACACACAATCTTCGTTGTAGAGCTCATCGATGGCCGCGCGGCGGCGGGTAGGATCGTTTTCACCGAAGACGTCGCGAAGATTGCGGATCAGCAAGGTCGATATGCTATAGGACATGGATTGTCTGGTCTCTTTCGTCTGCCTGAAGGTGCGTTACGAAATCACTTGCCACTTTTTTTAGATGAGTTGCCACGATACGTGGCAATGCCTATGTCGGCGGGTGGCCGTCGATAAGTCAGTCGGTAGTGGGTCAATTTGAATGCTCTTCGTATCGCAACACCCCGAACGCCAAGAAAAAAAAATCCCGAGGAAGATAACGCAAAGCCACTACGGACTCCGCGGGATCGGAAATAATAACACCAACAGCCACCAAGCCCAATTTGGCCGCTTACTGTTCCTAATCTTCTCGGATTCGATTCCGTTCACTTCTATATTGCCGGTCTGGCTTAGCGTTCGGCGTTTCTCAGCATCTCGCGCTCTTCGGGCGAGAAATGACTGAAGCGTCCATGGTCGATTTCGCGCTCGCGCGCATACGGCGGCATTTCGTGTAACGCGCGCATGGCGTTCAACAACACTTCGCGCCGCGGTGCGGCCGTAGCGGGATCCGTGGCGGGCGAACGAAACGCAACGCTGGCCATGGTCACGCCATTCGCGTTCGGCGGACGGTTGGGATCCGGCGATGGCGGCGCGGAATCTCCCGGTGTGGACGCCGGCCGTTCGTTCCAGTTGTTGGGTCTCGGCGCCGCGGGCGGCGGCGGAGTATTCAGCCTCCGGTTGTCGCGGTATGGATAATCGCGATACGAGCCGGGAGGCGGAGGATCGGCGGCCGCAGGGTCGTCGTAAGAATCGTAGTAGGGATCATAGCTGGGCGAGTAATCAGCCGTCGGCCACCACGGGTCGTACCCATATCCATATCCATACGGGTACGCGTATCCGTATCCGGGCCAACCCCAATAATACGGCCAGCCCCAGCCGAGGCCCCAACCCCAACCGTCACCGCGGAAGCCCCGGCCGCCGCGAAAGCCGTTACCGCGAAAGCCGCGGCCGAAGGATCCACCGCGAAATCCTGATCCTCCGCGAAAGCCCGTTCCTCCGCGGAATCCTGTTCCGCCTCGGAAGCCGCTCCCGCCGCGAAACCCGGCGCCACCGTGGAAGCTCCCTCCGCCGTGAAATGCTCCACCGCCGTGGGAACCGCCTCCACCATGGAAGCCGCCTCCACCGCCGTGGGAACCGCCTCCACCATGGAAGCCGCCTCCACCGCCGTGACCGCCTCCGCGCTGGGCGAGCGCCGGCGCGGGCGCACCTAGAACCACGAAGGCAAAAATTGCAATGAGAACTACAGGCAGGATTTTCTTCATTTCGGTCCCTCCAACCGAACCACTCGGGACTGCCTGGCAGGAACAACTTCCGCAGGGAACACTTGCGTTGGCAGTCCACCTACCGCTCCATCTTACACCCGCGGCGGGCTTCGGGCCAAACTGCTCCCAACGGAAACCGCGACGAGAAAATCTCTTTGGAGAATAACGAAGAGCCGACACACAAAACCGGCTAGCGGGGCGCGCGGCGAGTGATGAGAAAATGAAAGAACCGTGGTGAGTGACGAGTGGCGAGAAAAAGGGAGGCTACATGCTGCGGGCGACACCCGGCAGGCGAATGGAGCGGAAGCGGCGGAGGCGGGAGAAGAATTTGTTTGCGGTGGCGATGTCGCGGGCGATTTGCGCGCGCAATTCGTCGGGACCGGTGAATTTTTTTTCTTCGCGAAGGCGCTTCCAGAAGCGGACTTCGATGCGGTTGGGAGTGCTCGTTCCCTGAAAATCGAGCAGGTGCGTTTCCACGCTGAGGGCGGAGCCGTTGAAGGTGGGGCGGACGCCGATGTTGGTGACGGAGCGGCGGCTGCAGGTCTCGCCATCGAAAAAAGTGCGGGTGATGTAGACGCCGCGAGCGGGGACAAGTTCCTGTTCCGCGGCGAGGTTGAGCGTGGGAAAAGTGAATTTGCGGCCGGTGCCGGTGCCGCCGACGACTTCGCCGGTGAGGGCGAAGGGGCGGCCGAGAAGACGGCCAGCGTGAGAGACGTCGCCTTCCGCGACTTCGCGGCGGATAATGGTGCTGGAGACGATTTCGCCGCGATATTGAACGGGCGGGATAATCACGACGTCGAAATCGTTTTTTGCGCCGAGTTCTTTCAGCAGCTTCACATTGCCGGCTTGCTTGTGGCCGAAATGGAAGTCCTCGCCGACCAAAACCGTTTTGATGTGCAAATCGCGGACGAGAATCTGCTCGACAAATTCTTCAGGAGAGAGGCGCGCGAGTTCGAGGGTGAAAGGTAAAATCACCGCAGCTTCGAGGCCGAGGGAATTGAACCAGTCCATGCGCTGCGCGTTGGTGGAGAGGCGCAGGGGCGCGGAGTCCGGGCGAAGAACTTTTCTAGGCGAAGGGTCAAAGGTGAGCGCGGTGGAGACGGCTCCGAGGGTTTGAGCGCGCGCGACGGCGGAGCGAAGAATCGCCTGATGGCCAAGGTGAATCCCATCGAAATTGCCGATGGCCAGCACACTGCTTTGTCCGGAGGCGGCATACGTTGACGCCCAGGCCTCGGCGGATCCAAATGTCGCCAGACGGCTGGACTGGGAAGCATTCGAAGAGAGCGGCTGAGATTGCCGCGCGGGGCGAGTGCGCTGGGACTCCGCGATCGAGACCTCAAATTCGAGACCATCGTAGGCCAGTTGTACGTGCGGAAAACCCATGCGGCGCAAGCGCTCGTTCGTTTCTGCGTGGGGCAGGTCGTGAGCGATATGCGTGAACCAGGCACGGCGGGGTTTCAGTTGCTGAATGAGGGCGAGAGCCTGATCGACAGTTTGGTGCATGGGATGGGGGATGTCACGCAGGGCGTCCAGAACGAGTTCGTCGAGACCTTCGAGAAGAGGCATGGAAGAATCGGGAAGCTGGCTGAAATCCGTGAGGTAAGCGGCGCGGCCAAAACGAAAACCTAGAACTTCCATGTCGCCGTGAAGCATGGGGATTGGCACGAACGGAATGCCTAAGAGTTCGATAGGATTTTGCGCGAGCTTCAAAGTGACACTGGGCACGGTGCTGAGCGTTGGTTTGTCATCGAAGACGTAGGCAAAAACGCGGCGGATGATTCGAAACGTTTCCTCGTTGCCGTAGACCGGAAGCGCCGCGCGCTGGCGGATATTGAATGGGCGAATGTCGTCGAATCCGAGGATGTGGTCAGCGTGGCCGTGAGTGAGCAAGATTGCGTCGAGGCGATCGAGGCCGACACGGAGGGCCTGCTGGCGGAAGTCGGGGGTGGTATCGATGACCACGTTTTGACCGTTGCGGGAGAGCAGAAGGGAAGGGCGAAGACGCTTGTCGTGCGGATCGTTCGAATGGCAAACGCGGCAGGGGCATGCGAGTGTGGGCACGCCCATGGAGGTGCCGGAGCCGAGGACGGTGATTTTTAGGGGAGCAGGAGGCATCTTCAAAAGATGTTAGCGCGAATGGCGCGGAGACGGGAACAAGCTGGATGAATGCCGGCTACGGGCGGGCCTTGGCCTTCGCTTGTGTGGCCGCCTGGGCCGCTACCGCCTGGTTGATCTCCAGGAAAGTCATTTTCAACTTGCCGAGGAGGTCCAGCAGGAGGGTGTCTTCTTCGGCGGCGAGATTGCCCTTGGTTTTTTCGTGCAGGGCATCGAGCATGTCGATGAGCTCGCGCGCGGCTTCGGGATCGATGACGGGCTGGCCGGTGCGCGGATCGGCGTAGGCGCCAAGGACCATGGCGGCGTTACTGCCGAGCATGCGGACGAGGTTTTCGAATGCGGGGGAGCGCTTGGCGGTCTCGACCGGAGGCGCTGGTGCGGTGGCCACTGCTGGTGCTTCGGTGGCTGCGGGTGGGTGCTTGGCGGCTTCGCGCCGGGCTTCTCGTTCTTCTTCCTCGACTACTTCTTTCCGCAGTTCGCCCTCGGCCGTAAACGGCCGCCGGTCGATGACGCGGAATGAATCTTCGTGCTTAGGATCGGACAAGGGACATTCCTTAACGTTGAGTTCCCGCCTAGTTTATCACGGGTGGCGGGTTTGCGCCGCGTGCAGCTGGTGCTGTGGGGCTTCGATAGTGTGTCAGTTTCTAAGTATGCAACTAATCATGAGTTGGCCGAAGTGAACTGTTTACCAGTGCTATGTGCATGCTCTGTATGGGACGAGGCGTTTTAGCCGCCTCGGAACAGGCTCGGCAGGCGGGCACTGGACATGCCCATAGCTCCATTGAAGTGGGCGACCCGCGTCGTAATAGTGTAGGTAGAACGCAAAACGCAGGGGGCCCTCACCCTTTACGCAGCGCATACTCCGCTCGATAACAGTCTCGCCGTCCGATGAGAGCAAAGCCTCGTCGTATGCGCATTGGAAATTGTCTGGATAGTCTCCTAGTATGTAGGGCTGTCCCATTTCAATCATTTTGAAACGGTCGTCAATCCGTTCCACCAGAGCTTCGATCAAAACCAGATTCTTGAAGTGTGCTTTGGTCCGCTCCTCGGAACCTGAAACTTTCAATTGTTCCTGATACGCATCCGCGCGAATGTCAGGCTTATATACCCCGAGAATGATGATGGTAGGCGTCGACATCTGGATGCAAGAATCGCAGAGCTGAATTCACTTTTACCAGCCTAACACCACTGTGTTCATGGCAAAACTCCTGATTAACGCGGCACTTGGAAATTGACCCACTGTCGGGGCTTCACTGTGCTTGTCAAAGGTGCGGGGGCACCGTAAAGTGGGACGCTTGATGCGAACTGGAAATCGTTGAAAACATGAAGCACTCCCGCAAGAAACCGACGAAGAAAGCGGGCCAGACGCGGCGCTCCGCGGGCAAACCGGCGAAGGCGATGTCAATAACGCCGGGCGAATGGTTCGAACGGCTCGTGGCCGTGCAGGCCAGGTTGCGTGCGCGCGACGGCTGTCCGTGGGATCGCGAACAAACGCACGAGTCGCTGCGAACGTATCTGATCGAGGAAGCCTACGAAGTACTGGAAGCGCTTGACAGCGGGAACGACGCGAAATTCGCGGAGGAGATGGGCGATCTGCTGCTGCAGATCGTGTTTCATTCACAGATTGCGAAAGAAGAAGGGCGCTTTGCTGTTTCGGATGTGATCCAGGAAATCCACGACAAGATGATCAGGCGGCATCCGCATGTGTTCGGGGAGACGCACGCGAAGGATTCCGCGGAGGTATTGAGAAACTGGGAGCAAATCAAGGCCGAGGAGCGCCGCGCGCTCGCTGAAAAGAGCAAGACTGGTGCAATTGGCGAAGGCGCTAAAGAGAGCTCGCTGCTTGATGGCGTCTCGCGCGGCCTGCCCGCGACGCTCGAAGGGTTTCAATTGACGCGCAAGGCAGCACGCATTGGGTTCGACTGGGAAGATGTGGGCGGAGTGTTTGAGAAGATGCGTGAAGAGACGGAGGAATTGCGAAGCGCCGTGAAAGCAAATGAGCAGGGAAAAGTCGAAGAGGAGCTTGGTGACTTGCTCTTCGCGGCGGTGAACCTGGCGCGATTCCTGAAAGTGGACCCGGAGATTGCACTGAAGAAAGCTAACGGGAAATTTTCGAAGAGATTTCGCGCGATGGAGAAGCTGGCACGTGAAGAGGGCAACGAGTTCAAAAATCTTCCACGAGAGACGATGGAGTCGCTGTGGGAGGCTGCCAAGCAGGCCGAGGCAAAAACGGACGCGGCGAAACACCGGGGAGCGCTAACCAAGCGATGAGCGGGGATATCGTTATTCGCAAATGCGAGCGGCTCGAAGAGTTCCAGCGGTGCGTGGAGCTGCAGCGCGAAATCTGGGGAGAGGCGGATTTGGAAGTCGAGCCGGCTACGTTGTTCGTGGTCGCCGCGCACACCGGGGGCGGGGTGATAGGCGCTTTCGATGGCGACCGGATGGTTGGGTACACGCTCGCGGTGGCTGGGGTTCGTGGAGGCGTGCCGTACCTCCATTCGCATATGGCCGGCGTGCAGAGCGAGTACCGCGACCGCCGGGTGGGCCGGATGCTGAAACTCTTCCAGCGTGAGGAAGCGTTGGGGCGGGGATTCCGGTTGATCGAATGGACGTTTGACCCGCTGGAATTGCGCAACGCGCATTTCAATCTGAACCGGCTCGGGGCCATCTGCCGAAGATATGAACCGAATTTGTATGGCGTGACGACCAGTCCGCTGCACCGGGGATTACAGACAGACCGCCTGGTGGCGGAGTGGCATCTGGATTCGGCGCGCGTGGTGGCGGCGATTGGGGAGCTTGTTAAAGAACCGGCGGAAGCGCCAGCAACGATTGAAATGCCGGCGGAATTGGAACGCTGGCAACGCGAGGATTCGCCAGAAGTTGGCAAGGTACAGGCGCGCATCCGAGGGGAATTCACAAACTGGTTTGCCAAGAGGTACGCAGCAGTTGGATTGCGAAATGTTGCCGGGAACAGGGCATATCTGCTGACGCCGTGGAGCGATTTCTAGGAAAGGGTAGCGAGCGGAAAAAACATGCGCGTACGAGAAATCACGATGCGGGAAATTCGGATGAAGCTGGTGACTCCATTTGAAACCAGCATGGAGCGCACCGACGTTCGCCGCATCGTGCTGATCGAAGCGAATGTCGACGGCGCAACAGGGTGGGGCGAGTGTGTTGCAGGCGAGACGCCTTCCTACAGTCCGGAGACGACGGAGACGGCGTGGCACATCCTGCGCGATCACCTTTGGCCACTGATGAAGGGAAGGGAGTTTGGTTCCGCTGGGGAAGTCTGGGACCTGCTGGGGCACGTGCGCGGTCATAATATGGCCAAGGCGGCTCTTGAAGCCGCGGTGTGGCATGCGGAGGCAGTACAAAAAGGGATACCGTTGTGGAAATTACTGGGCGGCACGCGCGAGGAGATTGCCAGCGGTGTCTCGATTGGGATCAAAGAATCGGTGGAAGAGCTCGTGGCCGAGGTGAAGAAGGAACTGGCCGCGGGCTATCAGCGCATCAAGATCAAAATCAAGCCTGGTAAGGATTTGGAGCCGGTGCAACGGCTGCGGCAGGATTTTCCGCGCATCAAGCTGATGGTGGACGCCAACTCCGCGTACACGTTGAATGACTGGCCTCTCTTGAAGCAGCTCGAAGGCTTTTACCTGATGATGATCGAGCAGCCGCTGGGCTGGGATGATCTTTACGGCCATATCGAACTGCAGAAAAAGCTGGACACACCGATTTGCCTGGATGAATGCATCCACACCGAAGAGCAGGCACGCGCGGCGGTTGAACTCGGCGCCTGCAAAATCATCAACATCAAGCTTGGACGCGTCGGGGGATTTACGGTGGCGCGGCGGATTCACGATTTTTGCATGGAGCATGGCATTCCCGTGTGGTGCGGAGGGATGCTGGAATCCGGAATCGGACGGGCGCACAACATCGCGCTTTCGACACTGCCGGGGTTCACGCTGCCGGGTGATGTGACGGCCAGCAAGCGCTATTTCGAAGAAGACATCATCGAGCCGGAAGTGACGGTTTCACCGCATGGAACGATTCGCGTGCCGCTGGGGCCAGGCATCGGCTTCGAGCCGCGCGTTGAACGCATTGAGAAACTGACCGTTCGGAAAGAACGGCTGACCTGAGCCCGTGGAGATTCAAGCATCCAGCGGACGCGCGCCCTCGCGCGGCGCGATTGCAGCCTCGATTGGACTGCTGATCGTAGTCTGGGCGGTCAATTTTATCGCCGGCAAGATTGGGATCCGGGCTATGCCCGTTTTGACGCTGGCGTCCTTCCGAGTGGTCCTTGCCGGTGCAGTGATGATTCCGATTTACCTGGTGTGTTCCCGATTGCCGGCTTTTACGGAGGCCACAGCAGCCCGGGTACGCGGGTTTAACGCTCGCGACCTCTGGACATTTCTCTACCTGGGATTCTTCGGTGTAACGGTGAACCAGATGTGCTTCACCATAGGGCTTCGGTACACATCGGTGAGCCACTCGTCGGTGATTGTAGGGATGGCACCGATCTACACGCTGCTGCTCGCGGTGCTTTTCCGGCTAGAGAGGGCGACTTGGCGGAAGGCCACCGGCATGGGACTTGGGCTGGCCGGTATTGCGGTGATGGCTTCGGAGAAGGGGCTCTCTGCTCACTCGCCTTCGCTGCTTGGGGACGGCATAACCATGACGGGTTCGATCGGGTTCGCAATATATGTGGTACTGGGAAAACGCGTCGCGGGGAAATACGACACGCTGACGATGACGGCGTTCAATCATTTTGCGGGGGCGTTGATCGTTTTGCCGCTGGCGATCCGTGAGGCGAGGGCGCTTGGCCCCGCCGAGAACTGGCGGGCGATTCCGTGGAGCGGCTGGGTGGCTTTGCTGTACATGGCGCTGTTCAGTTCCGCGTTGGCGTACGTTTTCTATTTCTGGCTGCTGAGGTATTTGGAAGCGTCGCAGTTGGCCGCCTTCTCTTATCTCCTGCCCTTGCTGGCAACAATATTGGGAATTCTTTGGCTCGGTGAGAAAGGCTCGTGGGGACAGGTGCTGGGTGCGGTTCTCGCGCTTGGCGGTGTCTACTGGATTGAAGCGGGCCGGACACCGGCCCCGGCCTGAGGTACCCCATCCGCACCTATTGACCATTAGGCGCTACCAATCGCTGAGTTCTATTGCGATGTAGTACTAGTATCTCCAGAATCAATCCAGGCAGTCCCTTCTAGGAAAATTCCGTGAGAACGATTTCTACTCTGTCCGCGGGAAGATGCATACGGCGAGTTCTTACAAAGAACGCGTTTGCCATCCTGCTGTTGTTCTTCGGAATGCTCCGAGAATATCCCGCCCAAGCCAAGCAAAGTGACCAGCAGCCTCCCGCGAACTTGAAGCAATTGAGTCTTGAACAGCTGGGCAGCCTAGAAGTGACGACTGCCTCCAAAGAGCCGGAACAGGTCTGGAAAACGCCGGCGGCGATCTACGTGCTTACTCAGGAGGACATACGGCGGTCGGGGGCCACGAGCATCCCTGAGGTCCTTCGGCTGGTTCCGGGAGTGGAAGTGGCCCGAATTGATTCCGACCACTGGGCAGTCGGGATACGCGGATTTGGAGGGGAATTCTCGAAGTCGCTGCTGGTCCTGATTGACGGCCGGAGCGTGTATTCCCCCCTATTTGCCGGGGTGTATTGGCAACTCCAAGATACGGTGCTTGAGGACATCGATCGAATCGAAGTGATTCGAGGTCCGGGCGGAACGATCTGGGGAGCGAACGCGGTCAACGGGGTCATAAACATCATCACCAAGAGCACGAAGGATACGCATGGGGTGCTCGTTTCCACAAGCGGAGGGAATCTAGATCAAGGCATTGCCAGCGTCCGCGTGGGGGGCACAAGCGGCAAGGGCTTCGACTACCGGGTATACGGCAGGGGCTTCATCCGTGGTCCGGAGTTTCATCCCGGCAACGATCCATCGAATTTCGATTATTGGAAGACCGGTCAACTAGGTTTCCGCACGGATTGGGACATAAACTCTCGCGACTCACTCACGGTGCAGGGCGACATGTATGCAGGGCTCGACGGAGAAAGGGTCGCCGTCTCGCTCTATACACCTCCCAGCAGATTGGTAATCGACGGGCCGCACGACGTGGGTGGAGGCAATATCCTGGGACGCTGGCGGCGAGAGTTCAGCAAGGATTCCGACATCCAGATCCAGGGCTACTATGACCGGACCTCACGCTACAGTCCGCAGCTCGACGAGATTCGCGACACCTTTGATATCGATCTCCTCTATCGCGTCAAGCTGAAGGATCGGCACAATGTCCTGATGGGCGTCGGGGGCCGCTGGAGTCCCGATACCATCGTTCAGAAATTCGCCACACTCGATTTCGAACCGCACAAAGAAACGGACAGCATTTATAGCGGATTCCTGCAGGACCAGATCGCCATTGTTCGGGACAAAGTGGCGCTAACCTTGGGCTCGAAATTTGAGCACAACAATTACTCGGGATTCGAAATCCAGCCGAACGTGCGGCTGCTTTGGACGCCAACCCGGCATCAGTCCTTTTGGACGGCAGTTACGAGAGCCGTGCGAACTCCTTCGCGCCTGGATCAGGACCTGCAACTGACCGACTCTTTGTCGGCAAACCCTCCAATCTATTTGCGTGTTCTCGGGAGCAAGAATTTTTCCTCGGAACAGTTGCTTGGCTTCGAAGCCGGCTACCGCACTCTGGTAGCCTCGAAGCTGTACGTGGATGTCGCTTTTTTTCAGAATGAATATAACGATCTCTATGGATTCGGGCCGGGGGCAATTTTTGTGGAGCCTACACCCGCTCCGGCGCACGTGGTTTTGCAGGTGCCACTGGCCAACGCTCTCAAGGGCAACACGACTGGCGTAGAAATTGCGCCCGAGTGGAAACCGGTCGAATGGTGGGGATTGAAAGGGTCTTACTCGTACTTGCATCTTTACGTGCACGACAAACCAGGCTTCACGGACAACATAAATACGGTTTCCGACAACGGTTCGAGCCCTCACCACCAATTTGTCATCCAATCGCATTTTAATTTTCCCAAGAAGTTCGATTTTGATGTGACTTATCGTTACGTCAGTTCTCTACCTGCCCAGTTGGTGAATGAATACGGCACCGGGGATGTTCGACTCGGGTGGCACCCTGTAGCGGACTGGGAATTGTCGGTCGTGGGCCAGAACCTTCTGCAGCCGCATCACGCAGAATTCGGGAGTGACGTTGACACGATTGTTGGAGTCAAGAGAAGCGTATACGCGAAGATTATCTGGAGAATGTCACGGGATTAGCCACGATGGGCGGGACGAA
>Ga0222749_10001427_pt1 | contig 12153 bp, 5 predicted proteins | sample IncBWH2Mmetat_FD_197234 | JGI IMG/M metagenome (GOLD analysis project Ga0222749, IMG submission 197234) | Metatranscriptome of lab incubated forest soil microbial communities from Barre Woods Harvard Forest LTER site, Petersham... | ecosystem: Environmental > Terrestrial > Soil > Temperate...
GGCAGTTCAACTCCACAGACCAAGCGACGGGCTTGCGCTATCGCCGCCGCTCCTGGCGAAAAGAGGGAAGCGGATCGAGCCGAGCCGACCGACCGAACCTCTTTTATCCCGTAGAAGCACCAGACGGCACGGCGGTTTACCCGATTCGGCCAGACGGTTCAGAGGGTCGTTGGCGCGGTGACAAAGAGAGATACGCCAAACTCGCTGCTGCGCAGCTAATCGAATGGGTTCAGACAGCCGACACCTGGCAGGCTTATGTAAAGCAGGTGTTCGACGAAAACGCCACACGACCGCCAAGCACCCTATGGCTTCACGATGAAGCCGGGCACAACCACGAAGCCGCAGAAACAGTCAAAGCGCTGTTCGGGGCAAACGTCTTTCAAAACCCGAAGCCCACAACGCTCATTTCGTTTGTTCTCCAAGTTTGCGGAACTGCTGCTGCTGACACAGCCCTTGACTTCTTTGGCGGCAGCGGCACGACCGGCCACGCGGTCATCAACTCGAACCGCGAAGACGGCGGAAAGCGCAAATACATATTGGTCGAAATGGGCGACTATTTCAACACAGTCCTCAAACCACGCATCCAGAAGGTCATTTACTCCAAAGACTGGAAGGAAGGTAAACCCGTCTCCCGCGAAGGTTCGAGCCAGCTTTTCAAATATCTCCGGCTGGAATCCTACGAAGACGCCTTGAACAACCTGGAACTGAAACGCACGCCAGACCAGGACGACCTCTTGCGCCAGAACGAGCCGTTGCGCGAAGATTACATGCTACGCTACCAACTGGACGTGGAGACCCGCGACAGCGCTTCGCTGCTAAACCTGTCGCAGTTCACTAACCCCTTCGCCTACCAACTCAAAATCGCCAACGGAAGCGTTGGCGAATCCAGGCCAATGAACGTGGACCTGGTCGAAACATTCAACTACCTGCTCGGTTTGCGCGTCGTCCACCTGGACACCATTCGCGGTTTCCGCGTCGTGCAGGGCGTGAACCCCGACGGCGAAAAGGTGCTGGTTATCTGGCGCAGCGTTGCCGAGAAACCCAACGCCGAACTGGACACTTTTTTCCAAAAGCAGGGTTACAACACCAAGGACCTGGAGTTTGCCCTCATTTACGTGAACGGCGACAACAACCTCGAAAATCTCAAACGCGCCGACGAGACCTGGAAGGTCCGCCGCATCGAGGACGAATTCAAGCGCCTAATGTTCGATGTGCGGGATGTCTGATTTGCCTATGCCCGCCACCACCACCAGCCGCCGCGCGCGTCGCCCCCAGGCCCCCGCGCTCCGCTTCGATCAGCGACTGGTCCTCAACCAGTGGATTCTCAGCCTGTTTGAGGAAGACTCATTCATTCCCCTCACTGAAGGCTTGCAGGACGCCGCTCTTGAGGGCGTGGACGAAAACAATGTCTCCCGCTTTCACCATGTCATTGCCGCCCGGTTGTTCGAGCGCCAGGAACTCACCCGCGATGTCCTGCTGCAGTACGACGAGAATATTGTTCGCCACACCCAGGCCATCAGCACCCGCCGTAAAGAGCCGCTCCGCTGGAAATACTTCCAGTATCTCGGCCTGCTCTTTGCCGAAATCTACCTGGACCGCTACTTCCGCGACCCCGGCCAACTCTTGGCCGACCTCAACGCCCACCTTGCCGCGTTCAATACCGGCAAAGCCGAGCGCGACCAGATCAAACCCTACGCGGCGGACGATTTGCACAAGCTCGCATTTTGGAGCGCCACCGGCTCAGGCAAAACGCTGCTCATGCACGTCAAAATTCTCCAGTACCGCCACTACCTGAAGTTGCACGGGCGCGAGCGCCAGCTAAACCGCACGATTTTGTTGACGCCAAACGAAGGGCTTTCCCGCCAGCACCTCGAGGAGTTCGAGGCCAGCGGCATCGAAGCGGAGATTTTCTCGAAAGACGGCCGGGGCCTTTTCGCCGGCCACTCCGTCGAAATCCTTGAGGTCACCAAGCTCCAGGAGGAAAGCGGCGACCAGACGGTCGCCGTGGACGCCTTTGAAAGTAACAACCTCGTCCTTGTGGACGAGGGCCACCGCGGCGCTGGCGGCTTCAAATGGAAAAGCAACCGCGACCGCCTTTGCGAAAATGGCTTCACGTTCGAGTATTCCGCCACGTTCAGCCAGGCACTCAAAGCCGCCAATAAACCGGAACTCACCGAGGAATACGCCCGGTGCGTCCTGTTTGACTATTCCTACAAATATTTCTACCGCGACGGTTTTGGGAAGGATTACAGCATTTTGAACCTCGCGGACGACCGGGACGCGGAAGTCCGCCGTTTGTATCTCACCGCCTGCCTTCTGGCGTTCTACCAGCAGTTGGTTCTTTTCGAGGAAGATCAGCCCGACTTCCGCCCATTCCTGCTTGAGCGCCCCCTGTGGATCCTGGTCGGCAGCAAAGTCACCGCCGTTCGCACCGAAGGGCGCCGCGAGGTTTCCGACGTGGTTGATGTTCTCCTTTTTCTCGCCGAGTTCATCCAGGGCGGCCACGACTCCGTTGCCCGCATTCAGCGCCTGCTCTCCGGCAACACCGGCCTGCTAAACACTCACGGCAACGACATTTTCAGCCGCGCCTTCCCCTTCCTTGTGGAATGTGGCCTTGCCCCCGCCGAGGTGTTCGCCGACATCCTGAAAAACGTTTTCAACGCCGCCACCGTCGCCGCCCTGCACGTTGACCACCTGAAAGGAAGCGACGGCGAAATCGCGCTCCGCATCGGTGAAAACGAACCCTTTGGCGTCATCAATGTCGGCGACGCGCCCAAACTCTGCGATCTGTGCGACCAGCACCCCGACCTTTTGAAAGTGGCCGAGCGCCCCTTCTCGACTTCCCTTTTCGCCGGGTTGAACGACACGGATTCTCGAATCAATCTGCTTGTCGGCTCAAAAAAGTTTACAGAAGGCTGGATTAGCTGGCGCGTCAGTACCATGGGCCTGCTCAATGTCGGACAGACCGAAGGCGCGCAAATCATTCAGCTTTTCGGACGCGGCGTCCGCCTCAAAGGTTACAACTTTGGTTTGAAGCGGAGCGGCTTCGTTGAGGAGGCCCGGCGTAACAAACCCGCCCACATCAACCTGCTTGAAACGCTGAACGTCTTTGGCGTGCGCGCACAATTCATGCAGCAATTCAAAGAATACCTGGAGGAAGAAGGACTGCCGCCCAACGACGACCGGATCGAATTTCTCCTTCCTACGTTCAAGAGTCTTGGCTCGCAGAAACTCAAAATCTTGCGCCTGCCCGACGACATGGACTTCAAGCGCAACGGCCCCAAGCCCGTCCTTGGCCCCCCGGACGCCGATTTGCATGGCCGCCGCATCGCCCTCGACTGGTATCCGAAAATCCAAAGCCGGATCGCGCCCGGCCTCACGGCCACCGCCGACATTGCGCCCCGCAACCAAGCCAACTTCACCGCCGAGCACCTTGCGTTTTTCGACTGGCGCGAAGTTGACCGCCAATTGGAGGAATTCAAAAACGAGCGCGCCTGGTTCAATCTGAACCTGCCCACGGACGCCTGCCGCGCATTGTTACAGGACCCAGGCTGGTACACGCTCTACATCCCGCCCCAGGAAATGGAAATCGGCCGCTTCGATCGCGTTTATCGCTGGCAGGAAATCGCCGTCGCGCTCCTGAAAAAATACTGCGATGCCTTCTTCAAAACGAAGAAGGCCGCTTGGGAAGCGCCCCGACTCCGCTACGAAATTCTCGACGAGAACGACGAGAACTTCGTTCCCGAATACCGCTTCCTCATTGACGAGTCTGCGAAGGAAATAATTATCAAGCTGAGCGAAGTCAAAGAGGCCGTCGCCAGCCGCCAATTGAAGCAAATCGAATGGGGCACGTTCCGCTCGATTTGCTTCGGCCCGCACCTGTACCAGCCCCTCATCTATCTTAACAGCACCGCCGTTGATGTCCGCCCGGTTGTGCTGAACGAAGGCGAGCGTGACTTCGTCCTCGACCTGAAAAAGTTCTACGAAAGAGACCCCCCCTTCTTTGAAGGCAAGGAGCTTTATCTCTTGCGGAACCTCAGCCGAGGCCGGGGTATCGGCTTTTTTGAGGCCGGCAATTTCTACCCTGATTTCATCCTCTGGCTTTTGGCGGCTGACAAGCAGCATGTGTCATTTGTGGACCCGAAGGGCATCCGCAACCTGGACGGCGCGGACGACCCCAAAATTTCCTTTTACCAGACCATCAAGACCCTTGAGCGGCGCCTCGCCGACCCAAAAGTCATTCTGAATTCATTCATCATCGCCTCGACACCGTACCACCAGGTTAGCCACTGGCGCGACGAGTCAGGAAAGAGGATGGCAAAAACCGATTTCGAGGCCCGACACGTCCTGTTTCAAAACGAGGACAAGAGCACTTACATCGCCCGTCTGCTAAACACAGCCATGACAGAGGCAGACGTTTGGAGCTTGCCACCGGAGCCTCGCGCTCCGCTCCCACAACCTTACCAATACGTCGTTACCGTCATGGTCGAGTTGCTCCTTCTGTCCGGTGGAGAACTGGCTTGGCGGGTACTCCGTACGTCCACCGACCTCCTGTCCGACCGGCGCAGACTGGCAAAGCTGGCCGCGCCACACGTCGGCAAAGTCGCCCGCGACTGGCTCGCCTTGAACGGGGACAGCTTTGACGCGGCCCACCGATGGGATCAACTCTCAGGCTTATGCTACGCGGGCAGAATGCGCGTCGTTCGGCGAAATGGGGAACTCGTGATCGAACTCATCTCGCAACAAGGACACGTCACATTTTCCCACGTCCGTTTTGACGCGCGGCTCGCGCTGGTTGTCGCAAAGGCGCTCCCCCTTCAGAGCGCAACGGCCCAAGCCACATTCGAGGATACTCAGGTAGCTTCGCTTGTGACCGCATGAGGTATGAAGAAGGATCAAGACGACTTTTTTAAGAAGCTTGGGCGCAACATCGTTCCGAAGCCGGAGCGCAAAAACCCCGTGCTTTGGATTCGTGAACTCCGAATCCTACGCAAGCTTGAGGCCGGAGAAAAAAACGAAGTGCGGCGTGTGACGCTCCGCCGAGGGCTGAATATTATTTGGGCGCCCCCCGAGGAAGGCGATGAGCCGGAGCTCTACGGCGACGGCCTTTCAGGTCACGCGTCAGGTAAAACCCTGTTCTGTCGAATTCTCCGGTACCTCCTGGGCGAGTTCAACTACGGCCCCGACTCATTGCACGAAGCAGTCGAGGAAAGTTTCGAGCATGAGCTCTGGGCTCTGGCGGAGGTTTTCCTCGACGGACAACTTTGGCTCAGCGCCCGTCCCCTCGCGGGGACCGCTCACCGGTTCGCAGTGAAGGGCAGCACGATTGATGAGTTTTTGCAGGGCCAGCTTAGCCGGGGCGACTTCAACGATTTCACCAGCGCCGTCGAAGGCGCGGTCTGTGGCGAGGTTATCGCTGCCGCCCAGGGAGGCGGGCAGTTCGGCTGGCGCTACCTGCTGCCTTGGCTTGCGCGTGACCAGGAGTGCCGCTTTTCAGGTCTCACTGAGTGGCGCAGCCCTCTCGCGAAATCTGAAAATCCCCAAACGAGTGTGGCTGAACAGCAGGAACTAATGCAGGCTGTCCTCGACCTGCTCAAAGCCGAGGAAGTAACTTTGCGCTCCGCCCTGAGCACCGCCGAGGAAACGATCAAGCAGGCTAACGAACAATTGCCGGAGTTGGAGCGAGTGGAAAAGCGGGACTACCGCAAACTTACTGACGGATTACGCCGCGCCGGCGTGGAGCTGTCGCAGATCGAGGAAGGGCTTCCCGAATTGAAGGAGCGCAGACGACTCCGGGCTAACGGGCTGACGCTGGCGATTCAGGAGGCCGAGCGCGACGCGACTTTCGTCGCGTCTCAGGCCGCTTGGGAAACAGCCGTCACGGCACGGAACAACGTAGAGGGCCGCCTAACCCAAGCGCAGCAGACCCTTGGCGAGACGGCGCAAAAACTGGCGACCCGCACAAGTCGCTACCAGCAAATGCGGGCCGCCGGCATCGAAAACCCCGCTCGCATGGAGCAGGGCTTTTGTCCCAAGACGCTCGACATTGCCAGAAGCCGGGGCTGTGTCCCGACCCCGCCCGGCGCATCGCTCGAAACCGAAATGAACCTTGGTGAGATCCTCACCGAGGGCGACGAACTTGAGCAGTTGAAGAAAGAGCAGGAGAGCCAAGTTCGCCAACTCACCAGCCAGAAAACGACACTGGCAACCCAGGTCGCCACGGCGTTCCGCGCCTACAACGTGGAGAAACAACGGATACAGGACAGCACCGCCCAAATCCGTCTTTGGCAGCAGCAGTTGGGCGCGACGCTCAACTTATTCGAAGCGGCGGACGAGTCAGCAGCCTCAGCCGAACAGAGCCGTGCCAGCCTCGCCACAAACTCCGAGACGAAGACGCAAACCAAAGCCAAGATTGAAGCTCTGCGTAAGCTCCATGCCGGCCCCGAGCAACGACTTTCCGACGCTTTCGCCGACGCCGTCAGGGCCGCAATGGGCGGCAAGGTGGAACCGACCATCAGCGTCACCGAGCGAGGAATAAACTTGAGCGTGAAGCGCAAGGGCGAGCTTTCCGGCGCGGCTCTCGAAACGATCAAAGTCCTGGCCTTTGACATCGCAGCGCTGGTTTTGAGTTTGGAGGGTGTCGGCTTCCACCCTCGCTTTCTCATTCACGACGGCCCACGCGAAGCCGACATGGCCCGCGTGATTTACGAGCGGTTCTTTCTTTATGCCCGCAAGTTGGAACAATGCTTCTCCGATCCCAACCAGGCCAACTTTCAGTACATCCTTACCACAACCACCCATCCCCCGAAAGATATGCGAGAGGGAACGGACTGGCTTCGCCTCACCTTAAACACAACCGTGACCTCAGAACGGTTGCTCCGAGCCGACTTTTGAAGGTTGCCCTCAGGCGGGCGCAGCTCGGTCACACATACGGCCAGAGCCGATTTGGCCTTGCCCCTCTCGGTCAAAGACCCTAATCTGCCTCAACATTTTTGGGATCAGGGCGGGGTGTCCGTCGCTGATGAAGCGAACGTTTACCGTCTAAGGGAAGGCTCTCAACCTCCCCGCCCGTTCCCAGAAATCATCAAAGAACTTCCCCACTTTACCGACACCCCACAGGCATGCAAGCCCAAGTTTAGTATTTCCGCGCTCCATTTTCAGACATTAGAACGTGCTCATGCCTCCAATAAATCCAGCCCATATTTCGGCGATTGGCCGTTGACATGAGCAGGCTGGTGAACTAGCGTCCAAGCATGAACGACGATATTGTCAACACTATCGAAGTCCTGGCCGCCAAAGTTAGGGGCAAGGAGGACGAGGCAAATAAGCTCAAGCACCTCGTGAACGAGCTCTGCGCTGAGGCCGGCGTCGCGATTCGTTATCCGAACGTTGCCCAGAACGGCGCGGCGAGTTCGGCGCTTCGCGCCGACCATTTTTACGGCCAGACATTGACCGCTGCCATCCGCAATTATCTTGAGCATCGTAAGGCATCAGGTCTTGGCGCGGCAACCGTGGTAGATATTTTCCGAGCGATCAGGGACGGGGGGTATAAATTTGAGACGAAGAGCGAACAGAATAAACAAATCAGCGTGGGCAACGCCCTTCGCAAAACCAGTTCCATCTTTCACCGATTACCCAACGGGCAATATGGTTTGCTGGCGTGGTATCCTTCGGCTAAGGCGCTCCCAGAAAGCGACGCCACGAAAGCAAAGGGTAAGGGCAAGCGCAAAACCAGGGGCAAGGGCAGGCATCCCGCACAGAAACAAACCGCTGGTGCCGCTCCGGAAAAGACCACCGCCGACCAAATCACGAACAAAGAAATCAGGGATGTCATTTTGAGCCAAGCGGGAGAATTTCAAGCCATAGACATCGAGACGGCGGTGAAGGCTAAATTTCCGTCCAAAGAACTCACCAAAACCAAAATCGCGTCAGTGATTTTCATCTCGAAGAACAAAGGGCTCCTCAGAGAAGTATCGCCGAGGACCGGAAAGAAGGGAGCGATTTACACAAAGATCTAACATTGGCCGGGACCAACAAACCAGAGCGCGATTGTGTTAAGACAAATTATAGAGGAGCACCAGTTTTCGAGCGAGCTTCAGGACTTGGTTCCCAATTCCCGAAGGGCCGACGAGTTTGTCGAAGGCACAACATGGACATTGTGTCGCGACCCTGAGCAGGGAACGCGGGTGCGCCCCGGCTCACCAGTTTGGGGCATACCAATCAATGCTTACGCCCCAGGCGTTCAGAATGTAGTAATCTATTACGCCTTCGACGCAGACACGGTGCATCTCCTCTCCATTCAAGAAGTGCAGGATGACGAATGACTGAAACTCCTTAGTTAGCCTGCAAGCACTGGCGCGCCATAGGCTCAAGCTCAACGCCCCTCTCACGCTCGCTGATCGTAAGTTCCCGCCTTCCGACCATCACCACGGAGTACGGTATGGTTTCTCCCTGCTTTGCCAGGGCCCAGCCGATGAACTTATGGGACTTCTCGCTCACGTCAGTTCCATTCTGTCCCCAGTGCTTTGTAATAACCTCATCAACAAGAGCAATTTCCTTCGGATCGAAGACACTGGTATCCGGAGGACGTAACGAAAATAGCCGTTGCTGCTTCAACCCGTGGTACTCCTTTTCCCTCACTGCGAGCTCGCCGCGCTTCTGCATGGCATTAAGAACTGGCAGCATCGCCTTCGGCGCTGGCCCCTGTTGCAGGGCCTGGTAATCCTGACCAGTAATCGCCGCGCCATGGTAAAGAAACGCAAGAAAGTCACTAAAAAATAGGAGCTTGTTAAGCTTGACCTTTCCAAAGCCTTCATCGCCTTCGGATTTCATCGAAATATACAAGATCAACTCCTGCAATTTCTTCTGACTCCGGGAAATATGTGAACTGCCGAACTTCATTTTTGCTACCATTAACAACTTGTGAATAACTTGTTCATTACAAATTAACACACCTGTAAAGCCTGAAAAGCATATTCGGTGCCCGGTTTCTACGGTAAAAGGCCAGCTCTCCGCAACTGAAAAGTTGGGTTTCGTGCCCTTTGACCCCTCATTGCCTCACTTTCTGGGGCGTTTTCGGTCAAATTACAGTCTCGGCACAATCCCACCTTGCAAACCGGGTAAAACACCCTCCGCAACGCGGCGTCCGCACGCTAGGCCCATTTCGCTTTCTTCCTTCGCTTCGATACATGCTCCGCTGCGGAACCGCAGCGTTCTGTTCGCCGAACCGGCAGACCGAAGCGGGTTTCCAATTCGCACGAAATCGAAGCCCCATTTTCCTCGACGCATGTTAGCTTCTCTTGGCAACACAGGTACTTTCATTCCCGAAATCGCCTGTTACATTCAACCCAATTCCCGGAAAACGACACAGACAACCGTCCAAGCATACTCAGTTGCCCTGCGCTCCAGCGTTTCGGCGCACGGATAACCGTTCAATCGCCGTGACCAACGGGCGGTTTGCTCCGTTCCACGGCCCGCTGGTCGGCCTCCTCTCCCTCACGACCACGTCCGTTCCACTACGCAAACCGCGCGCTCGTCACGAGTGGCAATCGCACCCGAGCCGCAACAGCGGCCGCTTCCGTTGGGAGCTCGGCCTCGACGCTCCGCTACTTCCTTTGCTCCGTAATTCACTCCGCTGCGGAAACGCTCCACTTCCGTCGCCAGCATCTCAACCGACGCGTTCTGCCTTTACGTCATCAAAGGGTTCTTGGTTTGTCAGCCCGCAATGCGCGCAATGAGTACCCACGCCCGTTCTCGAATGGTTCGACACGTCCCTCGATTTCGAGGACCGGGTAACGGACCGTCGTGAGACCGTATGTCTTGTAAGTCTGTGCAAACAGTTCGGTTTCGACGATACCGGTCCAGTCGGCCAGCGAGAGAAACTTCATTGGCTCGCCCGTGATTTGATGATGGGTGCGTTGCTCGACGACGAGGCCGCATGTCGTGACCGTCTCGCCGACGAACTCGCCAAGACGACTCACGGGGCAGTAGGTATCCCAAGCCACATCGTCGAACAATTCGAGCGGATGACCGCCGACAGCGAAACCAAACAGGTCGGTTTCCGCTTCCAAGCGTTCGTGGCGCGATGGTTCATTGAGCGGGATTCCTGGAAGTTGTTCCAATCCGGGCGGCGGGATGAGCCAGGACTGATTGGTCTTGGCGTTAGCGCCGTACGTCTTCAGGACATGCTGCGCCTGCCAGAATTGGCGTGTGCGTGTCTCTCCAAACTCGTCGAAGGCGCCGACGCGAATCATGGCTTCAAGTTCTTCGCCGGACGGTACAACGCGATGAAAGAAATCGGCAATTGATTTGAATGGCCCTCGCTCGCACGCAGCGAGCATCGCAGCCGTCGTGCGCGTCGTAAGTCCTTTGACGCGCGTCAGTGGCGCGCGAATGGACTCCCCATGCGGCACGAAGGCCGGTCCCGGCGCGTTCACAGACGGCGGCAGCAGTTTCAAACCAAGCCGATGGCATTCGAGGACGTAAACCAGCGGATGATAGAAACCTTTGCCGTTCGTCAATACGCCCGCCATGAACTCAGCCGGGTAGTACCGCTTCAGCCACGCCGCCTGATACGCCTCCACGCCGTAAGCGGTGCTGTGCGCTTTGCAGAAGGCGTAGCCGGCAAAGCCGGTGACCAGTTCCCACACTTCAACAATCTTCTCCACCGAGTGGCCGCGTCCCCGTGCGGATGCGAAGAACTCACCGCGGATTTCCTCGATGACAGCGCGCTTCTGCTTATTCAGCGCGCGGCGCAACACATCGGCGCGACCGGGCGGCAGACCCGCGAACGCTTCACTGATTTGTAGAATGTGTTCCTCATAAACAACGAGCCCGTAAGTGCTGCGCAGGCACGATTCCAGTGACGGATGAGGATAGGCCACTGGTTCCATGCCTTGATACCGGCGCGTGAATGCCAGCTTCTTGCCTTCATTCGCCGCACCTGGCCGAATGACACTCACGATGGCGACGAGTCCGTCAATTTCGCGGACATTCGACATCTTGCAGAGGCTCGTCATCGCGGGGCTTTCAATGTGATGCACAGCGCGCGCCCCGCCGCTGGCGATCATCTCCCACACTTCGGCATCTTGCCACGGTTCCAGACCGATAAGGTCAACAGTAATGCCGAGTTTCCCCACCGTTTCCTTCGCGTCGCGCATCACTGCCAGGCCTCCTTGCGCGAGAATATCCATCTTCACCAGGCCGACTGCTTCCACCGCGTCCATGTCGAGATGGGTCGTGGCGTAGCCCTTATTAGCAATGAACGTTGGCGTCAGCGTGTGCATCGGCTGGCGGGAAAGCACGACCCCGCATGGGTGCATTTTCGGATGACGCGGAAAGCCGTCGAGAAATCCTGCCGTCTCAATGGCTGTCTTGTACGGCTCCTCGTCGAGCGGCAGGCTGCAAGTCTCAGGGCTGGCGCGGAGCAGTTCAATCAGACCTGCGCCGCCTTTTGGTGCCGGTTCATCAGGCACCCAACCGCTGCCAAAGCCCCACGGGAAATGTTCGGTGAACTTCCGCACGTCGCGTTCCCCCACACCGAGCACCTTGGCCACTTCCGCAAACGCGCTCCGCGCTTGAAAGGTCGAAAAACCGCCCACCACGGCACAACGCTCGCGGCCATACTTCCCAAAGATGAGCTTCACCACGTCGTCTTTGCGGTCGTGTGCGAAATCAATGTCAATGTCAGGAAGTTTGTGGAGAGCCATCCGTTCCTTGTTCAGGAAACGCCGGAAGTAGAGGCCGAAGCGGATTGGACACACGTCGGAAATCCCAAGGCAATAGCAAACGAGTGAATCCGCCGCGCTGCCGCGCGTGATCCATTCGATGCCACGCTCGCAGCATGCTTGTAGCAAATCCCAAGTGATGAGGAAATAGTCCTCATACCCAACGTCCGCAATGATGCCTAACTCTTCCTCGACCTGAGCTCGCACTTGCGCTAGCGGCACGTCCGCACCGAGGTCGGAAACGATGCGCTTGCCGGTGTAACGCCTGCGCAATCCATCAAGCACCAGATGTCGGAGATATTCGCTTGAGGGCGAATCATCGGGCGTACCAAATGGGGGAAATTGTGGCTTCCCAAACGGAAACGCGAACTCGCATCGGTCGGCAATTTCGTGTGTGGCGCGAATCCAGTCAGGATGTTGCGCGCAC
>Ga0222749_10001429_pt1 | contig 12149 bp, 7 predicted proteins | sample IncBWH2Mmetat_FD_197234 | JGI IMG/M metagenome (GOLD analysis project Ga0222749, IMG submission 197234) | Metatranscriptome of lab incubated forest soil microbial communities from Barre Woods Harvard Forest LTER site, Petersham... | ecosystem: Environmental > Terrestrial > Soil > Temperate...
CCGTGGCCGAGGCCCAGCAAGCGGCGGCGGCGCAGGAGTCCAAGGCGTCGGTCGCGAAACTCTCGGGCTCGCTCGCCGAGATCGCGATGGACCAGGTCTGTCAGCTCATCGCCAGCGCGGAGAAGACGGGCCTGCTGACGATCACGTTTGACGGCCCCGTCGCGCGGGTGTGGTTCGAGGACGGTCTGGTGACGGCGGCCGAGTTCCAGGGGCGTAGGGACCAGGAGGCCTTCAACGCCTTCATCGCGAAGAAAACGGGCCAGTTCGTCTTCCAGCCCGGGGAGATCGCCCCCAAACGCCGCGTACGGATCCCCGTCAACATGGTGCTTCTCGAGGCCTTCCGCGTGGCCGACGAGGCCCGCCCGTTCTGATCCCCCGGGGGGGGGGGACGGGACTTCCGGGCGGCCGCCCCTCAGACCAGGCCGACCTCCAGCCCGAGCCCGCGCCTCCTGGCCTCCAGGTAGGTCAGCCGAGCGAGCGCCAGGTCCTGGATCGCCAGACCCGTCGAGTCGAAGACGGTGATCTCCGTCCCCACGCGGCCCTTTTTCCTCCCCGCGACGATCTCGCCCAGCGTGCCGTGGATCTGGTCGCGGCGGTAGGTCCCCTGGTGGAGGGGCACGTTCACCTCGCCGCTCTCCGTGGCCTGGGCAAGGTCGTCCAGGACGACGGTCGCCTCCTCGAGGATCCGCGGGTCGAGTTCCTGCTTGCCCGGCGCGTCGGCGCCCATCGCGTTGATGTGGGTCGAAATCCCCACATACGAGCGGAACACCACCGGCTGGCGGGACGGCGTCGAGGTGCAGACGATGTCACAGCTCCCCGCCTGATCGGCCGACGCGACGAACCCGCCGCACTCCTGGGCAAACCTTCCGGCCGCCTCGGGAACGGCGTCATACATGAGCGAACGGAATCCGCCATAGACGGCCTGATGGGCCCGGAGGAGAGATCGGGCCTGCACGCCGCAGCCAATGAAGCCGATGGTCGCGGGTGACCGGATCGCCAGGTATCTGGACGCGACCGCCCCCGCGGCGCCGGTGCGGTAGGACGTCAGGAGAGTTCCGTCCATGACCGCCAGCGGGAGCGCGGTGTCCGGGTCGCTCAGGATGTAGACGCCGATCACTGCGGGCAGCCCGTGCCGCGCCGGGTTTTCGGGGTGCATGTTGATCCACTTCACCCCGGCCGACCCGTCCATGTAGGACGGCATGGCTCGGAAGTCGCCGTGGTGCTTGTCGAGCGGCAGGTAGAGCTTGGGCGGCATGACCGTCTCCCCCCGCCCGTGAGCTCCGAACGCCGCCTCGACCGCGGGAATCGCCGCGTCCATGGTGAGGATCGCGCGCACGTCCTCCCGGGTCAAGACAAGCGTTTTCATGGCCAGTGAGGTATTATCGTCGGGGCCATGAGATTTCTATTCGTTTCCAAGTGGGCGCTCATCCACGACCTGGCGTGGGAGGTCGCGAAGGAGGGCCACGACGTCACGTACGCCATCGTTTCCAGGAACGACAAGGACGTGGCCGACGGGATTGTCCGCAAGGTGGAGGACTGGAAAGCCCACGTCGATGGAATGGATGTCGTCGTCTTCGACGACTGCGGCTTCGGCGAGGAGGCCGAGCGGCTCCGGAAATCGGGGAGGCGCGTCGTCGGCGGCACGCGGACGAGCGACCGGCTCGAGGAGGACCGCGACTTCGGCCAGGACGAGATGAAGGCCGCGGGGCTCGTCACGCTTCCCAACTGGGACTTCGACTCGTTCGACGCCGCCCTCGAGTTCGTGAAAAAGACGCCCGACCGCTACGTCGTCAAGCCCAACGGCAAGGCCCAAAACGAAAAGGTGCTCTCCTTCGTGGGTCAGGAGGAGGACGGCCGCGACGTGGTCTCGATGCTGGAGCACTACAAGCGGGGATGGGGCTCGAAGATCCGGAGCTTCCAGCTCCAGAAGTTCGCCTCCGGGGTCGAGGTCGCGATCGGCGCCTTCTTCAACGGGAGGGACTTCGTCCTGCCGGCGCTCATCAACTTCGAGCACAAGCGGATGTTCAACGACGAGATCGGGCCGGCGACGGGCGAAATGGGGACGTCCAGCTTCTGGTCGGGCGAGAATACGCTCTTCCGCAGGACGCTCGGGCGGATGAAGGAGCGGATCCAGGGATTCATCGGCTACATCGACATCAACTGCATCGCGAATGCCCACGGGATCTACCCCCTGGAGTTCACGACCCGGTTCGGATACCCCACGATCAACCTGCAGATCGAGGGAGTGCTCTCCCGGTGGGGCGAGCTCCTCGCGGCGCTGGCGAAGGGCGACCCCTTTGAGCTCCGGACCAAGCGCGGGTTCCAGGTCGCCGTCGTGGTGGCGGTCCCGCCCTTCCCGTTCGTCGATCCGGAGGCGTTCCGGAAGTACTCGGAAGACGCGGTGGTGCTCTTCAAGCGGGAGCTGAAGGAGGGGTTCCACCCCTGCGACCTCAAGCTCGTGGAGGGGGATTGGCGGCTGGCCGGAAACTCCGGCTATGCGCTGGTCATCACGGGTTCGGGGCCGACCATGGAGGACGCGCGGCGCGAGGCCTACAACCGCGTGAAGGCGATCTCGATCCCCAACATGTTCTACCGGACGGACATCGGCGCGCGCTGGTCGCGAGACGGCGACCTCTTGCAGACGTGGGGGTACCTGACCTAGCCCCGCGGCCCCCCCCGGGGGGCGGCGCCGGGACCTAGACCTCCGCCAGGCGCTCGCGGGAGTCGCCGAACGATTCCAGGGGGACTCCCATCTTGTCCATCATCGCCAGATAGAGCGAGCACATCTTGCGGTTGGGCTTCCCCAGATAGTCGAGCGCACGGCCTCCCCGGATCTTCCCGCCGCCGCGGCCCACCAGCACCACCGGCAGCTGCCCGCACTCGTGCGTGCTCCCCTGAAGCATGCTCGAGAGATACAGGATCATGGTATTGTCGAGGGCCGTCCGCTCCCCTTCCTGGATCGCCTCCAGCCTCCCCGCGATGTACGCCACCTGCTCGGTGAAAAACCGGTTGACCTTCAGCCAGTCGTCGTTGTCGTTGTGGGACAGCAGGTGGTGGATCATGTAGTCCACGCCCAAGTGCGGAAACCGGAGCGACGAATGGTCGTTGTTCAGCTTCAGGGTGCAGACCCGGGTCGTGTCCGTCTGGAACGCCAGGACGAGAAGATCGGCCATCAGCCGCATGTGCTTGTCGATGTCCTGCGGAACGCCATCCCCCGGGCGTTCCAGGTCCGGCTTTTCGAGGGTCGGCCGCCATCCCTGCAGGCGACCCTGCTTCCCCGCCTGCTCGATCCGTTGCTCCACCTCCCGCACCGAGGTCAGGTACTCATCCAGCTTCGCGCGGTCGATCGCGCTGGCCTGGCCCCCGAGCCGCTTCGCTTCGTCGAGGACCGAATCCAGGACGCTGTCATCGCCCCTGCCGACATCGTCCCGGAAGAGCCGGTCGAACGCCAGCGCCGGGTAGAGCTCCAGGGGCGTCGGCGTCGTCGGCGAGCTCCACGAAAGATGGGAGCTATAGATCATCGAGTAGCCCTTGTGAAGCGCCGACATCGACGCCTCGCAGGCCAGCACCAGGCTGGGGACCTTCGTCTCGCGACCGACCTTCTGCGCCACGAGCTGGTCCATGCTGACGCCCGAGCGGATCCCCCCGCCGCCCTCGAGCGGCGCCCCGGAGAGCAGGTTGCCGGTCTGGGCGCTGTGGATGCCCCCCTTCCCCGCCTCCGGGTTGTAGAGCCCCTTGATGAAGAGGACCTTCTCCTTCACTTTCGACAGCGGTTCGAGGACCTTCCCCAACTCCATCTTCGCGCCTTCGCCCTTCGCCCACCACTCACGGCCGTGGAATCCGTTGCCGGCAAAGAGGACGGCCAGACGCACCGGAGGCTCGGCATTCCTGTCCTGCCCGAGCGCCCGGAGCGACTCCATCCAGGGAAGGGCGATCGATACTCCCGCGGCCCGAAGGAACGTGCGTCGTGTCAGCATGAGTCCTGTTCTCCTCACCCGGGCGAACCCCGAAGGACGACCGGCGGGAGACGACGCCCGCGCCCGTTCCCTCGCCTTTCGTCCTCCGCGGTCCGCCTTCCAATACTACTCCTCTTTGGTCCCCTCCAGGGCGCGGTGACGCCGAAATTGCTTGCTGCCGGCGATCCCCAGGACCGCCCCGGAGAGCGTTCCATCCCCCCCCAGCACCTCGTCCAGGAGCGGCTGATCGGACAGCGTGACGCTCCGTCCGAGGGCGTACCCCAGCAGCTTCCGGCCGAAGGTCCGCTGGAAATCCCTCCACCGGGACTTCAGGAGGTAGGCCCGCAGCCCGTCGATCCCCTCGAACTCCGTCCCGTCCGTCAGCTTCACCGCGACGTCGATCCCCCGGCCGCCCAGGTCCTTCTCGCGCAGGCGCCCGATCGGGTCGTACCTTTCGAGCGCGAACCCGAACGGATCGATTCGGACGTGGCAGACGGCGCACTCGGCGACCCGCGTGTGGCGCGCCACCATCTCGCGGACCGTTCCCTCCGGAGCGCTCTCCTCCTCCGGCAGGCGCGGCACGTTGGCCGGGGGCCTAGGCAGCTTCTCCCCGAGGACGGTTTCGACCAGCCAGTTGCCGCGCAGGACCGGGCTGGTCCGAGATGCCCCCGACTCCGTCGTCAGCACGCTCCCCAGGGCGAGCAGGCCACCCCGGCCGTATTTCCGAACGCCCTCGACCCGCCGCCACTCCGCCCCCTTCACGCCGGGAATTCCATAGTGCTTCGCCAGACGCTCGTTCAGGAACGCATAGTCCGCATCGATCACCTCGCGAAGCGGTCGCCCCTCCTGGAAGAGGAACTGGAAGAAGCGTACCGATTCCTCGAAGAGCGCCTCGCGCAGCGCGTCGTCAAAGGTCGGAAAGAGTTTCTCGTTCTTCTCCCGGTTCTGACGCAGGTTCCGAACGTGGATCCACTGGGAGGCGAACTCGACCGCGAGGCCACGGATCTTCGGGTCCCGGAGCATCCGCGTGACCTGCCCCGCGAGAACCGCCGGCTCGTGAAGACGGCCTTCCGCCGCGACGCGGAAGAGTTCCTCGTCGGGCATCGTCGCCCAGAGGAAATAGCTCAGCCGCGTCGCCAGCTCCACGTCGGGGACCGGCTTGGGCTCCGCGCCGGGAGGCGTCTGCTCCAGCCTGAAGAGGAACGAGGGAGCCACCAGGATTCGCGCGAGGACGGTTCGGAGCGCCTCGAGGTGCGACATCCCCTTTTTCCGGAGCTCCCCATGGAGCCGCCGGAACGCCGCCTCTTCGGAGTCGGCGAGAGGCCGACGGTACGCCCGGGACGCAAACCTGAGGAGGGAGTCGATCTGCCGGGGTTCGCACGATACCACTTCCTTTTCGAACGCCTCCGCGCGCGCCCGGAACGGCTCGCGGAGGCTCTCGAAATAGAGCTGGACGTCCTTGGGCGAATCCTGGGTGGTGAACCCGATGAACTGCGGCAGGTTGAGGTGTTCCGTCACCGGCCACTGGGTGATGAACCGGTGGTCCTCCCAAAGACGCTCCAGGCGGCGAGACTCAGCCGGATCGAGAAAGAGCCGAGTGAGCGCCTCGTCCTCCCGGTGATAGAGCTTGAGGCAGACCACCTCGTCATCCGGCACAATCCGGGAGAAGCACAGGTAGTGGGGGAAGATTCGGCGGAACTCGTCAAAGCCGCGGTAGAGCTCCTTCGACGCGGTCCCGACAAGCGAAAGCTTGCCGTCGATCGCCAGATCGGCGGTCGGCGGCGACGTCAACAGGCGGAACTGAACCACGCGGTCGCCGCCCGCGCCGAGCCGGCCGTCGACGACGAACTCGTAGTCGCGGAAAATCGTCGCCGGCAACCGCAGTTCGATCGCTTCGCGTCCGCCCACCTCGAGATCCGATCCTCTGAACCTCGAGGCCTCCAGCCCGAACTTCGTCGCCGACGGAGCCCCCGGGGAAAGGCGCGCCGGATCGATCCCCACGAACAGGGGGCCGTCGATCCACGAAAGGCTGTCGTAGAGCACCTGGTCGGGGCTCCGGTCCTTGGCGGGCCGCTCGCCCGTCAGGAGGGCCTGGACCGCCTGCGCGAGCCCGGGGAGCTCCGCTCGGCGATTCGCATCCAGGGCCGCGGTGCGCCACTTCCCGAGGGTCGAGTCGGGCGGAATCCTGAACGACGCCGGCTTCCCTCCCTTGAGCGCGGGGCCCTGAACGAACCGCCAGACTCCCTGCGGGTTGCCGGCCAGGATCGTGTCGGCCACGTCCTTCGACAGCTCCCACGACTGCCCCTCGCCGTGGATCGCAAGGTTGATCTCCGTGAGATCGCACACGTGGTTGTTGTCGCGAGGATCGATCGCCAGGACGACAGAATCCCCCTTGGAGAGCGAGATTTCCCGCGACGGCGAGGTGGTCGTCGCGCCCGGATCGACCGTTCCCTCCGCGAGGAGGGCCCCGCGGTCGGCGCGCCGGACCTCGACCCACCACGCGATGCCGTTCCCGCAGCCCGGGTGGGCGTGCGACACCCGGGCGTCGACCCTCACCTTGCCGTCGATCGGGCACTGCCAGGCGACCGCGACGTACTTGTCGGGCGACGGATGGACGATGACCTGGTGGGGAGAGGCGCGGCCAGGAATCTGCTCCTGCTTGTCCGACGCGTTGGAGAGGACCGCCGGAAGCTCACCCGCCTTCGACCGCCAGCCCCGGATCGCCGGGTGCTTGTCGTTCTTCTCGATCGGGACGTCCAGGAGCTCGACCGGCGGGACCGGCGGCATCCGGCCGAGATCGACCGTCTGCGCCACCTTGGATTCGAGCGCGAGAATCTCCTTCCAGCGTCTCAACCATTCCGGGTCAGGCACCTTCGCGTCCGGGTCGACCGCCGCCGCGAGGTACTGGGCGGTCGAGACGAAAACCGCGCGGAGGTCAAGCTCGAACCGCGGTCCGAACTGGGCGTAGTCCTTGAGAAGGAGGGGCGACTTCGCCCCGCTGACGAACCGCGGCCGCTCCCAGACGAGGGTCCCCTCCCCGGGGACGAGCTCGAGGGCGGCCAGGTGGAGGAGGACGTCCCCCTTGGCGCCTTTGGGCTGGATCCGGAGCGTCTGCGTCAGGGCCATCGGCGGGTTGTTCGGCTCTTCGCGGAGCGTCTTCCCGCCTCCATAACTTCCGATCTTGTTCGCCTTCCAGAGGGCGTCCTGCCATCCGGCGATCTCGGCCGCCAGCGAATCGACATCCCGCGGTGTGGCCGCCCTCCACCGCGCCCGGATCCGGTCCAGCGGGAAGGAAGGCTGAGGTTCCCCGAGCGTCCGGGTCAGGATCTCGAGGTACTTCCGGTTCAAACCGGCCCCCTCGCGGCGGACCGACGCGGCCAGGTACGGCTTGACGGGGAGTCGGCCGTCCGGGGTATAGATGGCAAAGAACCGCCTGAGTTCCGCGAGCGACTCATCGGTCCAGTCGCGCTGGGTCTTCGACGGGGAGAAACGGAAGCCGTCGGGGAGGAGGACGAGGTGGGCGGAGATCTCCTTGGCGGCGGCGAGGTACTTGCCGAGAAGCGTGGGGGACATGACGAGCGCGTCGCCGGCGTTGGTGAACCCTTCGCCGGCCGCGCCGTCGGCGGGAAAGTCGCGCGCGGGTTCGAGATCGACTCCGGTCAAGTCGCGGACGGTGTTGTTGTACTCGGCGTTGCTCAGGCGGCGGACCACGACCCGGCCCGGATCGCCCGCCCGGGCCCGGGCCTCGGTGTCGATCATGCCCCTGGCCCAGGCGGCGAGCTGCTTGCGTTCGTCGGCCGTAGGCTGCCGGGCCTTCTTGGGGGGCATCTCGCCGTTCTCGAGGTTCTCGACGACCATGAGCCACGGGCGGAGGTCCCTCCGGATGTCGGCCATGGATGCGAATCGCTCGAGATCGAGATCGCCCTTCTTCGCCTTCGTCGAATGGCACTCGAGGCAGTACTTCGCGAGGACCGGCTTCGCGCGCTCGGCGTAAGCGGCGTCGTCGTCCACCGTTTCCCACGCCGGGGCCGCGCCCGCCAGGAGCATCATCGAGAGGATCGGCTTCATGAGGGAAGGTGCTCCCACCAGCTGCTGCAATGCCGCTCCATGAGCGCGGCGGCCTCCTCTGGCCGCCGGGTCGCGAGAGTCTCGAGCATCCTTCGATGGGAGGCCAGGGTGGCCTGGCGGACGTCATGACGGGCGCGGTCGCGCCGCCGGTGGAGCCGGGCGAGCCAGAGCTCCATTTGGGCCCGGAGGTCGATCCAGATCCGGGAAAGCCGTCGGTGCCGAGCGATCGCCACGATCTCGTCGTGAAAGGCGGCGTCGAGGCGGCTGAACTCGGTCAGGTCGTAGGTCCTGGACGCTCGGGCCAGGATGGCCTCAAGGCGCTGGTGGTCGTCGTCGGTCAGACGCTCGGCGGCGTGCCGGGCGGCCATCGCCTGGAGCGCGGCCCGGAGGCTGAGGATTTCGCGCACGTCCCCGTCCGTGAACGCCCTCACGCAGGCGCGCCCATGCCCGCTGAATTCGACCAGGCCCTGCCGTTCGAGTTCGACCAGAGCCTCCCGGACCGGAACACGGCTGACCCCCAGCGTCCCGGCGGTATGCGTTTCGGGGAGGGGAGCCCCCTCGGGCAATTCGCCGGAGAGGATAGCCTGTCTTAGGCGCGCGATGACCTCCTGGGTCAGGGTGTTCCGGGGAATCGGGGCGAGGGACACCGAGGCCTGTGCCATCCTGAGGCTCCACTCCAAACAGTATACCGTATACTATACGCGCCGCCCCGGGCTCGGGGCGCGAAAACTTCACCCGGGAGCCTCGCGCCCCTCGGGAGGCCCGGGCTCCCCCCAGGCCGCCCACCTCGAAGGGCCCCTGGCGCTCGCGGCACCACCCCAGCGGTCCCGCCCGTCGGGCGAAGGGGTGAATCCGGAGCCCGCCCCACCGGCTCGGAACCGCTCCCGCCCGCCGGGGACGTCCCGCCCGGGGGCTCAATCCCCGAGGGGTGGCAGCGGCAGGAGATCCGGCTCGACGAATCCGCGCTTCGCCTCCCACGACCAGAGTCGCTCGTCCGAATAGAACAGCCCGATCACCGTGGAATGGGTCAGGTGGGGATGGGCCCGGAAGAACGTCTCGGCGTCTTCCAGGGCGCCCTGCTGGCGGATCGTCGCATGGATGAGACGCATCCAGGCTACCGTCAGCGTCTCATGATACCCCCGCTCCAGAAGTTCCGGCGCACCGAGCTTCGCGTTGAGCGCCGGGATGCCCCGCCTCACGCGGGCGAGCGCCTCGCCGTACGGATACTTCTTCAAGTGGCAGTAGGCCATCCTCAGATGGGCGGAATGGGTCCACTGCTGATCCCGAGTCAGCGCGCAGGCCTCGAAGGCGAGGAGAAACTCGTCGTCGGTCATGGGCCTCGCCAGTATACCTCGCCGGCCGGCGGCCCGGGAGCCCCCGGCCCCTCCGCCCGGGGATGCCCCTCAGGATCGCGGGTGTGCGCTCCCCGCCGCCAGGTCCTGCTTCACTTCCTGGGGGGTTTGCCTTATCCTCACGGCATGAGGCTGCCCCCTTAGGAGCGTTCCCATGACCGACTTCACGCTGCGCGTCTACGACTCGATCCTCGATATGCTCTCCGGACCGGAGAATCCCACGCCGATCGTCCGGCTCCACCGCGTCGTTCCCTTCAAGCACACCCGGATCTACGCGAAGCTGGAATGGTACAACCCGTTCGGCGCGGTCAAGGACCGTGTCGCCGCCAACCTCGTCCGTGATGCCGAGGAGCGCGGCCTTAAATTGGAGAATCTCGTCGAGCCCACCTCGGGGAACACCGGGATGGGCCTGGCGATGATCTCGAACGCCAAGGGATACAAGTTCACCGCCACGCTCTCGCTCGCCATCCCGGCGGAGAAGCGCGCCGCCCTGCGCACCTTCGGGGCGAAGCTGGTGGAGCTCAACGACGAGCTCTGCCCCCTCCCGGGCGCCCCCGAGGGGGCCATGGCCGAGGCCACGAAGATGGGCGCCCAGCCCGGGTGGCACCAGCTCAACCAGTACAAGAACCCCGCCAACCCCGACGCCCACTTCCGGACCACCGGCCCCGAGGTGTGGCGGCAGACGGAGGGAAAAATCACCCATTTCGTCGCCGGCCTGGGAACCTGCGGCACGATCACCGGCACGGGCCGGTTCCTGAAATCGAAGAACAAGGACGTCAAGGTCCTGGGGGTCCACCCCCGGGAGGGCCACGACATCCCCGGCGTCCGAAGCCTCAAGCAGCTCAAGCTGGCCGACTTCTTCTTCCCGAAGGAGTACGACGGTCTGACCGAGATCGGCAATGAGGAGGCCTACCGCCTGTGCAAGCGCCTCAATCAGGAGGAGAGCGTCATCGCCGGGCCCAGCTCCGGCATGGCCCTCGCCGGCGCGCTCAAGATGGTCCCGGACGAACCCGGTGCCGTCTGCGTGGTCATCTTCCCCGACAATGCATTCAAATACACCTCGTCGTTCCGGAAGCACCTCCCCGAGCTCTTCCCCGCGGAGGCCGGCCAGCCGCCCCCGGCGGCGGCGCCCTCCGAGGCGGACATCATTGAGCCCGGGGATGCGGCCAATCGCGTCCGGGAGGGCGCAATGCTCCTGGACGTCCGAACCCCGGGCGAGTACCAGGGAGGACACATCGCGGAGGCCGTCAACATCCCCCTTCAGGCCTTCCAGGCCGGGCCCGTCCAGGGGCTCCCGGCGGACAAGAAGGCCCCCATCGTCGCGATCTGCGGCGTCGGCAAGCGCTCCTTCGCCGCGCTGCCGCTGTTGAGGGGGCAGGGCTACGAGAATGTGAAGTCCGTCCGCGGGGGCATGCAGGTCTGGTTCTCGCAGGGACACCCCCTGAAGATCCGCTGAGGGAGGATTCTCATGCGCACCCTCGCCCTGGGGCTCCTGCTCCTGGTCCCGCAGGACGCTCCTCCGCGCGTCCTTCCCGCCGGATCGCTCCCGGCCGACGCGCGACTCGCGCCGCTGAAGGATCTGGACGGGAGCTTCCCCTTCGAGGTGCCTTCCACACGTGAGGCGTGGGAGAGGCGCGCGGAGGACCTCCGAAGGCAGGTCCAGGTGGCGACGGGGCTCTGGCCGATGCCTGATCGGACTCCGCTCCACGCGCAGGTCTGGGGCCGGGTCGAGCGTCCCGACTTCACCGTCGAGAAGGTGGCCTTCGAGAGCTTTCCCGGCCAGTTCGTCACCGGCCTCCTCTTCCGTCCCAAGGGGAGGGCCGGCCGCCTCCCGGGGGTCCTCAGCCCCCATGGCCACGAGGGCCGGCTCTGGGACTACACCGAACGGGGCGTCCGGAGGATGATCGTCGAAGGCCAGGAGCGCTTCGAAAAGTCCGGCCGTTTCCCGCAGCTGGCGCGCTGCGCAGCCCTCGCCCGCATGGGCTGCGTGGCGTTCATCTGGGACATGCTGGGCTACGCGGACAACGTCCAGATCCCGACGACCGTCGCCCACCGATTCTCCAAGCAGAGGCCCGGGCTCGACACGCCGGAGCGCTGGGGATTCTTCAGCACGCAGGCCGAGCTCCGGATGCAGAGCATCCTCGGCGTCCAGGCCTGGAACGCCCTTCGCGCCCTCGACTTCCTGATCGGGCTCCCCGACGTCGACCCCACCCGGATCGGCGTCACCGGATCGAGCGGGGGCGGAACGCAGACGCTCCTCCTGGGCGCGCTCGATCCGCGACCCGCGGTCGCGTTCCCGCAGGGGATGGTCTCGACCTCGATGCAGGGGGGGTGCACCTGCGAAAACGCCTGCGGCCTCCGGATCGGGACGGGGAACGTCGAGCTCAGCGCGCTCTTCGCCCCCAAGCCCCAGGGGATGACGGCGGCGAACGACTGGACCAAGGAGATGATGACGAAGGGCTTCCCCGAGCTCGAGAGGCTCTACGCCATGCTCGGGGCGAAGGACCGCGTGACCTGCAGATCCCAGGTCCACTTCCCGCACAACTACAACTATGTGACCCGCGCGCTCATGTACTCCTGGTTCAACAAGCATCTCAGGCTCGGGCTCGAGGATCCGGTCGTCGAAGAGGACTTCGAGCCGCTCACGCCCGCGGAGTTCACCGTGTGGGACGCGGACCATCCCAAACCCGCATCGGGGGATGACGTCGAGGCCGCGATGCTCCGGTCGATGGCCGAGGCGTCGGACCGCCAGATGGCCGCGCTCGCGCCGGAC
>Ga0222749_10001436_pt1 | contig 12116 bp, 12 predicted proteins | sample IncBWH2Mmetat_FD_197234 | JGI IMG/M metagenome (GOLD analysis project Ga0222749, IMG submission 197234) | Metatranscriptome of lab incubated forest soil microbial communities from Barre Woods Harvard Forest LTER site, Petersham... | ecosystem: Environmental > Terrestrial > Soil > Temperate...
CGCCCCTCCTCGACCGCCCGGTCCCACGAGCGGTGGCGCTCCTCGAGGCCCTCCAGCACCGCGCCGTCGACCGCCTGGACCCGCGTCGACCGGGTCCATTCGAGGTACTTCATCCGGACGATCCCTCGGACCCAGGCCGCGAAATCGCGCGAGGCGTCGAATTTGGACAGGTCGCGGTGGGCGACGAGGAAGGCGTCCTGGACCAGATCCTCCGCCACGTCCTCGCGGCCGGTGAGCGCGAGCGCGAAGGCGATCAGCCGGCGGTGATGAAGGCGGACGAGGATCTCGAACGCCTTCGCGTCCACTCCCGGACGATGATCGAGCACGTTCGAAGCCACCATTCTCAACTACAAGGGATTGCGGGAGAGGGCGCCGAAGTGACCCGAATTCGGACGATTACCGCCGGTCGTGCTCGGGGAGCGCCTCCCCCTGTCTCGGGAGAAGGAGCGGTACGATCCACGCCAGGGCGGGCATCCTGAGCTCCAGGAACGGAGGACGGCGCGAAGGGTTCACCCGCGTTCACGGAAGCCTACCCCGGGAAGGGGTCCCGCGGGCCTCCCGCCCGGATTCGGCCCGGCCCCTACGGGGTCATGACGACCTTGCCGACGACCGCGTCCGTCGAGCCGCGGGTGGTGATCGCCTGGTCGAACTCCGAAAGGCGGTACCGGTGGGTGATGATCGGGGAGGGATTGAGCTTCCCGCTGTCGATCAGCCGCTCCATGAGCTCCCAGGTCCGGAACATGTGGCGCCCGACGATGCCCAGGATCCGCCGCCCCGGGAGGATGACGTCGTTGGCGAGATTGAGCTCGATGGGACCCGGCGGGATGCCGAAGGCGACGAACGTGCCGCCCTTCCGGAGGGACCGGATCGCCGTCGTGATCGCCTTGTGGTTCCCGGACATGTCGATCGCGATGTCGAGGCCCGCGCCGTCCCGGTGAGCCTCCAGGCGCTCCATGAGCGCCGGATTCGCGCCGTCGAGCAGCTCGTCCGCCCCCATGGATTTGGCCATCTGGAGGTGGTGCGGGTTGACGTCGATCGCAAGCACCTTGACCGCCCCGAGGGCCTTGCAGGCGGCGACCGTGAAGAGCCCCGCCGGACCGCAGCCGAAGACGGCCGTGATCTGCCCCGCCACCTGGGCCTCGCTCGCCGCGTAGACGGCGTTTCCGAGCGGTTCCAGGAGCGCCGCGATCTCCGGCTTCGCCCCCTTTGGGTTCTTCCACGCGCAGACCGCCGGGATCGAGATGTATTCCGCGAACCCGCCAGGCCGGTGGACGCCGACGATCTTCAGGTTGTCGCAGATGTGCCGGAGGTCGTGCCGGCACTGGTAGCACTTCCCGCAGGGGATGTGGCTCTCGACCGAGACGAGATCCCCGACCGCGAGCCCCTCGACCCGCGCGCCGGCCTCGACCACCTCTCCCGCGATCTCGTGGCCGAAGACGAGGGGAGGCTTGATCACCGACTGCGCCCATCCGTCCCACGTGTAGATGTGGAGATCGGTTCCGCAGATCGACGCCGCCTTCACCTGGAGGAGCACATCGTCGGGTCCGCAGCGGGGGACCTCGACGTCCTGCATCTCGGCCCCGATCGCCGCCTTCGCCTTCACCACCGCGCGCATCGTCGTCATGGGGATGCCATCTCCCTCAGGATCCCCAGGTTCACGGGATCCATGTTGTCCTCCTTGGGCGTCTCGATCACCTTGGGGACCTCCCGGAACCGGGGATCCCTCATGAGACACCGGAAGGCCTCCAGTCCGATCATCCCCTTCCCGATATTCTCGTGCCGGTCCACCCGGCAGCCCAGGCCCTTCTTCGAGTCATTGACGTGGAACGCCTCGATCCGTCTGATGCCGAGCACCCGGTCGAAGGACTCCATCGTCTTCTCATAGCCCTCCGGGGTCGAGATGTCGTAGCCGGCCGCGAAGACGTGGCAGCTGTCCATGCAGATGCCCACCCGGTCCGCCTCCTTCACGCCGTCCAGGATCCCCTTCATCTGCTCGAAGGTCCGGCCCACGGTCGCGCCCTGGCCGGCGGTCGTCTCAAGCAGCACCCGCACCTTGTACCCCCGGGTCCGCCGGTGCGCGGCGTTGAGTCCCCGGGCCATGGCCTCGATCCCGGCCCCCTCGCCCGCATCGCCGGGCGACCCCGGATGGGTGACGAGGAAGGCGAGTCCGAGCGCCTCGCACCGCTCGAGCTCGTCCACGAACGCGTCGACCGATTTTTCCCACATCGCCTGGACGGGCGAGGCCATGTTGATCAGGTAGGTGTCGTGGGCCATGACCGTCCTGATCCGGTTCGCCTTCTGCGCGGCCTTGAACTCGGCAACCGCGGTCTCCTCGAGCACCTTCCCCTTCCACTGGCGCTCGTTCTTGACGAACAGCTGGATCACGTCGCAGCCCACGTCTCGGCCGCGCTCGCAGGCGAGGTGGAGTCCTCCGGCGATCGACATGTGGGCGCCCAGGTTCATGTGGAGGAACCAGTGTAGGAAAGGGGGAAGCCGGATGCACGGAGAAACCAGGGTGGGGCGGACCCGGGAAGGACGCCCCCCGGTCCCGCGGCCTAACCGCCCGCGCCGTGCCCGGTCCCGTTCCCGTTTTCGCTGACGTTCTGCAGCCGGGTGCGCTCCAGCCCGCAGAAGACCCGAACGCAGTCCGGGCAGAACTGCGACCCGGCGTTCCGCTCGATCTCGGCGAGGGCGGCCTCGTGGGACATCGCCTTCCGGTAGACGCGGTCGAAGACCATCGAATCCCACGCGTCGGCGATCGCGATCAGGCGGGCGCCGAGCGGGATCTGGAGGCCGGAGAGCCCGTCGGGGTAGCCCTTCCCGTCCCACCGCTCGTGCTCGTGCTTGACGATGTCCACGATCGGCCGCAGCTCCTCGATGGGCGACAGGATCTGCTCCGCCACGATCGGGTGGAGCTTCATGTGGTCGTATTCCGCCTCCGTCAGGCGGCCGTTCTTGTTGAGGACGTCGTCCCGGATCCCGATCTTCCCGATGTCGTGGAAGAGCGCGCCCAGTTCGATGTGCCGGATGAGATCGCGGGCCACCCCCATCGTCTTGGCCACCTCGACCGCCTTCTCCGCCACGCGGCGCGAATGGCCCTCGGTGTAGACGCTTTTTGCCTGAAGGGCCTTCTCGAGCGCGCGGATGGTATTGATGAACTGGAGCTTGATCCGTTCGCGGTTCTGGAGGACCTCCTCGGTCCGCCCGTTCACCCTCTCCTCGAGGGCGACCGTGTACGCGCGCTCCTCCACCGCCCGAGAGTGCTTCTCGAGCGCGACCCGGACGCGGAACCGCGCCTTGGCGGCGTCGATGGGGCGCATCACGAAGTCGTAGGCCCCCTTCCGGGCCGCCTCGACCGCGAGCAACTCCTGGTCCTCGCTCATGACGAGCATGAACCCGAGGGCGGGATTGACCTTGAGCAGTTTGCCGGCCTGGTCGAGCGGGGAGTCCAGGTGGGCGTCGATGATCACGAGCTCCGCCGCGGCCGACCGGGCGGCGGTGACCGCCTCCTCGGGGCTTGACGCGAAGACGAGCCGGTAGGGCTCGCATTCCAGCCCTTCCCGGAAGCCCGCCACGACCGACGGGTCGGGCGAAACGACGATCAAATCCCCTCGTGCCTTGTTCCGGAGCCCCATGCCCTATGTATCCTACGCTCAAATGCGCTCGGTCCTACCGGAGAAATGACAAGGAAGCCGATTCCGATCCCCACCGGTTCAGACTTTTCCGACCGCCAGGGCCACGAGCGCCCCCTGGAAGGCGACGAAGATCAGGAGCACGATCGACAGCGCCAGCCGGCGATTGCGGAGCCAGGTGTGCTGGAGCGCCGCGCTCAGGAGCGCCGCGATTCCCGCGTGAAGAACGACGCCCCCCGCGGCGTAGATCACGACGTGGTCCCTTCCGAGGCTAAAAAGCGCATAGCGGCTGGCCAGCACCTGCAGGAGAAGCTTCATCCCCTCCCCGGGCGCCTCGCCCACCCCCTCCTTCAGCATGAGGAAGGAGACGAGTTCCACGATGAAGAACCCGCAGCACAGCGACAGGCAGACGCCCAAGAGCGTCCGTCGGCGCGGGTCGGTCGCCGGAATGACCGTGGCGGACAAGACCCCTCCTCCCTGCATGAACTCTCGTGAGCCAGCCGGGCTTCCTCTTGACGCGGGCAACCATGGAACGCCCGAGCGGCGCCCCGGATTTCATCCAATGGACGGCGCGGAAACCCCGGCCTTTAGGCCGGGAAGGATTTCAATCTGCGTGCAGCTCGAATCCCATGTCGCGGATCATCCGGACGTCCTGGTCGTCCGCATTGCCGGTCGTGGTCAGGTATCCGTTCGTGAAGATCGAATTGCAGGGATACAGGACGAGCGGCTGGAGCGAACGGAGGACGACCTCCCGCCCTCCGGCGCACCGGATGTCGCGCGACGGATTCACGAACCGCGCCATGCAGAGAACCTTCAGGCAGTACTTCGGATCGGGCATCGGCTGTTTCCCAAGCGGAGTCCCGGGCCGGGCATTCAGGAGATTGATCGGGATCGACGTCACGCCGAGCCGTCGGAGCTCGAAGGCGAGGTCGACGAGATCCTCGTCCCCCTCCCCCATCCCCACGATCCCGCCCGAGCAGGACTCCATCCCCGCCTCGTGGACGTACTGGATCGTCCGGACCCGGTCCTCGTACGTGTGGGTCGTGCAGATCTCGGGGAAATGGCGCGCGCTCGATTCCAGGTTATGGTTGAAGCGGTCGACGCCCGCCTCCTTCAGGCGGCGGGCCTGGTCGCGTTCGAGGATTCCGAGGGAGGTGCAGACCCGGATGCCGATCTTCTCCTTGATCTCGCGGACCGCCTCGCAGACCACGTCGAGCTGCCGCTCGTTGGGGCCCCGGGTCGACGTCACGATGCAGTACTTCCACGCCCCCGCCTCCTTCGCCTTCCGGGCGGCGGCGACCATCTCCTCCCGCGTTTCCAGGCGGTAGCGCTCGATCTCCCCCGTGGCGATGCTCGACTGCGAGCAGAAATGGCAGTCCTCGGGGCACATCCCGCTCATCGCGTTCTCCAGGACGTGCACCTTCACCCTCCTCCCGTGGAAGTGATGGCGCACGCGGTAGGCGGCGTCCAGCAGGCCGAGAAGCTCGCTGTCGGGAGCGCCGAGGACGGCGAGCGCCTCCTCCCTCGAGGGCGGCTCGTCCCGGATCGAGCGGTCGGCCAGGGCGGTCCAGTCACGCATGGAGATTCTTCATGAGGACCTCGGCCACCTTGGGCTCGATCTTCGCCCATTCGGCGCCCGGGTCCTTGTTGACCGAGATGAAGTTGTTCAGCATGAAGACCTGGACGACGCCCGGGATCGCGATCAGGGCCTGCGCGAGCGCGTTCCCCTCCGCCTCCGAGGACGTCCGGTAGGTCTTCGCGACCGGGAACAAGGGCGCCGAGAGCCCCACCCGGATCGAGTTGGGGTTCGGCGTGGCGCCGATGGAGAACGGAAGCTCAGCCATAGAAGGGAAGTCCCTCCTCCTTCACGTCCTGACCCGCCAAGGTCTTCCTCAGGTTGTCGGCGTAGACCCGGAAGTCGGGCCCGGTGATATAAGCATCCGGGAGGTTCCGGCGCAAGTACGAAAGGTACTCCTCGACCCGGGAGATCGGGTTGCCGTCGACGTCGTTCATCTGGAAGGCATGAAGCCCGCGGCGCCGGAAGAACTTCGGGCTGGGGCGGAAGTAAAGCAGGTCCCTCCGGCAGCCCCGGAACGACTCCCCGGTCGAGAGGATGCGGTCGGCGACCCCGGGCGCGGCGTCGCGGGCGACGCCCGGATCGAAGATCCGGAGCACCTCGAAGTTGAGCGCATCGACCAGCTCGACCTTAAGCTCCTGGCTGTACTGATCGACCGCCTCCTGGTTCAGGCGGTCCTTGAAGCCGAACTCGAGGACGGCCTTCCCGCCCCGCTCGTCGCCGAACATTTCCAGTCCCCGCGGGACCCACTTGTTGATGTGCTGCTGGATCATCTCGGTCGAGACGTTCCCCTCGCCGCGCGCGGCCTCCGCCGCCCACTGCCGGAGCGGATTGACCCCGCTGGCCATGTGGAACGCCTCCTCGTAGAGCATGGGGGCCATCGACCGGGCCATCGGCGCGTACGAGAACGTGAGCTGCATCTCGAGCTGGTACTTTCCCACCCGGTCGATGACGGCGCAGAAAACGATGTTGTCGACGAACGAGTCGAAGAAGAGGTTGAAGGCGTCGAGCACGTGGTCCCCCGTCCTCATCCCCAGAAGCGACTCCGCCGTCTCGATGGCGATGTCCTTCCCGACCTTCGTCCACTCGTCGTTCGCAAGGACGAAGAGCATCTGGTAGGCGTGCCGGAGCTCCTCGGCCATGATGCGCATCACGTTGAACTGCTGTCGAGGGTCCTGCGCCTTCAGGATCGACTCCCGGTGCTGCTGGATCGACCCCAGCTCGGTCGAGCACTGCGCCTTGATGATCTTCGCGGTCTGGAGGATCATCTCCTCGTCGAGCTCGCCCGCTTTTGCGAAGCGCCGGCGCCCCTTGAACCTCCCCACCTCCACCGTCTCGCTCCGAAGCGGCCCCAGCTTCGCGACCAGCCGGAACGGGTCCTGGTGGTAGAACTCCGACCAGTGCTTGAGGAGGTACGCGTACTCGTCGGGGAAGTTCTTCTTCTGCCAGTCGACGATGCGCTCGTGGAGCCGCTCCGGCAGCGTGTGGAACTCGAAGTCCTTCTCGGCGGCCCACGACATATCGGCTACAACCTGACCCTAGTATAGCCACGATGCCGGCGGGGACGAAACACTTCCGGGTGGAGGATCTCCGCCAGGATCTCGAGGCCGTCCACCAGCCGGGGTCCCGCCCCATTGAAGTACGACGGCCCGTCGGCCACGTACACCCGGCCGCTCCGGACGGCCGGAAGGCCGGCCCATCCGGGACGTCGCGCGAGGGCCGGCCATTCCCGCCGAGCTCGCTCCAGCGTGAACCCGCAGGGCATCACGATCAGGACTTCGGGCGCGGAATCGACGACCTGGGACCACTCGATCGCCCGGGAAGGCTTCCCGCGGCGAGCGAGGGCGTCCCGGCCCCCGGCCATCTCCACCATCTCGGGGACCCAGTGGCCGCTCGCGTAGACCGGATCGATCCACTCCATGCAAAAGGTCCTCCGCCGGGCCAGCCCCCGGGAACGGGACACCACGGCCTCGATCCGCCGGCGGAGGCGCGCGACGAGCGGGGCCGGATCGACCCCGAGCGCGGCCCCGAGCTCGTCCAGGTCGGCGAACATCCCCTCGAAGTCATGCGCGTGGAGCGACAGGACGCGAGGGCGGGGCTGGACGATCCGAAGCACCCGGCCGAAATCCGAGGGCGAGACGGCGCAGACCTCGCAGAGGCTCTGGGTGAGGAGGAGGTCGGGCTTCAGGCGACGGACGAGCGCCTCGTCCAGGCGGTACAGGCTGGCTCCCTTCTTCGCCGCGGCCACGACGGCCCGGTCGATCTCCCGGCTGGACATCGTCTCGGGATCGAAGACGCACGTCGAGACGACCGGCTTCCTCCGGGCGGCGGGCGGATAGGTGCACTCGTGCGACACCCCGACGATCGAGCGGCCCGCCCCCAGGGCGTAGACCATCTCCGTTGAGGTGGGCTGGAACGAGAGGATCCTCATGTCCGGCTCCGGTCGACCATCATCCTTCCGGCGACGTAAACCTGGCGGATCGCCGAGCGGCCGCCCCGGTGGACGACCCGCGACACGAGATCATGCGCCGACTCCGCCGGGGGCGCGCCGGCCGGGACGATCTGATTCCAGTCCAGGACCTGGAAGTCCGCGCTCTTGCCCGGCTCAAGAGAGCCGATGTCCTCGAACCCGAGCGCCTCCGCGCCCCCGAGCGTGGCCATCCGGAGCACGTCCTCCGGTCCCGGCCCCCGCGTACCGCTCGCGGCATGAATCTCCCACGCGCTCCGCATGACCTGGTAGATCGACAGGTCGGGCCCCGCGCCCACGTCGCTCCCGAGCGAGAGCGTCGCCCCCGATTTCCGCGCCCCCGCCCAATCCATGAGCCCGCTTTTCAGGAAAATATTCGAGGTCGGGCAGTGCGATACCCGGTGGACGCTCCTCCAGTCCCGCTTCGACATCCAGACGCAGTGCGCGAAGAGCGAGTCCCGCCGGACGAGCCCGGCGTCCGCGTAGACGTCGATGTAGGGTTTGCGGAACCGGTGGCGGACCTCGCGGATCTCGTCGGGATTCTCGTTCAAGTGGGTCTGCACCGGGAGGTCGAGGCGCCGGGCCAAGTCCCCTGCCCCCTCGAGCAGCTCCTGGGTGCACGAGAGCGCAAACCGGGGCGTGACCGCGAACCGCTGCCGGGCGGAATTCCACCGCCGCGCCAGTTCCTCCGCCTCCTCGAGCACCCGCGCCCGGCGGTACGCCCCGATGTCCATGAGGGGCGGCCCGATCCAGGCATGCACGCCTGCATCCCGCGCCGCCTCGAAACAGGCATCCACCGACTCCGGCCAGGCGGACGTGAGGAGGCCCGCCGCGGTGGTCCCGTTCGCGAGCATTTCCTGGATGAACCGGCGGGAGAGCTCGACCGCCCTTCCACCCTGGAACTCCGCCTCGATCGGGTAGACCCACTTGCGGAGCCAAGGCAAGAGCCCCTCCGGGTGGACCCCGCAGAGCGAGAGCTGCGGCACGTGGGCATGGGTGTCCACGAGGCCCGGAAGGACGAGGTGCGGCCGGAAATCAAAATCATGGCGCTTGGAGCGCCCGACGGCGGCGATGGTCCCGTCCCGGACGTCGAGCGTGCCGTCCGGAAGATCGACCCACCCGCCTCCCCGGATCGGGGTCAGGATATGGCCACGGTAGACCGTCACGCCGCGGATTCTATCAGGACCGGCCGCCGGTGTCGCGGTTCCCGCCGGGAACGGCGCCCGAGGACTGGAGCGACCGCCGGAAGCCCGGCCGCCGGGCTACCCCAGGATTTTCAGACGGTCGCCCTGAAGCGTGACCCAATAGGACCGGAGGGGCTTCTTCGCCGGCCCCTCGCGCACCGTCCCGTCCGTTCCGAAGCGCGACCCGTGGCTGGGGCAGTCCAGCGTGCCCTCTTTCCGGATCAGGTGCACCTCCGAGCCGCGATGGGTGCACGCGATGCTGACGCCTCCGTAATCGCCCTTTTCGCCCTTCCAGACGAGGATCAGCGTTTCGGAGCCGGGAAGCCGGACCTTGACCTCGGCGCCGGCCTCCGCCAGCTCCTTCGGAAGCGCGAGCGTGTGGTCCACCCCCGCCTCGTAGAGCGGGGCCGGATTGAACGCCGTGCAGCCGCCCGCGAGACCGCAGGCGCAGGCCGCCACGCCGACCGTGAACTCCCTGCGAGTGAGGCTCATCCCACGCTCCTTGAGTGCGCCCTGCCCCCCTCGGACCGAAGCGCCGCCGCGGGATCGTTCGCCGCGGAAGGGCGCGTCTCCTCGAGGTCGATGACCGTCCCGCTCAAGGGCGTGATCCGGTTCGACCCGTCTCCGTCGCGGGGCGATCCTTCCCCGCGCTCCGGCCCGGCCCCCACGTCGATCCGGGCCGGCACACCGAGGAGCGGGTCTTCCACGTCGGGCTCACTGGCCCTTGAAGGTGGGTTTCCGCTTTTCCACATAGGCGCCCAGTCCCTCCTTGGCGTCCTCGCTCTGGAAGAGCTGCTGCTGGAGCTCGCGCTCGATGGCCAGGCCGTCATGGAAGTCGACCTCGGCGCCGCTCTGAACGGCCCGCTTGATGAGGCCCACCGCCTTCGCCGCCTTGTTCGGGGGGCAGAAGGACTTCGCGTACTCGTAGATCTTGGAGAGGAACTGGGCGCGGTCGGGCGCGTCGATCACGGAGTTCACGATCCCCCGCTGGACCCCCTCCTCGATCTCGAAGAGCCGGCCGCTCGTCATCATCTCGATCGCGGCCGATTTACCCACGATCCGGGAGAGCCGCTGGGTGCCGCCGGTCCCCGCGAGGACCCCGAGCGTGACCTCCGGAAGCCCGAGCTTGCCCGCGCCCTTCCGGGCGACCCGCAGATCGGCCGCCATCGCGATCTCAAGTCCGCCCCCCACGCAGTTCCCGTTGATGGCCGCGATCACCAGCTTCGGCGTCTGCTCGAGGCGGTTGAGGGTCTCGTTGGCGTGGAGGCAGAAGAAGTACTTGAAGCGCGGGGTGACCGTCTTGAGCATGTTGATGTCGGCGCCCGCGCAGAAGAATTTCTCCCCCGCCCCGACCAGGACGATCACGTGCACCGAGTCGTCAAAGCGGGCCTTCAGGATCGCCTCGTCCAGCTCGCGCATCATCTCGTGCGTGTAGCAGTTCGCGGGCGCGAAGCTGAGCGTGAGTGTCGCGATGCCGTCCGAAGCCGAGTATTCGACGAGCGCCATGGTCTCCCCCCTTGTCCGGGCCCCTATTCGTCCTGTCCCGCGCGCTTCCTCGCCAGCAGCACCGCCTTGGCGGAGACGCGCTTCCCATCCCGCTCGAAGGTCACGGTCACCTCGTCCCCCGGCTTGCAGGAATAGAGCCGGTCCGAGTACGATTTCACGTCCTCCACGGACTTTCCGTTGAATTCGACGATCACGTCCCCCTCCCGGAGCCCCGCGGTCTCGGCCGGGCTCCCCGGGGAGACGCCGGCCAGGCGGACGCCCTTGCCCTCGAAACCATAGTCGGGCGCGGAGCCGAAGTAGGGGGTCGCCCCCTTCGCGGGGAGCGCCGGCAGCGCCGGCGCGGAGCCCTTCTGGAACGCCACCGGTCCGCCGTCGGCGATCCGCCGCACGAGCGTCTCGACCAGGCTCGCGACTTTCCTCATGCCCTCGTAGTTCACCTTGTCGGCCGTGTCGCCGGGCTTGTGGTAGTCGGCGTGCGATCCGGTGAAGAGGTGGACGGCGGGGATCGACTTCATCTGGAACGAGGTGTGATCGCTCTGACCGCCCGGATCCTTGTTCAGGACGAGCGGGACCGGGCTGTCGGCGAGATAGTCCCGGAACTTGTCTCCCGTGTCGGCCCCGAAGACGATCAGCTTCTCCCCGAGCCGCCCGACCATGTCCATGTTCACCATCGCGATCGTCTTTTCGAGGGGAACGGGGGGATGGTTCACGTAGTAGCGCGAGCCGAACGCCCCGAATTCCTCGCCGCTGAAGGCCGCGATCACGATCGTCCGCTTCGGCCTCGCCTCGGCCAGCCGCCCGGCCACCTGGAGGAGCACCGCGGTGCCGCTCGCGTTGTCGTCCGCACCGGGATGGATCCGCCCCTGGATCTCGCCCAGATGATCGTAATGCGCCCCGAGCACCACCGCCTCGTCGGAGGACCCCCGGATCACGCCGAGCACGTTCCTCACCCGCACGCCCGCGTGGGCGTCGAACTCCTGCACCTGGACGTCGATCCCCGAGCGCCTCAGGTCGGCCTCGATGTAATCGGAAGCCTTCTTCTCCCCCTCGCTCCCCGCCTCCCGCCCCTTGAGCTCCGGCCCGGCCAGGAAGCGCACGTGGTCCTCGAGCGTGGCCTTGGCCTTCGGGGCCGGGGGGGCGTCGGCCTTCTTCTCCTGCCCCCGTTTCCGGGGCGCCGCGATCTTCCCGTCCATCTGGGCGAGGAGCACCTCGACGGCCTTCTCCAGCTGCGCGTCGCGCCCCGCGTAGAGATCCTCGTGCGTCTCCGGGACGCGGTAGTCCGGCGGAACGCCCCAGCCCTCCATGTTCCGCCCGTCGCTCGTGAACCAGCCCTGGATCGAGACGGTGATCTTCGACCCGTCCTGCATCGTCCAGTCGCTTCCGCCGATCACGCCCCCCGCCGTGGGCATGCCCACGAGGTACCCGATTCCCAGGTGCCGGAACGTGTAGGGCAGGATCTCCTTGTCGCTCCGGGAGATCGAATTCTGGATCATGATGACCGGCTTGTCCCAGCTTCTCCCGGAGGGCCTCCCGCCCTGCTGGCCCTGGCCATACCGGTCCACCACGGTCGACCCGTTCCGGTTGCGCATGCTGCACGCGGGCGCCCGGTTGAGGCGTTCCGCCGCGGTCGAATCCAGGAGCGCGCAGACCGGACGGTGCGCGAGTCCGCCCACGCCGTCCCGCTCGTCGAGCACGAGGCCCTCCGCCTCGGAGCCGTCGCCCTCGAGCGCGTTCTTGAGGCGCTGGACCTC
>Ga0222749_10001437_pt1 | contig 12108 bp, 8 predicted proteins | sample IncBWH2Mmetat_FD_197234 | JGI IMG/M metagenome (GOLD analysis project Ga0222749, IMG submission 197234) | Metatranscriptome of lab incubated forest soil microbial communities from Barre Woods Harvard Forest LTER site, Petersham... | ecosystem: Environmental > Terrestrial > Soil > Temperate...
GAGGCCGCATGGTCGGCGTCATCACCCACATCCCCGAGCTGCGAGACGAGTTCGCGCAGCAGATCATCGTGGTCAAGCACCAAGGCTACTCCACCGTCGAGGTGCACGGTCTCACCCACAGAGGTGCTGGCGAAGTGCTGACCGCTGCCGAAGCCTGAGGTGACGTTTGATGGTTAGCGAATCTCCGCTTTGATCGTCGAGCCGGGAGCCACGGCGATGCTGCCCTCGAGCACCTTGCCGGCGGCGGTCACCACGTGCAATGTCCAGGTGCCCGGCGGCGCCCAGGTGATTTGCGCTTGTCCGAAGCGCACCTGCCATTCGCTCGTCACGCCTCCCCCGCCCGGGACCTCGAGTCTCCGCCCTGCGCCATCGATCAGACTGAGCATCGCTCGCTCGCCGCTTTGGACCAGACCGGGGACGAGGAGGTCCACCTCTCCAGGAGCGCTCAACTGCACCGCGATTGGATTGCTCGGGACCTTCAACGGGAAGCGGCCGACGGCCGAGTCCGGCGCCTCGAGCAGGACTTCGTAGCTGCCCGACGGGAGCCCCTCGAGATGCACGCGTCCGCTTTCGGAGGCCGTGAATTCACCTGCCAGCAGCAGGTGACCGGCGCCATCGATCACCGCCAGGTCGACGCTCTCGACGGGGCCGTGTGGCCCCGCAACGTCGAGGCTCAGCCCGCCGGTCCTCTCGAGCTTGAAGGTCAATTCGACATCCTCGCCAGCGCCGACGGTGATCCCCTGCCGCGCGACCCCGTACCCTTGCTGCCGCGCCCTCGCCGTCCAGGGTCCGGCCGCGACCTCGGCAAGCTGGAACAACCCTCGAGCATCGGCGGTCACGTCCAGCCCCTCCGTGTCGTCGTCGTCGCTGAGAGTCACCACCGCTCCGGGAATCGGACTCCCGTCCTCGCTCGCAAGGACGCGACCGTGGATGCCGCCGGTTGGCAGATCGATGTCGAGCTCGTTATCCGCGTCGAGCGAGACCTGTTTGCGGCTTGGAGCCGCCCTCGCACCCCCGGCGAGGACAATCACTTCGTAGCTACCGCGCTCGAGACCTTCGATTCGGTAGTGGCCGTCCGCGTCGGTCATCGCCGCGCCTCCAGCCACCGTGAGCTGGCCCCTCGCGATGACCCCGATGTTCGCCTGTGGAGCGCCACCCTTGGTGACCCTGCCGCTCAGGGTGAGCCCCTTCCCAAAGTCAAGATCGAGGGCTTGCTGGTCACCCTCTCCGCCAATGGTGATTCGGCCCCGCGCCTGGCGCCCCGTCAACGAGATGCTGGCCCGCAGCGTCCATTCACCGGGAGCCAGGCCATCGACGCGGTAGTGCCCCTGCGGGTCGATGGTGCCGCTGCGGAGGGGCCAGGTCGGACCGTGCGCCAGCACCTCCACGTGGCCGAGCTCATCGGGCTTCAGTCCGAGCAGCGACCCGGTGACCACGCCTCCTCGGCGCAGCCGCACTTCGAGACCCGAGACCGGCGCGCTGGCGATCACGACCGGCTCGAGCGTTGCCGGCGAGTACCCCTGCTGCTCGGCCCGCAGCGCATACGCGCCGTCGGGGACATCTGCGATCTCGAAGTGTCCGTCGGGATCGCTTCGGGTTTCACGCGTCAGATCACCGGACCGGGAGCTGAGGCGGAGAGAGACGGCGCCGAGCGGGCCACCGTCGGCGGCGAGCACGATCCCTGACACCTCGGCGCCCCGCGCCAAGATCAAGTCGACCTCATTGTCGCCTTTGCCAACCTCGATCTGCCGTCCCGCATGGCGGCCATCTTCGCTGGTGGCGCGCACTGTCCGCAGGCCGGGTTCCACCGCGGCCATTCGATACTTGCCGTCGCCATCCGTCACCTCGGAGACACGGTCGTGGTCCCGCCAGGCGGGCAGCCGCTCGCTCCACGAGACTTCCACGGTCACCAGATCGAGCGGATTGCCATCGCTATCGGTGACGGTTCCGTGGACGACGCTGGCAGGGCGCAGGATCAGGTCGCCCGCCTCGACCTCTTTGCCGGTCGACAGGTCGATCTCATGCTTCGCCGGGAGCCAACCTTCGAGGCTTGCCTCGATCCCTCCAACCCCCGCGGGTATGTCGGCAAGAGAGAACCCGCCCGTTTCGTCGCTGGTGCTGGTCTTGCCCCCGGCGACAACCGTCGCGCCGGCCAGGCCCTTGCCGGTTGGGTCAACAACCCGACCATGGACCCGACCGAGGCGCCTCATGGCAAGGCGGACCGGATTGCTGGGCGGCATGACGAGGCCCAATGCCTCGCTACTCCACCCCTCCCGCTCGGCCGAGAGATCGATCCGCTCGCCGGCGGCGAGTCCGGTGATGCGGAAGTGACCGTCCTCGCCACTGATCGCGGCCGGCGGACGCGCGAAGATCCGCCACATCTCGTGTGGTTCGTTCTCGTGGACAACCCGGACTTCGGCACTCGCCAGGGGCGAACCCCCAGGATCGACCACCACTCCTTCGACAGTGATACCGGGCACCATGCGAACGGTCCCGAGGTCGACGACTCCATCGCCGGACTCTGCCTTTTCCGAGACCGCGACACCGGGAAGACGCACCGGGATGCGATCCTCCGCTCTCACCGTGAGGAAATACCTGGCGGCTGCCGAGTGACGCCAGACGAGCTTGCCCTCCCTGTCGCTGGTGGCGCTCAGCAGCCTCGGTGTGATCGTCCAATCGGTTGCGCCGCGGTCGCCCTCCCGCTCCAACTCACCCTGCGCACCAACGATTGGCTGGCCCTCGGCATCGACCACGGAGAGCGCGATCATTGCACCGCGCCGCAGCACCAGCCGAACATCCGCTGACCGCCCGGTGACGAGCCGTGGCAGCGCGAGATCAGCGCTCGCGTAGTCGACGTGTTCCGCGCGCAACCTTCCCTGCGCTCCGGGAGGGAGACCGCGCAATTCGAAACGGCCGTCGATGCCAGTGCGGGCACGCACCCGCTCTTCCTCGTCGATCGTGATCAAGGCGCCCGGCACTGCGTGGCCTTGTTGATCGACAGCCTGGCCGGCCACCGTCACCGCCGGTTGCAACAGGACGGTTGCTCCATCCTCGGGAAATGCTTCCGGATGAATCACCGCCACGTGGCCGGGTGCGGCTGCGATCAAGCCGGTCGGTCCGTCCACGGACAGCCGATAGGTGCCACGCTCATCCGTCCTCACCGTCAGAGCATCGACGGCCTCGAAGCATGCACAGGAGAGCGGCGAGACGAGTGCTCCGGACAGCGGGTGGCGAGTGGTGGCTTCGAGAATCCGTCCAGTGAGCACCCTCCCTTCTTCGAGCTGCACGATCGTCGGTGCGCCGGGCTCACTTCCTCGCAGGGTGACGGTCTGGGAGCGCCACCCTGGCCCGATGACCTCGACCGTCCGCACCCCTGCGGCCAAGCCGCCGATGGTGGCCGCGCCGGCGTCGTCGGTGATCGCAAGCGGCGCGTCGAGCTCCTGGTCGAGGATGACCGCGCCAGCCAGCGGCGCACCGCGCCGGTTGCGCACCATGATGGGCCGCGCCACTCCTGGAACGATCTCCAGCGCGACGCGATCGCTGCTGACTCCGTGCCGCTCGGCACGGAGAGCGCCGGGGCTGAACGCGTAAAGGTCGAGCCGCTCGCCGCGAGCCCGCGCGAGGCGCGTTCCGCCGTCACCGGCAGAGAAGGCAACGCGCGGGGCCGGTTGCCAACGGAGGGGTACGCCGCCGCTCTTCCCCTCGAGGCGTGGCAAGAGCGACTCGCCGGCCCAGATCCAGGAGCTGGCGCTCACCGCCACCACGGTGGCACCCGCCACCCGCTCGCCGCTGGCGAGCGCCACCCGCACCTCGAGACCGTGATCGGACGCGAGGACCAGATCGGGCGCCTCGACGTCCTCCACCAACGTCCTGAGGGCGAGCATCATCGGGACGTACCCATCACGTCGCACTGCCAGTTGGTAGGCGCCGACATCGGCGACTTGGAGCAGATAGCGACCGTCAGCGGCGGTGGCGGTGTGAGCGAGGCTGCGGCGGGTGCTCTCGCCGCGCAGGATTCTCCGACTGCGCTCGAGCCTGGTCTCGAGCGGCAACAGGTCAACACTTGCTCCGACTACCGGTTTGCCGGCTGCCGAGAGCACCAGACCAGAGACCGCCGGGTGCGGTGTTGCGACTATCGCCGCCTCCAACCGGCCGATGCAGCTCAGCGCGATCGCCGCACAGATCGTCACCACCCGCAGGGCGAGCGCGGCGGGCGCGAAGCAGATAGCGCAGTCCCCCGGCTGAGGTCTCAAAGTGCACTCCCCGACGGGCCCACTCCGCGAGGAGTGGCAGGCTCCGTCAGAAGGCATTGAGGTCGATGAAGTTCTGGTTGTGTCCGGCGGCCGCCGAGTAGCTCTTGAGGGCTGAGCCGGAGCAGCCGGGGGTGGTACATGGGCCCACAACCTGCAGGGTGAAAGCCCGGCGCGTGAGGCTCGAAACGAAGATCCAGAAATGGCCATTGACGAGGCGCCCATCGAGCACCTTGACCACCACCTCAACATTGCTGGGCGAGGTGAACCAGAAGTAGGCAGCGTTTTCCCCCAGCGTTACCGCCGAAGCCGCCTGTGGGGTCGGGCTACCCACCGGCTGCCAGGTGAGGCGAGCACTCAGCCGGTTCAGGAACGCGACATCGGGGCCCGGACCGCCCACCATCAGGCTCCCCGACCAGACCAGGAGAGCACCGTCCTCGATGGTGAGGCGGTAGCTACCGTACGCGAGCGCCGGCAGCGGCAGGGTGACAATGGCCGGCCCGGGAGGTGGGCAGGGCGTCGAGGGGGAAGCATCCACCACGATGCGCACCGTCCTGCCATCGAGCCGCGGCGGAAGGAACCTCAACTCGCAAGTGGACAGAAACCCCTTGAAGGCGGCTCCGCTGATCGTCGCGCTCACCGCATCCGCACTGGTTGGCAGCGCTGGGTCGAACCGCACGGAGTCGACTCGCAGGTCGGCGGCGGCGGAAGACGCCAGGGCACCGAGAGCGAGCGCCCACGCCCAGGCCGGCATGCCCCTCACGGCGCCCCTCCGCTGAACGCCGCGGTGTCGATGAAATTCCGGTTGACCCCTGCGACGCCGGTGTAGACCCGCGTTGCGCACTTGGTGCCGGCACAGCTCGATCGGTCGGTGACCGTCAAGGTGAAGGGCTGATCGGTCAAGCTGGCGACAAACACCCAAAAATGGCCATTGACCGCCCGCCGGTCCAGAATCTTGATCAAGATTTCGATGTCGCTGCCGTTATAGAACCAGAAGTAGCCGCTCAACTCGCCCAGCGCAACGGTGGCGGCCGTCCCGCCCGACGGCCGGAGGACCTGGACGCCGAAGCGCCCCTGGTGGAGGCTCAGGACGCTTGCCGGAGCCGCGACATCGAAGAATCCGAGGGCGTCTCCGGCCGGGTCGACGACCTCGTAGGACCCGGCCGCCAGAACCCCAAGGTCGAAGGGGATCCCGCCGTTGAACGGAGGGCAGGGATCGATGGGAAGGGAGCCCATCGGCACGGTCACCGTGAAGCCGCTGACCACGGGCGGCCCCGCACTGGCCATGCAGGCGTAGACCAGCGGGATGCTCCCCAGGAAGGTCTCGTCGACGGTGGATGGGAGGGCGGGCGTCAGCTGGACCACTGCTGGGACGGGAAAGGAGTTAACGTAGACCCCACCTTCAAAGACCGTCATGCCGTCGGCGATCCCGGACACGACGAAGCCAGCCCGAACGAAGCGGGAGGTCGGCAGTCGTCCGAGGACGACCCGCTGGGTGGCGAGCGCTTCGGCGAGGCCCGCGGTGCACGGCCCGGGGAGGGTGTGGCCCGAGAACTTGACGGTGCCGGAATAGGCGTCGGTTGAGGGCATCACCTGCACGCCGTCGTTCCACACTCGACAGACGCCCTGCTGCTGCACGGTGACCACCACCACATCGTCGCTCGATGGCGACGGCGGATCGAAGGTCAGCCCGTGCTGTTGCGCCCAAGCAGGCGGCACGGCAGCGAGCGCGCCCGCCAAGGCTGCCGACATAGTCCAACTGCGGGGCAGCACAGACCTCTTATACACCATCGCCGACCCCTGCGCCTATTCCCTGCACGGCGACCTCTCCCTGCAGCAGGCGCTGTCCCGGACCGAGCCATCCCCTCGCCCCCAGGGGCCACAGCCGGTGCGCAGCCGTCAGCACCGGCGCCCCGAGCCCACCGGCAGGCGGCGACAAGAGGGGGCAATGATAGAATGCTACTCGGTGTTTCTTAGAGTTCATGTCCAGGCACTTTCTTCTGATCGCGGTGGCGCTTGGCCCGGAGGCTTGCCAGGCGAGCGCGCCGCCATCGCCACCGGCCGCCGGCCTCGATTGGAGCGCCCCCTGCCGTTGGGTGCACGTCGACACGGTGACGCCGAAGAGCGCGCCGCAGTTCGAGGCGGCGCGGCATCGCTGGCTCGCCACCCTGCGCGGCAAGAGGACGTTCATGCCGGACGGACGGCCCCTCTTCTGGACGGGAATGCACGGCGGTAGGCGCACCTATCTGACCTTCTATCCGTTCGAGAAGTTCGTCGAGCTCGACCGGCGCCGGGAGCAGGTGCGGGAGACGCAGGAGGTTCTCCGGGCTGCCTTGGGAGACGAGCGGGGCAGCGCAGTGGCCCTCGACCTTGGCGCGATCCTGTCCACCGAAGACCAGTTCGAAATTGAACGCCGCGACGATCTCTCCAACCTTCCACCCTCAAAGAACTCCAGAAGAGCCACCTGACCAGCCGTGTATCGGACCCGAAAGGTACAGCACTTCCCGGGTGTGGATTGGCCCTCTGGTAGCGTATCCGGGATCCTAGCCTGGGTTTCGCCGGCCCGGCTGCCCGAGAGCGTACATCGTGCTATCGGAAGCCCGTAGCGTGCGGGCTGGAGCCGAACGGCTGTGGGCGTAGCGATGTCGGTCCACAGCGACGCACGCGCCCCTGCGCGTCGCCGAGCTACTCGGCGAGGTCGAAGGAGTGCGATTCGAGGATGGAATTCAGATGCCGGCCACCAGAGTCTCGCGACGTCGGCCACGCTGGCGCGCCACTTGTTCGTACCGCTGGCAGTGATTCTCGCCGCGGGCAGCAGCTGCAGGGCGTCAGATTCTCGCGAGCTTGTTGTGGCGCATGAAGCCGAGATCGGATCCTTAGACCCGATCAAGGCGGCGGATACCGTTTCGAACTCTGTACTCTCCAACGTCTACGACTGCTTGGTCGATTTTGATCGCGACATGCACCTCGTACCGTCCTTAGCGGTGTCCTGGCAGACGCCGTCGGAGTTGACGTGGATTCTCGGTTTGCGGCACGGTGTGCGCACCCACAATGACGATTGGCTTACCGCTGAGGATGTGGTCGCGAGTTTGGACCGGACGCGTTTGGCCGCCGATTCCTCGTTGGCTGAGCGGTTGGCTACTGTTGAGAAGGTGAAGGTACTCGATGCCGGAACCATCCGCATCGACACCAAGGAGCCCGACCCGCTCCTCATGCATCGACTAACCTTCATCCTGATCACAGCCCGCCAGCGTACCCAGACTGCGCTGTTGCCCGGAACGGGTCCTTACCGGTTGATCCGGAGCAATCGCGACGGGATAGAGATGGAGGCCTTCCGTGACTACTGGCGCGGCGCACCGGCGATTAGGAGAGCGCGTTTCGTGACGGTGAGGCCAGGGGAGGAGACTCTACAGCGCTTTGCTGCCAGAACTCTCGACGTGGCGCGGGTCGCAGGCGAATTCGACGGCATCCCCGACGTGACGCTGCGGATTGGGCCCAGCCCCCGGAACCTGTATCTCTGGATGCGCTCGCAGGTCCGGAACACGCCTCTCGCCGATCACCGTGTACGGAGAGCCATGGCCCTGGCCATCGATCGGGAAGCAGTGGTTGGTCGCCTGGGTGGCTGGGGCGAGCCTTTGACTCAGCTCGTTCCGCGAACAGTCTTCGGGCATGATCCACGGTTAGCGCCCTTGTCCTTCGACCTTCAGGAGGCCAGGCGCCTCATGAGTGAAGCCGGCTACAGCCAGGGATTCGAAATCGAGCTAACGCATGCTCGGGGCCTCGAATCAATCGTTGACTTACTGCGATCCCAACTCGCCGTGGTCCGAGTCGTTGTTCATCCCGTGGCCTTGGAATGGCCCGACATGCTGCGTCGATGGCGGCATGGCGAGCTGCCCTTCTTCCTGGCCGTCTGGCGCTTCGACAACGGCGAGGCGTCGTTCTTTCTGCATCAATGTATCCTCAGCCGCGACACAGCGCAGTCCTGGAATCCCGGCTATTCCAACCACCAAGTCGACACGCTCATCAGGGAGGGTCTGCGCCTTTTCTCCGCTTCGGAGCGTGGCTCACACTTCATCCGGATCATGGCCCTTCTGCAAGACGACCTACCTCTGATTCCCCTAGCTTCTCGCGTCGATCTCTATGGCCTGCGGCGAGGAATCAGCTGGCAGCCGCGCCTCGACGGGAAGCTGTTGGTCTACGAGATGGCGAGAAACACGAACTGAGCGGTTTGCACTTCACGACGGACGGAGCCGTATCCACGAAGGCAGTGCCGCACCGCCGTCTGGACGCTTCTCCATCAAAGAACCGTCTAACACGATCTCCGGCGACCAGACTTGCGGTGAAAAGTTTGAGCAGTGCAGACCGCGTCGGTGTCCGCCAGCAGCTCGGATGGGTAGAGACGTGGGCGACTCTGCGCGGCGACCAGGACGAATCGCCAGCGCCTTCCCAGGTGCGCCAACAGTGTGCCACGCTGTAGGTGATCGCTGTAAAGATGTTGGAGCGGAATTGCTCTAAGCCATTGATTCGATTGGTGGAGGCGCTAGGATTCGAACCTAGGTAGGGCTTAGCCCGGCAGATTTACAGAGCGCGCTAAGCCAACATCTGGCAACACGTGGTAACTCCTAACAGCTGTCTCGTCAGTGGCTTATCATATCTGACCCTGTTGTAGAGAGCTGTGATCTGCTGCTGGTGTTTGCGGGCGAGTGTGCCAAAAGTGTGCCACGCACTTGGCTTCGCCTAACGCGATCCAAGTCGCTGTGCACGGTCCGCGCGTCCCCCCGGTGGACCTGCCTGGCGTGCGGCCGTCGATGGGGTCGGTCGGCGACTGCTTCGACAACGCGTTGTGCGATCGCTTCTTCGCCACCCTCGAGTGTGAGCTGCTCGGTCGCCAGCGGTTCCGGACTCAGGCAGAAGCTCGCCTGGCGGTCTTCGATTTCATCGAGGGCTGGTACAACCTCAATTCGCGGTCGTCGTCGACGCGTGGAGTCGAGTTTGAGCCCTCCGCCCACACGATCCGCAACTGGGGTGGCGCAGGCCGACAACGAGTCGCGGCGAGGAGCAGGATCCTGCTAACCCGCATTATTCATGAAGCTCCTCAGAGACCGCGAAACAACCAACCGGAAGACAAATACACAGCGTGACGACCAGCAGCACGGCGCAGACGGTGAGCGGCCAACGGAGCCAACGCAGCCAGGGTCGAGCAGCCCGTCCGGCAAACGGGGCACGGAGGGTTCGCCCTCCAAGCCAGATGCCCAAGCTGGCAAGGGCAGCATAGATTGTCAACTCTACGGCTGAGTCACTCATCTTTGCAGTGAGGGCAACGGCAATATAGACCCCGTCAAGCAGAAGAAGCCCGGCGCCGATCTGCTCAAGAGGTGACCTGGCTTCTGGCGGTGAGAACGCGGGATCCGTAGACCGCGCGCGGCGCCGTGTGAGCAAGAAGAGCAGACCTCTCAAAAAGCTGTAGACGGCGTAGAAGGCGAGAACCCCGAGGATGGCATAAATCAGTGCTAGCGCCTCCGCTTCGCGGCTCACCGCAGGCCCCCCCGGCCGCCGCTGGATCCTGGGGGACCGCTCTCGCGACAAGCCTGCCTCTGCTCGCCGCGCACATCGGGCTCGCGATGGTCTGGGACTTCGCTCACGGCTCGGCTCATGGCCTCGCGCCCAAGGCGTTTGCGATCTTCAGCCAGGCGCGCTGAAAGTCATTCCCATAGAACTCACCCGCGCGCTCGCCCAGGTGAAACCCAAGCGCTCTAGTCTGGCTCAGTCGTCACTACGTTGGCGCTCGGCCTCTGGCCGACGAGCGCGCACCCGCGGCTGCTCAACCGGAACCTCGGCGGCGTCTGGGCCTATAAATGAGTGAAGCCGACACCGACCTGAACGTACCCAACTCTGTCTCCCTCTGGCACAACAATAACCATTGTGGTCTTTGATGCAAAGCGCCATAAGCTAAACTCGTCCTTGGCGCAGTTGAGAAAATGGTCAGCGTGGCGAGGCAGACCATCATCGCCCACGAACATGCCGGTGCCATCCAGACATGTAAAGCCGGAGCGCTCCAATCTTAACTTTGCCTCACTATACTCCGTGCCACGAGGCAACAGCCGTCGGATCTCTGGGCGCTCCTGCTGGGCGAGCTCGTCCTCGCTCGGTCCTGCGCATCCTGTTGTCAGCAGCGCAGTCCCGGCCACAGTCAGCGCGGCAACTATCCGTAGCGGCATCATGGAATGTACATCCCCCAGCCGGGAGCCCACAGTGGCGCCTTTGCGGGAGCTGGAATCCGGCAACGGGTCAGGATGCTGTGCGCGACGGAGTTGCTGTTTGGGCCCCAGGCTGCGTAGGGGATGTGCGCTCTTGAAATTGCACCCAATGCTTCGACAAAGCAGCGATTTAGGGAGGCGCAGCAATCGCTGTTGTCGAACAGCGTGAAGGCGGGATGATAGTTACCACCGGACGGTGGGTAATCTACTGTGGCTGGTCCGTAAACTCCGTACGCTGTGCTGATATACCCTTGCCCATTAGGACCCGGCAGCCACAACTCCCACCATCCATAGTCGTAGGTTGTGCCCCCTCGGAAGTACGTTGAGCGGCTATCGTCTGGCTCGGAGGTTACGACGTACGCGTGGTGAGCCCCAAAAGCCTTCTTGAACATGAGATCGACTTTGCAGAGGCCTTCTGGGTCGAGCGACTGAATTGGCTGGTCTGACACGTATGCGTACGTCTGAAGCGCGGCTCGCTCGGTGATGGGATCCGCTTGGGAGTACCTGGCGCTGCCGCTCTCATACCAGCGGTGGATGTTGTAGAAGCGCTCCGTTGCACCGTTCGGTCCGAGCGGCAGCTGCTCGGCCTCCTGTCCGGGCAAACGCAGTGGCTGGTGAACGTCGTACGACCGGAGAGCAAAGACGCTACCGTAGGGCTCGTACTCCGCGCGCCAGGTGATTGGCTGTGCGGCGCTGGTCTGGAGGATGGGTGTGCCGAGATGATCGGTGAAGGTCCAAGAGGTTGTGCCGGTGGCGTCAGTCTGGGCGATTGGGTGGTCATCGAACCAGACATACTCAGTGAAAATCGAGGGAGTTGAGCTGGTGGTGAGCTCTGATTCCGACATCAGGTGCAGCTCCGGGCTGTAGACGAAGAAGCGGTTGCTGCCGGTGGGGACGGCTGCGGGGACGACCGGCTGGCCAGCCGCGGGTACGGCGAGGACGTTCTCCGTTCCTTGCTGGCGATCGGTGGTGCGCCCTGGGTTGTTGGCAAGCGCGTGCCGGGTGGCAGCCTTCGGGAAGAGGGTAGCTCCGTCTTGGATCACGGCCGCAATCGTGCCGTAGCCAGGGTGCCCGGGGTTGGGTCCGTAGGGCGAGGCGGGATCGACCTGGACGACCACCAGGGCGGCGACGTTGCCGTAGATCGAGCTCCCCTGCTTGGCGATGCTGGTCGACACGATGACGCCAATATACGCCTGAAGCGTCGCCGGCGGCTGGCTGTTGCCGGGCTTCGAGGTCCAGCAAGAGGCGTCGAGCAGCGGGCTGCCGCTGGTGTGGGCGGTTGGCTCGCAGATGGCGATCGGCGTCGTGGCCGGGATGGCGTAGCCCTTGAAGCTCGGGTTGGCCTGGTAGTCGCCGCCGGTCACCTGGCTGGCCCACTGGCTGCCCCAGAAGTTGACGTACTGGCCGAGGGCCAGGCCGGGCGTGTTGCCGCCCCAGATCACGAAGGACGCGGGCTGGTAGACGACGACCGGCGCGGTCGTCGTCGCCGGCAGCTCGCCGGCGTCGCCCGCGAAGGCGACCTGCAGCAGCGCCGGCCCCGTCGGGAGGCTCGCCGGCAGGGCGAGGGTGGCTTTCGCGGTGCCGGTGGCGTCGGTCGTGCC
>Ga0222749_10001447_pt1 | contig 12061 bp, 9 predicted proteins | sample IncBWH2Mmetat_FD_197234 | JGI IMG/M metagenome (GOLD analysis project Ga0222749, IMG submission 197234) | Metatranscriptome of lab incubated forest soil microbial communities from Barre Woods Harvard Forest LTER site, Petersham... | ecosystem: Environmental > Terrestrial > Soil > Temperate...
CTCGAAGCCACAGCCCCGTGGGGCATAAAACAGGAAAACCAGACCGAAGAAAAAGTCACGCCTTCCGACAAAAAGACGTCACCCACAGATTTGGCGCACTTCGCCATGCTTTCGCGCGGCAACTGCTGGCTGAGTGTGGAAGGGATTGCGGAGCCGATTCCCCTCACCGGTGGTGATTGCTTTTTACTGGCTAAGGGGACTTCGATTGTTTTACGCGACAGCCCGCGAACACGTCCGAGGTGGAGCTTCCGCGAGATCGGGGCCAAGGCCAACGGCAATGTCGCTCTTTGTGGCGGCGGTGGCGCACCGACGACAATCGTCTGTGGATCCTTGAGTTTCGATCGCGCCAGCCTGAGGCCGATCACTCAGTTATTGCCGAACTTCATTTTGATGAAGGCCGATCAGGCACGCACGCTTGCTCTTCACACCACAGTGCAGGCGCTCGCGTCAGAGATGGAAGAACAGGCGCCGGGATCTGAAGTCGTCGCGAGTCGACTGGCCGAGGTTCTGTTTATCCAGGTACTCCGGGCGCATATCGCGTCGGGGCCGGAACGCGACAAAGGATGGCTTCGTGCAATTTTCGATCCCCAAATAGGCGCTGCTCTGAGTGCCATTCACGACAGAGTGAATACGCCCTGGACGGTCGAATCCCTGGCCGAAGCATCGCGCATGTCTCGCTCCGCATTCGCAGCCCGTTTTAAGGAGCTACTCGGGCAAACGCCGCTGGAATACGTAACCGAGTGGCGGATGCAGAAGGCGATGCAGCTACTACAACAGCGTGACAAGAAGCTCATAGACGTCGCTCGGTCAGTGGGTTACGAGTCCGACGCTGCCTTCAGTAAGGCATTCAAGCGAGTTGTCGGGGCCAATCCTGGTGAATACCTCAAACGTGGTTTGAAGGACCCAAATCCGACCGGAGCAGACCACGATCAGTCCCGGTAAACGCGTTTGCGTTCAGGAATGGAGTAGTTCCTTATCGAGTTTGCCCAACCCGAGGCTAGCCGCCTCGGTGTGACATCCGTCAATTCCCTCCTCTCATGCCCCCCTTCTCCACAGTTAGGACATCGCTGCAGCAATACTACGATTTGTAAGTAATTGAAACCAGAGGCACGGATCGCAACAATTAGAGCAATAAAGCAGTTCCAGAAACGCTTATCGAACCCTTCGTGAACCCTCCGTGAAAGGGCGCCGAGAGACTGAATCCCGTTGTAACTACAAGGCAGCCCCGCATGGCGTGGGTACATTAAAGCGAGTAGACGACCGCCCCCTTTTACCCCGTAATCGGATAACCCGTCGGGTTTTGGGGTATTGCGCGCCATGCCCCAAAACTCGTACCAATAAGCTGGACGCTACTACGGCTAAGAGAGATCGCTTGGTTCGTATCTTTGTAGTAGACGACAGTGCGACGGCGAGAGCGGCCCTGAAATCCGCACTGGAAGGGCGCGCCGATTGGGTTGTGGTCGGGGAAGCGGTTGACGGCCATCATGCGTTGGCGACATTTCATCTTCATACACCGCATCTGACGCTGATGGAAGACGCTCGTCAGTTCAGAATTCTCGGAGTTACGCCACTGGCTTGCTTTGGGTCAATGTTAAAGATCTTCGCCGAAATTGACTTTAGTGATTGTTCGAGATCCGAGGAGATTGTGGTATCCGGATAGACATAGAGCTCGAACGTAAAGGACGGATTCTGCTCACAGTACGCGATGTATTTCCTGAACTGATCCGTCATTGTCAGGTTCTTCGAGCTCTTGATTTCCCCAAGAAGGCGCCTGTCTGCATCAAGGATGTCCGGAATGAATTTGCCGACACCATCGACCGACAAGCTAGTTGTATTTTTGGGCTCGCCGAGCACATCCAGCACCCACACTTCTGAGCCTTGTCCAACTGCGATATTGTCATAGAGCTGGCGCTGTTGCACACTCAGTTCATCCAGAATTTTGGCAACGTCATAATCGGGGTAATGGATGGTGGTGTCGTTCGGAAGCCATCGACCAACGCGCTGTGCAAAGTCGAATACTGCCTCGTCCGCAAAGGCCATGCTGGGACGAATGGACTCTCCGAATCGGAGTCTTCTGATTAGACTCGCGCCGTCGATAAATGCGCGATCGATTACGGCAGTACCGATTTTCAAGACGGCCGTGGGAAATAGGCCAATGATCGCCCCTGCGCTTCGCAACGCATAATCAGACGCAGTCATGGGGCGGCCAGCGTAATCACTCCCCGTGACAAACCCAAAGGCAATTTGTGTAAGATCGTTGATCGAACCGACTACAGGCGCTAGTCCAAGAACTGCGTCCGCAATCTGCGCTCCCTGACTATCGAGAAGTTCCCCGTCCTCTTTGCCCCCATTTGCAAAGGCCTGATCCGAGCCCAGAACTAAATCAGCCGCGCCCAAGCTTTCTGCTCTGCTGACTGGTCCATTGGCAACAGAATACGCAAAGAGCGATCGGTTCAGATCGCGCCGTACTGTTTGTCCATATAGCGATTGTTGGCCAGTTGAGAGGCCGGAACTGATGCCCGTGAGGAACTGATCCGAAAGCCCGGAGGCATGTCGAAGCACGCCGTTCGAATCATAGAAGCGGCCAAGCGTCTCTCTTAGCGCAGCACGATCCGCACTTGGAAGATCGGAACTGTATTGAGCGCTTATTTCCCAAAGTGCCTCCAAAAGGGAAAAATCGCTGGTCGTCGTGACGGTTCCCGGAATGTTACCTATCCATTTCGCCAATGGCGGCGAGCTAACAGAGGCTGGCAAGTCGAACGATGGCGCGTCAGTATCGATCGTCGGAGTGTCCATACGGGAGGCCAGATTTGGAAGCACCGATCTCTCGTCGTGCTTCAGATCATCCGTTTGTTTTGCGAGCGAAGGTAGGACCGCCGTTCGGAAATAAGTGTCGTTTGAGGAGGCTAGATCCTTCGTGAGAGCTTGGGTGTTCGCTACACTCGCTTTGATTTGATTGAGCTGTTGGTCGAGTTGGTTGGCCTGTAGCTTCGCTCTGATCGAACTATACTGACCGGGCAGATGATCCGCGAGTGCGACCGTCGATCGTACATCACTCCAGGCCGCGTCGGGCCTGAAGTTTGGATCGACAGAGGTCGAAATCGATTCGCAATCCTGAAAACTCATCACGGCCGAAGTCCGACAGACTCCACCATCTGTTTCAGAATAGGTCGCCTGATGAGCGCTTAGTAGGAGGAGACTGTTACACAAACTGTGGGAACCGCTGCCGCCAAAACATTCAGCGGTGTTGTTGGTGGAAATCGTTGTCGGCAGGTTTAGTTGAGCTCGATGTTGGCGGGCCCGCGGCAATGGCGCTCGCGCAACCATCGCTCGCAACCGCCGGGTTAGGATCTTTGTTTGGCCCGCACAGCGGTTCGCAAAACTCCCAATGGCTGCATAAAGGTTCTTTGAGACCAGATCCGCACTCGATAGCTGATACACGCGAGCCAGTGACAGATTCGATTCCATCTCTGCGATTATCGGTGCAGGTGAGGAGGCACAGGACAGCTGTGAAAGCGAATCCGCTTCGATCCTCGCTCGGAGCCGAGTCTTCGTATCCAGACTCAGCATCAGGTCGTTGTCCCGAATAGACGCCAATTTTGCGGACAGGGGACTGTAGGCCGCATTCACCGCTTGCGCTGTGTCGGCCACACCCTTCCTGCGAAGGGTGTCCTCTATATAACGTCTTCGAAGATCATACTTGGCCGAATCCAAGGCACTGAGCCAGGAGCGACTCTCATTGATAGTCAATTGAAACGCTGAGAATTGGTCGGCAAAGATGGGCTGCAGTTTCGCACATGCCTCTCGTGCGAAAGTTTGATAGTCGGCGCTCTTTGCCCGGTTTTGCTCCAAACGAGCCGATTGAGCCTCAATCTGCTTCTGTTCACCTTCATTTGAGACCAACTGCCAAACACTCTCAAAGAAACTGATGACGAATTGAATGAGATTGCCACCCTCAACATAAACTCCATCGAGATCTTCAATATTCGGCTTGTAATCTGAAACGACTCGCGAGTCATCGTACTTGTCGAATCCGCCACTGCAAGCTGCGTCTTGTTGGAGAACGATGGCTGACGCGGCACCGAGATGAAACCTTACGGATTGGCTAACATTCGCGACCTGAGAGGCAATCAGCAACTGCTGGAGCAGAGTGTCCGTATCTGCCGTACTCAGGTCCGCGCTGCTATCGATAAGAGGAGTGAGAGCGTCTACGAGAATGGTTGCATCGGAGACGGCGCTTACATGTCCCTGCGTACTCGTTAGGTTGCGCAGAAATATCTCAAGTTCACGATCTTGAGCATCTGTTCGGACAACTTCGAAAGACTCTGGAATCGCTTTATCGACGTACGCTCGATAGGCATCTGCAGCTGATTCTGCGCGAGCGTCGGTGCACATGAAGCTGCCACACAGGATCAGGGCGATCAGTGTTCGCACAAGTCGACGATCTCCTTTGTTGGCGTAATTGCAAGCTGGTTTACGACTCCCTGAGACTTGTACATTCGAAGGGTAAAACAAGACATCCGGATGTCATTGTTCAGGCTTTGGAGCAAATCGGATGTGTCGTTCGCAGCGCCTTCGACCTCCGTTTGCAGACAAAGGAGTTCTAGGGACGTTGACGCGCCGGGAGCATTCGAGCAAAAGGTGGTGGGGTCTTGGCCACCGCTCGTTGAACTCGTGCGGGCATAGGCTCCGAGTATGTCGCTCAATTGCTGACGTGAAAGAGTGTTTAAGGTTGAGAGAGCGTTCGAGAGTTGGGATTGGATCGGGAGCAGGCGAGTCAATACCAAGGACGAAAGCGCGATGGACTGTTCTACTTGCGCATGTAGTTGGTTGTACTGCCGGAAGCCGAGAAGGGGAGCCGCCGCAAGGGCAAGTCGTTGACGCTGCTTCCAGTCGGTCAGTGGATAGTGCGGGTCTGCCGGATCGTAAACGAGCGGTGGCTTGAGGTCGAGCGTACCAAGCTCTTGCAAATAAGAGAGCTCAGGAAGCGTCGCGGTGAGTGAGTCCGTCCCAGTCTCGAGCCACCCGTTCGGCAGAGTCGCAGCCTGTTGTCCTGCGGCATAGGCCAAGAGAGGGTCCGCAGCGCTGTCAGTATTGATTGCGAGAGGCAACACAGGAGCAAAGTTCGTGAAGTTCGTTTCAGTGATTTCCAGGACCTCAAGAGCATCGACGTTGGCATTGCTTGGGGCGAATCCGTAGGTATAGAAGCGATGTAGATCGACTCCGGTGTAAACATTTGCCGAGAAGTGCGCAGACAAAACTATGCGTTGATTGGGCGTAATCGGAAATAGCTGCCATTGGGACGACCGTTCCGTGGCAACCGGCACGGATGCCAGCAGGCCCGACTGCCCGCTTATATTCGCAGAGGTTCCGTTATTAGTGGACCATCGGACCGCGAGCCAGGTGGAATTGGCCCCAGCAGTGTAGCCGATTCGAAGAGTATAGGCGGGACGTTGACGACCGAACGATCCGGTCAACCATGCCCGATTGTGAATCCCGAACGCGACTGTCGAAACACCTCGATAACTCCTCGACTCAACAAATTTTTCAAAGCACGCTCCAGTTCCATAATCCGATCCAGAGAAGCAGCTGTACGACGGAAAACTGTGGTTCGAGCCATTGTTGTCAACATAGAGTCCCGTGATCGAGACCAGGCTTGCGGAGTTTGCCTCCGAGTGATGGGGATTGACGTTGTCGCAACTTGGGCACAGTGCATAGGGTGTGTAATCTGACACCAGCTTTACAGGATCGGGGATAACAGCGACGTCTCTATCCCCGATTTGATCGGATGTCGTGACGGGCTTTAGTTGGGCGTTGGTGAGGAGACTGTCGAAGCTAACAGGTGATGGAGTGATGTCCAGCAGGTTCACCACGCTTGCTTTACTCAATGCCCTCACACGGTCTAGCACTAGATCCTTACCATGTGGAAGGGCTAGAAGTGTCGCTGAGACTCGCTTGGCTGTTTCGGGTTTCGGGAGCGTCGCAAGGAAGTCCGGATGCATAGCTGTGAAGAGAAGAAGGATGGCGTCATCGTCAGTCAGGTCAGTCGGATTACCGTTGAGAAGATCGGTGACGGCCGCGGCAAGCGCTGGATCTTGAGGTGCCGTCATCAGTCGAACGAGAGCGCGCCGCGTCTTCGACGGTCCTGAGAGAGGCAGATTGCCCACCTCAGCCGTCAGCTTCCCACTGCCGGTTTGAAGTTCAGCGAATGCCGCAAGGCGAAATTTATCGATGTCAGCCTGGCTTGGCGTATCACCCAATGCCGAGGTCAGTCTTGAGGTTCGCAGTTTGTCACTCTGTGAGTAGGCAGAAATTAGGGCAGTGTTCAGGGTACCGGTGTGAAGTTGTTCGAGTTGTCCGGCAACGGCTTCGATTTCTTGGCTGTCCAGAGTTTTGCTGTTGATAGCCTTAGCGAGTGCTGAGGATCCAAGGGCTTGCGCCGATGAATTGGAGTTTTGAAGCAGGCGAAGAGCTGCCTGGGTGGCATCGGACAACGGCGTAGGCTGTGGAACTGCCTTTAACTGCATGCCGATGGTCACGGCGATGATCAGAAGAACTAACTTCGAACCTAATGTCCTCATGATGAAAAACGTAGAGAGAGTCGAACGTTAACGTACTAGAGGTGCTTATACAATTAGCATCATGCTCCAAATGGATGCAAGCTTTACGAGTCCACGTAGCGAGACCACTTTGAGGGACGAGCGCTGCGCGAATAAGGGCACGAGGTCCGGCTGATTCCTGCGCGGTTTGTGTGACGGCTCGTCAAATCCAACAAGAATGACTACCACGATGAGGAAGGGCACAGTCGAGACGTTGAATACAGGCGAATTGCAGTCAGATACAGAACCTGACCTGCTGAACGACGCGATCTTTGGCGCGATCTATTACCGTTTCTTATTGGGCTTGCGCCCATTTTACCAAAGGGTTCGGCGAAGAATTGGTCGAGCAAGTCATCCGTGGGCATCGCTCGGGAAACGCCCGGGGTTGGTCGAAAGCGAGAGTGCGGGCTTCGACGATAAGCCTTGTCGATGGCCTCCCCTTCGGCAAGATCGTCTTCACCATCTACCGGTTTTGATGTACCCACGTCATGCGGGCACCGGTCAAGTTAACGCATGACCGCCATCCGCCGATCTAGCCTTATGATACCGAGCGGCTAGCGACAAACCGGAAGTAATCCAGATGGCACCGGCGTGGATCGCGACGGGTCTCAGGGCCGCGTCGGGTTTGGCCGCGTCGCTGTGCGATGTCGATGAGGCCGGCTTCGCAACCACGGACCAGCACGGGCGGACGAGCAGACCGGGCGTGTTTGCGGTCGGAAACGCAACGAACCCGCACCTCGCTCACGCCGCCGCAGCCGAGACGGACGTTGGTTCGTGGGTGACGACGTATCTCCTAGGCTTGTTGCTGTCGGAGAAACGGACAGCCACCGCCTAGAGAGGTCTCTACCAGAAACGTTCTCGCACAAAAAAGGAAAAAGGCCGGAGTCCTGAATTCTCGTCTTGGATCACGAAATTGTTGCGGGGCTTGGAACCCACGAACTTATCTTCCAGCTCGTATTGTCCAAAGTGCTTCAGAGTCCAGCCGAACTCCACCTCGCAATCTGGGATTGGTAACGAGAAGTCGGCTTCTCGTCATCAATCGCGCAATTAACGCTAAGAGCGTTTTCGACTGCGATTCTGACGCCAATCGTGTGGTGTAACTCCAGTGACCCTCTTGAACGTCCGTGTGAAGTGGCTCTGATCTGCAAAACCTGTCGCCACAGCCACCATGGAAAGGCTCTCTCCTTTCATCAACAGTAGCTCCTGCGCTTTGCCGATCCGGGTGTTCAGTTGATAGCGATGCGGGGATACTCCTGTAGACGCCTTGAACATCCTCGCAAATTGCGAGGATGACAGGTCGACCAGACGGGCAAGCTGGAAAACAGAAACCGATAAATCGAGATGCTCGTGGATGAAGTCGAGAACGAGACGGAGTTGTGAAACCGATAGTCCTGAGTTCTCTTTTTGGGGTCGCCGCTGGAAGCAGGCGCTCAGGAGGGCGATCGTGAGCCCTTCTCCGTACAATTCTGAACTCGTGTCAGATGCGTCACATTCGGCAGCAAGGAGTCGCGCGCACTCGACCGCTCTCTTGTCATGAAACATCAGCTCAGGATTTCCTGTTTTGCTCAGGTCTAGATCCGTGCCAAACCAATTTCCCAGAGATTTCCTGTCGAAGCTCAGGCGAACTTCGCGTACAGACTCCATGTTGTCCGTATAACCCCAGACCCTCATCTCTGCCGGTACAAAACTGATGTGATTCGGCCGTTGACGTTCTAGAGCAGCGGGACGATGCAGATTAGTGCGGGCCTCGCATCTGCCGCCTATCTCCGCGAGCACAACTGTGAGAGTGTCCTGCGGACCGGAAAGATCGTGCCAGGCACGGCCTGGGTGATTGAAATGCTGCAGGTGACGCACCGCTACGCCCGCGAAGGTTCGAACTCTGCTGTGCGCTGCCTTCATACCATGTGGAGAACGAAACTCAAATGAGCCCGATCCCTCAGAAACCTGCATCTGTCGTCCTCCTTTTGCGACTCTCGTCCTTGGCGTTTCATACTATGGTAGCCGTTTCGTACAAGCCATTCTCTGTTCCTTTTAAGTATTTTGGGAGAAACACCAGAAGGAAGAATGGCCGGGAAAGTCAAAGGATGAAGGTCGACGGAACGATCGTTACACTGGCAAAGAGAAAACAAGGAGGAGAAGATGACAGCTGCAGAACTGATGCACCACAACTTCGATGTGATCTTCATCGAGCTTGATCCAGTGAAGCGCGAAGCCATGATGCGCAATGCTTATACGGAAGATTGTGTATGGATACACCCCGGTGGCCGCCTGGTCGGCATTGCGGCGGTAAATGAGGCGGCGTCGGAAATTCGTAAGCACATCCCGGACTACCGCTACAAGGTAGTTGGCGATATTCGCACGATGCACAATGTCGGGATGTGCCGTTGGGGGAGCGGGCCTCCTGACGAACCTTTCCGCTATACCGGCACGGACGTTCTTGAGGAACGCAACGGCCGTGTTGCTGTGTTCTACACCTTCATCGATAGTGGAACTCCGCCGGTCTCGTAGACGGAATAACGCCTTCGCTTGGATGGAAACGTGGCCTCACGCGCAGTAGCGCCGCTAGATAGTTGCCCTGAAAATGGCAATAGAAGGCGAAAGATTTCAAGTCCTACTGCTACGATGAGAAGTGCAGGACTCTGCATCTTCGAAGTCTTGCCTATTCGCAGTCGAGACGGTCTCTGCCGCCGACACAATTCGCTACGGCGAGCACGAACCGAACATGCAAATCGAACTCTCTTGAATGACAGTGGCTGGCGCGCTGGCGAAAATGATGGTTTGATTGCGCGAAGAACTGCTAGTGCTTTGTCAGGGATACACAGCGAGGTCGGTGCATGGGTGAGAACGACCCCGGACACTACTTACCAAAACCGATGGCCCTTTCCGCAGTATTGCCGCTCACTGCGAGCAGTTCATGCCACGAGGTTGGTTCGCTACCCGCGGCATAGTTGGGGAACTCGGGCGTCGGTAATTGGGTCCACGCTTCTTCAATCGGCGTAATGATGCGCCACTCCGCCTCTACTTCGTCTCGACGAGTAAATAGCGTCGCATCGCCACGCATCGAGTCGAGCAGGAGTGTTTCGTATGCAACCGCCCCCTTCGAGCCAAAACTCGCTTGATACGAGAAATTTGCCTGAACCGTCACCGTTCGCACTTGTGTTCCCGGTCGCTTCGCGTCGAACGCGATCGAGATTCCCTCGTCCGGTTGAATGCTAATTGTTATGACATTCGGATCAATGCCCGGCGATGTGTTCGCAAACAATGCCTGTGGCGTCGGTTTGAGATGCACGCGGATCTCGGTCAAATTTCGTGCAAGACGCTTCCCGGTCCGGATGTAGAAAGGAACTCCTGCCCAACGCCAATTCTCAATCTGAAACCTTACAGCTGCGTAGGTCTCGGTTGTGGAGTTGGGATTCACGCCTGGTTCTTGCCGATATCCCGGCACCGGTTTCCCGTCAATCACCCCGGGACCATACTGCCCTCGAACGGTGAATCGTGCGACGTCCTCGACACCCATCGGCCGGATGGATCGAAATACCTGCACCTTCTGCTCCCGCACTGAGTCGGCGTCAAACGCTATGGGCGGCTCCATCGCAGTCAATGCAAGCAACTGAAGCAGATGGTTCGCCACCATATCGCGCAGTGCACCCGTCTCTTCATAGAACGCCGCGCGGTTTTCAACTCCTACGGTCTCAGCGGCGGTGATTTCAACATAGTCAATGTAGTTCCGGTTCCAGACCGGCTCGAACAAGGAATTGCTGAAGCGGAAAACGAGGATGTTCTGTACTGTTTCTTTGCCAAGATAGTGGTCAATGCGGTACACCGCTTTCTCGTCGAATACGCCGTGTACCATGTCATTTAGTACGCTTGCCGATTCCAGGTCCCGCCCGAAGGGCTTTTCTAGAACAATCCGCGTCCACCCGTTGTCGCGACGGTTCAGTCCTACTGTTCCCAATCCTTCGATGATGGGTCCCGCTACTGACGCGGGAGTAGATACGTAGAACAAATGATTTGGGCTCGAACCATTTTTCTCCATCGCCTCCAAACGAACCCGCAACTGCGCATAGAAGTTCGAATCGTTGATGTCACCCACCAGGTAGTGCAGCCGCGCTTGAAAGTCTTTCCACCCAGACTCGCTGAAGTCGCGTGTGTCTTTCGACTTGGCGGCTGCCTCCCCGCTCTTCTTGCGAAACTCTTCAGAACTCATCGAGGTGCGGCCGATCCCGAGAACTTCGAACTGCGGATTCATGCAGCCCTCACATGCGAGGTTATACAGACCGGGGATCAGCTTCCGTTTCGTCAGATCGCCCGAAGCTCCAAAAATAATCAGGACACACGAATCTCCGGTTGGCAGTGGTTCTTGCGACAACTTTTCGAGAGGGCTGGCTTGGATAATGGCAGACATAATTGTTTCCTCTAGTAGATGCACTAATATCGCTTTCGAATCGGAATCGGAAAGTTACATACTTCCGCGAGCTCCTTTGTTGATCGTTGCCGGCCGCTGGGCCCGCGCCTTTCGCATATGAACGACAACCCCACCGTCTTCGAAGCGCACTTCATCCATCAGCGTTTTCATCAGGTAAATCCCACGACCGTGAATGGATCCCTGGTTTTCGAGAGCCGTCGGGTCGGCTATCGTATCAACGTCAAATCCTCGTCCCTCGTCCTTTACCGCAATTGAGATTTCACTGGGTTCACAGCGGCAACGAACATGGACGTGCTTTCCGGGGTTCTCATGATTTCCGTGAATGATCGCGTTCGCGAGAGCTTCGCGCAGTGCGATCTCAACGTCGCTCTCGCCCTCGGCGGCACAGCCGCACTTCCCGATCAATCGCATGAGTTTATCCACGAAGGGAGAAATCGCAGCCGCTTCGCTTGGCAAAGAGTGCTCCAGTTCGAGAAAAGGGCCGCCTTGATTACGGACTGTCATTGGTGCCTACCCGTCGAGACTTGTTTTCGTTCCGACGTACGTCGGGAATGTAGTTCCAAACATGGGCGCACCGCTCTTCGACTGCTCTTTCGTGGCCTCATCCTGAATGACATCCCAATGCTCCGCGAGTTTCCCGGCTTCGACACGCACAATATCGGCGGCAATCCAATTAGCAGAAGTACCGAAATCACTAAATCGCTCGTGCACGATCACAAAGTCTCCTTCGGCCACGATCGTTCCCGGTTCGTACTTCAATGTTGGCGGGATGTTGTTCGGGTGTAGTCTTCGGCATGATTCCCTTTCGCGCTTAGGAGATCACTTCGATTGCATCAACCCGTGAGGGATAAAACGCCAGGTACTCCCTAATACTGGCGACTGCCTCATAAGGTTTTTCGTACGTCCAAACAGCGTATTCTGATTTCGATCCGCCGATAGGAATGCTGTAGTAGGTGCAATCACCCTTGTACGGACAATAGGTGTAATGTGTGGTCCGGACGAGAAGCGACATGTCTGCATCGTTGCGCGGCAAGTA
>Ga0222749_10001448_pt1 | contig 12061 bp, 18 predicted proteins | sample IncBWH2Mmetat_FD_197234 | JGI IMG/M metagenome (GOLD analysis project Ga0222749, IMG submission 197234) | Metatranscriptome of lab incubated forest soil microbial communities from Barre Woods Harvard Forest LTER site, Petersham... | ecosystem: Environmental > Terrestrial > Soil > Temperate...
ATCGCCCGGCGCGTGTATGGTGGTCGGGCGATAAATATCGCACGGTATTTATCGCCCGGCACGTGGATGCTGGTCGGGCGGTAAGTACCGCACGATATTTATCGCCCGGTATGTGGATGCTGGTCGGGCGATAAATATCGCACGGTATTTATCCACCACTGAAGGTTCACTTCCTTAAAGAAACCATGGGGATATCCCTATTTATTCATTAAAGAAATTAGGGACATTTGACGGATATTTCTTTAAGAAAAGTGGACATTTTGACTGACATCTCCCTTGAAGAACATGGACATCTGGTGGATAACCCAGTATAGGCCCACCAGGAGCGGGCACCCATCCATATGCGGCTTCAGCACTACCTATTCATTCCTGTTTGGGGTTTGGTATTGCTCACTGTCCATTTATTCTAATACTGCTTTTTCGAACACATTCCTTCTACATTCCCATATTATTATTATTTTGGCACATTTCACGTGTATCGTGTATTATTATTATTATTATTTTGTGAATAAATATATTATATATTTGCATTGCATCTACGATTACGATAAAATATACAAAAAAGGCCGACGCTGCACACTCAAAGAGCACACGACGCCGGCCGTTATTATATAATAATCATTGATTGACGATGTGCATAGAATAATAATAGTTACGGAGTGCATCAACAATGGGTAACAAGTAGAATACCCGATAAGGCAATCTCCTGATCGACTGATCGACTGATTTCTGCGACCAAAGACACACGCCGTGATACAACAACGATGGCACCAAAAACGAGAAAGACGGCTGCAGCGAAGGGTGATGACACGACGAGTGTGGGTGAGAAGAAGGTGGCTGCGAAGCCATCTGAGGGCGCGTCTGGGAGTGAGGGAACGAGTAAGTGATTTGATAAATAAATGAGAGGATAATATGAACTGATATCTTGGTGCTGGATTGCGGATTTACAGAAGATGCGACGATTGCGGAAGCGGATGAAGGAGGAGAAGCGACGAAGGCGACTGCGACTGCGACTAGGAAGGGTAAGAAACCTGAACGCGAAGGTGAGTATCCCATCCCATCCAACAGGATGTCGAATTATCATTATTTTCTAATAAACAAATTCTGGATGGACGAACGACGTCGGAATGAGCAGTGTTAACGGATCTCGAAGGGGCGTTGAGCAAGGCGCTGATAGGGTACACGCGTGTACCGTTGAAGAACCTTGCGTCGAACCAAATTGTCTTCGGAGGTGAGATATGAAAAGTTAATATTATAATCAAAGTATGAAACATGTGTAGCGGAGACTGCGCGAAAGGTGAACGATGAGGATGCGGAGCGGCTGGCACACTCGATCCTAGGGCACCTATACCGAGATTCGGAAAGTAAGTGTTTGGCAGAAAGTATGGAAATATGAGTTGCATGGGACTGATGAAGGGTGTAATACAGCTTCGATCCCGATTGTTATTAGCAAGGGACAGAAAATACGGCTGCCAGAGAAGATGCCGAAAAGTGTGAGCGAGTTGAATTACGAGTCGCTGCCGATTACGGGAGACTCGTGGTTCAAGTACCACGGGAGCACGGACGTTATGGCGCTCGGGGGACAAGTACGTGAAAGTGTGAATGAATATTATTAGATGAGCTGATTACATGGATGAACGTGCAGCATCGAGTCGCGGCGCACAAGAAGGCGCGAGAGTGGCAAACAGAAAAACAACGAGAATTCGGCATACGGCTGAAGGTAGCGGAAGCCGCGCTGGAAGCAAACGAGGGCGCGAAAGACGTGAAGAAAGGCGACGATGCGCCTGAAGCCATCAAGGCGTTCAAGAGGCTGTGGCTGTGGGAGCACGAGCGTGAAGAATGGGTGCGCCAAGTGGAAACGGAAGTGATGAGACAACGGGAGATGGTGGAGGCGACGCAAAAATTTTTGACGGCGTCGGAGCACATACCTTGTGCGATCTTTGAGTTGGTGAGTGTGGAATACTGCGGGAACGATCGGGTAAAGTGAACGAATAAATAATAAATAGGACGTAATCGAAGAGTATGAGAAGAAGTACTCGAACGGGGATGTACTGCGAAAGCGTCTGTCGGAGAATACGACGAAATATCACCGACGGAAAACTGAGGAGGAAGAAGCTGGGGAGGCGTACAGCCGGCACTTGAAGAAAATAGAGGCAGCACACGAGACGATCTGTCAGATCCATGAGGACCGACTCGGAAATGGCGCGGAACCAGACGTGGCGATGCTTGCGCAGTTCAAGGTATCGGACTACATTCTACTAAACGCGGAATTCTTGGCGGAGCAGTCTTCTGCTCAGGAGACGGCGGAGCTTGAAGGAAAGGACGTGTTCAGCGATGACGAGGACGGTGGGGGGAAGGGTAAAGGTAAACGGAAGGGAAAGGGGAAAGCCCAGGGGTCACAACGGGGGCAGATTACGAAGCGTCAAGTACAAGGGTCACTGGTGGCGCAACTGGCGATTGCATATATGAACCGGTCGCAACACTATCACGAAGCAGGGTTGTGCGATCTGTCGCAGCACGAGAGCTGGATGCCGGGGCATCAAGGGGTGAGTTTTCAGAATGGGTGGTGTTTTGATGGTTAGACTAATTAAGAATACGTTTACAGTTGATATGGTGGTACGTAGTAAGTTGGTTCTATTGGATGCACTTTATCCTTTCCGAGGACGAGACGTTTCCGGACGACGAGACTGTCCAAGCGGCACATGCGAACCCGGGGAGCGAGGAGAGCGAGGCGACCTTGGCTGAATGCCGCGCGCGATTTGGGCTGAAACCTGCGACGACACTGCGGGCGATGATGCCGACACTTCTTGACAAGTGGGACGATGCGTACACGACCCACCTGTCTCAGGGTACGGATTACAGGTTCGGGAATAACGAACATAAAGAATGGGCGAAATCCTGGCGGGGGTACAGCCAGGACCTGGTGGACGCTCTCATCGAAGCGGAGGAGGCGAGCATGTATGTGATTCTGCCGAAGCGTGCGGTGGCACGGCTTCGATGGATGTTGGGGGATAAGTTGGCGCTCCATTCGATGACTCCATTCCCCACGAGTACAGTCATCAGCACTGTCGACATGGCGTTTCAGGATAACGGAGAGGCACTATGCGACGTGAGTATATGTCACTATTTCACTATTCTAATACGTACACGATACCCGAGCGACAAATACCACACGGTACTTGTCGGGCGTCGGGCGATAAATACTGCATGGTATTTATCGCCCGAGTACTGGACTGGTGCTGGGCGATAAATACCGCGTGGTATTTACCGCCCGAACGTCGGACCGACGTTGGGCGATAAATACCGCGTGGTATTTATCGCCCGAACGTCGGACCGACGCTGGGCGATAAATATCGCATGGTATTTATCGCGCGGGTACTGGGACTGGTGCTGGGCGATAAATACCGCGTGATATTTACCGCCCGAACGTTGGACCAACGCTGGGCGATAAATACCACATGGTATTTATCGCCCGGGTAGTGGGACTGGTGCTGGGCGATAAATACCGCGTGATATTTATCGCCCGAACGTTGGACCAACGCTGGGCGATAAATACCGCATGGTATTTATCGCCCAGGCACTGGGCTGGTGCTGGGCGGTAAATACCATGTGATATTTATCGCCCAGCGCCAGCCCAGCACTCGGGCGATAAATACCATGTGCTATTTATCGCCCGCCGCCAGCCAAGTACCCAGGTGATAAGTACAAATATCACCCGGTACGACGAAGGTTTTGTCCAGCGTCATGCAGGCAACCCGATCCCCGCCCCTCTCTTCTGCACGTTTGTTTCACCGTTTCCCTCAACCCTCACTGTTATATCGCCACTGCTTCAACCAGTTCCATACTGACAATATTCTTTCTCTCCATTTCAAGCTTCCCATCTGGAACAACGGTCCCATGACTTTTGGCGCGGCAACAGGCGGACGTGGTGATTACAGGACCTACGATGCCTCCATTCTTTTCATAAACGGTATCATGCAGCTACCTGGGGTCAAAAAATTATCTTTCGCTGCGTGGTGTGTCATTCCTATACAGGTTCGCTCTATTCTCAATTTTGTTCCCCTCGTTCTGACCGTTCTTTGCCTATTTCATTCAAGATCATTGGAACACTTTATAGTTTCACGGACGATTTGACACAATTCACACGGCACGTCATCCACCGCGCAACAATTATGCCAAGTAGTCTCAATTACTACCATGGTATGCTTCCAAAGAAGAAGTACGAAATATTCAAACCCCGGTCCCTCTTCAATGGTCCCGACATAAACGCGACTCGTCTCGCTGCCATCGCCTCCGAATTTGGCGCGGACGCCGAGAGCTTGAGGAAGGACGCCCAGGCATTCCTCGACCACGTCCCGGCCAAGACCCCCGTAGGCAAGACCGTGAAGCTGCACGGCAGACCACCCGATACCCCCTTCATGGACTTTCTGCGCAAGGCAATCAAGGCTCACCCTCCCGATGTTATGAACTCTCTTCGGAAAGGGCAGAGTCAGTTCACAGCAGCATCGTTCTTCTTCGCTCACTGGGTCTCCCAGTTTGCAATCAAACCTTATTTCGACGTGAGTTCCCTTCCTCTGAGTTGCGCAGAGAATTCATGAATAAATAATATTTAGGCATCATCTCCGAACACATTCGTCCATGCGATCAACATGATTCGTGCGCAGATCACCGCAATCATCTCAGCCCTCCTCCCGCCGCCTGCACACCCAGACACGCCAGCGTTTACCTGGCTCGATATGCTCGACGCTGAACCCAATACCCCCACATTCCCCCCGAGCCAGATCCCCGATGACGCCAGCGCCCCTCCCGGGCAAGCCCTCGACGTCGATCCCGTCGTCGCCCACGAGACGCAGGCACTCGCTAAATTTCAACGTACGTGGGTGAACACCAAAATATATTTGGTCAAGGACAAGAAGCCTGTCGCCGAGATCGTCAAGATCCTTGACGATGCCCTCGAGGTGATTTTATTTTGTCGCTTTTGTCCACTCCCTCATCTCTCCCCATCTTTCCCCCTCAGGCGTGCGCCGCCGTGCGCGCTAGAATACTTGGAATCGAGGCAGGTACCACTTTGCCAGAGAAGTCCATTGCGGAGATCAAATTTCCTTCCTCGCGTGGTCAGAAGGTATGTCCTTCACGTTCAGTCGTTCCCCAAATATAATATAAGCTTATGTGCCGTCCATAATAATAAGGAAATGACCCAAGCAGAGGCTCGCAAGGCCTCCGCCCCGAAGTCCATTCCCCCGCCCACTGCAGGGAAAAAACCTTTGCCCGCCCCGAAGCCCTCCACCTCCGCCTCCGCCTCCGCCTCCACCTCTGTCTCCAAAGCCCCTCCCAGGAAAGCAGCCGCGAAGCCAAAGACGCCTGCCGGCCTCGATCTTCTCAACGCCCCCGTTTCCGACGTCTCGGATATCGATCCAGAGATCCAGGCCTCATACCTCTCCTTGCCGCCTCCTTCCGGCACCGTCGCTCCTCCTCGTTCCAGGGCCAGCTCTCAGTCCTCCATCACTACAACCGAAGTCGATTCCCAGCGTCCAAACACCCAAAGTGGTAAGTCTTTTTCATCAATCCTAATCCAACCTCCTTCACGTCCTCCATCCAGCCACCAATCCCTCCTCTTCGCCTGGCCCCACCGACGACGAGACTGGGCCCTCGGGCCCTTCAGGAGACGAAGTCGGGGATCGTGACTCGTCTCGCCACCATGGAGACGACGATGGATACAACTTCGAGGACAGCGCCCACCAGGAGATCACGATCGACAACCCAGGCCTTGCCGACGCCAACGACGGCACCAACGATGATCATGCCGCCAGCGACGCTGATGATGACGAGCGCTATGGTGCCCTTTCCACCTAAAAATAATAATAATAATGATGATGATGATAATAATAATAATAGGTTCCGGTGTAGACGCAGACGCAGACGCAGACGCAGACGCGGACGCGGACGGCCCCTCTTCGTCGAAAGCCGTGCGTCTTAACTTCTTCATAAATAATTTATTATAATATTTATTTATTTATTCATAGGCCAAGAAACGCCCCCCCTCCTCAAGCCCTAAGGCCACCATCGCCTCCAAGAAGGCCCGCGTCATGCGCCTCAAACCTCCCCGTCCTGCCAACAAATCCACCTCCGGCCCCGACAGCCCCTCCTCTCCTAGCCCCAAGGTCAGTAATCGAGAATGGTTTGGTGCTTGATGATCGTTAATTGTTACGCGCGTGGGAAGACGCGCAAATCCAAATGATGCGTCTACCAATCAATTTGAGCTGCGCGAAACAGACGAGGGCTCAACACTTGTACAATAATAATATGTCCCCACCCAAAGAATGTAATGTAAATAAACTTCCCACGCCCGTCGCTCCCTCGTCATTCCCCCATCCGGGCACGCTATAAATACTCTCCCACACGGTTAACTCTCGTCCCATTCGCCGCTGCCAAAAGCGCCCATAACCTTCTTAAAGTACCCTCTCTCTCCCACACACAATCCTTCCTTTCCATCTTTGGTTGTCCCCATTTATTTGGTTTCTTCTATTTTCCATTTTCCTTCCCCGCTCCTTCCTCCACCTCACAAAAACAGGTTCGTCCATACCCCCTTCTCCTGCCTCCAACCTTTCCTTCCACCCTTCTCACTTTATTCCCCCATCCTCCTTTCCACCCCCTCAGCCTCCGTACCTATACCCTATACTCTTCAGCGATCAATCAATCAACCGCCAACACCACCCCTCCTCTCAAATCTCTTCATGCCACACTCCGACTCTGATTCCATCGCCTCTTGCGAACCCCTCCCTACCAACACCGAACAGTACGTTCCATCCATTCCTTCACTCCCTTTTCCCAACTTGAACTTGTTTTTTTTTTTTTTTAACTCACTTTAGAGTCAACTCTGTCGAGAGCTTCGCCGACGAGGCCACTTCCCTCCTCACCAATCGCCACTCCCCTGGCTCCATTTTCGCTCAGGATAAGGTTGGCGCCTTCATCCCTGACCCAGCCGTACGCACCACCGCCGCTCTCACCGCCTGGGACAACCAGCCCGTCGAAGACGTCCCCCTCCACCGCCTAGAGCGAATGGTTAAAAACAAGCACGACAATCAGGCCCTCCGCCTCCTTAACCGCAAAATTCGCGTCACCATCAACGACCGCTACATCCTCCCCTCCGACAATGCCATCTTCAGCTTCCTCTCCAGCCTCGACTTCTTTGCCGCCATTCCCAGAAATCCTGGCCTTTCCGTCATCCTCCCACCCAAAAACATCCAGACTCCAGCCTGGTGGACCTTTTCCCTCGACTTTCGTCATCCTCAACGCCCGTTCCACTTCAAACACGGGAAACTCGGCTTTCGCCCCGACCAAGCCACTTGCTACATCGGTTCCACCGGCTCCCTCGACATCTGGGTGATCTACGTTTTGGATGAGAAACTCGAAGAGGATGCAAAAACCCTCCCGGCCGGTTCAACTTTTACTAACCCCTCCCAACTCTCCACAAAACACTTCCGACAGCTCCTCTCTTGGTTCCTCTACTGTCTCTCCAAAATCAACTATCCTGGTCTCCACCTCCGGTCTGACCGCCGCTACTCTGTCAACCTCGACCATTCCACTCCAAATTGGTCATTTGTCGCTGACTTTAAGTCAGTCCCTTTTCCACCTTTCACGGAAAACTCTAAAGAATAATAATAATAATAATCTCCTCCCCTCCCTCTCTTAGGCCTTCCACCCGCACCATATCTTTGAACATCCAACAGGCCCAAGCTCTCCACTCTCTCTTCACTCGTCCCAGATACCAAGCATGGCAGGAGAGTGCCCCCCCTGAATGGCAGGATTCCTTCTTCAAATCTCGCGTTCCCATTATCATCGCTAGTCGCTATGGCCAGAATGAGCCTTTATCCTACACCACAGAGATGGGCGACCATTTCCAGGCCCGAATGAGGTGGGACGACCTCGCTAGCATCTCCTTTGCTGTAGCCACAGAAATAGAGTATGTTCCCCTTCCTTCCCCTCCCCTCTCCCATCACTTTGCTAACCTCACTATCTCCCAAACAAAGTGCTTGTGAAGGCAAACTCGTTAAGATTCCCGTCGCTGACATTCTTGCCCGACACAAATCCGTCTATACCCAACCCACTGGTCATTACGAGCACAAGGTCCGCGACCTCTCCAAGCTCGAGTACGAGGATGACGACAAAGAACCCGTTTTGATCTATGACAGACATGGCAATCCCATCCCCCGCGTCCGGGGTGAACCTGTCAACGACACTCAGCTTGGTGCTGTCTTCATCGCTCTCGATCATGTTCGCCAGATGTTTGCCGAGCCCATCGGTGACATAACCGAAAAACGCTACATCCACAATCCCTCCATCGATAGATACACTATCGCCCACCTTCCTAACGTCGGTTCCATACAAACACGGCAGCCTCTTCCTCTTTTCGCTTCCATCGTCAGCTCCATCAACCGTGAAATCGGCGCAATCATCCCTCCAGACGAAGCTGATTCCATCGACTACCACGACGTCGACGACGACGGCCTCATCCAATCCGTTCAAGCCGCACGCCGCTCCCCACTCTATGCTACCCATACTCAGGCATACAATGTTTCCACTCACCACTTTGCTCCCCGTGCGAACGAGTACCGTGTCCTCCATGGCCAAGTCACTGCTGCAGCCTCCGGATATCATGCCAGCACCCCTGCTGAACGTCGCGCTGCTGCCCAAGCTTCCCGTCTCATCGAACATGACCTCCCCTTTGAGGTTCTCGAGTCCCAAATGGATGGCGCCGAAATTCCCACAGCCCTCCGCCTCGAGCAGTGCTATGTATTGGACTTTGCCCAACTCGATCCAAAATTCAAAAACGGTCGGTCAGTACTCATTATTCATTCCTCCGCCCTATCTCTATTAATTATTATTATTCTGCCAGCGCTTTACTCCACCACATTCTCGAACCCATGCACAAGTCTTGGGAGCGCTCTGGTACCATTATCTGCCGCCTTAGACCCTTCCTTTTTATTTTCCGTCCACGCGTCTTTCCTGGCATCATCAAGGCCACCACCTACCCAGTCAACGTCGCCCAGAAGCGCCTTTTTTCCCGCCTCAAAAACTTGATGGAGACCCCAGACCTCCGTAAGGCCAGCCCTCCCGCCATTCCATATTACTGGACAGAAGTCATAGCTATTTTCGATCGATGCACTGCCGTCGCCTACACCGGCTCTATGAAAGTCGTCCCCAAGGCCCTTGGCACCCTATTTTGGTTTGGCGTTGCCGTCCATGCCGGCCTTTTACCCTGCCTCAACCCTGCCATAGTCAAGGCTCCTGACGATGAAACCGATGATCAAAACGTCAAGGTCAACCCTCCCCACTGGCCTATCGATACCAAGACGTCCCGCCCGCTGCAGGGTTCCACCCGCACCCATGAGGTCACGTTCAAAAGCCGCTTTGTCGAGGTATGTCCAGTTCCCTTTCGCCTCAACGCCACTATCACCGGCGCGACGGCGCCTCCTCGAGCGTTCCTCCCGGCGTGGCGATAATAATAATACTCGTCCACATCCATTTATCCCTATGGGTAATTATCGGGTGGATTGCCAAACAGGATCTCCGCAATAATTATTGATCAATAATCGCCGTGGAGCATCTGGTCAGCGATCCAAGCGAAGTATCCCTCTAACTTATTATAGAGGTCTCATTTTGGCAATCACCTGATAAATTATCGATCGATACTTCACACTGAATCGCTCACCAGATGTTCCGCGACGATTATCGACCAATAATTATGGCGTCTCCAAATCAATCATCAATTATTACTTCCCTTGTTTTTTCCAACTTCTTGGCTGATCATTAATTATTCCAGCGTTATGCCCTCGAATTTGCGTTCTACCACGTCATGGAATCTGGCGCTGGCATATCAAGATCCTACCGACACCTCGAGACGTCCCCCGGTCGCCACCAGGCTGCGATCGCCCTAGAATTCGGAATCATAATTCTCTTGCGCGACGCTGAGAATGCTATCTCTGATGGCATTCAGAAGCAGCTTCAACTCCAGGCGAATCAATATGGTGGCACCACACAAGGCAACAATCGCTTGAACAATCTCAACGAATGGCTAGCCGTCGACGAAATCATCAACAAGTTTTCCCATTACTGCCCCAAATACAACCAGCTCGCCTCTGCCATCACCAACACCCGCCTCACTGCTGGCCGCGGACCTGCCCTCCCCGGTATCACCCGCACCCCTCTCTCCCCCTCGACCATCGCCCATTCCCTTTTCGCCCGCGCCAAGAAGCCATTGACCGAATCTGGCCGGCCCCCGTTGATGGTCGGCGCCCCCCTCTTCCAAGGCGGCGCCTTCAACCGTATCTTACAACCCCTCATCCGCCTCGTCACCGACCAAATGAGCATTCGCAACCCTTCCGAATCTGAGCAAAAGGCATTCGTCGGCGACACTGCCATGAACGTCTTCAACAAGCTTGGAATATCCCTTCTCCCATGGTCCAGCGAGGAGTCGGGCAGCAACTCTGGCTGGTCCACCTGGAACTCCTGGATCCTCGTCACCACATCTAGTCAGCCACGCCGCCCGAAATCCGTCCCCAAGCTCATCATTCTCACTGACGACGAAATCGAAATCGAAAGCGATATCAGCATGAACCCCTCACCTCGCAAAGACTCCCAAAGAAATGTCTTTACCGGGTCCTGGACTCCAAGCAGCCTGTCCATACTTGAGATGCCTGCCCATCTCAATATTCAGCTCCGACCTGACGAGCTCCAGTTCATCTCCAAAGAAGTCGCCGCATGCAAGGAGGTCGTCCAACAAAACTATCAATGGGCCCATCTGGCGTACAACACCCAACACCCGATCCACCGACTCGCCTTTTTCACTGCGTGGGTCATGAACTCCATGGCCCCCCAGTACCTCGTCTTCACCAAGAGCGCCCCAGTCGACCAGCCTCCGGAGTGGACAGACAAAATCTCAGCTTCACGCCGACGCCTCGAATCTGGACCATCATGCTTCGGGTGGTGGCTCATGTATCTCCTCACCATGCTCGACCCGCGCTCACCGCTCCGATCAAGACTTGGGTCTGTAACCCCCGGCTATCGTGTCGTCCTAGGGGCGGACTGGGTCGATACCATGAGTATGTTATATTCATTCAAACCATCAATACTGATACTAATTTTATCGTCAATCATCGTCAATTATCATCAACCAATCAATCAAATCAATCTACAATCTATAATCTACAGCTCGAAAAGGGATGCAGGCTGCTGGACTAGTCAAGGTGGGCCTCCTCAAATGGAAGTCCCCTAAAGCCTTCTTTGGTGGCGCATGTGGACAGGACTGGCTTTGGCAGCCAGAGAGTGTTCTCGAGGCCAAGAGTATAGCGCTCATCAAAATACTCCGAGGAACCAGTTCTAACATTGACAAGGTGTCTCACGTCATACAATCCCTTGTGGGCAGTGAGGGACTCGCCATCGTACGAGGACGAGAGGGCTTCTAGGCAGTATACATACCACCATCACCATGTGTTAAGCATCATTAATCGAATCAAAACTATTTTATTTATTTTCGTGAACACTGGAGTGGACTGAGTGGTGTGTTACAATGGCAAATGGTGGTGAGCAGTGGTGGCTAGAAGGACCAGACATGCATGAAGTGTATTTCCAAATACAAGCCTTCCTATTACAGTGTCCCAAAATAGGGCATAGAGAATACACCCAGCATCGTTCAAACAAGCTTCGTCCATGTTGAATCGGTGCAGGCTGGCGTTGTGGCCTCGAGCACCTATGAGGCGGAAGATTGGACGGGAATACCAATATCCATGTGTTGATCGACATGTAGCGAACCCACGACAGTTAATAGTACCAGGCAATAATAAATACCATGTTATCGCCCTGGTATCGAACAACTCACGGGCGATAAATACCGTGTAGTGTTTATCGCCCGAACTCCGGACAACGCCCGGGCGATAAATACCGTGTGGTATTTATCGCCTGAACTCCGGACAACGCCCGGGCGATAAATACCGGGTGATATTTATCGCCCGGGTGTCGAACAACTCGCGGGCGATAAATACCGTGTGGTATTTATCGCCCG
>Ga0222749_10001450_pt1 | contig 12055 bp, 7 predicted proteins | sample IncBWH2Mmetat_FD_197234 | JGI IMG/M metagenome (GOLD analysis project Ga0222749, IMG submission 197234) | Metatranscriptome of lab incubated forest soil microbial communities from Barre Woods Harvard Forest LTER site, Petersham... | ecosystem: Environmental > Terrestrial > Soil > Temperate...
CCTCCACGCCAGCTCCAGTTCGCTTTGAAGTTCAACTTCTGAACTGTGGGGGAGGACTCTGTTGCGAGAACTACAGGTTCTCGCAACAGAGTTCCAGGTTAACTGTTTCATATGTTGGCCTCTCGAGGAGGCGATCCTCCGAGCAGCCTTGGGAGGCCCTGATGACTGATTCGCTGACGCTCGTACGGGGCAGTCGTGGGGCCCCTCGCGCCAAACCCAGAGCTTGTCTATGCATGAAAATGTAATGAAGCACCATCTTTTGCAACAAGAGAATTAAGAAGAATAAGGAGACGCCAATGACATCAGTAAGGCGCATTTTACTACGGGCCAGCGCGTTGCTCGCAGGAGTCCTCATTTTACTGGCGGCTAAGCCCACGCATGCCGCCCCGAACAACCCCGCATGTAGCGGTGCCGGGCAAAGCAGCCAGACACTCTACGTGGCCACGAGCAACAAGGTCTTTGTCTACTCCCTTGGAGAGACCAGTCCGCGCCTGATCATTACCGGCGGCCTTGCCAGCGTCACACAGATTGCGACAGATGCAGCGGGAAAGCGCTACGTCAGCAATTTCGGTACTGGGCCGAGTTACGCAGACAGCTCTGTCACTGAATATGAGCGCGGGCATACTTCGCCGACGTTCACGAGGACAGTGGGTGCGTTCTCTGCTTCGGGCGTGGCCGTTGACGCCCAGGGAAACGTGTTCGTGAGCTCATATTACCGCAACACAGTTTCGGTCTATCACCCCGGTCAAGTCACTCCGTTTCTGGTCTTTGACAAGGGCATTACAAGCCCTGACCGGTTGGCGGTCAGCGGTACAAGTCTCTATGTAGCGGAATCGGGATTGGGAGAAATCCTGCAGTTCTCTTCCGGCTCGCCGGCCGCTACTCCCTTGACTCTCACTCTGAAGCCACCAGACACGTTGCCGCCCTTTGGCGGGCAAATTCTCGGCGGACCCTTTGTTGTTGGGTCCGATGGCACGGTATATGCCAGCGGAGCCGCCACCGGACCTGAGATGGGAGGCGGAGATTTTATCAATGTGTTCGCCCCGGATCAACCTTCGCCGCGTGCTAGCGCTGTGGTATTCACGGGACCCTCCGCGCAGTCTGCTCCCGGTGTCGCGGTTAGGGATGACGATCTTTATGCCGCCACGAACGACAACAATGCGGCCTACCAGTATGAAGTAGACAGGAACCTGACGCTGGTCCGCACGATCACGACTGGTTTAAACCACTCGGGTTTGATCGCTCTCGACGCAGGCGGTTGCTTGTATGCCGGCAATATAGATGGCCGGGTGACTGTCTATCCGCCGGGTGCGACCAAGCCGTCGCAGATCATTACAGTTCCTGGTGGCGGCCCACTCTATACTCTCCTCATCGGGCACTAATACCGCGGATGAGGATCTAGCTATTCCGCGGCGACCACGGAGATCACCCGGTGAGACCAAAACCAAACACCTAGGTCCGTGCTCAAGGCAACTTATCAGCCGAAACGACTGGCCGCGGTGGCTCCGATGTGCAATCCGAGTCAATCGTGACCCTGCGCTCATGCCAAATGGGGACAGATCACTTTTTGGCAATGACAGGGGAGATGCCAGTGACGCGCCCCTTCACAGGAGCGGCGTCATTCTCTGTCCGGATGGTCAGTTCCTGCCCTAAACGTAACCGACTGAGAACATAATCTGGGGCGTCAAAGGCTATCTCCTTGGTACCATTGAATAATTGCCAGGCACTGAATCGCGCCGTTGATCAGATTAGGAGGACCAAAATGAAAAATGCAAATTCGGGCGCTTACCCTGCTTACAAACAGCAGGCAAGTTCGCAAGCGTGCGCCGTTCTAAGGAATATGGCTACTTTGATTTTGCATGGACCTGCCTGGAAGACATTTGCTTGTCGAGGACTGGCCGCTTTCATTGTTCTGGCCGTCATGCTTCCGCCGGCCTGGGCAAGCGATAGCTGCAGCGCCAAGCAGGCTGCGTTAGAAATATTTCTCAACGCGCAACCAAACCATTGCGTCCAGGATGCTGAGTGCGACGGATATTACCTTAGCGTTGACGCTTGTGCCCCTCCCGTAGCCATGGCCAAGCCGGGAGTCATCAAGGCACAGGAACCACAACTATTAAAGCTGCAAGATGAGGTTCGCGAGGCATGCGCCGATTCCTGGAACCAGCGTCCGGCATGCTCGCCGATTTCTTTTCAAGCGAAGTGCCGTGAAAATCGCTGCGTCAACGCTGCGCCGGCGGCCAAGGCAGAATATCCTTATGCAGTTATCCGCCACGAGTGCGCGCCCTGGGATGGGCCAGCGATTGGAATTCACCTGACCCAATCGGAAGCCAGGGAACACGAGGTTCCTGCGCCTTCCCTCAACATATCGGTATGGCGCGGATTGCCGCCGCCCACCGACAAACCCATTCCCTTGCGCACCGGAGGAGTAGGTATAGCAACGCGCTGTCTCAGCCTTGAAAAGTGCGAGACTGCCACTAGCGCTACGATTACCTTCACGAGTTATGATGAAAACTCGGTTTCAGGAAGTTATGAGCTGAAATTCAAAAATGGCGATATCGAACGCGGATCGTTCCACGCGGATTGGCAGGATTATCATGAATTGTGTGGGTGAGGCGGCGACCAATTAAAATATTCGCACCGATGAGAGCCCTCTTCCGAAGCATTTTCTTCTTTGCAACAACGTGCACGGTTGTCTGGGCTGCGCCCCGGCAGCACACCGTAACCTTCGGCTATACTAAAATTTGAGCCGATTGAGCAGTTAGAAATTGGATTACTAAAAAACTCGACGACATCGTGGGCATCGCGTAGAACCCGACTGGCCACACGTTTAATTCAATCGAAAACAACGATGCGCTTCGAGCCGGCTGCAACCGGTTGATCATAACTGATGACAACTTCGCAAGAATATCCCGGAGCCCTACTCCTTTGTTTTTGCCCGGCTCATCATCCAAAACTTTGCGAGCGATATCCGAACCCCATCTTGCAGACGTGTGCCCGAGATAGCAATCTCGTGGGATGACCCAAAAAAACGCGGTCTAGCAGCCAAGCATGGAGGGCGAGTTCCAGCCAACGGCTGGACCTACGACCGCTACCGCAATGAATACGATGCCCTTTGGAATGAAGGCTGGTGCCTCAAGTTCCTGCAGCCATACGTGGCGCCTGAAGATTCTGCAAGCATATTGAAGGGCCGGTATCTCCATTGAGCGGAGATCCCTGCTGAAGCATTCAGTACCGAACCAAGTCAGAGGTATCCAGGGGGTAAAACCATGAACTGTTTTCAGGTACCAGCCTGTTAGGTTAACTTTTCAAATTGTTAGATTAACCCTATGAAACTTGACTCAACTGGGTCCTAGACGGAGAATATCGAGGCCCTAACAGACAGCTAGACAATTTAAGACGACACTGGCGGAAGTGTGTGCTTTTGTGAGTTTGGCACTGCTTAAACTTTCAAGGATGCATCGGGGCGGAAATGCTCTTCCAGGGGGTCGGGTAAGCGCAGAGAAAGACCATGAAGACCGTGAAAACGTCGGCAGAGGTAAATTCCTAGGAGAACCCATGTTACAGCGAATGACTCTTACCCTTCAGCAAATTCCCGCGGGCAAGGCAATAAAACAAGCTGGCCAATTGGCGGCACTTCCATTCATTCTCGTTGTCCTGCTGGGACTCCTGGGCCTTCCAGCGCTTGGGCAGGTTAGTGTCCTGACCCAAAACGCCGATACCGAGCGCGATGCAGTCTACAGCAATGAGATACAGCTTACGCCGACCTCCACCATCCACAAGCTCTTTACTACGACGACGCTCGACGACCCCGTGATGGGACAGGCGCTGATTCTCGGCGGAGTGAACGTGTCTGGCTTTCCAACCAACATCCTTTTGGTTGCCACCTCGCCGAACCATAACGCGGGCGGAACAAGCGCCTATGCATTCGACGCGGACACAGGAAGGCAACTCTGGCGATTGGGTCTGGGAACCAACGCCCCTTTCAATACGGCGACGCCCGTGTTGGACCCCAATTTGGGCCCGCATGGGGCGCTCTTCGTGGTGACCAAGGATAGCGCCACCAATACGAACAGCTTGCATGCGATTGATGTTATTGCCGGAGCCGAACTCCCCGGAAGCCCAATCACCATCTCGGCCACGTCCAACGGAGTCGGCTTCAATTCGGGCCAGGAGAATGCCCGCGCGGCGCTCTTGGACATAAACGGCACCATTTATGTAGCGTTCTGCCACATGACGGACTCAGGCACCTATCACGGCTGGCTGATCGGCTACAAATACACGAACGGCTCTGGCTTCAGCCAGAACGGCGTATGGTGCGACACCTGCGCCAACGCCGGAAACCAGGGCGGGCTTTGGGGGGGCGGCGACGGCACCGCCTATGATGGGACGAACATCTTTGTCGAAACCGGCAACGGCTCGATTGGTAACGGGGACTGGTCGATGAGCATCGTGCAGATAAGCCCATCCGCGCTTGGCACCGTGACCTCCTCCTTCCTGCCGCCAAATGCGCAAACCCATAGCAACAGTGACCAGGATCTGAACGGCGGTGGCATGGTGATCATGCCGGGGACCGGAGGCAAGATCTTCCAGGGCCCGAGCAAGTATGGCTCCCTGTATCTGGTGGATTCAGCGCATCTTGGCAACGCCGCCATCAACACCTACAGCACGAATTCGACCATTGGCCATTCCCCGATCGCTTGTAATTCCGGTTCCGCGCAGTATGCCTACATTTGGGCTAGCGGAAGTGCCCTCCAGCAGTTCTGCTATGCCGGAGGAAACACCGGCAGCGGGCCGTGCAAGCAATCCTCGTTTACCGGCGGCGGCACGCTGGCCATCTCCTCGACGCCTACCGGCGGGAGCGCCATTCTGTGGGCTTTTGGAGGCAGCGAGCTGCACGCCATGAATCCGGCGGATGTTTCCGCTCCCGATTATTGGAACAGCAATATGTCCTCCGGTGATGCCACGGGAGCGGGCGGGGCATTTCAATACCTTGCCATCGCGAACGGCAAGGTTTATGTGCCGGCCGGCAACACGATCATCGCCTATGGCTCGGTAAACACTTGCACTACGGTGCCGACGGCGCCGAGCGGTCTGGCGGCGTCAGCTGTTTCAAGCAATCAGGTGAACCTGAGCTGGACGGCCAGCACTACGACCTGCACGGGAGGCGTTGTTTACAACATCTTCCGCAGCACGACCAGCGGCTTCACGCCTTCCAGCAGCAACCAGATTTCCAGCGGAGTAAACGGAACCACTTTCAGTGACACCACGGCTCAGCCCAGCACAACATACTTTTACGTTGTCGAAGGAGTCAATTCCGCTGGAAGCTCTCCAGCATCCAACCAGGCCTCTGCGACAACTCCTTCAGGCTGCATGCCGCCGACGGCGCCGAGTGGGCTTGCTGCCACGGCGACTTCAAGTAACGCGATTAGTTTAAGTTGGGGGGCGGTCACGACGACGTGTACGGGTGGGGTGACGTACGACGTGTTCCGCAGCACGACCAGCGGCTTCACGCCTTCCACCAGCAATCAGGTCGCCAGCGGGGTGACGACGGCCTCCTTCGTCGACTCGGGACTGACGGCTTCAACTACGTATTTCTACTTGGTTGAAGCAGTCGACACCGGCGGCACCTCGGCCGCGTCGAACCAGGCTTCCGCGACAACTCTGCCGCCGGGGAATGTGTGTCCGCGATTTGCGCCGGGGAGCGTGGTGAATCCGCCAGTCGATCTATTCAGCTCGGGCGGGACGCTGACGGTGAACTTGGCGTACAACACGGATACAGATGCGGCCGGGCGAACGGTCTACTGCTTCACCACGTCCACTGGGGCGGAGTCGCCGACGCTGCATGTGAATCCAGGCGATCATTTGACGATCAATTTGACCAACGCATTGCCGCCGGCCACCGGCGGGATGACGGTGAACAGTCCCTGCGGGCCGTCGTCGCTGATGAACGCCTCGTCGGTGAATATTCACTACCACGGGACGAACATGTCCCCGGCGTGCCATCAGGATGAAGTGATCCACACGCTGGTGAATTCGGGACAGAGCTTCACCTACAACGTAACGTTTCCAACCGACGAGCCGCCCGGACTCTACTGGTATCACCCGCACGTGCACATGAATTCGGAAACGGGAGTGCTGGGCGGAGCCACGGGCGCGATCGTGGTCGAGGGGATTCAGAACTTAGTGCCAGCGGTGGCCGGGTTGCCCACGCGCATTCTCGTGGTGCGCGACAACACGCTGGCGGGGACGGGCGGAGCGGGATCGCCCTCGAAGGACCTGTCACTCAACTACGTGGCCATTGATTCGCCGTCGGAGACGCCGGCGATCATCCAGATGAAAGCGGGCGAGCAGCAGTTCTGGCGCGTGCTGAACGCGTCGGCGGATACGCCCATGGACTTGCAGCTCGTGTATGACGGCGTGGTGCAGCCGCTGACGGTAGTGGCGCTGGACGGCGTGCCCACCGGCTCGCAGGACGGAGGCGGGCAGGGCACAGCCATCACCAAGCAGGACATTTTGCTTTCGCCAGCCGGCCGCGCCGAGTTCATCATGACCGGACCAACGGCCTCGGTCAGCAGCGCTTCGCTGATCACACTGGCCGTGGATACAGGAGCGTCCGGAGCCAGCGTTCCGCAGCGCACGCTGGCCAACATTCAGCTCAGCGCTACGGCGCTGGCGCCGGTGCACTCGGCGGCAGTCGGCAAGGCGGGACCGCAGCGCTTCGCGGGATTGGCAGCGGCGACGCCGAACACCACGCGCTCGCTGTACTTCTCCGAGTCGAGTCCGGACTTCTTCATCACCGTCAACGGGGCCACGCCCGCGGTCTTCAATCCCAACAATCCGCCGGCGATCGTGACCACGCAAGGATCGGTCGAAGACTGGACGGTGGAGAACCGCACCACCGAGGTGCACGACTTCCACATTCACCAGATTCACTTCCTGCTGTTGCAGCGCGACGGCGTGGCCGTCTCCACCGATGACATGCAGTATCTGGACACGGTGCACATTCCGGCGTGGACGGGAACAGGGCCGTATCCGAACGTGACCGTGCGCATGGACTTCCGCGGGCTGGACATCGGGGACTTCGTCTACCACTGCCACATTCTGTCCCATGAGGACAGTGGGATGATGGCCATCATCCGGGTGATTCCGCCGGTGCAAATCAACGCGGGCGGCCCGGCGGTGGCTCCGTTCGTGGCCGACGCGGACTTCTCCGGCGGCGCGACCATCAACCACGCCAACACGATTGACCTGAGCGGGGTGACCAATCCGGCGCCCATGGCCGTGTATCAGACGGCTCGGGTCACGGCGGCGGTCGGCGCGGGCACGACGTTCAGCTACACGATTCCGGGCTTCGTTCCCGGATCAAGCCAGCTCGTGCGCCTGCACTTTGCCGAAACATTCCACACCACGGTTGGCTCACGCGTCTTCAACATAAGCATCAACGGCACGCAAGTGCAGGCCAACTTCGACATCTTCGCGGCGGCCGGCAACGCGGCCAACAAAGCGGTGATCAAGGAGTTCACGGCCAACGCCGATGCCAACGGCAATTACGTGATCCTGTTCACCACGGTCACCGACAAGGCGCTGGTGAGCGGCATCGAAGTGATGGCGGGCGAAACCAGCACTACATGCACGCCCCCGAGCACGCCCACGAATCTGGCGGCCACGGCCGTTTCCAGCAGCCAGATCAATCTGACCTGGACGGCGAGCAGCTCGTCCTGCACGCCGACCTACAACGTGTACCGCAGCACCACGCCCAGCTTCACGCCGTCGTCGGCCAATCTGGTGGCCAGCGGGTTGACCACCACGGCGTTCTCCGATACTGGGTTGAGCGCTTCGACCACTTACTACTACCTGGTGGTGGCGGTGACCTCCGGCGGCATGTCGGCGGCGTCGAACCAGGCCAATGCCACCACGCAGCCGGCTGCTTGCGGCGGTGCGCCCACCACGCCTACTGGGCTGAGCGCCACGGCCATCTCGACCAGCGCGATCAACCTGGGCTGGACGGCGAGCACGGCTCCGTCGAACTGCACCATCACCTACAACGTGTACCGCAGTACGACAGCGGGCTTCACGCCTTCGAGTGCCAACCAGGTGGCCAGCGGCTTGACCACTACGGCGTATTCGGACACGGCGCTGACCTGCAGTACCCCCTACTACTACCTGGTGGTGGCGGCAGACGCATTCGGTTCCTCGGCGGCGTCGAACCAGGCCACGGCCACAACCCAGGCCTGTGCTTGCAGTGCTGCGCCGACCACGCCTACTGGGCTGAGCGCGACGGCGGCATCGAGCAGCGCGATCAACCTGGGCTGGACGGCGAGCACGGCTCCGTCTGGCTGCACGATCACCTACAGTGTTACGCGCAACGGGGCGGCGGCCGCGAGCGGCCTCACCGGCACGATGTTCGGTGATACTGGGCTGGCCTGCAACACGGCCTACACGTACACGGTGACGGCGGCAGACGCATTCGGTTCCTCGGCAGCGTCGAGTCCGGCCAGCGCGACAACGTCGCCCTGCGCGGGCGTGCAGATCAACGCGGGCGGGCCGGCGGTGGCGCCGTTCTCCGCCGACGTGGATTTCACCGGAGGCGCGACGATCAATCACGCCAACACCATCAACTTGAACGGCCAGCCCAACCCGGCGCCTGCGGCGGTGTACCAGACGGCGCACGTGGCGGCGACAGCCGGCGCGGGCACCACGTTCAGCTACACGATTCCCGGCTTTACCGCGGGATCGAGCCACACCGTGCGGCTGCACTTCTGCGAAACGTTCTGGACTGCGGCCGGTCAACGCGTGTTTAACGTGAGCCTCAACGGGACGCAGGTACTCCCCAACTTCGACGTCTTGAAGACGGCGGGTGGGCAGAACCGCGCGCTCATCAAGTCGTTCACGGCCAACGCCAACTCGAGCGGCCAATACGTGATCGTGTTCACCTCGGTCACCGACAAGGCCCTCATCAGCGGCATCGAAATCCAATAACTCGATGCCGTTCCACCTTGGAAGAACCGGCTCTTGATACTGCCTGTATCATGAGCCGGTTCTAAAAGTGATATCACTCTGTTGACTCACCCAGAAAATCGTTCATCATAAGTATCAGCATTCCAGAAATGCCGGGGTCGTTGTGTGCCTCGCGAGATCTTTGAAAATTTTGCAGACAGCATCCCTTGTTCTGTCGCCTTTTTGGTCATTTCTGTTGCCCGGGCAGAATAGAGAAAAAGAACGTCCCATGTAGAGCAAGCACCTCAGTCTGATGACTACTTCAGGCAAAATGGATGTCGCTGATTCTTAGGTGGTTATCGCGTTACGAACTACTCCAAGTAATGGGGAGGTATCCAAATCCTGCATCCCTTGGGCGACCCTACCGAGCAGGGGGGTGGGGGGCCCGTGCACATACGCCGGGCGTCGCTGGGGGACTACTCACTGCTGCCGGATCGGCAGAGTGATATCAGATTGACTACCACCGAACTACTTGCGTTCTCCCGCATGTGACTGAGATAAATGAATTTATCCACCGCGGCACTACTCTAAGTAATGGGGTACCCCTCACCTGCTATACCCTTCTACTGCCCGGCCTGAGGAACATTCTCGAGAAACTCTCCGGTGCGTGGCTGCCGGTAAGAGAGCGCCTCGGAACCCCTGGGCACTGCTGGAGAAAGGATGCGGAGCGTGAGCACCAGAGCGGGGTATATATAAAGGTTACGCAGATCACATCAAGTTTCATCGGGTTAACCTAACAATTGCAAGGTTAACTTAACAGGCTGGAAACTCTGAAAATACAGGGGTTACTTTATCCACGAACAAAGTGCTCTACGACAACTGTTGCTGTGCGAGAGATGGAGGTGTACATGAAAATGGCCGTACCGGTGGAATCTGCCTCTGCATTCATTGACGAGGAGATCAAGGAACTCGGGTCACCGCCGTAGAGATTGAAGCGACTCGACCATGGCTCGGATGTCACGGTTCTCGAAAACCGGGCCTTCGCGCTGCCCCGTTCCGCTTACGACGGCATCGACCATAGCCCGGGCCAAGTCGTCGGCCCGAATCACCTGGTTCGGGAACAGCACCTGAAACGCGGGGTAGATCATTCGCAACAGGCGGTAGCTGAAATTCGGCTCCTTCCGCGGCTCCACCGGGTAGCGAGGCCCATAGTTACAGTTCTTTTCATCAATGCCCCATTCTGGCCTAATCGGAAGCCTCTCTCCTGAACCTGCCTACGAGAAGCGCCACTGTAATCGCTATGTATAGAACTCCGGTCACCCCTTCCAGTGCTGTCAGTATGCGGGCTGTCCCACCAAGCGGCACTATATCGCCGTACCCAACCGTAGAGAGCGTTACTAAGCTGAAATAAAGCAGCTCAGTCTGACGGTCGGCTGGGTTGCTTCCCATCTGGATTGAACCTGGAGAGAAAGCGTCTATCGCTAGATAAATCGACGCCCAGAGCAACCCAAGCAACAGATAGATGTTGACAGCAGTGTAGAGCTCCGCCCGATCGACGGAACGAGAATTCCTGAGACAGGAGAACAGACCCGCGGCTGCGAGCGCAAAGAACGCAGCCAGAAATGCCCATCGGATTCCAGTCACTGTTCGGCTGCGGAAAGTATTACCCGCCACCACAAAGATCACATTACCCAACGCCAACAGAACCGACGGCCACACCCAGCCTTTGATCTGCGACAACCGGACAATGGATAAGACTACTGGTATAAACATCACTGCCGCGAGCACCAGTCGACTCCAATCGCTATGGTCCAACAACGGAGTCAACAGAATGGACATTAACAAGGAGAGGAAAAGTAACAAGTCTGGTCTCAATTGACGTTTAGCATTCACTGCACAAACCTCAGCAACGCGCACTCGCCGCCGATGACGAGGGGCTTTGGCCCGCAGTTAGAAGCCTCAGTCGACGCCGCCGATGCCACCTTGTTAATCGTTGTCATGACAGAATGCGCTCCTCGATCCAGTCAACGTACAGTAGGCGCTCCGCAAACAGCCAAGCGCCGCCTATCTTTGCAAACGTGTCGTAGTAGCGTAACGCGGCGATCATCAGCTGTCGTTTTTCACCCTCGATCGTGAGGTGATGTGCCAGGGTGTAGGCCTCCCCCGTGGCTCCGTCGCCGGTCAGTGTGAGGATTGTGCTCTGTCCGACGAAGTGCATGGTGGCGGCATACTTGTTCAGGTCTGCGAACACGGGAGCGAGCGCCTCGCGCGAGTGCAGCTCCTGCGAAGGCTTCGGATCCTTGGCGTTCATGTACACGACGAAGTGCGTATCTGGAGTAAAGAGAGACATCTGGCCTTTCGCATCGCGACGATCGGCGCAGTGCGCGTAGGCCTCGACGAGCTCTCGAATAGCGAGGCGATCCGCTGCTTCGCTGGGGGAGATGGTAATGTGCTTGCTCATAAGTTGGTCTCCTTGTTCGATTCGTTCCCTCGCGCTAAGACTGTCACTCTTGTAGCCCGGCAAAAAATCCTGGGTGGGATATGATTCTGCCTCCCGGTTCGCCGTAGGATTTAAAAAACGCTTTGGGCATTCTCCAACGGCGATCCGCGGAATTCCTGAAAACATTAAGAGCTAGATAACACCTTGCACGATCAGGCCCTGGTAGATCGCTCCTTTTTGACGGTGTTTGGCGACACTTTGGTATGCTTCGCCATAGTACCAATCCTTCGCTGCCTTTACAGTTGGGAATTTTGCTATCACGATTCCCTCAATGGGATCGCCCTCCAAGACTTCATGCTTCCCATAAGCCACCAAGACTTCAATTGGATGTCCTTTCATCGTCGCTTGAATTCCAGCCCAATAAGTCTCGAGCTCTTTTTGATCCAGCGTTTTTGTTCTAGTGAAAACGATGTAAGCAGACATGATTGTTCTCCTTGAATGCCGTTTTCAAAGGGCACCTAGGATGGCCTTTGGCTCCAGGAACGCTTCAATTCCGTACCGGCCATATTCGCGGCCGACTCCGGAGAACTTAAATCCGCCCCAGGGCGCATCAGGATCGTCCGTCATGTTGTTGATCACGACTCGGCCAGCCCGTAGCTGAGAAGCTACGCGGCGGGC
>Ga0222749_10001451_pt1 | contig 12050 bp, 11 predicted proteins | sample IncBWH2Mmetat_FD_197234 | JGI IMG/M metagenome (GOLD analysis project Ga0222749, IMG submission 197234) | Metatranscriptome of lab incubated forest soil microbial communities from Barre Woods Harvard Forest LTER site, Petersham... | ecosystem: Environmental > Terrestrial > Soil > Temperate...
CACAGCCAAAAACGTCATTCATGTGACGAACGACCTTGACTGAACCAGCAGACAGTTCACAATGGAATCGTGCCCAGTGGTACCACAGAATGACCGGGATCAGAGGCAGACAGGCTCCTGAGCACTAGGGCCAGCTAACTCCTTATTCCGGAATATTTTGCGTGTAAGTTCTTCTTTGAGATTGAATGTTTTACAAACGTCGATCTAAAAATTCTGATTACCAGAGCGCGCAACATCGACGGCGTAACTCCTTATTCTAGAATATTTTGCGAGTAAGTCCTTTGGATGTAAGATTTTGCGCGGAGCCATCGATGTCTCAGTCCCGCTAAGTGCAATAGATCCAGGATTTTGCGGACAGTGATCCCAAAAAATGAAATCTGCGAACAGTTCACGCACTCATGGCGGCTGGGGCGCAGTTTTTGCTTGAAGTCGTCACGTTTACGTCAGGCGCGCGAATGTAGCCCCGGACGCCTCGTCCGGGGTTGCGCGAAGCGCAATGTGGACTGTTGGAAGGAAGTCAGATACGAGGCGCTACATGCGGTGCCACGCTCGCTTTGCTCGCGGGGCGGACGAAGGCGTCCGCCCCTACACAGGCGTCTCTGGCTGATCAGTTCAGGTGAGGCGCGCGAGCGTGGTGTTGCTTTCGGGGAAGTCCACGCCCATGGCGGCTCCAGCGACGCATGCGAAGGCTGCGGCTAACCCGAACTGAGAAAGCGTCAGGTGCAGCACTGGTGGTGCGGGAGAGTCGAGAACCGTGACCGTCGCGCCGACGCATGCCGTCGCGATTGCCAGCCATTGATACAGGCGCAGGCCGAAGACGAATGGCGTCTGCAATTCTCCTCGATACGCTTCTTCGGCGAATCGCGAGAGGCCGTTGCCGATGCAGTAGATCCCGCAGACCAGAGCCGTGGGACAACCGGACATCCACATGCGCGCGAGCAGCAGGCCGAGGAACAGGTTGGTCAGGATCGAGTACAACTGGGTCGCGTGGATGGGAACGCCGGCGAGTTCGGCCATTCTGGTCACGCGAGAGCGCGGGTGCGTGACGAGAATTCCCACGGCAGGCGTGGTTTGCCGCCCATGGCAGCAGCCATTGACCAGGCAACGCAGGCGGCCGATGGCTTGCATCCATGGCGCGGCCATACAAGTTGCGGCGAGCAGCGTCCAGCGGTCTTCGAAGAACAGGCAGGCGATGCCGCCTCCGATCAGCCCACCATAGAATCCGAAGGGACGCCGAAGGCGCGAGGAACCTTCCACCAACTGGGCCCATAATCCTGCTCCGAGCAGGCCGCCGCTGCAGACCAGGAGCACTTGCCACTCCCTGCCTCGGCCCGCGGCAGCGAGGACGATAGCCATCTGCACAAACGCAGCGGCTCCGGCGTAGAAAGCATGATTGATGATGCGAAGCGAGCCGATGCGCCATTCGTGCCAGGAATTGGCGAATCTCTCGGCTGCGTTTTGCAGGATTTCCCAAACCCGCTGCGGATTGAGGATGACCGGCGCGATGACGAACGCCGCGACCACATCGACAGCGTAGTGCATCCCTGTGGTGATGCAGCTCAAGGCAATGGTCAAGGGGTAGGCCCAGCCGATCCATTTGCGACGGCAAAGGCGGGCCACCAGGATCGACCAGAGGACATGGAATGACGGGAGCGCGGCAACCGGCGGCTCGGCTGTGAACTCGAGATGCAGGACGCTGGTCATCCAGCCATGGCCGAGCAGCGGGCGCCGCGGCGCAACCGAGGGCACAAACCAATAGATGGGAAACACGCACAGCATCGTGAACCATGCCGAAACCGTGAGTTGGCGTAGGTCTTTGCGCGTGCGGGCGAGCCATGGCGCGAGCGCGACCATCACGTAGGTGCTCTCGTAAAACACGGCGGTCCAGGGCAAAACAGGCAGGCGATCCTCGAAGGCGAATCCGAAGTTTAGACCGCGCAGGGGCAGGCGAATCGTGAACTCGTACAACACGATCCAGGGAACAACGACGTGGAGGATAAAGCGCAATCGCTCAAAAGTGGAGGGCCGAGCGTCGTCCGCGGGTGGAAGGACGGGAAGCGTCCGCCCGAAGCGGCTCAGAAGATCAGGGTGCTCGTAGCCCACGACCAGAGCAACGCAGGCCAGCGCAATCGTGGGAGTGATCAGCCAGAGCCCAGTTGCAGATCCCAGCATCATCGAGACACCGAGGCAGACCGCAACAAATCCTGTGTAGATGGGATGAGGAAGGAACTGGAACGTGCCGCGCGAAACCATGATGGGAGGCGGGAAGGCGTTCATGGGAAGTCCGCCGCCGAAGCGCCACAGCTCAAACATTGCGACAGCCATGAGCGCGAGACCGGCGCAGACGAAGGCGATACCGAGAGGCAGGCTCCCATAAATCGGCAAGGAAACTCGCGCGGCGGCTCCCCAGATGAACAATAGTGCGGGCAGCAGGATAACGAATAATGCGCCGTAAGCGATTTTCTGCCACTTCATTTTGGCCAGCTTACGATTTCGTGAATGGCCCAGCCTTCCACTGGAGACTGGCCTGGGCTTTCGAGTCGTGCACGGCTGCGCCACTTGCATTCGTTCACCTGCAGCAACCGAGCGGGAAAAGTCTTGCTTACTCCTGGAATGGACGATAGCGCGGTCGTCCCTAACGGGCCTTTGCGCAACGTCAAGGATTGGTCCATGAGGAGTCGCGATCCATCGGCAAGTGTGATTTGCTGGTCCTCTATTGTCGATCCGGGGACGGATTTTCCGTTGCGGTAAAGAATCCGCTTCGAGAATTCGCCTTGCCAGTCGATCCATACCGCCCAATCGGAGGCGCTGCAGAAGCGTCCCCAGCGCAGATGCTGGATGGGAATCTTCCAGGGTGCGATTGTCATGCTGAGATGTTCGACGTAGCCAACCCCGGAGTCATGGCCTGCGCGCACGTGCGCACGAGGCATGAGGCAGCGCCAATCGACTGAACCTTCGTCGTTCTTGAAGACCGTTTCACGGACTTCGGTCGAATCTGCTTGCCACTCCGCGGTAAAGTCGAACGGCGCGGAGTTCCACGAAATCGAAGAGCCATTGACCACCGGCAGGGTCGGCCGACGGAGGGAGTTCCGCTGGGTCACGCTGTTCCCGACGCTGCGCAGCAGACTTGAGTAGTGAAGATGGGCCGGACCCCAAGTCAGATCGCCGACATACGCGATCGATGCGTTCCCGGAATCGGTCACGCAGTCCAGGTACCACTTCGATAAGTGGAAAGCGGCCATTGGCTGGCCATAGTATCAGCACCAACGTCTTTCTACCGCTGAGATCGCCGAGAAATGCCGCCGCGCGCGCGGAGAAAGGCAATTAGCTTCTCAGAGTGGTCACTGCGGCATGGCGGAACACAATACCAATCGTTCGTGGTTCGTAGTTTCATCGGTCAGTTCACCCGCGCAGCAAGGGGCGCGTGAGGCACGTGGGGCCGCCGCTGCCGTTGATGCAGATCTCGCTGCCGGGGAACGTGCGGACGTCGAATCCGGCGGCACGCAATTTGTCGTTCGTTTTGCGATTCTCTTCGATGGCGATCAGACGTTTTCCGCCGAGGGACAGAACGTTGCAGGCCAGCGTGTCGCGCTCGGAATAGTCGATCTCGATGAATTCGAATCCGCGAGACTTGAGCAGTTCGACAGTCTCTACCGCAAGCCATGGGAGATCGACCACGGCGGTGCGTTCGTCCAGCAGGCTGATCAGGGACATCAGGTGGAGGCAAGCCGCTGGCCCAGGTCCGTAGGGAAGCGGCGCCGAGATCACGTCGACATCTTTTGGAGCGAGAATCGCGCGCATCTGCGCTATCCCGGTGGCATTCGTGCGATAGCCATGACCGATTAGGAGCGTCTTCGCGTCGAGCCAGACGATGTCGCCTGCCTCGGTTGACCCAGGAGGAGCGATTTCGGCAAACGCAGGAATCCCCATCCTCTCGCAGAAGGAGCCCTGTTGCTGGCCCTCGACGACGCGGTTCGGCTTGCCGGGTCTCATGAGGATCAGGCCGAAGTCGGTGGCCAGGGAGGCGTCATGGGCGTAGACCGCGTCAAGAGAAAGATCCGCGGACGGCGACAAGTCGATCCTTTCGGCGCCGGCAATTTCCAGTTCTCGGCGCAAAGCGTCGTGCTGCGACTGCGCCTGGGAAAATTCGGGGGCATGATGAAATCCAAGTTCGCGCCAGCGGGCCAACCGCTCGGGTTGATTCCATCCCGCGACCCGGGGCGAGCAGACCAGCACGCGCTTGAGCGGGGCGACCATCGAGTGGCCGTTGAAGGCCACGGCGGTTTGAGAAAGAGAAGAAGGCAGGGCGATCCTCCATGCGCTACGCGCAGCAGAAGTGATTCTACGGCAGGATACTGCCTGGACGAAATGCTGTATCGTCGCGGTCTACTTCGCCTCGCTGAGGGCTTCGTCCTCGGTCGCGGCGAAGGCAACATGGCCATCCGCCGGCGGCATGAGCTTGCGGACGGCGTGCTTGTTCTGATTGCCGCGCTTGCTGAGCCACTGTTTCAGGTGCTTGCGGGCGGCCGGAGCCAGCTTCGAGAAAAAGAGCCCGGCGCGGCCCTGATCACTGGCCCAGATCACGTCGGCGTAGCCGTTGAGGGTCACGTGGGTGCCCGGAAGCACGCAGCGGAAAGCGATATCGGAAATCACGGGGACGGGTTCGCTGGCCTGTAACGCCAGGCCGTGCTCTCCAATGTCGATGCTTACGCCAGCTAGAGTGCCGTGTTCCAGCTCCAGATAGACCAGCGTCTTGACCTCATAACGCGCAGATTTGCGCTGGTTTGGGCGATCGGTTTTCTTCCCCGCCTTGAGCGCGTCCTTGACGAGTTCCGGCTGGAGCGGCCGGTAAAGAATGCGGCTGGCACCTGACTGGAAAGCCTGACCGGTTCCGGGCCACGCGCGGCTCGCGACGGCTAGCAGAGCTGGCTTCTGCTCGGCGGGGAGCAGAGCCGCCATGCGGATTGCCTCTTCAGCGCCGGGAAGATCGAAGTCGACAATCAGCGTGGAGCACTCGCCGGCCATGACCAGCTCGAGAGCCTCCTGGTTGGATCGGCAGTTCCTGAGCTCGATTCCAAGCTGCTCGAGAGTGGTGGTAAGGGTTTGCAGAGATCGCTTGTCGTGACAAAGAACCGCAGCCGACTTGCCCATGAGCTCCAAAATACGGGGCTGGGCGTGGCGAGGAAATGTCACAGCGGTAATCCGCTGAGTGGTTACCGAGGCTATCTGTAAAATGCGGAAAGCATTGGCGCGATCCGAGGGAATTCGCCCGGTTTACTCTGCGCTCTCTGCGGAGGTTCTCAGCGAACTCCGCGGTAAGAAAGCACTTAGCCGCCGAGATCGCAGAGACTGATCGCCGAGGCCACGGAGAAAAGCCCTGGCGCAGACCTCCGCCGGGCGACTGCTATAATCGAAGATTGCGCTCATGTCTACGAAACGACTGATTCGATCCACGACGGTTTTGTCGATTCGCCGCGGAGGGAAGGTTGTTCTCGCTGGCGACGGTCAGGTCACCTTGGGGGAGTCTGTGATCAAGCACTCCGCCAAGAAGATCCGCCGGCTCTATAACGACAAGATTGTGGCTGGCTTTGCGGGATCGACTGCCGATGCGTTCACGCTCTTTAGCAGGTTTGAGGCTAAGCTGGAGCAGTATCATGGCAACCTCGGGCGGGCCGCCGTCGAACTGGCGCGGGACTGGCGTACGGACAAGTTTCTTCGGCATCTCGAGGCGCTGCTGCTCGTAAGCGACAGGGAGCAGACGTTTCTGCTCAGCGGTCAGGGCGATGTGATCGAACCCGACAGCGGGATAGCGGCGATCGGCAGCGGCGGGCCATACGCCCAGGCCGCTGCCCAAGCGCTCGCGGAACATACAGAGCTCTCGGCCAAGCAGATCGCCGAGGAAGCCATGAAGATTGCGGGCAAGATGTGCATCTATACGAACGACAGGGTGACGATCGAAGAACTTTAGTTCTCAGTTCTCGGTTCTCAGTTCTCAGCCAAATCCTGGCTGCGCACACTGAGAACTGAGAACTGGGAACTGAGAACTTTTATGGCTATTTACCTACCTTCCACCGCCGAAGAAGAACAGCTTGCGCTGGATGAACTGACTCCGCGCGAGATTGTTGCCGAACTCGACAAACACGTGATTGGCCAGAAAGAAGCCAAGCGCGCCGTCGCGATTGCACTCAGGAATCGCACACGGCGGCAGAAGCTGCCGCCAGATCTCGCCGAAGAAATCATTCCCAAGAACATCATCATGATCGGGCCGACGGGCGTGGGAAAGACCGAGATCGCTCGCCGTCTGGCGAAGCTGGCGAATTCCCCGTTCCTGAAAGTGGAGGCTTCGAAGTTCACTGAGGTCGGTTACGTGGGGCGCGACGTGGAATCGATGGTGCGCGATCTGGTGGAGATTGCCATCGACAACGTGCGGGAAGAGAAACTGGAAGACGTCGCCGACAAGGCGGAACAGAATGCCGAGGAACGGCTACTTGATATTCTTCAGCCGCCTTCTCCGCCGCGGGCGGAGCCTTCATCTACCGCCGGCGGTGTGGTGATCGATGGCAGTACAGGATTAACGGATTCTCCAAGCCGCTCGCGCGACAAACTGAAGCAGCAGTTGCGCGAAGGCAAACTCGACGACCGCACGGTCGAGATTGACGTGCGCGAGCGCAACTTCCCTTCGTTCGAAATCCTGACCAATCAGGGTGTCGAGGAGATGGACGTCAACATCAAAGACATGTTGCCGAACATCTTCGGGCAGCGCACCAAGAAGCGGAAGATGAAGGTGAATGAGGCCTTCGAGTACCTGATCCAGGAAGAAGAGCAGCGGCTGATTGATATGGATCAGGTGACGCGTACGGCAATCGATCGGGTCGAGAATTCGGGAATCGTATTCCTCGATGAGATCGACAAGATCGCCGGCCGCGAGGGGGGGCATGGTCCCGACGTTTCGCGCGAGGGCGTGCAGCGCGACATTCTTCCGATCGTCGAAGGCACTACCGTCAATACGCGCTACGGGATGGTGCGCACGGATCACATCCTGTTCATCGCTGCTGGGGCATTCCACGTTTCCAAGCCAAGCGATTTGATTCCTGAGCTGCAAGGGCGCTTTCCGATCCGCGTCGAACTGCATTCGCTGACGATGGAAGACTTCGTGCGCATTCTCACCGAGCCCAAGTCATCTCTGGTGAAGCAGTACACGGCGTTGCTTGAGACTGAGGGCGTAAAACTGGAGTTCACCCCGGAGTCGCTGGATGAGATTGCGCACTTCGCGTTCCGCGTGAATGAAAGCACTGAGAACATCGGGGCGCGGCGGCTGCACACGATCATGGAGCGCGTGCTCGACGAACTGAGCTTTGAAGCGCCCGAGAAAAAGGGACAGGCGGTCACCGTGGATGCCGACTACGTTCGCAAGATGCTGACTGACATCGTGAAAGATCAGGATTTGTCGCGCTACATTCTCTAACAAGAATCTTCACCACAGAGGACACAGGGGTACACAGAGGAATTCCTTTGTGGTTCTCTGTGTCCTCGGTGGTTTATCGTTTTGAACGATGAAAGCAATCGACCGTTCCCGCCTGCAGTCCCTGATGCAGCGCGAACAGAAGAAGTTTGTGGACGAGCACCCGAAATCGAAGGCGCTGTTTGACCGCGCGCGCAAGTCATTGCTCGCCGGCGTGCCCATGAACTGGATGGTGAAGTGGGCGGGAGCCTTCCCGCCGTTTGTGCGGGAGGCGCAGGGTGCGGAATTTTTCGACGTGGACGGTCTGCGATATATCGACTTCTGTCTGGGTGACACAGGCGCAATGACGGGACACTCTCCATCTGCGACCGTGAAGGCGGCGGAAGAGCAAATACGGCGCGGTATCACGCTGATGCTTCCCTCCGAGGACGCGATTATCGTCGCCGAAGAACTGCAGAAGCGATTCGGGCTTCCCTATTGGCAATTCGCACTCACCGCGACGGATGCGAACCGCTTCTCGATCCGACTGGCGCGGCAGATCACCGGACGCTCGAAGATTCTGGTCTTCCATTGGTGCTACCACGGGACGGTCGACGAAACTTTCATTACGATTGGAGCGAATGGCGAGGCGGGTCCGCGGCCCGGAAACATCGGGCCGCCGGTCAATCCTGGGGTGACCACAAAGGTTGTGGAGTTTAACGATGTCGATGCACTCGAGGCTGCACTCGTCTCGGGTGATGTGGCTTGCGTCCTGGCTGAGCCGGCGATGACGAACGTCGGCATCGTGCATCCAGAGCCCGGATACCATAAGGCACTGCGCGAAATCACACGCGAGCACGGGACACTGCTCCTCATCGACGAAACACATACTATCTGTGCCGGCCCGGGTGGATACACCCGCGCTGAGAATCTTGATCCCGACGTGATCGTCTTCGGCAAGGCGATAGGTGCCGGTATTCCGGGTGCGGCCTACGGGTTTTCCCAGGAAGTCGCCGACCGCATCGTCGCCAAGCAGGAATTGGAGAATTGCGACGTCGGCGGCATTGGCGGCACGCTGGCGGGCAATGCTCTTTCTCTCGCGGCGATGCGAGCCACTCTCACGAAAGTTCTTACGAAAGAAGCCTTTGACCGCATGATCCCGATGGCTGAGCGCTGGACCTCGGGAGTCGCCAAGTCGATCGCCGACGCGGAACTTCCTTGGCACGTCACGCGCCTCGGTTGCCGCGCCGAATACATCTTCGGGCCCGAACCGAAAAATGGCCAGCAGGCGCACGATGCGATGGATTTCGAGCTCGAGCGCTTCATGCATCTGTATGCGATGAATCGCGGAATCCTGCTGACTCCGTTTCACAACATGGCGCTTATGTCGCCCCAAACAGAGGCGGATCATGTGGATCGGCACACGAAGATCTTCCGTGACGCCCTGAAAGAACTTACTACTTAGCCGCCAAGGGCCGTATCTTGATACTCTTTTCCTTCCCATGAGACGCATGGCGCAGAGGTTTGCCCTGGCGGTGAGTGCGACTTTGATGCTCGCGGCGTGCGCGACCATTGGTCCACCACAACCGCCCTCGTTGGAACTGCCCAAGCCGCCCACGGACTTACGGGCCTCGCGCAAGGGAGACCGCGTCAACCTGACCTGGACGATTCCGACAATGACGACCGATCGAGAGACCGTTCGCAGCCCTGGTCCAACGCTCGTTTGCCGCGGACCCGGAGAATTGAGCTCTTGCGACACTCCGGTCGGTAAGATCACAACCTCGATCTCGCCGCCAAAGGCCGCTGCTCCGAAGCCTCAAGCGTCATACACAGACGCGCTTTCTTCCCAATTGGAGAGCGACGACCCTTCCGCATTCATTACTTACGCGGTTCAGGTGGTGAATCGGGATGGGCGGGCGGCCGGGCTCTCCAATCGGGTGCATGTCCCGCTGGCTCGCACGCTTCCTCCGCCCCGTGATTTTCGGGTGCGCGTCGCCAAAGAGGGAGTGGTGCTGAACTGGATGGGTGGGATTATTGCTGTGCCGCCGGCGGATGTGCAATATGTTTACCGGGTCTACCGACGCGCGGAAGGAAGTAGCGATCGAGTGATGGCAGGAGAAGCTCCGGCCGGGGTTGAAACCAGCTTTACCATGATCGATGCCAACATCGAATGGCAAAGGACGTACTACTACCACGCCGAAGCAGTTACGTTAATTCATCGAAACAGCTCTCAACTGGAAATCGAGGGCGATGACTTGCAGGAGATCAAGGTCTTCGCTGACGATGTGTTCCCGCCCACGGTGCCGGCAGCACTGCAGGCTGTGTACTCGGGACCCGGTCAGAAACCCTTCATCGATCTGGTGTGGGCCCCAGTCACGGATGCAGATCTTGCCGGATATAACGTCTATCGTCGCGAAGAAGGAGTGACGAATCCTGTAAAGTTGAATGCGGAATTGATCAAGGCTCCGGATTATCGTGACGAGAATGTAGCGCAGCAGAAGAAGTACTTCTATTCGGTTTCGGCTGTCGACGGTCGCGGTAATGAGAGCGCTAGATCGGAAGAGGCCAGCGAAGCGGTACCGTGAGGAGCTACGAGCCATGAGCTACGAGCTGCGAGGTTGGCCGGGGCTCGAAGCTCGAAGCTTTTGGATAGAGACTTCCGAACATGGGGACGTTAGGGTAACGAGACAAACATCATGAAATATTGCAGATTTCAATGGAATGGCGAAGCTCATTACGGACTGGTCGAATCGGTTGCGGGGCACGATTCGATTGTGCGGCTCCTGCTCACCCCACCGGAAGAAGCGGATGGCGATATGGAAAGCTTGCGTACCCGGCGGATCGAAGCCATTCCGCTGGCAGAAGCGGCCTTGTTGCCACCGATTCGGCCTTCGAAGATCGTGTGTGTAGGACGAAACTATCGTGAGCACGCGGCTGAACTGGGACACGATGTGCCGACAGAGCCGCTGATTTTTTTGAAGGCCACTTCGGCGCTGCTGGCTCCCGGAGGAACCGTCCGCCGTCCGAAGCTCTCGCAGCGCGTCGATCACGAGGGCGAACTCGGCGTCGTCATCGGCAAGACTTGCTACCAACCGCCCACCGACGCGGACATTCGCCAGTACATTTTGGGCTATACCTGCGTGAACGATGTGACGGCGCGCGATCTGCAGAATAAAGACGGCCAGTGGAGCAGGGCCAAAGGCTTCGATACCTTCTGCCCGGTTGGGCCGCTGGTGACCGATGAAATTGATCCGTGGGCGGGAATCGGTGTCGAGACTCGCGTGAACGGGGACGTTCGGCAGCAGGGCAACACAGGTGATTTCATCTTCCCGCTCGACGTCGTGATTCGCTATATTGCGCAGGCGATGACTTTATTTCCCGGAGACTTGATTCCCACGGGTACGCCTCCAGGTGTGGGACCCCTGGTTGCGGGGGATGTGGTCGAGGTCAGCGTAGAGGGAGTGGGGACGTTGAAGAATCCCGTCGCGGACGAATAGCGTGCCGTTGAAAAAGTCCCGTTTCCTCCCGAACTGCCAAAATGAGGGGCATGGACCAGATTGGCAACAATCGTGGCGGAATCAACGGCTGGATAACGCGCAAAGCAATTTACGGCGTTGTGACCAAGATTGTCTGGAGTTCCTGTCGAGAAATCGCCATAGAACAGACTGACCGGCGGTCAAAACGTGTGACCGCCTGCTCTCGACAGTTTGGGGAGCGCCCCACTCCAACTGATAAGTGCCCCAAGAGAAGTTGAGAACGGGGTTGCAGTTCTTGCCCTTCACAGACCATCTTGTAGTACCAGACGACTTGCCAAGCACGGGTGGCAACGCTACTCCGAAATAGGAGCCGTCTGCCTCAGCTTTGTTGACTCCGTGATTTTTCTCCCCGTAGCTTTCGGAATCCACTGTCAATTCTTCGTTCGGCTCAAACCCACTCCTGGATGTAAGTTACCTCCTCCTTGGTCATACCGATCACAGATTCGAGCTTACACGCCTTATCAGTGACAGAGCTCGGGAACGGAATGGCCGAAATGAAAGCCTTATAATGACTATCGTTGGAGACTAACGACAGACGCTTGGGCTCCGCTTTTCCAGCATAGAAAACCAATTCGACGGGAGCTTTTCGCGGTGTGCATCTGGCCATTCCCTCTGAATCGACTGTTACCCCTTCAAAAAGTTTAATGATCTGCCCATTGATTTGAACCTGATAGAGAGTGTAGGTCAGGTCCGTAGGCAGTCCTGTGGCGAAAAGGAAGTATTTCACGAGCGTGCGATCTGAGGTTCTCGATCGGTCGATCTCCTTCAGGGACAAATCGGCCCCAGGGCTGTTCATTTTCTTACCAAAATTCTTCTGCAGGTTTGCAAGTTTGACCACCATGGCGGTTTGTTCAGTGGTCAAATCTTGATCGGTCGGGGAGGATTTCTGAACTACCTGCGCCGAGGAAAACAGTGTGCAAGACGCCGCCAGTAAACAGGCGAGAAGCTTGATAATGGCACCAGAGTCTATCGGAAAGCAGCTAGGTGTTGCAAAATCTCAATTGCGCTCAACACCCCTCGATGAGCGAAAGTGCGTCTGGTCTCGTCAAATGAATGTGCAGTTTAAAGTAAGG
>Ga0222749_10001453_pt1 | contig 12035 bp, 7 predicted proteins | sample IncBWH2Mmetat_FD_197234 | JGI IMG/M metagenome (GOLD analysis project Ga0222749, IMG submission 197234) | Metatranscriptome of lab incubated forest soil microbial communities from Barre Woods Harvard Forest LTER site, Petersham... | ecosystem: Environmental > Terrestrial > Soil > Temperate...
CGAAAGTTCCCCGGACGGCGATGTGATCGTTCAAAACTGTGTCTTTCAAGGTAACGCCTCCGCCGACTTCGGCGGGGCTATCGATTTCCTGTCGCAAACCGAGGAGACTGCGGGGCACGGAAACCTGACCGTGACCGGGAGCAGTTTCATCGGCAATTCGAGCGCGTTTAATGGCGGGGCGATCAACGTCAACTCCGTGAAAGGCACGCAGACGATCACTCTATGTAACTTCACCGGCAATACGGCCACCACCGCGGGCGTCAACGCCGCGAATGGCGGCGCGATTGCCCATTATAGCGGCACGATGGCCGCCCATTTCAATCGCTTCTTCAATAATACGGCGGCCACCGCGGCCAACGGCAATACGTTGTTTCAGGCCGGCGAAGCGCCCGGCGCCTATTCGTTCGATGCGACGGATAATTGGTGGGGTGCGAATAGCGGTCCTGTCGCCAATAGTATCCTGGCCGTGTCCGCCGTTGGCGCTGGCACCTGGTTACAGTTGGAAATCACGCCCGGCGTGTCCACCCTGAGCCCGGGTGGCAGCACCAGCCTTACTGCTGATTTATTAAACCGCAACGCCGGTGGACTGCTCCCCCCCAGCCAACTGGTTGGCCTCCCGGCGGTGCCGGATCCAACAATCCTTTTTCACAACCCCGTTTTGGGAACCCTGTCCGGAGCGAGTTCCCAATTCATCAACGGCGCGGCGGCGGCGACGTTTACCGCGGGCGCCGCGGGCGGAATCGCCTCGGCTCAAGTCACGCTGGACAATCAGACCATGACGGCGACGATGCTGATTCCGACTTCGGTGAGTTCCATCAACCGCGTGAGTGCCACCCCCTCAAATCTGGGATCAGTCCAATGGACGGTGACCTTTGGCAACGCGGTGAGCGGTGTGAGTGCCGCTAATTTCAGCCTTGTCAACTCGGGCTTGGGAGGGACGCCGACCGTTACCGGCGCCAGTCCGGTTGGCGCCGAACCGACAGCCACCTGGACCGTCACTGCCAGCACCGGCACCGGCACCGGCACACTCGGACTGAACATGGTCAATGCCACGGGTGTATCTGTTCCCATTAATAGTCTGCCTTTCGTCGGCCAGGTTTACGACATCGACAAAACACCGCCAACCGTTACGAGCGTCAGCGCAACCACTCCTGATGGCAGCTACACGGCGGGCGCGATTATCACCATCACGGTTGGCTTCACGAAGCCTGTGCTCGTTACAGGGACCCCCCAACTCGCACTGAACTCAGGCGCCTCGGCCTCCGCCAACTATGCCAGCGGGAGTGGAACCAGCACGCTCACGTTCACTTATTTAGTGGGACCGGCAGAGGATAGCGCGCACCTCGATTACTCAAGTGCCTCAGCTTTAACCCTCAACGGGGGGACGATGGCAGACACGGTCGGCAACAATGCCACGCTTACCCTGCCAAACCCCGGCGCTCCAGGATCGCTAGGCGCCAACAATAACATCGTGATCCAGGCAAGCACCACCACCGCCGTAGTATCCAACCCCAATCCATCGGTGCTCGGGCAGCCTGCGACGTTTAGTGCTATCATCACGTCAGCCGGTCCGGGAACTCCGACGGGCACAGCCCAGTTCGTGGTTGACGGCAGCAACTCTGGGCCCCCCGTCCCCCTGGTGGGCGGTGTGGCCACCTTCACCACGTCGACCTTGTCCGTAGGAACTCACGCCATCAGCGCCGTGTATTCCGGGGATGTCGTTTTCCTGCCGAGCGCGTCGTCACCGCCCTACTCACACGTCGTGAACAAGGCGGCCACAACCACCACCGTGGGGTCTTCGCCCAATCCGTCGGTTTTCGGACAGCCGGTGACGCTGACGGCCACAGCCAGCGTTGTGGCACCGGGTGCGGGCACACCGACAGGCACGGCCAGTTTCTTCGACGGCGCTACTTTGCTGGGTACAGTGACACTGAACGCCGGCGGCCAAGCCAGTTTCACAACCTCGACCCTGGCGGTGGGAAATCACTCCATCACAGCGGTGTATTCCGGGGACGCCAATTTCACGGGCAACACTTCGCCGGTCGCCTCACCAGTCGTGAACCCGGCAGCCACGACCACGACCGTGGCGTCTTCACCGAATCCCTCGGTGTTCGGGCAGCCTGTGACCCTCACCGCCACGGCCAGCGCTGTGTCACCGGGTGCGGGCACACCGACAGGCACGGTCAGTTTCTTTGACGGCGCTACTCTGCTGGGAACCGCGACGCTCAACGCCGGAGGTCAGGCCACTTTCACGACCTCAACCCTGGCGGTGGGAACTCGCTCCATCACAGCGGTGTATGGCGGTGACGCCAATTTCACGGGCAGTACTTCGCCGACTGTATCACCCGTCGTCAACCAGGCGGCAACGACCACGACCGTGGCGTCTTCGCCCAATCCGTCGGTGTTCGGCCAACCCGTGACCCTCACCGCCACAACCAGCGCGGTGGCACCGGGTGCGGGCACACCGACTGGCACGGCGAGTTTCTTCGATGGCGCCACTCTGCTGGGAACCGCAACCCTGAACGCCAGCGGCCAAGCGAGTTTCACGACCTCAACCCTGGCGGTGGGAACTCACTCCATCACGGCAGTCTATGCTGGGGACGCCAATTTCACGGGCAGTACCTCGCCGGCCGTCTCACCCGTCGTCAACAAGGCGGCAACGACCACGACCGTGGTGGCTTCGCCTAATCCGTCGGTGTTCGGCCAACCCGTGACCCTCACCGCCACAACCAGCGCGGTGTCACCGGGGACGGGCACACCGACTGGCACGGCCAGTTTCTTTGACGGCGCCACTTTGCTCGGTACCGCTATGCTGAACGCCGCAGGCCAAGCCGCTTTCACGACCTCGACACTGGCGTTGGGAACTCACTCCATCACGGCAGTCTATGCTGGGGACGCCAATTTCACGGGCAGTACTTCGCCGGCCGTCTCACCCGTCGTGAACAAGGCGGCATCGACCACCACCGTGGCGTCCTCGCCTAATCCGTCGGTGTTCGGCCAATCCGTGACCCTCACCGCCACGGCCACCGCTGTGTCACCGGGTGCGGGCACGCCGACAGGCACGGCCAGTTTCTTTGATGGCGCCACTCTCCTGGGAACCGCCACGCTGAACGCGGCTGGCCAAGCCAGTTTCACGACCTCAACCCTGGCGGTGGGAACTCACTCGATCACGGCGGTCTACGCCGGGGACGCCAATTTCACCGGCAGTACTTCGCCGGTCACCACACCCGTCGTGAACCAGGCTGCTACGACCATGACCCTGGCCTCCTCGCCTAATCCCTCGGCGTTCGGGCAGCCCGTGACTCTCACGGCCACAGCCAGCGCTCTGGCACCGGGTGCGGGCACACCCACTGGCACCGCGAGTTTTTTTGACGGTGCTACTCTGCTGGGAACCGGGACACTTAACGCCGCGGGCAAAGCCACTTTCACAACCACGACCCTGGCGTTGGGAACTCACTCCATCACAGCCGTCTATTCCGGTGACGCCAATTACACGGGCAGTACTTCGTCGGTCGTTTCACCCGTCGTAAACCAGACGGCTACGACCACGACTCTGTCGTCCTCGCCTAATCCCTCGGTGTTCGGGGAGACCGTGACCCTCACAGTTATCGTAAGTGCTGTGGCGCCGGGCGCCGGGGTGCCGACAGGGATGGCAACTTTTGCCATTGATGGAAACACGGTGGCATCTGTCGCCCTCACCGCCTCAGGCCAGGCGGTCTATAGTTTTTCGACCGTGGCGATCAGGACTTACGTGATCTCGGCCACCTATAGCGGCGATGCCAATTTCAAGGCCAGCACTTCAGCGACTCTTTCACAAAACGTGATCTGCGCTTCGCCGATCTTCGTGGATGCGGCTGCGGGCAGTGACGGGAACTCCGGCGCCACGCCGACTCTTGCCAAAAAGACAATTCAAGCAGGTGTCGACGCCACCTGTGACAGTGGGACGGTAATGGTGAAGGCGGGAACATACCAGCCCACGGCCAGCTTGCGGGTGGACAAGAGCGTGAACATCGTCGGCGCTGGGCCTGGCTCGACAATGGTCAGCGGCAGCGGCAACGGAGGGAACAGCGTGTTTTCGATAAACGCAAGCGGCACAAACCCTGTGCCGACGGTGCTTCTCAGCGGCTTGGCTATCCAGGATGGAACTGTGTCTGCTGGTGGCGGCGGAATTGAAAATGTGCACGCCACGTTGACGGTCTCCAACTGCACGATTAGTGCGAACCGGGTGACTGGCACCAACGGTCTGGGCGGCGGTATCCAAAACAACGGATCGACACTGACGGTGGTCAACAGCACAATCTCCGGCAACCAGGCCACTGGGTCCAACTCATTCGGCGGTGGACTATTCAACCAGGCCTCCTCTGCAACCATCGTGAACAGCACGATCTCCGGCAACCAGGCGGGCGGCCAGGGCGGGGGCATTTACACCGACTCTGGATCAACCTTGACCGTCGCTGACAGCACGATCACTGGCAACCGGGGGACTAACGTCGGCGGAGGACTCTACGTTGGTGGCGCAGCAACGCTTGATAACACTATCGTGGCCGGCAATTTCAGCGGCGGCGGCACGGCGTCCAGCGACCTAGGCGGCGGCATCGTCACCAACGCCAGCCACAACTTGATCGGCGACGCCGGCAGTGCGGACGGGATCGCCGATGGGGTCAATGGCAACATCGTTGGCAACCATGGCAGCGGCGTGCTTACCCTCAACGCGGTTCTCAATCCAACGTTGGCGAACAACGGCGGCCCGACACTCACCCACGCACTTGTCCCCAATAGCCTGGCTCTGGATCACGGTTTCAACTTCTCCGAGGTACAGCAAATCGCGGTCAGCGGGAACGCTGGCACCTTCACGCTGACCTTCAATGGCCAAACCACGGCTGCGCTGGCTTTCAATGCCACCGCCGCACAGGTGCAAACCGCGCTGAATGCCCTTTCAAGCATCGGCGGAACGGGCGGCAGCGTCCTCGTCGCGGCGAGTGCCGGCTCCTACACCGTCACCTTCGGCGGCGCGCTGGCCGGTGCAGATCAGCCCCAGATCGTTGCCGCCGGTGCCGGCGGAGCGACCGTGTCCGTGACTACCCTGGTCAACGGCCTGCTACCCACCGACCAACGCGGTCCCGGTTTCCCACGCGTGGTCAACAACACCGTCGATATCGGCGCTGTCGAATTCGCCACGTTTGTTCCTGCTACCACCGTCGCCTCCATTAATCGCTTAAATTCCACGCCTTCAAATCAGGGTTCGGTTCAATGGACCGTGGTTTTCGCCAACGCTGTCAGCGGTGTGGCGGCAGGGAATTTCAGCCTGGCGAACTCCGGCCTGGGAGGCTCTCCAGCGATCACCAATGTGACGCCGGTGGGCAGCGCCCCCGCGACGACCTGGGCAGTGGCAGCCATTACGGGCACGGGTGACGGCACGCTGGGTTTGAACCTGGATAACGCGTCGGGAATTTCAATCCAAGTTAACAGCCTGCCGTTCGTGGGCCAGGTTTATACCATCGACAGGACGCCGCCGACGGTGACCATCTCGGCGCCTTCGGTCTCGACCACGGCCTCCGGGCCTGTCAGTTACACCGTGACTTACACGGATGCGGATTTTGGCTTCAGCACGCTTGCCGCCAGCAACATAACCTTGAACGCCACAGAAACGGCCACGGGAACCATCACCGTCAGTGGTACTGGCAATACGCGCGCGGTGACCATTACCAATATCAGCGGTCACGGCACGCTCGGCATCTCGCTGGCCGCCGGTACCGCCGTGGATCTGGCCGGTAATCCTGCCCCGGCAGCCGGGCCGAGTGCCACGTTCATAGTCAATCATCCACCCGTGGCCGGTCCTGTCACCGTTACTCGCCTGGCGACCGCGGGAGTGACGATACCGGTGGCAACCATCTTAGCCAATGACACGGATCCGGATGGGGATGTGCTCAGCGTGACGGCCGTGCAAGCGCCCAGTTCCGGCAAGGCCACCGTGTCGTTGAATGGGACCAATGTAGTCTATACGCCCAACCCGGGGTTCATTACGTCTGATTCGTTTACTTACACCGTCAGTGACACTCGTGGCGGTACCGCCACAGGTACCGTGACGGTGAACGTCACCAACGTCACCTTGCTGGGCCGCTTGACGATCCAGAACTTAGGCGGCGGCTCCTTCCAGGTCAGCGGCAGCGAAACTCCAGGACAGATCTATACGGTCCAGTACGCCACGAGCTTCGCACCGCCAAACTGGAAGACCTTGCGGACGATCACAGCCGGCGCCCAAGGCGCGTTCTCGTTCACTGACACGTCGACGAACAGTTCCCGCAACTATCGGTTGGCTTTCCCGTGAGGGCCGCAGGAAGTAGGAAGCGGCGCCTTCGATTGAGTGCCCGCCACCCGCGAGCTTGCAATGGCAACGGCGGTTAGTGATGACTAACCACAGATGCACACAGATAAACACGGATTAGGAACCGCTTCGGGAGGCTCACCGCTTGGGTAAAGCGCCTTTGCCCGTGCAAGTCTTTCCTTATCAGTGTTCATCCGTGTCCATCCGTGGTCTAATGCTGCCTTCTGTTTCAGGATCCTTTGCCAATTAAGATGGACCCGGGCGAGCAACGGCAAAATCTAGAGCGCTTTGGCGAACTTGTTTTGGCCGACCGCCCATTGCACGAACAACTGCGCGCCACACTGGACGTGGAAACGTTCGTTGTACTCGCTGTGCAGTTGGGCTCGGAACGCGGCTGCGTGTTCACGGCAGAAGTGGTGCGCCACGCCTTGAATGAACGCCGTCGCGCCTGGCTGGAAAGGTGGGTCGATTGAATGACTTCATGGGTTGGGCGCCCATGCGCATTTATTGGCGCGACTCGCGGCCTATACTGGATTGGGGTTACCTGGGCGCCCGGCGCTTCACGGAACCGTTCTTTGAGGAAACCTGCGCACAATGCGTGAGACATCCGGCCGACCTGCTGTTCCGCCACCAAACCCCACTCGAAAACCTGGGGGAAATCGTGCGCACCCAGCCGGCAGTAGCGCCCACCGGGTTCATTTTTCACATGTCGCGGTGTGGTTCGACTTTGATCTGCCAGATGCTGGCTGCCGCCGCCAAGAATATTGTCATTTCCGAAGCCAAACCCATTGACACGATCCTTCGCGCGCATTTTCGCGACCCGAACATTTCCGACGACCAGCGCGTGCAATGGCTGCAATGGGTAGTCCACGCTCTGGGATGTCGGCGTCACCCGGAAGAAAAATATCTCTTCATCAAATTCGACTGCTGGCACACACGCTTTCTGCCGTTGATTCAACGCGCCTTTCCCGGAGTGCCGTGGATTTTTCTTTATCGCGACCCGCTGGAAGTGCTGGTGTCACAAACATCACACCGCGGCGCGCAGATGATTCCAGGCGTATTGGATCCGGGCTTGTTTGGCTGGGACGCGCCGGCAGCCGCAGCCATGGCGCCGAATGCATATGGCGCCCGCGCGCTGGCCAAAATCTGCGAGGCGGCCCTGGCGCAAGTCCAGGGCGGAACCGGCAAGCTCGTTAATTACTCTCAGCTCCCGGGCCTGGTCTGGCCTGAGCTCATGCGATTCTGGGGCGTGGACTTTTCGCCGGATGAATCGCGGCGAATCACGGACGCGGCCAGCCTGGATGCGAAGAATCCTGTGCTGCCGTTCGAAGAAGACAGCCAGGCCAAACGCCAGAAAGCATCGCCGGAAATCCGCGCTCTCGCGCGGCAATGGCTTGAGGAAGTTTACCGGCAACTTGAAAAGATGAGGATGGATCGTGGGTTTCGTTGAGATCGCAAGTTCCTCGGCGCATCCACGCCGCAACCCAACCCAGCCTAACCGCGGATTTCGCGGATCACGCGGATGTCTTTTTCTATGTGGGTGTGAAGCGGCCTAACGCTCTGTATGGCAGGTCGGGTCGAGGAGCCAGGACAAACAACACGGCTTAGCCCGGCCTTGCCTGCAGCCAGTTGACCCTTCGTGTCCGATGTATTTCCATTCGCCTCACTGCAGGAATCCCAACGGGATTCCGTCCCAAAGCCCAGGGTTGCTCCGGCGCAGCCAGGGCTACCCTGGGTAACGCCACGCCAAACCTGCCCCAACTCCAACGGAGTTGCGCCTCTGAACCACTCTGGTCGCAACCCGTTCCGGGTTGAACCAATCCTCTTCCAACTTACCCAGGGTAGCGCATTCCGCGCAACTGGGCTGGAGGGCGGAATCCCTTTGGGATTCACCGGCCCAACGACGCGGCTCACCTGCTGCCGCCGAGTAACGGTCCCGAACGTAAACGGGATAAAGAGATTCGGTTAAAACGGGGAACGCAGAAGCTAGGCGGCAGTCAGGTGCAGCCGCCTGGTTCGGCAAATTCGTCCACGATTTTATCTCCTTGCCCGGAAACCTGCTGCGCAGTTCAAGTTCGAGGTCGCTCATAAGCCTTTTAAGGTCTTCGACAGAGTTCGTTTGGAAAGCGCCGGTTATGCTCACCAATTTCAACTTTGGCCCCTCGCCCATATGACATGCCATGCAGCACGTTGCGATTGTCGAAAAGTCCGCCAGCCTTTGAGAAGGACCGCTTCGAGAAGAAGTCGTCTAGGAATAAGACTGGCACAGGTGCCATTTGATCGGACAGATCAACCGAGATACCGAAAGTTCTCTTAGGCGTCGAATCGCGTGGTTCTCTTGAACAGGATGTAATCGCCACCATAAGCAGACAGTTTCCAGCGCTACCTGGACCAGGAGCATGTGTCTCAAACCCTCCATCAGGATTACCATAAATGGGTCGGGTTTTATATCTACTTCTGTCGGAAATACGGCTTCCCGGCAACGACTCCAACGGCGCTGGGCCCCTTTCTGATCAAACTCGCGGCTAAAGGCAACCCCATCGAGCAGCGTCACCATGCCGCCAGCCTCCTGGCGCGCCCGGACCTCAAAGACCCGAGTCTTTATATTCAATTGTCGAGTTTCAGTCTCTCAGATCCTCAGCCGGGGGCTATTAGTCCGCTCGCAAGCCCAGCTAAGATCAGTTCCGCCCCATGGCCTTGAATCTCTGCTTCAGCGACAGGCGCTATTAATAGAAAGTCGCTTCCGCTAATAAGTCAGCAGCACCTCCTTGCGCTAATGTGTCCTTATGTTCGAAACAGCAGATTGCCACGCGCCCACAGCACCGTAGACTGCGCATCTCGAAATTGCCATCTTTGATCATTCGGCTCAACCACCCAGTAGCCAACCCGCTACTGAGACCAGACCGCTCGCCCCTCGTCACTCGACGTTGCGCCCCATTGCACCAAATCGCACTAAATCGCACTAAATCGCACTGATTTTTAAGCGCGTTTGATCCGGCCTCATCAACCGTCGGTCAATTCGCTCCCGTTCTTTGACATTTTAAAGTCAGGTATCCCCCCGGTGCCACTGCCCGGCGTCCCTGTCGGCATTTCAACCCCAGGGACGCCGGTGGCCAGCGAGCCTTGGCGTTTGTCCCATTGGTCCTAACCGCCCTGTCCGTCCCATCATCGCCCCGCCAGCACCGGGCACCAATTTATTTCAGATTCTGTCCCGCCGTGATTCTGTATTATAATGATTATGGTATTTGAGGGTCGCTGGCATTGGCGTTGGTCGCCAGCAGCAGTTCCCGGAGCCAATTGTTCACCACGCAGTCAATGACCAGATGGATGCGGTCGGTTGTGCCGCGATTGGCAACACGATGCGGAAGATTCACGTTGAGGTACCAGCACTCGCCCTCGTTCATAATGATACGCACCTGGTTCAGCACGAATTCCACAGCAGGATTGGTGATCACGGGAATGTGGAGGCGCACTTCGCCGTCCTCAAAACCCAATTCGTGGTCGCGGTGTTCCTTGATGATGGAGCCGGCCTTGAGCCGGAGGAAGCGGACGGCCTGTTGCGGGCAGGGCAACGCCGCGAGCACCTGCCGGACATAGGGACATCGCGCGAGCAGCGGGGTGTCGGCAAATTCATTCTTGGCGGTGGGGTCGGGATAAATCCTACTGGCGCTGCCGCCGACCGACCGAAGCGGAACAGCACTCCAGTCGCCCTCAAAATAGGCGGTGTTGAAATGCGGCACATATTCCGCTGACAGAATGCCGGCCAAATCCGCTTGCAACCGGGCTGGTTCAAACAGCAGCGGCAATCTCAAACTGTCGTCCAGCAATTTTACCGGCGGCATTGGTGTGGGAGCGCGCCATTCCAATTTCAGGTGCGAATCCGTCTCGCCGATGTTCACGAAGGCCAGGCGTTCGAAAAAGCGACGCGCGCAATTGCCTTTGAAGACGTTCACATGGATCGGCTTGTGCGTGGCTGCCGCTTCGCCGAAAACTCTTTGCAACAACGCCGTGCCGATGCCGGCACTGCGCAGCTCGGGCATCAGGGCGATGTCCAGGATGAGCAACCCATCGGGACTGCGACTGATGACGAGCCGGCCGGCATTCTCGTTGTCAACGAGGACTACTTGGAATTCCGGGTCGGGGAACGTCCTGTGGTAAGCCAGGCTGGCCTGGAATTGCATTTTGAGAAAGTCGGCTCCCAGCCCGGGCGGCCTGCCACAAGCGTCCAGTGCCTCTTTGCTTGTGCTGGCGTAAAGTTCGAGGAGAAAAGGCTCATCCGCAGCTTGCTCCGGCCGAACGGATATTGCTTTGAATTTGGCTGGCATGATTAGCCCAGGGCCGGGATGAGACGGCGCATCGGACGACGTAGCTGTCTAGGCGAAAAGCCGGTTTCCAACAAGTCCAATCGCAGCCGAGCGATGCCTTTAACAGATTGACCGCCGATAAATAATCCTAAAACCGGCTGTTAAAGATAATGAACCACGGATGAACACAGATAAACACGGATTAGGAACTGCTTCGCTCGCCGTTTGGGTGAGTGCTTTTGCTGATGCAAGTGCTTCCTTATCCGTGTTCATCCGTGTCCATCCGTGGTCTGATGCCGTTTTCAGGACGTGTATTGGGTGGCGCGAAGGCCGCCGCTTCCTCGGGGTTGTTTTTGAAACTTGCCTGAGTTCAGCCTGTACGGATAACAATTCAACATGGCCGATCAAACCGATGCTCAATTGGATTCAACTGCCGGCTCCTTGCGTTGCCGCCGGCAATTGCCCGAGGACGAAACATTCCTTCGGGAAGTATATGCGAGCACCCGGCAGGAGGAATTGGACCTGACCGATTGGGGCCCGGAGCAGCGCAAGGTTTTTTTAGACTCCCAATTCAACTCAATGCGGATTAGTTACGCCAGACAGTTTCCGCGGGGTGAATTCTCGGTGATCATGCTGGGGGCGCAAAGAGTGGGGCTGATCGTGGTGGACCGCGGCGAAAACGAGTTGCGCCTGGTCGACATTGCTTTGCTTCCCGAATTTCGTGGACGCGGTATCGGCACCTTCTTTCTGAGAGAATTAGTGTCGGAATCGGCGCTTGCGCAAAAGCCCCTCCGGCTGCACGTCTTAACCGGCTCGCGTCCCAGGCGTTTGTACGCGCGTTTGGGATTTGTGAAAATAGAGGAGAACGGCCCTTATGAACACTTGGAATGGCGACCTCAGGCGCCAGGCCGGAATCCAGCAGGCAGCGAGGCTAGGCCAGGCGATTAAAGACGACCTCGTATTGGAAGGCTTCCTCGGTTTTGCCGATGCCGACCACGAACAGGGAAAAGGTTCCAAGTTCATCGTGCTGGAAGTCGTACATTTTCTGTTCCAAGTATCGCGTGAGAGGACCGTTGAAAGTCAGCGAAAAGCCTTCGCTCTTCAGAGTGGTGCCTTCCGAGTTGGGCCGCATCCGGGGTTGAAACTGCCTTACTTCGGCGAGTTCCAACTCGATTCGACTGTCGGCGTCCACCTGCACCTCGAATCGTTTCTTTACCAGGGCGGCAAACCGGGCGTAAGTCAGTTCATCAAACGAGATTTGCTTCATGCTTTTGAGCCGTGTGGATCGGTGTTCGCGATGCTAATTCGCCTGCAAACTTATAACATGTCAGACACCTTGTAAATGACGCCAAGTCAATCGAGCACGCCCATCAAAGGGTTGTCTCGCTTCTATTTGGCGGCGGTGA
>Ga0222749_10001454_pt1 | contig 12027 bp, 11 predicted proteins | sample IncBWH2Mmetat_FD_197234 | JGI IMG/M metagenome (GOLD analysis project Ga0222749, IMG submission 197234) | Metatranscriptome of lab incubated forest soil microbial communities from Barre Woods Harvard Forest LTER site, Petersham... | ecosystem: Environmental > Terrestrial > Soil > Temperate...
ACCGAGCTTGAGTCTCAGAAATACCTAGTTTGAGTCTCAGAAATACCGAGTTTGAGTCTCAGAAATACCGAGTTTGAGTCTCAGAAATACCGAGCTTGAGTCTCAGAAATACCTAGTTTGAGTCTCAGAAATACCGAGCTTGAGTCTCAGAAATACCTAGTTTGAGTCTCAGAAATACCTAGTTTGAGTCTCATAATACTGGGTTTGAGACCTCACAATACCGGGTTTGAGATCTCCAGTTTGAGATTTTTATACCCTAGAGGAGTCATAAATTCTCAAATTTTGCATTGTTAATCATTGTGTTTTTTCAGGTGAATGTATAGCACTGAAAGGCTTCGCAAAATTATGGCTAAGCTGGGCTTCCGCACCATCAACGAGATGGTTGGATGTTCTGACAAGCTCAAAGTCAATGAGACCCTCAAACCGCACACCGAAGACTGACCTCTCTCCTGTTCTCAAACCGGCATGTCCTGGTGCAGTGATGAGCAAAGTTCAGCCTCAAAACCACAAACCCAACATCTGCCTCGATAACAAATTCATCAACAAGGCACCTGTTCGTGTTGACTGCAGCATGGAGGGAGGACTGTATTGTAGCATGTCTTCAACAATGGTAGGAATACTTTGTCTAAGTACATAGCGCAATCGTGAGAGAACCAGTCGCATCAACCCTCCATCTCTTCTAGAGTGGACATCTTCTTGAACGTGTAGAGAGCTTGGGACCATGCTCGGGTTAGCGACTCTTCGCTTTCAACCCTGTTGTATTGGCGTTGCTGGACAAGCTTCCAATGAAACCAGTCCCGCACAATAACATTGGCACCATTCAAGACCCCGCGTTCGTGCTGATTTGTTTGGCTAAAGGCGAACTGATCAAAGTCATCAAGTGTGGCAATTGCCCCAGACGACACACAGTTGATACGCGAGAGGTATACTGACGAATGGCGCAAGATCCAAAGGAGAGGCGCACACACTTTGCGATAACGGCAGGCTTGGTTCTCATCGTGGAATTCGCTGCTGTTCTGGGGAAGGAAGCAAGCGAAACATACCCCGTGACATTTCTGATTGGTCAGAAACCGTGACCAGCAAGTTTTGAAAGCACCTTGATGCAGTTTCGGAGCGGAAACAACACGAGAAGTTGCCCCGTAGAAACGCCACCAATCCTTTTCCTTGCAATCGGTTGTAACGTGATCGGCACTGGTTCCTTTGAAGGTGAGGCAGCCCAGGCACTGCACCGAGCGAATTTTTGACAGGATACGATGAACTATTGACGTGGCCAGCGTACGCTCCGACTTTGCATTCTGCATGATGCCTGTGAGCCTCTTCATCGCTGGGGAAACGGGGGGTAAAGGGACATTGCCCCAGAGCACTCGAGGAACGTCTCGGAGGGGTTCTGGCCTTCCGAGCCCAGGAACCCAATGGCCCCAATCATCTCCGCGGCGACCCCTGTCGTCCCTTTGCGCTGGCGGTGTCTTCTGTGGTGGGACAGGCAAATAACGCTTCCCAGAACCGCTCAGGATGGCACATCGAGAACATGGTACCACGTGCGTGACATCAGGATCGCCATCGGCATAGGGTTCAAGTGCCTTTTCCATGGCGATACAGTTCATACCTTTCCAGCCATCGAGATGGGTGGACAAAACCTCCCGTACACAACCATGATGCTTCAGTGCACCTACGAACTGGGCTGCTCCGTTGAAATCGGATTTTGGCTTGGACCATGAAGAATGTGGTTTTGCTCTGGTGGCAGAGGTGAAGTTAGGGTAAAAGATGACGCACACAGCACGCTCGCCATTGCGCCCACCACGCCCAGAACCCTGAGCAAATTCCACTAAATTTGGTGTATAGTGGTCATGTTCGATCACAAACACCACCAGGCGAACAGACGGCACATCAATGCCATAATACGCCGCTTTGGTGCCAACAATAATGCCCGAGTCCTTCGCGGCCACAAATGCGGTAAGGTCCAGACGTCGTTCTTCTCTCCCAATCTTCCCATGAATTATCCCAACCTCACCCAACCAGTCAGCGATTTGTTCGGTCATTGCAGGGCTGGTAGTGAAAACCATGGCCCGACCATGGTTTGCCCTGATGTACCTGCGCAACTCTTGGTACAGCATCGAGGAGCTGTCGTCACAGTTGTCTGGGTCATATGGGATGGCTCGGTAGGATATATTGAATCGATCCGTTACATGGTGTCAGACCATTCGGAAAGGAGAGGGCCCGCGTCGCCAGTGTTCTGAATGGGCGTCTTCCACCTCTCCAGGATACACAGCACTCCTAATGCCCAGTTTGTCAAGCCATATATCCGTGTAAGCTGGAGGCATGGTAGCAGTAGCGAACACGAGCGCTGTATCTGGCAGCTGGAGTGCATAGTTGTAGGCCCAGTCATAATGCCCACGCCACTCATTAGAAACTGGGCCATCGCATTCATCAAGAAATACTGCGCCTAAATGTCCTTGTTGGGCCAAGTGGAGGATGCGGGTGTGACAGCGGTCCATCGATAAAGTGTTGATGCTGACAATGTATACACGGCAGTCTTCATCTAATTCCGTAGTGTTGTCCAGCACTTGGGCTGAAAGCCCAACAGCGTCAAATCTTTTTTTCATGTCATCGTACACCGCTACAAAGGGCTCCACAACGAGAAGCTTTGCCCGAGGTTCCCACCGCTTGAGGGCCAGCATGAGAGGCAAGGTTTTACCGCCACCAGTCCTGGTAATATGAATAATATGGCTTGAGCGCTCAACCAGACTTTTGTATGCTATGTATTGATCGATCGACCGGTACATGGCACTGGGATCCTGGAGGAGAGCGCGTAGGTAATTGATGTCATCGGTTGGAATCTCGCCAAATAACGGAGCATCACCGGGCGCAGGCAAGACCCTGGGGCGTGTTCGCCGTACATAAGGTGGTGGAGATAGAGGTCGCTTCGAGGGTAGCGCTGGAATGCGGTAACATTAGTTGACCAATGGGTATGACGAATGCATGCGAAATGAACCTTGTCCGCAGGCCCCATCCCGACTATCAGCACGATCCCTGCTTCTGGCCAGGACGTCTCCAGGGGATGAGGAGGCGATGGGCGAAGGCTCATTGAGCAGACAAGGGGATGAAACCACGACCTTGGTATCACGGGAACTCGCGGCGGTATGGTCCTTTGGGGGTGGTATCCGGGGGGTGGGTTGACATGTTGCCTTACACGCTGACGCAAACTCTCGATTATCAGGTGTGTCCACATTGCGTTCTCCCGGGGTGTGTGTGGTAGGTGGCAGCGGCAGCCTGTCGGTTTCGCCTTGCAGTGAATCGAGGTCGACCGAGGTCGTTAGCGGGGCGGTGTCTGGTGTAAAGTCCTGGGGGTTGTCCCAAGCCGCGTTGCCTGGACTTTCAGCATTTGTGCTGTTGACCTTCGCTGGGCCTATTAGGGGCGATAATCTGGGCGTGACTGGGGCCAGCGGCGAACCCAGCAGGCTGGGGGACGTTGACTGGACCAGCTGAGCCACATACTCTTGGACCTGTTGGATATTGAAGGTGAGAGATGCCATGTCAGCCCATAGCTTCTGGGTGTCTTCTCTGTCGCGGTTCATGCGTCCATCATCGTCACCGATGACCTCATATATCGTTTCAATTGTCGTCACATCCTTCAGGCCCAGAATCTTATAGTGATACAGCTCTGAGAACAGGCGAAAGCCTTGACTCCCGGATTGCTGGCATCTGGCGTAGATCTTATCAGAAGTCCGCGTGCTATGCCCGGCTTGCTGATCAAACACCTCGTCTTTTTCCCTTTCTTCCCCCTCCACGCTCTGATCGTTGGGGGGGATGACATGTGCCTGGCGTGCAAGGCCAGCAACAATGTGTCTTATTTCGGACAGCCCAAAGGCGTGTCCTAAGACACTCCGAGATGTGCTTTTGAGCAAGGTCGATAGATACTGTGAATCTGAATGTTTGGCCAGCTGGCTGTTTCCCGTGCGAGAAGTCGTCAGGCGATAAAATAGGTGGGTGTTGAGACATTCCTTAGCCTCGAGCCCATATAGCTTGTGGGCCAGGAAGATTTCCATGGGACGAATCTACACATAATCCCAAGCGTCAGTGGCTCATTGTGAACGCCAGTGTATTAGCGTGTACGTACGTTGGTCATGTACTGGATTGCTAATTTTGAGAGTTCGGGAGGATAAAAGCGTGGGATGGGCTTCTCGTTGTGTTGAGAGTTGTTTGTCTGCGTGCGTTTAACAGGATGAGCATGTCAAAGCGTAACAAGATGCAGGGTGTCCCACCTTGTTATATTTTATCTTGGTCCACAGTTGGGCACCATTTGGCGAGGCCTCCATAAAGACTTGACGCTTTGCTGAGAGGCTTGGAGCGAAATGAATCCCAACGAATTCAGAGCCTCGAGAAGGCATACCACCACCCAGAAACATAGCGACGAGAAGCTGATCGTTGATCCCACTAAATGTGTTCATCAAGCCCTGGGCCACAACAGCCGCGGGCGGAGATGATGGGCCTTGAGGAAATACATCTGCCCTCGCACTAATGTGCTCGAGGGCAGCCTGGATACAGGGTTTAAACACAGCGGGTGCGGACGCATAGAGCATATGAGTTTCTCCCAAATCACGGATTTGGCCCGACAATTCAGATGGCAGCTGTCGAGTGGCGCCACACTGGACCAAACCCTGGCGTATCTCCGCAATAGCCGACGAGTAGATGTCGCCTATGGAAGTCATCTGTAACCGTACCCCTTGGTAGATCATCGTGTTTCCTGCCAACCAGATTGAGAGGGAAAAACACTGGCGAAGGAGACATCACACACCAGCCCACGAGACGTCGTTTTTGGGGTCCGCATTCGCGCCAAACTTTGCAGCTTTAGCAGCAAACGACCGCATCTCCTGGTATGGGCTAGGCTTGGCTTGGCTAAACCATCGCGAGAGCCAAGGTTGGCAAATCCTAACCAACGGTGTGAGTATTGGGCCCAGAGCACGGAGATGTAAATGACTGACTCATCTACTCTTACAGCATCGTCGTCATCCATTTGGGTCACCCAATCACTCCGAATTTTGTGGCATGCTACGAGTCTCATGCAGAATTTCAACTCGGAGAGCCAGATGGCGATTCGATTCGGGGGGATGATATTGCGGTCCTTGGGTGATAGCGAACAAATAGAAAAGAATCTGCGCCAAGCGTTGGACCACGAGGAGCTATCTATGGCATCTACGGGGGCGAACCAGACGGACATCGCAAGATTGTATAGCGCATCTGCGGCGTGGTCTTTGGCGTCAGGCTCCTTGTCTACATATGCAGTGGCGGCCTCATGAAACGTATTGGCTGCTAGCTGTTGGCCGGGTGTGAACACGAGTGGTATGCCGTATTCATCCTCGCTACCATCCCCGATAACACACCCGCGTACGAGGAAAAGAGCGAGCCGGGTAAGGACTTTGAGGTATTGTTCCCTTGTCTTGCGCTGATGGATGGCCGGGTTAAAATGCGTTCCTTGCCGTCCTTGGCTGTCTGGACTTTGGACGGAATCATGCTTGCCATTAATGAGCTCCAAAGTGAGGAGCGAGAGATCTTTTATGTCCGATTCGATGGTGCGCTGGCAAAAATAATGCGATATCTCGCTGACTGCCTTGCAAAACGTGTCTTTGTCATCGATCGCCACAAGGTTCACGAGCGCTGCCCGTTTACACCCTTCGTAGGCATCAAGTAGGCGAATCTCCTTGTAGAATTGGGAAGCGTGTCTAAAAGAATAGAATCGGATCAATTGGACCAGGCGTAGCCCTGGATCGAAGTTGAATACGAACTTGTCTTCCTCAGCTTTGGCTTCAGGAGCGTCTTGCGGGTTCATCATCACATGAACCCCCTCCTCGATCATATCTCGCTCTTCGGTCGTGAATGCATTTGTGCCACCAACGTCGTGAATTGCCTCTGCAGGCAGAACTTTCCAGTACACTTGTTGCACCTTCTGGACCTGGCCAGGGCGCATCACGTGTCCGGGGAACTTTCGAGTGTGGTGGCGTTGCCCATCACTACAAATGACGGCGTGGGAGCAATTGCGACAGTGGAACCCATCTACAGGGGGTTCCAGGCCAGATATAGCTTGAACTGGTGTGTCTGGCGGCCTTGGGGGGTTGTCATTGACATGGGAATGGTGCAGAGCCTCCAGAATATCCTTCTCCAATGAAGCCAAGACAACGATGCCATTATGGGAACGTCGGAGATGAGAGCGAATAAAGTTCAGGTTGCCGGGCACCACGACACGATGCGCTCGACAAATCAGGAGTTTATGGGTTTCGTCAATAGCAAGTGAGATTTTACGCAAGACATCATTGTCCGATAGATTAGTGGTGGACACCCCCGAGGGTGATGGCGGCAACATCGTGGGTGGCGGCGGCGCGCGCTCTCGGAGGGTTCGCGAAGCAATGGGTGGTCCGGCAGTGACAGGAGAAGAAGTACTGGTTTCAGGGGGGGCACAGCTGTGTTTGTTCATACGCTTCGTATGCCGAAAGTCAACAGAGTAGGAGCAGTTCGGGCAGGTGAACAGCCCATCATCGCCGCGGGGTGCACGTACGCGCGACCCGTCATCTCCACACATGCCAGTAACAATGTACGACGCATGAGCTTCGGTTTGATGCGCACGAAGTCGTGTAGCCGTGGCGAAGACTTCACCGCAAGGCTCGGTGTCATCAGAAGACCGGAACCCACACCTGAAAGCAAAACCTTCGTGAGTCGGCGTTGACACAAACTTAAGGGTTTACATACGTCTGGGGCATGGGCTCGAATGGGGCGAGGTTCGGGCTGATGAAAGAGGCGAAGCTATTAATCTGGGCCTTGGATGATGGGACTTGTTAATAAAAGTCATATCACCTTTCGCTGCACGATATCAAGTGGTAAATCGAGTCACAAATTGTTGACTCAACAGGGTCTGGGAGTCCGAGTGCCTGCTGTTCTCTCCCGAAAAACACAATGGATCGCAAACCGAGTCCAAGTAATTCAATGCACAGCTGCCATGATAACGCTCCGTTGCAGTAACCAGTATTGTTGTGTCCTAGGGGCTTAGCATGACGCGGCCATAAAAAAAAAGGATTCCCTGCCAAGCGAAGTTCGAACCCGGATTGGAACTTCATGGAAGGCCCCACGATTCACCGTTACCCTATTCACAGCGGAGGATAGAACGGGTTTAACCACTATTGTGACTCAGTGCATGGGGCGACCGACTCATACTGAAATGATATTAGATGCATGCACAACCCAATCGTTGTAGTATTTTTCAGTTATCACTCATGATTGGCATCGCAGAAATGACATACCCAGTAGTGGGACGGAAGGGCTAACCAGCAAACTTGGCGCGATGTAGAGGAATGCCGACGGGGCGTGGCGAGCGGGCGGGACGCTTTGTCAAAACAAACAAGCAAATACATTGAATACGCCGCGCAACCAAGTAAGACCCTTTCCAACAATTGTTACCCCTGGGAGTTCATTTTAACGCATATTTAATAGTCGTTAGTGAATATTGGACCGATTTCCCAAGGATAAAATAAGTTCAGTGATCCACACCAGCAGGATTTCACCCGCCTTGTTGAGATATATAACCACTCTTTACCCATGGGAGATGGTCTAAATGGGTACTTAGAATCATTTTTAAATATAATATGATGCTTCCCAGCGGTTGAACGTCCTTTATATGCACAAACTGGCGCTTGCAGCAATGTTGACTCAGTATGCGGCATAACAAAGGGTTTTGTGAACGCAATCCTGTTCTTCACGACTGGTCGAAGGTTCGGCTTTTCAGTTGGGCGGCGAAGGTTAAAATCCTCAATTGCCGCCTCCGATGTTGCGGTCTCTGAAGTTGTTTGATTCCGTTCAACCAGCGCTATGTATTCTTTGTTGTAACCCCTTGGTGTATCAATTGTCAAGTATCGTGCAATACTCTCTTGGTGCCGATTCCATTCTGCCGCCTTTCATCAGATAAATAGACTCGCTCAGCGAGGTGATTGAATTCATCAAGTCAGTAACGAATCAGAGTACATGATCAGGGACCGCTACGGAAGCTGGCCACCCAGAGCGAATCGGCAGCAAGTTAAGCCCACAGTCGTTCAGCAATGAACTGCCGACGTAGCAAAATTGGAACAAGGTGTACGAAAACATGAGAGTTGCATACAAATTTAGCAAGGAGTTGCCTCCGACAAGGCTGTGACACTATGCGCCGTAGCATAGATAGGTCGTCAGAAAGGCATGGGTCGCGTATTTGCCCTGACGGTTCCCAGCATGGATTGAGGTCGACTTTTCGGCCTTTGGAAGAGATATACGAAGAAGTGTTTGGGCTGTAACGTCTAGCGATCAGAGGTAGCCAAAGCTCTGCAGAGCACGATTACAAACCTCTTGAGCATGCCGATACCTTCCGTGTTCTCCTTACCTCAAGCCGTTAACGAGGAGAACGGGGCTGGCAGCTCTGGCTTCTCATCCGTCACCACGCGCTGATTTGACCAGCTAAGAGCGTTTCGGTGCGCTTTGGAGTTGGCGCGAGGACGGATGGAAGGTTTGAATGACTCCGATACAGGGGCACTTGTCGGAGCAATACGGAATGAGGGGTCAATTACGAAAGGGGAATTAGGTGGCAACGTAGCAAGAGTCGGTGGCAAGATACATGAGACGGCCCATTCCATGCTTTCGCTACGTGCGTGGGGCTTAGCCATGCGTCGTCCAGGCGGCTTCTTGGGCGTTGATTGCCTATATTCTCGCCGAAAAGCAGCCCACGCGAGGATACAGAGTGCGACACTTGGGCACCGGAGAAGGATGCATCTGAAACATCGCCGGACTTCAGAAATGTGTCGGAGTCCCCGGATAATCGGCGAAGGTCCATCGTGGATTCAGATTTGCCCTGGCGTTCGGACATATCCACATCACTCGCGCTTGGAGATGCTACAATGGATGTCGACGGCGCGCCATGATAGTTCGCTGCATTGGAGAACATCTTGTCGCCGGGCCGCCCAACAGCAACTGCGGAGAAGTCGCTGCTAATGCTGTCCACGGAAGCGTCGCTCCAACGTTTTGCCCAGATGGCTCGTCCCCCGCTAGCTCCATAATTGCCGTAAGCGTGGACTATTAAGTTGCCACTGTCATTTGACGCACGGTTTCGGGTGTGGCGACGGTAGGAGAAATTGAGGAAGCTTACGGGAGGTGCAAGCGATGTTGTGGATTCTTCGCCGTTGCGCGTGCTATATGATTCTGGGAGGGGGGGCAGAGGAAGAAGTGGGGGGAGCTCTTTGTGGTCCGGGTCAGTCAACTTATATGCCTCATGGCGACGGATACTCTCCACTGAGTTTGGTTCTACAGGGTCGTCGAAATCACTGGACACATCACGGGTATGCGTTGTTCTAAACGATGACGCAAAAGGATTGCGACGACCACCTTTTATAACCTGGCCGTAGCTCGATATCGAAGGAATGCTTGCTGCCGAGTCGCTGTGACCATGACCGAACGATGGCTTGGAACAATTGACTAGGGATAGTTCCGAGACATCATCGTACTTGTACCCGAAAGGGTCGGATACTCCGCCATATAATATGGAGCCAAATGAAGACAAACTGAGCTCCGATTCTTGTCGAGAGTGGCTATTCGAAGGCTCCACATAGGACGGAGATGAGGCAACGTCATGCTGAGAGCTGGTGTCCGACAGTCGGCGGTTCAGGGGCACTTCGATAGGAGAACTTGATACAAAGCTTTCTCGAATCACACTGTTGTACCGGCATAGTTGCCACCTGGCTGCGGGAGTCATCCGAAGGATGGATAGGTGACAAGTTTATAGTGGCAGTCTTGTATGCTGAATTGTCAATGCCGCGCGATAAAGAAATATCCGTTGACGCCGTCACAGCAGGCTCTAGAGCAACCGGCTGCCCAGCGGTCAAGGTTGATTGGGAGGATGGGTGCACCAGCAAAAGATTCAGTGTGGCAAGCGCGTACATAGACGCGTCAAGATCTTTCAGAGGCGATTGCTCATACTCGCTCAAAACACTGGCCTCGGTATCAGTTCGTGAATGTCGAGATTGCTAACAATAATAAACAAGTTAGTTATCACAACGATACGTCGACAGTCAGATCTCACCATGCTCGGGGCTTTCACGGTGTTGGCAGTAATGTGCGCGCTGGGCGGGGGGCCAAATTTGAAGTCCGGATCCAGATGTCCATTGGATGGCTTTCGCAAAATAGACTGGAGACGAAATGTGATATTGCAACAAAACACTTGTATCGCGAGGCATTCCACATTTGAGTCAAAGCCTGTCAGATCCCACTGCAGAACTGTTGGAGAGCCATCTTGCAAATCAAAATCGTGAGCCATGGGAATCTTCAATTCATCGGGAACCCGGAAGGCTGCCGCCAATTGTTCCACGAAACTCGTTCGGGCACCTCCCTGGTTGAGACGATTGATCTCTCTGGTGAAGTCAAAACCCTTTCCGGTGTCATCCTCGCGATCGCGCTCATCTTTGATGGGCGACTCAGCGTCCGAGTCGTGAGAGCTCAGTGATGGAGGTGTCACGGTAATTGAGAATGGGTACGGGTAAGAACGGGCCATCTGCTCCGCAGAGTGGCTCGGGGTGTCGGATAGTAGCCTCCCCTTCAATTATTGGACAGAACTGGCGGTATCGTCCTCTTTGTGGCCAATGATCATTCGGAGCTCATCTGGAATATGGGAGTCCGCCACATCATCAGCACTTTCCGAGGTAGGATCGTCTCGGCCGCTTGACAAGCCACTTTCGTCTGTACCATGTAAGAAGTTCCCCTGATACCGGGATCACGACGGGACCTAGGACTGAGTTGCCGTAACCTGCCGTGAAGGGACTCCTCAGAGGACTGCACCCTTGGCCGAATTGAACGTCTCGGATGGCGGACAGCGCGTTGATTCAAAGGGCTATCAACAATGGAGGTAGGGCTTTTTGGTTCCCTCGAGGGTGAAAGATAGATGGCAGGCAGATTCTTAGTCATCTGGTAGGGTCTCAAGGACGTTATGCTGGATTCGTGTCGGGGGGTATTCGAAAGGAAAGGGCCGGGTCCAATGGGCCCACCCTTGCGAGGGTCAGTCATGCTTCCTGAAAATGGTAAATTGCTCATGTTGTAAAGTTTCGAAGGATGTGGCATCAATTTTGATGAATCAGCGATGACTGCCGTACTCCCTTTTGACTGTATGGACGAGGTCGCATCAGGATAGCGCTGCGGAATAGCTCGCTGAACGGTTGCCGTTACATATTCAAGCGTTGCGTCTGGCGACTGCCTGGGGATTCCTTGGGGCCATTGTCGGCCAGGGCTTGGCTCAGGAGTTGCTATCAAGTCGAGCCGATCGATGAGGTCGGAGAGCTCAGTTGTTGCGGCGTTAATCATGTTTAGGCCGCCGGTATCTGGAATCAAAGATCAGGACACGAAAGAAAGGATACAGGAGGTTCACATACTTTCACTAACCACCCCACATTGCTTCCCAGGCAACATAAAGCGACAGAAGTCGCCTTGGTTGGAAAGTGGGTGTGATACTTGTCGGTCTCGGGAGCGGCACCTGGCGCCCAATCTATGGATGAATGAGCACGGACGGTAGGTGAGTTGGTCAGAATTGATGGACAGGTCTGTATCGGGAGCACGAAAGACGGGTGATATAAGCATACTTCAGTAAAGGTGATTCCTAGTGAGACCAGCCAACTTGAAATTGGGCTTGGGGAGACGGCCGGGCATATCCATAGGATATGCAGGGTGTATTCGGGGTCGTACACCTTAAATTTTCCTCCGACGGTGCGGAGGACGTTGCCGGCCAAAATCAAGTGAGGCATCTCTTCCCCAACAATAGCTATGTGTGTTCAAGTAACTGAGTGAGCTAATAACTCTCACCGAGCAATATCAATGAACGTACTTCGAATGGCACCAACGATAGGGTCGTAGTACCTCGGATCGTTTGCATATTCCGCAGGTGGCTTGATGCTGTACATCGCAGCGAGATAGATTGGGATCGTACTCAGCTCCACACCCATCGTGATCCTCAAGCTGTCAGTCTTAATCGGCTCGTCC
>Ga0222749_10001455_pt1 | contig 12027 bp, 14 predicted proteins | sample IncBWH2Mmetat_FD_197234 | JGI IMG/M metagenome (GOLD analysis project Ga0222749, IMG submission 197234) | Metatranscriptome of lab incubated forest soil microbial communities from Barre Woods Harvard Forest LTER site, Petersham... | ecosystem: Environmental > Terrestrial > Soil > Temperate...
ATGACTGCACGCGGGATCGTTGAGGCTCGAGCACTGGTGACCAGGCGCATGCGACCGCTACTTATCAACGGAAAGATGGTGCACCAGGTTGGCGTCCCCTATCACTGGGGCTCTCGCGGCCTGGTCAAAGGAGACTCCGCCAATGACCTGGTGGCCATCTCCGAGGAACCGAACGTCCGGATCATGGAAGCTAAAGGGATTCTCTGTGATGTTTCTCCGGGACGCCGGGCTCGGGGAAAGGCCGCTCTCGATCAATTGAATGCCCATTTGGGGAGGATGTGATGCCGACCAGCGCTTTTCTAACCGACGCTTCAGTGTGCATAGGTTGTAAGGCCTGTGAAGTGGCCTGCAAGGAGTGGAACCACATTCCCGATGATGGGTTCGAGTGGTCTGGTCAGTCGTACGACAACACGCGCGCGTTAGGAGCATCGACGTGGCGGCACGTGCTCTTTTTGGAAGAGAAACAGCCGATGGGCCCGCAACTCGCGGGAATAGATGAGCCGTTTCGTTGGCAGTTTCTCTCCGACGTCTGCAAGCACTGTGAGAACGCAGGATGCCTGGAGGCGTGTCCCACGGGCGCAATCGTTCGGACCGAACTTGGATCGGTATATGTGCAGCCCGATGTCTGCAATGGCTGCGGCTATTGCGTGGTTTCGTGTCCCTTCGGAGTGGTCGATAAAAGTCATGAGGTCGGAACCGCCTTCAAGTGCACATTTTGTTACGACCGGCAGCGGGACGGTTTAATGCCCGCCTGTGCGAAGGCCTGCCCCACGCAATCGATTCGCTTTGGCCACCTGGAAGACTTACGGCAAGAAGCGCAGGTGCGGGTGAAAGAGTTACACGATCGCGGATACAACGATGCGCAAGTCTACGATCCAACAGGCTCCAGCGTAGGGGGCACGCACGCGATGTTTGTGATTCTAGGCCAACCGGAGGCCTACAATTTCCCGCCTGCTCCCGAAGTACCCACGATTCATCTGAAATCAGCGTGGAGCGCGGCGCTGCTTTCGGCGCTCGTGGTCGTGCTGGTGGTATTCCTGGCTTTCGCGCTGTAGCTGGACGAGGAATTCTTTCGCGTAGATCTCGAACGAGGTTATTGAGTATGACTCCAAATCCTCAATTCAAGGAAGACCGGCTGGATGCTTTAAGGGAGGAAGCTGCGCGAACGGGGAAAGTACAGGATCACGGAATCGTCCCCGTGGGCAACCCTTTTCCAAAGCCGGCCTCCGGGGTGAGTTATCACGGAAATCCCGTTCTCAAGCCGCCAACCTGGACGTGGCAAGTTCCCCTGTATTTTTTTGTGGGTGGTGTAGCTGGTATTTCCGCAGTAATTGCGGTCGCGGCCCATCTCTTCGGCAATGCTGGATTGCTACGCGCTGGATTGTGGATAGGATTTTTAGGCGCGCTCGTCTCGGCGCCTTTACTCATCGCGGATTTGGGTCGCCCTGCCAGATTCTTAAACATGTTGCGAGTCTTCAAGTGGCGTTCAGCAATGTCGGTGGGCGCGTGGACGTTAGCGAAATTTTCCTCTGCAGTCGGTCTGGCCGTCGTTTGCCACGAACTGATCCTGGCAGGATACAGAGACGGCTTCTTGCTTGTGCTCGAGTGGGTCGCTGAAATCTCTGCAGCACTGAGTGGATTGATACTGGCGAGTTACACGTCCGTGCTCTTAAGCGTGACCGCGATCCCGGTTTGGTCTGAAAATCGGAGGCTCATCCCGGTGGTTTTTCTTGCTGGAGGCTTGGGTTCGGCGGCGGCCGCGCTGGAGCTTCTGGGATTTCTTGTTCCAGTCACTCAGTTCATCGGAATTGTTGCGGGTGCAGTCGAGACATTGGTCGCGATCATTGTTGAACTTCGCGGGCGATACGTTGATCGTCCGCTGCGAGAAGGAGCTATTGGTTGGCTAACTCGTGCTGGCGCCGCCTTGGCTGGGCCCACGTCATTGTTGCTCAGAATTTTCTGGGGACACAGCTCTGTAGCTCGCTACATCGCCGCAGTTTGTTTTGTCATCGGCGCTCTGATCAGCCGGTATGCCTGGATTGGGGCTGGACGAGTCTCCTCACGCGATCCGCAGGCGCTTTTCCGAATCCAGCGACCTGCTCCTAATACGGCCGCTCATTAAGCTTGGTCGCGAATCCGGCTTATCAACAAAAAACCACCGAGAACCTGGATTCTCCCAAACCTAGCGAGATCCCAATTTACGCGGCCGATGGCGAGGACGCCGCCACGTCGATGGGCAGTGTGAACTGAAATGTCGCACCCGATCCCGTGTTGGCACTTGCCCACAAGTGGCCCCCGTGAGACTCGACAATTCTCCGACTGATGGACAGTCCCATGCCAGTGCCCTGTTCTTTGGTGGTGAAGAACGCCTCGAAAATGCGGTCGCCTTCTCCCATAGGAAGGCCGATACCCGAATCACTCACCGAAATGAACAGTTGACCATCGCTGGTCCTCTTCGATGTGATGGTCAGTTCACCATTCAAATCTTTCATCGCTTCGATGCCGTTGAGCAACAGGTTCATTAATACCTGCTGCAGCTGTACACGATCCGCTGTGATCCGCGGAAGCCCTGAATCGAGCTCGGTGTGGATTGAAATGGAATTCCGATCCGCCTTGTCGTGCAGCAGAATAATCATTTCTCGAATGATCTCGTTTACATCAAGCAGTTCCCGGTCCGATGTGTCTCGCTTGTAAAGCGAGCGAACCCGGTCGATCACCTCGGCAGCGCGCGTTGCGTCATGGATCATTCTTGATGCCGCCTCGCAACCTTCAGCGATATCAGGAGTGTCGCGCCGTAGCCACCGCACGCAGGTTTTGGCGTCCATCAGAGCGGCGGCGATTGGCTGTTTAATCTCATGAGCCAGCGAGGCAGTTAATTCTCCCATCATGCTCACGCGGTTGATGTGGGCGAGATCTGCTTCTAACTCACGCAATCTCTGGCGTTCTGCTGCCGCGCGCTTGAGGTCAGTAATGTCAATGTTCGAACCGATGTAGCCGACGAATTCTCCCGCCCCCGTGTATCGTGGAATACCGCTTTCCATCAGCCAACGGTATTCGCCATCCGCTCGCCTGAGGCGGTACTCCATTCTGAAAGGCTTTCGGGCGTGGAAGGCAGGCAGGAAACAATCGAGGCAGCCCTGCACATCATCGGGATGCACGGATTCCATCCATCCTGGGCCCACTTCCTGCTCCATGGTTCGCCCGGTGAAGTCGAGCCATGGCTTATTGAAATAGTTGCAAAGGGCATCCGTTCCGGTCATCCAAATCAAAACTGGTGCCGTATCGGCCATTGCCTGGAACCGTGCCTCGCTTTCTCGCAAGCGTTCCTCAGCACGCTTCCGTTTCGTGATATCGCGGTATACAGCGTAATTTACAACATGCTCGCCGGAACTCGTGGTGACCGGAACGGCAAGAAGCGAGACGTTCAGCTCACTCCCATCCTTGCGCCGACGAACGGTTTCTACTTCCACTCGAGCGCCCTGTTTGAGTTGTTTTACGTATTCTCGGGAGCTCTCAACAAGCGCCTCAGGAACAATGAGATCGTTGATGGAACGTTGTAGCAGCTCCTCCGGCTCGTAACCAAACATGCGCGTGAATTCTTTGTTGGCGCGAACGACGCAATCGTCCGCGTTCAGGACAGCAGCCGCCTCCGGAATTTGCTCAAACAACAGCCTCCACAAGTGAAATTCACGGGTCTGTGGATCGCCGGGAATTTGACTGGATGCTGGCCGTTGCTCGAGCGGGTGGTCGGACCGGGTCCGAGCGTCATCAACCTTGGATCGCTGGTATCTCATCGGCATCCCTCGATGGTAACTGCGGCTCTTAATCTCCGAAGCGGAACTGAGGACACCTCGTGCAATCAAGTTCAGCCGCCGTGTTGACCTGATTGCTGCAACAAGAATATGCTACCGCATAGTCAGTTTCGTTTCCAATTCGCAAAGTGCAATCCACTGCAAGAACCGTCTTGCGGCCGACCTCGCAGTCGTGAGGAGGGAGACACATGCTTAGCAGAGAGGATTGGTTGCCCCTCGCCCGTAAGCTGGATTGGGAATACTCGTATGTGCGAGAAGGCGAAGTCTTCCCAGAGGTAATCAGCGGAAGGCCTTGGTTACCTCATTCCGAATGGAAGGACTGGGAAGAGTCATTCAAGACTTCCTATCGCGAATACGTCGACAACCAATACGAAAAAGATATGGCTGTACAGGCCGTGCACGATGCGGTAGGCCGCATAGAAAATGTTCAGAAGTTAGCCTTGCCCTGGTTGAACAGTCTGAAGGTACACGCAGCCGCATTGCCACTTGCGGAGTTCACCGGCGTCATCGGCAATCTGCGGGGTGCGAGGTTTGGCCGCGACAGCGCCTGGCGAACCATGGCGACTTTTGGAGCCCTCGACGAATATCGCCATACTCAAATTCCACTGCTCCTGTTTCATCCCTTACTGCGCTTAGACTCCCAGTTCGATTGGGCACACAAGTTTTACCACACCAACAATTGGTTCGCAGTTGCCGCGCGACATTTCTTCGATGAATTGACGCTTGGACAAAACGCAATTGAATTCCACATCGCCACCAACGTTGTGCTGGAAACTGGTTTCACGAATTTGCAATTCGTCGGACTGGCGTCGCTCGCTCGCGAATCGAGCGACCACATGTTCGAGAGGATGGTCACCAGCATTCAGACGGACGAGGCCCGGCATGCACAGATTGGGCACCCCGTTCTCGCTACCGTCATGAAGCACGACCCCAAGTACGCGCAGTACCTGGTCGACAAATGGTTCTGGCGAAACTGGCGGCTATTCTCGATTCTGACGGGACTCTCGATCGATTATTTGACCGCGCCGGATCAACGCCCTTACTCATTCAAAGAGTTCATGGAAGAGTGGATTATCGATCAGTTTCTGCGCACCTTGGACGAATTCGGGCTCGAGAAGCCGTGGTATTGGAATCTTCTGCTCGATGAACTCGATATCTACCATCACATGATCTATGCCAGCGCCTACAGTTACCGTGCCACCTTATGGTTCAATTTTGTCATACCAGATCCAGCCGAGAGGAAATGGCTGCGCCAGAAATATCCTAAATATTGGGATGACATGGACGCCGTGTGGGAACAAATCAGCGAACGCTGGAGAACTGTCGGGCCCGGAGCGGAAAACGAATTGGCTGTCCATGGAACGGCTATGCCAACTTTTTGCGATCTGTGCCAGTTGCCGCTGAGCGCGGGCACGCCCCGTAAGAACACCGCGAGGGTCCTCGTCCACGAAGGGCGCAAGTACATTTTCTGCTCGCAGCCGTGCCAGTGGATTTTCTTACATGAGCCTGAAAGATATGCCAGCCACACGGATGTTGTGAAGCGCGTGCTCTCGGGAGAGGCCCCAGCTCAGCTGCCCAATTTGTTGACGGAGTATTTCAATCTCACCCCTGATACTTGGGGCAAAGACGCTCATCATGGTGATTACGAGTGGCTGCGAGCTCGAAAAAACTCTGCTGCTTAGCTTGCTGGACTGACGTTTATGCCCGTTCCTCTTTATGGTTTCCTGCAAGGTGACGTGGTCGGCCTTCTGATTCTGGCCGACGACGGGGACACACTCGAAGCCCTGGCACGAAAACTGCAGGATGCAGCCAGCCTGCGGGTCGCAGTCAGAGACCAGGTTCGGGTCGTGTACAACGACAAAACCATGGATTTAACCATGACAGTCGCGCAGGCTGGGTTGCAGGCCTTGGACCGGTTTGACGTGCTTTCAGGATAACGTGATGGGGTTTCAAAGGGTCGCCAAAATAGAAGATCTCTGGAGCGGTGAAATGATGGGCCTCGAGGTGAACGGTGAGCGTGTTTTGCTGGTCAACGTTGATAACCGCATTTACGCCTACGCCGATATCTGTCCTCATCAACAGAGTCGTCTCAGTGAAGGCACTCTGACGGACAAGATTCTCCGTTGTGCAAGGCATCATTGGGAATTCGATGTTTGCAGCGGATCTGGCGTGAACCCGCAGAACGCCTGTCTGAAGCTGTTTCCGATTAGGGTCGATGGAGAGGACATCCTTGTCGACATAGCTGACGTTGGGAGCTTGGGACCTGGTGTGGACGGAGAGAACGAACGATGACCGAAGGGGTAGCGGGAGTCTATGATCGAGTCGGTCCTGTTCTCCAAGCGGGAACCGTGGCCAACGCCATTATTGCAGCGATTAAGGATCTCAACCAGGATGTTATGGTCGTGGACCGCGGCGCATATGTAAGAGTGCTGGTTCCGCAATGCTGTGTCGTGACCCGGGTGGCAATCGAAAAGCATCTGGGACGCCCGTTTCGTTTTCCCGGCGAGTTGGAGACTGTGATGTCGGCCTTCAAAGGTTCTCTTCAGCTGAACCAGGACGATGCGGCTTGGCGATTTGCCGTGCGGACCCGCAAATCCGCTTAAACGACCCACCTGCCTTGCCGTCCTTGAGGAGCGAATATGTCTCAACAGAAAACCTATTGGCATCTTTTGCAACAAAAGCGGATGCCGACCGAATACGAAATTGTGACTTCAAAACTCCTCTGCTACACCGGCGAGGGCTTCACGGGAAAGCGGTTCGAGCTCGATGTTCCGCTGAAAGACTGGTATCGCCGATATCAGGAAGAGTCCCCACTGTTTTGTAGTTCGTGGGAAAAGTTTCGCGATCCGCGAGAAACAACCTACACCAAGTACACGGATTTGCAGAGAGCGAAAGAGATCTTCGTCGACGGAATTCTGGATGAAATCGAACTCACAGGTTACGATGCCCGCCTTCGTCCTGCATGGCTGCACATTTTGTCGAGAGTGGTTGGTCCGTTGCGGTATCCGGGCCATGGTTTTCAAATGATCGCATCGTACATCGGCCAAATGGCTCCCAGCGGGCGTATCACCATCGCAGCGGCGCTTCAATCAGCTGATGAGATGCGTCGCATTCAGCGGATCGCTTATCGCATCCGGCAGCTTCAGCAAATTTACCCTGGGTTTGCGTCCGACAGCAGAACTTTGTGGCAGACCGACCCGTTATGGCAACCTCTGCGTGAAGTCATTGAAAAATTGCTGATCGCATACGATTGGGCGGAATCCTTCGTCGGACTCAATCTGGTTCTCAAGCCCCTCGTGGACGAATTGTTCATGAAGTACTTAAGCGATGTGGCCCTTTGTGAGGACGACTACTTGCTCGGGCAGATATTTTATTCGTTGAACGAAGATTGCCTGTGGCACCGGCAGTGGAGTGAGTCCTTGGTTCGAATGGCGATCGAAGATAATGTCCGCAACAGGGACACGATTCAGGGGTGGATCAATCAATGGCATCCACCTGCGGCTCGTGCGATGCATACATTTACGTCCCTCCTAGCAGACAACTTGGAACAGATAAAGACCCCACCCCTCGAGCGCATAGGAACGACCATCGATCGCTACTATCGCGACTACCTTCGGTCAATGAACCTGGAAGTTGGGTCTCTCTGAAGGCCCTCCTGGTTCCTTCGGATGACGAAGATCACATCATCGCGTAAGGCGTCCTGCGAACGCGTGGGCCGAAGCCAGAGTCTCGAACGGAACGAGAAAGCGGTTGAAGCCGCGTCCGACCTCGTGTACCCACGGCCACACCATGGCTCAAGCTTTCCCTCTTGCTCACCGTGTCTGCATTTACCAATAGCACTTCGCTCCCGTGCGGTAGGTACCAGCGACGCGAGTCGGTTGCCTTTTCCTGAAGCTGCTGGGTACGTAGAACTCAATGATTTTCGCCATAAATCCCTCTTGTCGTAGAGCGAGCACGAGATTTGCTCACCTGCTCCCGCAAGGAGTCTGGTGAGCCCGGTAAGGGGGTCGGAAAGCGGAGGAGTTCTCCGCCCTCCCAAAATACCCAAACAGGGTTTGGGCACGTCATTCACTTTCGGCGGCAACGTTATTGATTCGAAGTCTCGGGCGTTTCCTTGGTTTCGACCGCCCTGCTGAACAATATTCGCAAGTTCCGGGCGCGTCCGCGCGGGGGCCGAATCCCCGATGTAACGCTTGAGTGCTGAAACGCACTACCAAGTCTGCGGTGTCGCGCACATCGGTTCCATTGCAGGATAGGAGGCCGGCCAACACCGGGGAGGGTTGACATGTTTGCCCGCAAGGTTGCTGCGCTCCTGAAGCCGAACTCACTTTCGGAATTTACGAATCTTATGAAATGTGAAATTCTTCCCTGGCTGCGAAAGCAAGAAGGTTTCCTAGACCTGATCACCATGGCTGTCCCCGATAGCAGAGAAGTCGCAACAATCAGCTTCTGGGATCACCAAGGGAATGCGCAGGCTTACAACTCAACCGGTTATCTAGAGATGTTGAAGATTCTGGAAAAACTCCTCGACGGGGTGCCTTACGTTAAGACGTTTGATGTTGTCGGCTCGACATTTCAAAGGGTCGCCCTCGCGCGGCCATCTGAAGCAGAAAACCTGGTCCAGGAGACTGGATCTGGTGTTTTTCAAATGACGGCAAGAAAACGGCTTGCCGACCGGTCGCTCGGTTCTAAAAGCAAACCGGCGGGCGAACGTCGCGGTCGCAACCGTAGCTGTTCCAAAACCCCCTCAGAAGCAGGGCGTGCAACTGATTGTTTCTAGGCGACTGGCAACCGTGGTCCCGAGGGTTCTAGAAACACTTGTTTGTGAACCTGGAGTCCACGCCGACTATCTTTGAACTTGTCGGGGTCAGGTGGGAGCAATCTCAGGCGACGGAGGTCCCCTTGACCGCCAAGCGGTGTCGTGAGTTACAAGCCGCCTTCGGTAGGCAAGTCGTTTAATCACATAACCAGCGCGAAGAAGCGATGAATTGAAAAATTGGCGGCGGCCTCATGCGGCGTTGCGACTACGCGGCGAACCGGGGCAGCGGTCCAAATCTCTCAAGCTCCGCTTGTTTGTCGGCTTTCTTCGCGGCCAACTGTGAGTATTGGACGATCAATACAGGGGTAATTACAACGTCCGCATTGAAACTCGCTTGGTCGATGGCCAGGACCTCGGGCGGGTCAATCATGTCCGTCCCCAAACGCTTGAAGCTTTCGCCAATCCGCTTCAATTCGGCGGTGCAGGCCGCCAGCTTGGTAAGAATTTCTTGATACTCCTGGATCAGCCGCCCGTAAATTTCGTCTTCCTTTTCCTCTGTCATATAACACTCCCGGACGGGAGAATACCACGATTGGCTTGTGGTTCCTGACATTAAACGAGTTCATGATGAATTCCGCCTAATGAATTGTGAATACTGGTCTAACAGTTACGGTAGCGTCTTGTTTATCTTACGCAGTGTGTTTTTGTCGTCCGCCAATCAAATCATCGAGAGGGGTAAAAAGAAAGCGCAGCTCGAGCAAGTGTTCGACGATCTGTAGCAGGTTCGCGGGCGACTCGCCCTTGGACACAAACACATCTACCAATTCCAACACGCTGTCTGGTAGCTCATCATCGGCGGACAGTAGCACGATCGGAATATCGGGTTGACTAGCTTTCATGCATGCTGCCAGCACATCGCCGCGCATCTCCGGCATGTGATAGTCGAGAAGCACTAAGTCAATGGCGTGGGAAGCAAAGAGGTGCAGAGCCTCTAGACCGCTTGTGCTGGCTAGAACTTTGCAGCCGCTTTCTTCAAGCAACATCTTCCGCCCCTCAAGGCCGTTCGACTCGTCATCAACGCACAGGATTAGAGGTTTTTTTGCCATGGCAATGCTCCGATTTGTCGGCAGACAAGCACGAGAAGACTTGCTTTTGGCGCCATTCCGGCAAGCAGCGCCTCTTCGCGAACACTGGCACGAATCGTGCCAACTCGCAAAGGACAGCACGGAGCACAACTTAAGTCCAACAGGAGCCTAGGAGTGTAAACATTACTTAGTAACGACGAACACCACATGTGTAAAAACAGCGCGGGCGGTGCGAGCATCACTTCGCATACAGACAACGATCGGTTCTTTCCCCCAAGACGGAATCAATCCACATCGAACTAACGACAAATCCCGGATGGGTTCCTTCGGATTCTGGCGGATGATCGGTATAGGCTGAGTCCGGGCAATGTTGTAGCGCGGATTCCAGTCGTCTTGCCCTGAGACGTTGGCAAAGTACTCCTCGATAAGTTGCTTTCGCCGCGACAGTCGATAACGACCACACATATAAGGAGATTATGGCAGATCGGACAAACATTTCACGTTTTGGCGAGTCGCCCGGTGGCGTCCCCAGGGTCAATGAGTAATATATGGCGATGTTACAACAGGCTCCATGGGCCTTCGGCGCATCACGTTCCATGAAAATTGGTGGTTGGGCTACTCAATGACATTGACACTTCAGCAAATCGCAGCATAGCCCGGCAGACTATTTTCATGGCAGTTACCCATTCCGTAAGCTTTCGAAGGGAAGCCTTTCAATGAAATTGACTATTCAACGCTTTGTTTTCCTTAAACACCTCCGCTCGTCGGAACGCATCTAATAAGACAAACCATGGGTGTGAGGATCAAGTCCGTACTGCAAACCTGGGGCCGTACCCTCATAGGTCAAGTCCCGTCGCTTTCCCTTGAGATCACCCGGGAATGCCCCCTTCGTTGCCCCGGGTGCTACGCCTACGAAGACGCTCATCTCGGCGGCACGAACTTGCGCAGCCTGTCCGATTTCAAAGGCGAAGAGCTAATCGCGCGCGTGCTCCACTTGGTGGATCAATATGAACCACTCCACCTGTCGATTGTTGGAGGCGACCCACTGGTCCGCTACCGCGAACTCGATGTCCTGCTGCCGCAGTTGGTCAAGCGTGCCTACATTCAGGTGGTGACTAGCGCGTTCCGTCCCATCCCATTGTCGTGGGCGACGCTGCCGAACCTGCGACTGTCCGTCTCTGTCGACGGCCTGCAACCGGAGCATGACCTGCGCCGCAAGCCCGCCACCTACGAGCGCATCCTCCGCCATATTCAGGGTCATCACATTGCGGTCCACTGCACCATCACCAGCGCGATGGTGAAACGCAGCGGCTACATCCCTGAGTTCGTGAGTTTCTGGTCGGCCAATCCGGCGGTGGAGAAAATTTGGATGAGTATCTTCACTCCGCAGCTTGGGGCTGCCAATGTCGAATGCCTCACAGCCGATGAGCGCAGGAGGGTGGTAGAAATATTGCTGCGGATTCGCCACGATCAGCCCAAGCTTGACATGCCCGAAGGGCTGATCAAAGAATTCCTATCTCCCCCGGCGTCGCCCGACCGCTGCATCTTCGCCCAGACAACGCGCACGCTCTCGGCGGATTTCACGACCCGGGTCGAACCCTGCCAGTTTGGCGGTGAACCCGACTGCTCACGATGCGGTTGCATAGCCTCGATGGGCCTGGCTGCCGTCGGACATCAAAAGCTTGTTGGTCCGATCACCGCCGGGCAGATCTTCTGGACCTCCAGGGCTTTGGGCCGTTACGTACAGCGCGGGGAAAATAAACTCCGGTGGTTTGCGAACCGCAAGCGTGGCGAACCGAGCGCAGAGGCATATCATCGCGTCTCGCCCACCGAGAATCCGCTCAAGGTCATTGACTGATGAATGTCGGCGACACAAACACGGGGGGGCGCTCATCGCGTCCGTATCCTGCGGCTAGGCGTTGTAACTATTCCTCGTGGCTTAGGGCTAATGGGGGTGTCTCCTCCTGCAATCGCTACCGTCGACCCTCGGAACAAAAACAACTCTCTCCGCCCGGAGGTTCCTGGCATAAGAGCCTCGGCGTCGTGGTGTATACTCGTCAATCTACGGGGATTAGAATGCGTTTTCAATTTTTGGCGGCAGCCATTCTCGCATAGCTATGACCGCCCTGCCCCGCGTCGTAATGCTCTCTCGCAGCCGCAACTTTGGCCAGTATCCAGGGGCCAGATGGGCGAATCGCACCTTTGGGACGATTCAAGTGTCCGTCGCTTTGCTAGTGCTGTTGTCGCTGGTGCATCCATCGCGGACCTTCGCGGCGAATCCTGATCTGGAGACTGTGGTGACTGGCTCGCGCCAGCGTATTGAGAAATTGGACTACCGCGCGACCGGGAGACTCACACGGGTGGAAGGCGA
>Ga0222749_10001456_pt1 | contig 12023 bp, 9 predicted proteins | sample IncBWH2Mmetat_FD_197234 | JGI IMG/M metagenome (GOLD analysis project Ga0222749, IMG submission 197234) | Metatranscriptome of lab incubated forest soil microbial communities from Barre Woods Harvard Forest LTER site, Petersham... | ecosystem: Environmental > Terrestrial > Soil > Temperate...
GGAGCAACTGCGACCGAAGGAATTGCTGTATGGATCGGCGGCGCCGCTGTTTGAGAGTGCGGTCGGTCTTAGCAACGAGCAGCCGTGCTTTGCTCGGCCGGACAGCCGGGGGCGCCTGTCCCCAGATGGTTCTTCTCTGAAGACAGCCACCGGAACCTGCACCGAGACGCCGCTCGATGACTGGATCTTTGCGCCGGATCATGCGCTGCCGCTGCTGGAGAATCACTTTGGAGTGTTGTCGCTGGAAGGATTTGGGCTGGCGGGGCGGACGGCGGCCGCCGCGGCTGCGGGCGCGATTCTGTATTACGTGCGCTCGACTCAGCGGGGTCGCTCGATCACGTCGATCGCATCGGGTGGTATGAGCGGCAGAGTTGCCTGGTGCTGGACGCGGTGACGGTGCGGAATCTGGAATTGATTGAGCCGTTGTTTGCGGGTGCGGATGCGGGCGTCACATTATTCCGGTCGATGGATGCGGCGGTCACTCCCATGGGCAAGCGGCTGTTGCGGGCGTGGCTGTTGCGGCCATCGCTCGATTTGAGCGAGATCAGTGCGCGGCTCGGCGCCGTGGAAGCGGGAGTGCAAGAGAGCATCGCGCGGGAGGAGTTGCGGCGGGCTCTCGATGGCGTGCTCGACCTGGAAAGGCTGCTGAGCCGGGTCACGCTGGAGACGGCGAATCCGCGGGACGTGCTGGCGCTGGCCGCATCGCTGGGGAAGATTCCAGCGGTCAGGGGCGCGGTGGGCCGGCTCGCGGCTGACCGACTGGCAACTCTGCATGGATCGCTGGATGAACTCGGAGACGTGCGGGAACGAATTGAGCGGACCATCGTTCCGGAGCCGCCTTTGAGTTTTGCCGATGGCGGCGTGATTGCAGCGGGCGTGGATCGTGATCTTGACGAACTGCGCGAACTGTCGCGCAACAGCAGGCAGGTGCTGGCGCAGATTGAGCAGCGGGAGCGGGGGCGCACTGGGATTTCCTCGCTGAAGGTAAAGTTCAATTCCATTTTTGGTTATTACATTGAAGTATCGAAACCGAACCTGCACCTGGTTCCGCAGGAATATGAGAGGAAGCAAACGCTGGTCGGAGCGGAACGCTTCACCACGCCAGAGTTGAAAGAGTATGAGATCAAGATTCTCGACGCGCAGGAAAAGATTGTCGAGATCGAGCGGCGGCTATTTATGGAGTTGCGCACGGCGATTGCGGCCGAGGCCAAGCGTATCCGGCAGACGGCGCTGGCGCTGGCGGAGGTGGACGTGCTGGCGTCGCTGGCTTATATTGCGGCGTTGCGGAGTTACTGCCGGCCGGTTTTTGTGGAGTCTGCCGACGCGGCCGAGTTGGAGATTATTGAGGGCCGGCATCCCGTGATCGAGCAGCAGGAAATGGCGGGAGGCAGCGAGCGCTTCGTCCCGAACGACCTTTATTTGAACGGCACCACGCACAACATCATGCTGCTGACCGGACCGAACATGGGTGGGAAATCGACTTACCTGCGGCAGACGGCGCTGATCGTAATTCTGGCGCAAATGGGATCGTTTGTGCCGGCGCGGTCGGCGCGGCTGAGCGTGGTGGATCGCGTGTTCACGCGCATTGGGGCGAGCGATAATCTGGCGCGTGGACGATCGACGTTCATGGTCGAGATGACGGAGACGGCGGCGATCCTGCATACGGCAACGGCGCGGTCGCTGATTCTGCTGGATGAAGTTGGGCGCGGCACTTCCACTTATGACGGGTTGGCGATTGCCTGGGCTGCGGTGGAATATCTGCACGCGCGGGTGCGGGCGAAGACTTTGTTTGCGACGCATTATTTTGAGTTGACCGAACTTGCCGAGCAGCTTTCGGGCGTGAAGAATTATCACGTGTCCGTGAAGGAGACTGGCGGCGGGATTGTGTTCTTGCGGAAAGTCGAACCCGGTGCGGCGGATCGCAGTTACGGCATCGAAGTGGCGAAGCTGGCGGGCCTACCGAACGAGGTCGTGGTGCGGGCGCGGGAGGTGCTGGCGGAGCATGAGTTTGCCGAGGCGCAGGCGAGTGCGCATCTTTCTCCGGGATCGACTCCGCCGCCCACGCAGTTGACGATCTTTACGCCGCTATCACCGCCGGTGCTGGAGAAGCTGCGGGAAGTGGATTTGAACCGGCTTACGCCGCTGGAGGCTTTGAATTTGCTGGCGGAGTTGAAGAAAGAAATCTAACGATAGGGGTCCCAGAGGGGCACAGAGGAAATTTCCTCCTGGAAATGACGGATCAACGCAAGGCTCGGAGTATCGACGAGATTGGACAGCTGCTGATCGTTGGTTTTGATGGCGCAGAGATTACGCCGCAGGTCAGTTCCCTGCTCAAGCGGCTGCAGCCGGCTGGGGTGATTCTTTTCGCGCGGAACATTAAGAGCGTGGAACAGACGTGGCGACTGCTGCGCGATTGCCGGAAGTGCGTGGTCACTCCGCTGTTCACTTGCGTTGATCTGGAGGGCGGGACGGTGGACCGGTTTCGCGATGTGCTGGGGGCCGCGCCTTCGGCGGCGGATGTATTCGCAACTGGCGATCGCAAGCTGTTTCGCAGGCATGGGGAAATCATCGGCGCGAACTGCCGGGCGCTGGGATTCAACGTCGACTTCGCGCCGGTGCTGGATTTGGCATTCGAGGCGTCACGGAGCGTGATGGGGTCGCGGGCGGTGGCAGCCGACCCACGCGAGACCGCGATTTATGCACGAGAGTTTCTGGCGGGGCTTCAGGATGCACGCGTGCTGGGATGCGGCAAGCACTTTCCCGGACTTGGCGAGGGCAGGCTCGACAGCCATCACGAGCTGCCGGTCATTCAAAAACCGATGATGAAAATGTGGGCCGAGGATCTGGTTCCCTACCGGAGGCTGCGCCGGCAACTGCAGCTGGTGATGATTTCGCATGCGGCGTATCCACAGGTCACGCGGGATCGAACTCCGGCGTCGCTGTCGAAGGTGTGGATCACCGACATTCTGCGCAAGAAGATTGGCTACCGAAATCTGATCGTGTCGGACGATCTCGAGATGGGCGGCGTGCTGTCGGCTGCGCCGGTCGGCGAGGCGGCGGTGGAGTTCATGCGGGCGGGGGGCGATTTGTGTCTGATTTGCCATCGCGAGGATTACATTCTTCAGGCGTATCGGGCGCTGCGCAACACGGCGGAGCGGGACTCGAAGTTTGCGCGGCGGGTGGCGGAGGCGGCGCGGCGTGTGCTGGCGTTTAAGAAAAAGCTGGCGGGGAGGAGTGCCCGCGGTCCGTCTGGAGCCACGGTGGAGAAGTTGACGCGGAGATTGTGGGAGTTTGGGGAGCAGGTGCGGCTGGCGCCTTTCAGTCGTCAGGCGGACAAGCGACAGGCGGACAAGCGACGGTCGCGATCATGAGCGAGAAGGCGATGATTGTGGCCGGGGTGATGAGCGGAACTTCGGCCGACGGGATTAATGTGGCGCTGGCGCGAGTGGGAGAGGTGCGCCCTCGCTCTCGTAAGGCGTCCGCCGCGTCTTCGAGCGTTCGCGAGCGGTCAGCTTCCACTGCACACATTAGCGGACATGAGTGTCCGCTCCACACGATCAAACTCCTGGGACATGCGGAATATTCCTATCCTGCGAAAGTTCGTGCCGCGGTGCTCGCGGCGATGAATGCGACTCGGGCCAGCGTTGCCGATCTAGCGCGGCTTAACTTTCTGTTGGGTGAACTCTACGCCGACGCGGTGCTGGCGACCGAGAGGCAGGTTCGGGTGAAGGCTGACCTGGTCGGCTGCCATGGGCAGACTCTGTACCATCAGGGCGAGGCGCAGACATTTTTGGGACAAAAGGTTGCCGCGACCTGGCAGACGGGAGAAGCGGCGGTGATCGCGGCGCGAGTCGGCGTGCCCGTGGTTTCGGATTTTCGTCCGGCGGATATGGCGGCGGGCGGCAAAGGAGCACCGCTGGTTCCGTATCTTGATTACTTGCTTTTCCGTGACCCGAAGATCGGACGCATTGTCCAAAATATCGGAGGCATTGCGAATCTCACGGCGATTCCAGCGGGGGCCGACGCGAGCCGCGTGTTCGCATTCGACACGGGCCCGGGGAACATGGTGATCGACTCGGTTACCGAGGCGCTGTGTGGCCGGGCGTTCGATCGCGGTGGGAAGATCGGCGCCACCGGGAAAGTGGTGCAGTCCGTTCTTGACACGATGCTGCGGCGGGACTTCTTCAAGGCAAAACCTCCGAAGACCGCCGGGCGCGAAGAATTCGGGCGGGAGTTTGTTGGCGAGTTCCTGCGGCAATGCCGCGGCGCTCGTAAGCAAGACGTTGTCGCGACGGCCACCGCTCTGACGGCGGGGTCGATCGCGGATGCGGTGCGGAGATTTGTGATCAAGAAATCGAATTCAAGCGAGAGGAATTCCTTTCGCGAAATGATTCTCTCCGGGGGCGGCGCCAGAAATGCGACTCTTGTCGGCATGCTGGCGGAAAGCCTCGCGCCGCTTGCGATCCAATTGCGATTCTCGGACGAGTTTGGCTTGCCTTCGGAGGCTAAAGAAGCGGTGGCGTTTGCCGTGCTGGCTTACGAGACATGGAAGCGAAGGGTTTCGAATGTGCCATCGGCGACGGGCGCGAAACGAGCGGCGGTGTTGGGGAAGATTTCGTATGCGTGAAGATCAGACCTCGGACGTCGGACCTGGGACTTCGGGCTTCAGCTACCGTGGTCTGCGGTCGGAGGTCCGACGTCGATTCGGTCCTGGAACTCTCGCACTGATATTTGTTGTGGTCTTGGCATTCCCGTCTTGCTCAGCGAAGCCCGATCTCAATACGCTGGTCATGATCATCGAATCGAGCCCGACGAATCTTGATCCGCGGGTTGGGCTCGATGCGTACTCGGCGCGCATTGACGCCTTGTTGTTCGATGGCCTGGTGACACGCGGGGATCAGCTAAACGTTGTTCCCGGGCTGGCCGAGCGGTGGGAGATTCCCGATCCTCTAACCTATGTTTTTCATCTTCATCATGGCGTCCGATTTCATGACGGCCGTTCTCTGACCTCCCGCGATGTGAAGTGGACGCTCGATTCTCTGCTCCAAGGTAGGATTCGCAGCACCAAGACGGCGAATTATCGCTTTGTCGACCACATTGATGCGCCCGACGATTTCACTGTGATCTTTCATCTGAAGGAACCGGACTCACCTTTGCTGTGGAACCTGGCGGATGCGGTAATGGGGATCGTGCCGTACGGCAGCGGCGAAGAGATGACGCAGCATCCCATCGGCTCGGGCCCGTTCAAGTTCGTCAGCGCCGAAATGGACCGCGAGGTTGTCATCGAGCGTAATGACGACTATTGGGGTGCGAAGGCGAAGCTGGCGCGGGTACGTTTTACGGTCATTCCCGACGAGACGACCGAGGCGCTCGAACTGCGCAAAGGCAGCAGCGATCTTGCGATCAACGCGTACCTGACTCCAGATACCATCGCAGTACTGGCGCACGACCCCAATCTGACGGTGATGAACGGGCCGGGGACGCGGCTGGCATATCTGGCGTTCAACTTGCGCGACCCGATTCTGAAGGACGCGCGGGTGCGGCAGGCGATTGCTTATGCTCTCGACCGAGGGCCGATGATCGAGTACTTGTGGCGGGGCGAGGCGACCCCGGCGAGCAGCGTTTTGCCCAAGCAGAGTTGGGCGTACAACGGGGACGTTCCGGTTTACGACCATGATCCGGAAAAAGCGAAGCAGTTGCTGGATGCGGCAGGTTATCCCGAGACTAATGGCGTGCGCTTTCACATCACGATGAAGACCTCGACCGATGCGAACACGCGGTTGATGGTGGCGGTGATGCAGCGGCAGTTGCGCGAAGTGGGGATTGTGCTCGACATCCGCAGCTTTGAATTTGCCACCTTTTTTTCCGATGTGACCCACGGCGCGTTTCAGATGTACGGCTTGCGCTGGATCGGGGGGAATGAGGATCCTGACATTTTCGAATACGCGTTTCATTCGGCCAAGTTTCCACCCAACGGGGCCAATCGCGGCTTTTACTCCAATCCAAAGATCGATGCGCTGATCGACCAGGCGCGGCGCGAAGTCGATCCCGCGGTACGCAAGCCACTGTATGCTGAGGTGCAGCGGATCCTGGCAAAGGATTTGCCTTACATCGACCTGTGGTATCTCGATAACGTTCTGGTGCACACGCGGCGGGTGCGGAACTTGAGACTGAATCCGGCAGGAAACTTCGATTTCCTGCGCACCGCGGAACTGGAGTCCCGAAACTGAAGCGGCAACGAACGAATAACAGATTTTTTCGTTGTGCGGCGCCGCGAAGAGAGCATAATCGACGGCGAGAGTGATCTCCGCGGAGGAGCCCCGTGGAAACTAGCGCGGCCAGACAGATCCGTTCGTTCGCGGTTGGTTTCGGTTTGCTGTGCGCGGTTTCGGCGGCTGGTCAGCAGTCTGTCGACATTCCTGAAGTACCCCCGGCGTTCAAGCTCGATGTGGAATCCGCCGCACGCTTGCGGCCTCAACTCATGGCGCAGAGCATGGCAGCTTCGGGGCGCGATGCCACGGGCAGCCTGGTTTTCAGCCGACTTGTGGAGCAGCTTCTGGCGGAATCCCGCAGCAAGTTCGCGTGGCAGTTGCGGATTGTCGAAGACGATCAGTTGAACGCGTACTCCTCCCCGGACGGAACCGTCTATGTTGAAAGTGGTCTGGCGCGGCTGGCAGGTCCGAGCACCGGACTGTGGGCCGCCCTCCTGTCGCACGAGATCGCGCACGTTGTACGGCGTGACTGGGCCCGGCGGTATCTGTACCAGAAATATCTGGAGAACGGCGGCGGCGCTGGCATCGTGCTCGGCGATCCGGGTCTGCCTTCGGGCTCTTGGCAAGACTCGGAGAAGGCCAGCGCCGATATGGGGCGATTCGGACGGCAGATGGAACTGGAAGCCGACCGCGAAGGCCTGATGATGATGGCGCATGCCGGATACCATCCTGACTTTGTCCCCGCGCTGCATCATCTGTTGCACGCACGAGGCCTGGGAACGAATACGCGGTCGATTTACGCGATGCATCCCTGCTGGGAAGAGCGCGACCACGAACTGAGCCGCGCCTACGTTGCCGCGAGCATTGAATTTGCGCGGCGCTGGCCGGAGTGGTATGCCTCGCCGGGCGGGAATCCGCCGGTGGTCGTGTTTGCCGAAGAACCTACGGTTCGCAAGACCGGTGAGAAAGAATGGCAAATCCGGGTGCCCATGCGATGTCAGAACCTGGCGGGCGCGGTGGAAGTTGTTCTCAGCGCGTCGCAGCGTGGGACAGCGGTGCGCGAGCGGCCTGCGGACCTGCCAGAGTCCGACACCGACGCGAGGCAGTTGACCGGGTGCACTTCGCCTCGAACCACCATTACCTTCATTCTGGCAGATACTTCAGTCCGACCAAAACCCGGTGCGCAGTGGACTGATGTCTACGTGCTGGACGCGTGGGGCTTGGTGCTCGCGCGCGCCGAACTTCCCAAGCTGCCGCACTGAGACGGCTCTTGATTCCGGGTTAGTGGCCTGTAGTAGAGAGTTCATTAGTAAGAAGGCGGCGACCCTCCACTAACGTTTGCGTCGGCGGTAACTTGCGACCGACTTTCCGGAGAACGCGCACGCTCGACCTCTACATCGCGTCCGCTTTCCCAAACCGGGCAGTTTCTTTGTTTCACAATCTCACAATAGCGGCATCTGGGTCGATTTCGTCATTTCGAACATCGTATGGCCGAACTTGTCATGCGGAAATTCACGCTGAACGCTCCAGCCGTGCTTTTGATAGAACTCGACGGCCCGAGTATTCGACTTGACCACTCGAAGGCGAAGTGTGCCATGTCCACGGCCGCGTATTTCACGTTCGGCATGTGCCAGTAGCTCCCCACCGATGCCGCTCCTGCGGCTCTCGCGGCGAACCCACAAATCGCTGACCCATTCATCCCGCGTCATCGTCACACCCACAATCTCTTCTCCCCTGAGTGCCAACCAAGCCGATAGCCAATTGGCCTCTCCGATCGGTACTTGAGAAGGCGCGAATAGGTACGCAAAAGTCTCATCTGCGATGGCCTGCACAAGCGCGTGCACCGATTCGTTCTCACTAGGTTTGGCGCGGCGTATGAGCATTCCTGCCGACATGTTGGTCACTATACAGCACCTCGGACCGCGCATCCGTAGTAACGAAATCTCTGCGAATAGGCGACTCCGGGCCGGTTTTGTCGGTCTGTCCGCGAGATCCCTGCCTTCGCCTGAAAAACGGCGCCGGTCAAGATGACTCAAACAGAGACTTGCTCCTGTCGAAATCAGGCTGCGCACTGCCCCGTTCCCAAGCGGGGCCAAGGGTGACCTCGAGCCCGTGTTACCATCGAATTTTGGCTTCGACGCTCATGCGAATTCTTTTCATTGGCGACATTTTCGGACGGCCGGGACGGAACATCGTCAAAGACCGGCTGCCGGGGATCGTGCGCGACCACGACATCAACTTGATCATTGCGAATGGAGAGAATTCGGCGGCGGGCTTTGGGATCACTCCGGCGTTGGCCGAGGAACTCTTCGAACTCAACATCGATGTGATCACTACCGGAAACCACGTCTGGGACAAGCGCGAAATCATCGACTACTTTCAGATGGTCGAGGGCAATGGGCACGGGCCGGCGCGGCGCGTGCTGCGGCCGGCGAATTTTCCAGCGGACATGCCGGGATCGGGCGTGTATGAGGGCTTGAAGGGGAAAATTCCATACGCGGTGATCAACCTCCAGGGGCGGGTCTTCATGGCTTCGAACGACGATCCGTTCCGTACCGCCGACCGGCTTCTGGAGAAGATTCAGGCGAAAGTGATTCTGGTGGATATCCACGCCGAGGCAACGTCAGAAAAGATTTCTCTCGGGTGGTATCTGGACGGCCGCGTCACGGCGGTCGTGGGCACGCATACGCATGTGCCGACCGCCGACGAGCGAGTTCTACCCAACGGAACCGCTTATGTCACCGATGTGGGCATGACCGGGCCCTACGACGGCGTGATTGGGGTGAAGAAGGAACTGGTGGTAGGCAAATTCCTGAATGGGATGCCGGTGCGGTTCGAGCCCGCCACGGGCGATGCGCGCCTGTGCGCCGTGGTGATTGATTGCGACGAGCAGACCGGCAAAGCACAGTCGATCGAGCGGCTAATGCTGAGTTGAAGGCCAGCATGCGCGCGACGGGATGCGGACGTTTACACGCCCGGACCGGTACAAACGAGCATTGCACTGCCCGATAAACCTCCGAAGGACGCGATCACCATGGACTGTCCGGACACCGGGCCGCCCGAGCCGGAGCAGGTCACCAAGCCGTTCTTGTCTAATGTGACGAACGGCGGCGGGGACACTAGCGTCCAGGTCGCGGAGGAAAGCACCTGTGTCGATCCGTTACTGTATTTGCCGACAGCCTGGAGTTGAAGCGTCGAGGGAGCGTTGAGATTCGCGGGATTCGGGGTAACTGCGACGGAAACCAGGTGATTCCCAGCTCCGCAGCTGATGGTTGTAAGTCCGAACGCGAGAATCAGGATTAACGCTAGAATCGACCGATTGGTCATATCGTCACCTCGGCTCCGGCTTGCGACCTTGCGGGAATCTTTGGGTACGAATTTACATCAATCCACTCCGGAAGGATGCGCAGGCCTCGCGACGAGTTGCCAAAGGTCGTACACGGACAAGCGTTGGCCACGGCCCTTCCCCTTAAGTATACGGCGCGGTGCAAGTCTTCAGCACGCGGCGAGAACAGACGTAGGAAGCTACGTCTCTACGAATGGGTGCAAGGGTGCGCTGGCCTCGCGTTCTCTCCTCGGGGCCATTGAACCCGAAGGTACGAGGCCCTGTTGGCCTGTGCCCTTCTTGAGCAAACCACGTTAGAATCACGAGAGATGCGGCGGACAGCGTTCATCATCGCGGTGGGACTTCTGGCAGCGACGGCGGCTGTGTCGGCAATCGCCGCCGACGACGCATCTTCGGCTCCACCCCCGGTTCTACCGATTTCCTGCGGGAACGGAATTCCCGGCGGGATGAACTGCATGGTTTCGAAGAGGGACCTCAAAGAAGCGCGGAACGCCTTTGCCAAGGGCGTGAAGTTGCAGGACCAGCGGCGGACGGAAGAGGCCTTCACCCAGTTCGACACGGCGGCGCGACTGGCGCCGCAGAATGTGCAGTTCATGACGGCGCGCGAAGTGGTGAAAGCACAATTGGTCTTCGACCACGTGCAGCGCGGAAACATTCTGATGCTGGAAAGCTCACGGGCCCAGGCCGCCGCGGAATTTCGTAAGGCGCTTGATCTCGATGTGGAGAACCAGTTCGTGCGCGAGCGCCTGGCGGAAGCCAGCCTTGAACAGGTTCCAGCGCTGCCTCGAGCGTTGCCGGTGCGAATTGCGGATTCTGGAGAAATCCATCTTGAGCCGAGGGATGGCCGGGCCACATTCCACTACAGCGGCGAGGCTCGCGGATTGTTCGCCGAACTCTCCGACGCCTTCGGAGTGAGTGTGCAGTTTGACGATCCGCCGCCAACCAGGCAGGTGCGGTTCAACGTGGATGACGTCGACTTCTTCACCGCGCTGAAACTCGCGTGCCAGGTCAGCAAGACCATGTGGGCAGCCCTCGACACGCACCAGATGCTGATCGCCGCCGAGAGCTCTGAAAATCACAAGCAGTTCGACCGCATGTCGCTGCGGACTTTCATTTTGCCGGCGCATTCCTCGCCGCAAGAAACGACCGACCTGGTCAACACGATGCGCACCATGTTCGATCTGAAATTCGTCAGTTCGGGACAGGCGGCGGACACGGTGGAAGTGCGCGGGCCGCAACCCCTGCTCGAAGCCTGCTCCAAATTGATGGAACAGCTGGGCAATCCGCGGCCGCAGGTCATGCTCGAGGTTCGCGTGTACCAGATCAACCACCAGCTCACGAAGAACATTGGAGTGCACATTCCCAACACTTTCAATGCGTTCAACATACCAGCGGTGGCGTTGGCGGGCCTGGGAGGACAGAGCATTTCCCAGCTCATCAACCAACTGATCGCGTCGGGAGGCATCAACCAGGCGGGCAGTACGGCGCTTTCGGGACTGTTGGCGCAACTGGGTGGACAAGGAAATTCCATTTTCAGCCAACCGCTGGCAACGTTTGGAGGCGGGCTCACGTTCAGTGGCGTGAGTCTCGACCAGTTTGCCTCCAATCTTTCGGTCAACGAATCCTGGGTGCGCAGCCTGGAGGACATGACCATACGCGCCAGCCAGGGCAACGACGCGACGTTTCATTTAGGAGAAAAGTATCCGATTCTGAATGCCAGCTACGCGCCGATTTTTAACTCGGCGGCGATCTCGGCGGTTCTGGGGAATCAGACCTACGTTCCGCCCTTCCCTTCCGTCAGCTATGAAGATCTCGGGTTGAATCTGAAGGTGAAGCCGACGATCCATGGCGATGGCTCAGTCAGCCTGGACCTCGATATGCAGGTGCGTTCGCTCACCGGGCAATCGAGCAACGGGGTCCCTGTGATCTCGAACCGGGAATATAAAGGAAACATTAACCTGAACGATGGCGAACCGGGAGTGGTGGCCGGTGAGGTGTCGCAGACCGATACGCTCTCCATGAGCGGGATCCCAGGGCTGGGATTTTTGCCGGGCTTGAATCAGGCGATGGTGAACAATACCAAGGAATCGGTCAGCGACGAACTCATGATCGTCATTACGCCGCACGTGCTGTCGAACTTCAACCGGACGAGCCCGGAGATCTGGTTGAGCGAGAAGTAGGGAGAGCGGCGTCGGACGTCCGACGTCAGACCTCAGCCGCGTAAGCGGTGCCTTAGGGGGTTACTTCCGGCTTGCCCGTGACTCACCCGGAAGTCATTGGTAGCGATCCCCGATTGAATCTCTTGGTGAGCGACTCGGCGATTGTGCGCCGACTGAGAGTGCCTCCGGGAGATCGCCGGAATAGCGGCCCATTCGGCCCTCACTATTCGGCTCTTAGTGCTTGCACCGGATCGAGGCGTGATGCACGCCACGCGGGAACGATACAGGCGAACGCGGCGACCGCGA
>Ga0222749_10001457_pt1 | contig 12011 bp, 10 predicted proteins | sample IncBWH2Mmetat_FD_197234 | JGI IMG/M metagenome (GOLD analysis project Ga0222749, IMG submission 197234) | Metatranscriptome of lab incubated forest soil microbial communities from Barre Woods Harvard Forest LTER site, Petersham... | ecosystem: Environmental > Terrestrial > Soil > Temperate...
AGAAGCAGGTGGCCGGCACTGGGATCAGCGAGGCTGCTCGATCAATCACCGCGCGCACAGGGGTGTATCCCGCCCCGATCACCTCGTAGTTGGTGATGACCGCCCCCAGCCAGTGCGTAAAGTTGATGATCTCCGCGCCGCCAATGCCCGGAAAGAAGTACTTGTTGCCGCCGGAAAATCCGACGACTTCATGCGGAAATACCGGCCCGCAAATAATGATGTGGTCGTAGTTCAAGATCAGCTTGTTAAGCGTGACCGGAACATCCTGTGACATCCGGCCGTTTGTGATTTTTGAAATCTCGGCGGCGGGAATGGTACCGAGATTGGCAAAGGTAGCAGGATTTTCCCAGTGGTGATTAAAAACATTTGTGTCGCCAACCTTGCCGTTGACCACCGTGTGGCCCACCAGTTTGCTGAGCTGCTGGTCGCTCATCACCGAGTGCGTGCCCAGCGCTACCAGATAGTCCAAAGCCTTCACACGCGGCCGTAGGATTTCGTGGAATAGCGCGAACATCTGCGGCATAGGCATGGTTCGCGTGCCGTCGGGAATGAGGATGATGACGCGCTTGCCATCGAGCTTTCGCGATTCGAATGCCTGGGTAATGATCTGGCGCACGTCGTCGCCGGTGAGGTACGCGTTTGCCGCGCCTCTTCCGATCGTCATCGTCGTTCTCGCTTGGGAGTTGTGTTGGCCACTGCTTACCGCTTCCACGGCGGAGTCGTTGGCAAAAGTTTATCAAATTCAGCAATCAATGCAGTTTCGTATGCGCCCGCAAATTCACCCGTCAGGAATTTCTGCAGACCCTCCTTGTAAAAGCGCTCCCAGGATTCTTCTTCGTGCCCGGGGTTAATCGGGAAAAAGAGCGCATTGTTGGCGCGCGCAGCATCAAAGTCGCCGAGAGCATCGCCGATCATCAGCACCCGGTTCGGCGCATACTTTCCGCCGGTCGTCATCTTGAGGTGTTGCTTCTTGGTGCCTAATTCCTGACCGGCGATAGCGCGAACGTACTTATCAATATCGTTCTCTCTCCATTCATTGATGAGCGCTTCGGTCGGCGTGGCCGAGACTACCACCGCGTCCGCTTTCTTCTGCAGCACTTCCAGACTCTCGCGCACGTATGGAAAAGGAGGCAGGTTGTGGACAATGTCGGCCACGGAGTCGTTGACCGCTTTGCTCCATTGCAGAGCATGTTCCAGTTCCGGATCGGGGTGCTCTGCCATATAGGCTTTCAAGCCGTCGTTGCTGAGGGACTTGCCCGACGCGATAAACTCGCGCACCTTGGCGGCCTGCGGGACTTCGCACCCGCGCTTGATCACCTCAGGCCGCTCGCGCAACAGATCTAAAGTCGAAATCAGCGCCGGCCAGCGGTTGGTCCCGCGCCATTTGGAATAGAGGTTGATAAACTCGACGGCCTCGCGAGCATACTTGGAGACCGCTTGCAGGTCCCAGTACTTGATGATCTGTGGGCAAAAACATTCTTTATGCTTGATCTCCATGCTGTCGAAGGCGCAGCCATCGGAATCAATGCCGACAAAAAACTCATACTTCGGCTCGAGGCCAGACAATTCTTGTGCTGATATGGCAACAGTCGCCATACGTGTCTCCTTTTCGTTTCTTTAGATCAAAAATGTGCGCAGGTCACGGTACTGCTCAGCTTCCGAGGCCTACTTACCCAGGAAGATCGGCCTGACGTGCCGTTCGTAAAGATTGGTGGTGACATTGCGCGAGATGGACTCTTCGCAAGTCTCCAGCATGTCCAAATATCGGTTGCCCATCTTGGCGGCGATCTTGTACCCCACGTGCAGCAGTTGCCGCAAGCTGGGATTGAATTCTTTGCACTTCTGGTCGTGGCGCAATGCGTTTACGTATTGCTCCGGCGACCATTTCTTGACCTGCTCGGGTGAGGGCAGCTTGGCAACATCAATATCAATCACCGCGGCATAGGGTGCTGAGAGCTCTTCACGATGCGCGTAGGCTTCCGCATAGATTTCTTTCGCCAACGCCAGGCCGTCGCCTCCGGCTTCTGCCAGCCCGATCAGCTCCTCGAGCCAGGTGGTGCCCGCGGTCTTTACGTGGACTCCGGCGCCGGTGTCGCGCAGCGCCCGGCAGATGGCCGGATAGATCGAGAATTTATCGCTCCCTGAATGTACGCTGAGCTTGAGTTCGGCAGGCAAGCCATAGGTCTTGACCACGTGAGCAATGACTGCGAGGTCGCTGCAAAACTCGGTTTCAAATTGGGCCAGGTTGCCCACGTAATCCACGCCCTTGTTGAACCTACCGGTAAACTTCGGCGCAATGGTCTGTAGCGGAATGCCTTCATCAGCCAGCGCAGCCAGGATTACCAGCAACTCGCCCGGCGTCTGCGGGTTGTCGGTCTCATCCATCGAGACCTCGGTGACGAAACTACCCTTCTCTTTAGCATTCGCGATATGACGGTAGATGCGGCCCGCCTCTTGCGCTGCAAACAAGTATTTTCGTGCGGTCTGCGAGGCGTCAGCGCGCGATATCGTCAACGGACCCTGGCCAGGCAGGTCAATCCGCTGAAAGAGCTCAGGGTGCCGGTCAAGAAATGCGCTCACCCTCTCGTCGGCTGCAGGCTTGCCGATGGCGGCAGCAACATCAATCGTGTAATAGTCGCTGGATTCCAGAAAACCGTCTACGGTTTCCTGGGTGATGTGATCGGCATCCACGTGGAAGGGCTTCTTCCAGCCCAGATCGCGGATGGCAACTTCGGCGGCCACGCGCACGCTACCGGGCTTCGAGCCAACGATCATGTGCTCGCGGTTCGATTTGTTCCACACTGGAATGATCTCTACGCCATCCTTCGCGGCGAGTGTGAAGGCACGCAATTGAGCTTTCGCCTGATGGGCAAAGCGGTCTCCTACACCGAAGGTGTAGTGCTCCAAGCGAAGAAACGGTTGAGCGGAGGGCACTAACGTGCCCGATGGAGACGTACTGAGTGACGCCATAGTTATCAAGCTCCCTCAATTTAAGGATTGCCCAAGCGCTCTGTGATCCGTCCCATGCTGCTGGAAGAGGGTCTTTTGTCTTCCCTCGGAAGAACACCTGCGGCGACCGTCGATCAAGTTGGCCATTACCCCACGAACGCAATTCTACAACAGCCAGAGCGGCGGAAACTCCCTGCTTTCACAGCTTTACATTCATAAGCGGTTGATCATGGAAGCGAAATAAGCAGCGCCAAAACCGTTATCAATATTAACCACCGTAACGTTGGGGGCGCAGGAGTTCATCATAGCAAGCAGGGCGGTGACCCCCTGAAACGAAGCGCCGTAGCCGACGCTGGTAGGCACCGCAATCACAGGCGCACCAACCAGGCCCGCAACCACGCTGGGCAGCGCTCCTTCCATCCCTGCACAAACAATAAAGATACGCGCCGTTGAGAGCAGATTGCGCTGAGCAATCAGCCGATGCAACCCAGCAACACCAACATCACAGGCCAATTCAATGCGGTTTCCCATCACCCGCGCCGTGACCGCTGCCTCTTCGGCGACCGGCAAATCGCTCGTGCCGGCGCATAGAATCGCAACCACGCCCTTGCCCTGCTCCTTCGCATCCTGCACCAATGCAATGGTGCGGGCGCGCTCATTGTATTCGGCGGTTGGTGTAGCCCCAAGTACTGCATGGGCGTGCTCCGGTGTGCACCGGGTCGCAAGCACGTTGCCTCCGTGTTCCGCCATGCGGGCAAAAATCTCGGCGGTTTCCGCAGGGGTCTTACCGGCGGCGTAGATCACCTCGGGCATGCCGTGCCGCAGCGAACGGTGATGATCGAGCTTGGCGAAGCCCAGGTCTTCGAAGGGCAGATTGCGCAGGCGCTCAACGCCCTCATCGGGAGAGATCCGCTGTTCGCGGATATCTTCTAATAAGGTCTTCACAGCATCCTGGTCCATAGGTCTTAGTCCGCGGCCGCGGCGTGCTCCTCGCGGTAGAGGCGAACTACCTCCTGCATCACAATTTTCAATGGAATCTTGTGCCGTTCGGCAATGCGGCGGCAGTCCTCGAATTCAGGAGAACAGTTGGTCAACTCGCCGTTCAAGTAGGCGAGCTTCATCCGAACCTCTCCCCAGCTTGTGCTCACGGTCGCAAACTTGCGCTGCAGGCATTGCCGGCGCTCTTCGCGCAGACGAACCCCCAGGGTTGTGGTCTCGCGCAGCAGCAGATTGCATAGGCCGTTGGCCTTCTCGCGTTCGCACAACACCGTCAAAAGATGTCCTGGCCGGTTCTTCTTCATCAAGACCGGTGTGACCATGACGTCGAGCGCGCCGGCAGCCAGCGCCTGCTCCATTACGTAGCCGACCAGTTGCGGCGTGAGATCGTCAACGGCGGTCTCAATAACAGTAACAACTTCTCGATCAGCGCTCTGCTCTTTCTGCACCGCTTCACCAACTGTGATGCGCACCACGTTGGCGAGTCCGGGCAAATCGCGGGCTCCGGCGCCGTATCCTGTGTGCTCAATCGTCATCGCCGGCATGGCGGCAAATTCCACGCCCAGCGCCCGAAGTATGGCTGCTCCAGTGGGCGTCACCAACTCGGCCTGAACTCCTGAGCTGTAGACAGGTGCGCCTTTCAGCAACTCCGTGGTCGCCGGAGCCGGGACCGGAAAGATGCCATGCGCACATTTCACCGTGCCGCCGCCAACGTTGAGCGGCGAACATACCCAACGAGAGACTCCAAGCGATGCGCATCCTGCCGCGGCGCAGACGATATCCACGATGGTATCCACCGCACCGACCTCATGGAAGTGGATCTGTTCCACGGGAATATTATGGATTTTGGCCTCGGCTTCGCCCAGCAGACGAAACGCGCGCAGCGCAATCGCACGCGTAGCCGAGTCAATTGGCGCACGCGATATCAGCTCGTGAATTTCCTTCAGCGATCTTCCGTGCTCGTGCGCGTGCTGATGATCATGATGCGGGCGTTGCTTCTCGCCCTTTTCAGTCTTAGTCCCATGATGGGAATGCTCGTTGCTATGGGAGTGAGAATGAGCGTGAGCGTCTTCGCTACGGCTGTGAGAATGCTCGTCGAGAACAACGTGGGCGTCATCCTGCTCGCCCTCCGCGGTCAGCACGCGGACCCGGGTGGAGCTGATCCCGCTCCGGTTCACGGTTTCGACTTTGATTTGGGCATCGACTCCGAGTGCGGCTATGGTTTGGCGAAACAGATCGAGATCAACTCCCGCGTGGAGCAGCGCGCCCAGCATCATGTCTCCACTCACTCCGGAAAAGCAGTCGAGATAAGCAACTCGCATAAATTCCTTCTGCTGCCTTTCAGCTTCGCCTCGCAACCACATCACCCAGCGGTAATAGCGCGTTCATCGAACCGGAGCGGTAGCCTTCGAGATCGAGCGCCACAAAGCGGAAGCCGGCCTCTTTGACCGCACGCGCAATGCGGTCAGCCATACCATCGCTAAAAACAGCCGACATCTCCTCACGCGCTATTTCAATGCGCGCGATTTCGCCGTGATGGCGAACCCGGAACTGGCGAAAACCGAGCCCGCGCAGCGCGTCTTCAGCCCTCTCGACCGCCTGTAGAGCTTCCCGCGTTACCGGCCGGCCGTATTCAATACGCGAAGCCAGGCAAGCCGAAGCGGGTTTGTCCCAAAGTCTCAGGCCGGCACCGCGCGCCAGCTCGCGGACCTCTGCTTTGCTGAGCCCAGCTTCTGCCAGCGGTGCAACCACATGATGCAGCTCAGCAGCACGCTGACCAGGACGAAAGTCTCCATCGTCATCCGTGTTCTTGCCATACGCCACGGCAGCGTAGCCCTCTGCGGCGCGAATGCGCTCCATCACCGTGAACAATTCATCTTTGCAGTGAAAGCAGCGATTGGCGTCGTTGCGCGCGTACTCGGGACTTTCCAGCTCTGCAGTTTCAATGACACGCAGTGGGATTCCCTGCTCCCGCGCGAACTGGAGTGCATCGTCATACTGGCTGCGCGCCAGTGAAGGCGAGTCTGCGATCACCGCCAACATCCTGTTTCCCAGCGCCTGGTATGCGGCATAGGCAAGAAAGGCAGAATCCACACCGCCCGAATATGCCACGGCCACCTTTTCGAAACTTTTGAGCCGCGCTTCGAGAGCAAGCCGCTTTGACTCGAGAGACTCCATAGTGGTTACCTCGCTGCGTCTGCCGTAGCTGTCAGCAAGCGCCCCCCAGCAGATGAAAGCAGAAAACTGCGATGTAATCTGCAGAAATTGTGGTGAGTTAAGTCTAACGCAAGTGCCGCTTTCTGGGCATCTCACCTTCCTGCCATGGCCGGAAGAGCGGCCTCGCTCTTTTGGTTTAAAGCTGCAACGCCAGGAATATATCCGGTGACGATAACGTGGTTGCGGACAACGTCGAGAGAGAATCCGCTGTCAATGGAAAGCGGGGTCCCTTCGTGGTCGTATCCCGCCTGAGAGGGTGGAAGATGCGGCACCAGGTCCCACATATTCACTACCCGGTAGCAAACATTCACGCGCGAGTTATAGAAGTCAGTGAAATCACTGTGTCCGACGTTAGGCTCGGCAAAGGTGTAGACGGTGGGCGAAAGTTTGGCGGCAACGTCGTTCACAAGATCGGGGGCTGCCAGGCCAGCCAGGGCTCCGCCCAGGCTGTGGCCTGTGATAAAAATCTCTCTAAGTTGCTGCGCTTGATTTTGCACGACCTTTTGCACGATCTGCCGCAGGTTGTTGCGGATGGCGTAATAGACGAGCTGAAACCCTTGATGCACCATGCCGCTTCCAGGAATGGGAGCATAGGGCGCCGGAATAAGGTCGAGGTTATCCAGCCAATCGTGGAAGTACTCTGTGCCTCGCAACGCAACCACGAGTCTCTGTTTGGCGGCATCCATGCACACCCAGCCAAAGTGCAGGTTTGGTTGCGGATTGGGCACAGCATTTATCAGGATCTCCTGGCCAACGTTTTCGGCGTCCTCGAACAGGGGTTTGACCCGCTGGGCCAACATGCTTTGCATCATCCTTTTGTGTTGATCGCTGGATTTGGAAAGCTGTGTCAGGTAATCGGGATGACTTGTATCCGCCAGAATGTTGAAGGCATTTTGGCTGCTGGTGAAGCCGTCAGGAGGATTTGTAGAGACGTATGCCGCTTTGGCCAGAGGCAACGCATAGACCTGGGCAAATTCGCTATCAAAGGAAACCATGGGATCTTCTCCTTCTACTCAACTTTGGATACGGTTGACCGGCCACAAATTGACGCTGCTCACGACAAATTGATCTCGCGGTCAACGCAGTTGTAAATTGAATCCGATATTAAACAACACAGCAGGACCAATAGAAATGAAAATGTGGCTTTGAAGCGCTACAAAAATCCCACAATGGGCTGGTGCAGGAATGGGAACTTTATCTCTTTGTGCCGGTTCATCTCTAACTCTGGTACCGAAGGTAACCCACACAGCATCCCTGGCTTGCGCTGTCAGGGAGTATGCTTAACCGACAAACTTTAAAGGAAGGTGAAGAGCATGTTGCAGAGGTTGCTGGAATACAGACCGGGTACGGCTTTTTACATTATCGGCGGGTTGATCTTGTTCGTTGCCATGGCGCTGTTTGTCCAATACCGGATGACCGGCCGCGTCAACCTGCAGGCGATGATTGATCGAGGCACGGAATTTAAGCCTTTTCTGGACCGGAACCCGCATTTGGAGTTTGTTGACTCTTACCCCAACACAGCGATGGTGGTGGTCCGCGACCGCGCAACGGGCCGGACCGCGATGCTTGACCTGGCCATGATTATCACCGCCGAGGTGCGGGCGGTTCCATGTGAAAACTCTCGCGAGTTCAGCCCCAAGATGGTGTATACGGACGCCGGAGAGAGCATGTGTTTCACGATCAACAAACCAGACACCGGCGCAGGTGATCCCTACACCCACGCCGTCAGCTTTTCGGCAAAAGCCAAAGAAAGCCAGGTGGAGCAGTTTTACCGCGACCTGTTTACCAGCCGGGGAAAACGAGTATCGGTAATGCAGGACTCCAGCCGGGCCATCATTCTCGAAGCCGAAGATGAGGACCACAATACGGTAGCGCGGATTTCCATACGCGGCTCCTTCGACACCGTCCAGGGGTTTCTCTCTTGGACCAATGATTTCACTAAGTGAAAGCTATTTTGCCGTCGCGGCTTCAGCCGGTTTATCTGTTCGCTGGGTTCGCTTCCAATAAATGTAGAACGGTATGCCTATCGCCACGATGACCACTCCCCAAAGTGCCTCCTGCGTCTTTTGGACGACAGCATTGACAGTCCAGATGCCGCCAATCAGCAGGTAGAGTGCCGGCAGCCATGGATATCCAGCACAACGATACGGCCGGGGAGCGTCGGGCATTTTGCGGCGCAGCACAAACAGCGCGCCTACCGTGAGCGCGTAGCTGAGCACCATCATGAACATCACGTAGGTGAACAGTGCGTTGTAACCTCCGCTGAGCGCCAGCGCTGCTGACCAGACTCCCTGCAACACCAGGCTCCTTGCCGGGGTGTGCCAGCGCGGACTCACCTTGGCAAGGCCGCGAAAGAAAACGCCGTCTTCTGCCATGGCGTAGTAAACGCGCGCGCCGCACATGATTGCGGTGGCCATCGCGCCAAAACACGAAACGGCAATCATCAGGGCCAGCCAACGCGCCGCGCCCGCTGAGAACATGGAAACTGCGGCGGCTTGCGCCACGGCAGTATTGGCGGCGATCTCGGTCATGGGCAATGCATAGAGATAAACTGCATTGATGGCCAGATAAAGCGTTCCCACGATCAACAGCCCAAGCATCAGCGATCTCGGCAAGTTCCGTTGCGGATCTTTGACTTCGCCGGCAACCCAGGTGATGTATACCCATCCGTCGTAAGCCCAGAAGACTGCAATCAGCGCCACCCCAATTCCGCTGAGGATGAAAGGGGCCGTCGGCGATGACGGCAGTGCAATGGAATAATGTCCCCATGATCCCTTGCCAACAGCTATGCCCAAGATCACAAGAGTCCCAATGGCGGCAAATTTCGCCCAAGTGGCTATGTTCTGCAGCACCGCACCCCGGCGCAGGCCAAAAATATTGACCAGGGTCAGGAGGAGGATTGCGGTCAGTGAAACCAAGTGCTCCCGGGTGACGGTCAAGGTGTGAATCCGAGAGCCCAGATGTCCTGCTGATAATCCTGGGAAGCGAAAGACAAAGATGACATGAGCGGCAGACACAGCAGGAAAGATTTTGCCTATGTACTCCGCGAAACCTGCACCGAGTGCGGCGACGGTACCGGCAACGCTGACGGTAAAAATCATCCAGCCGTAAAGGAAGGCGACAAATTCTCCGTAGGCTTCGCGAAGATAGACATACTGCCCGCCGGCTTCAGGGAACATAGCGCCCATCTCGGCAAAAGCGAAGCAGGCCGGCAAGGTAATCAGCATGCCGATGACCCAGATGGAGAGAAACAATACCGGCGTGCGCGTGTTCGATGCCACGTCGGCAGCGGTAAGAAAAATGCCCGACCCGATGATTCCGCTGGCTAGCAGCAGGATAGAATCCAGCAGCGAGAGCCCTCGGACTAGTTTGGCAGGTTGGCTCAATGCGCGTGTTCCCCGGTCTTGTGAATGCATTGCAAACTGCTTATTCTTTTCCGCGGCATCTCCGGTCGTCTCTGAGCTCTTGACGGCATGCACGGAGACGAGATTATATCTAAGATCACATGACTCGCCCCTCCCAATCCTTGACCATGAACAAACTCATTCAACCCGATGTTGCTCAGGCATTCACCCTGCCGTCGCACTATTATTTCGATCCTTCTTTCGAGAGCCTGGAAAAAGAAAAAATCTTCGTTGGGACATGGCAGATTGTCGGCCATGTGAGGCAGTTGCCGAACCCCGGCTCTTTTTTCACGGCGAATCTGGTGGGTGAGCCTTTGCTGATTGTGCGCAATGCGGGCGGCGAGATCAAAGGTTTCTACAATGTCTGCAAGCACCGCGCCGGGCCGCCAGCCGAAGGCTGCGGCGAAAGGAAGGTCTTCCGCTGCGGCTATCATGGCTGGACGTATTCGCTCGATGGCGAGCTGCTGAATGCTCCGGAATGTGAGGGCGTGCAGGACTTCCGCCACCAGGAGTTTGGATTGACTCCGGTCCGAACTGAGCAGTGGGCCGAGCTGATTTTTGTGAACCTCAATCCGGCAGCCGAACCGCTGCTCCAGTCGCTGGGCCAGCTTCCCCAAGGGATGGCTAGCTTCCAATTCGAGAAGATGCAGCTCCACGAGCGCCGCATCTACGAAATGAATTGCAACTGGAAGACATACATAGACAACTATCTCGAGGGATACCACCTGCCGAGCGTGCATCCCAGCCTGAATCGCGAGCTGGATTACGGCAGCTATACCACGCAGCTTTTTCCCAGCTACTCGTTGCAATCCAGCCCCATCCGCGGCCCTGAGAATGAGAAGACCGTGGAGCGCCGCTACTCACAGGCTAAGGGAGATGACGTTGCTGAATACTACTGGGTATTCCCCAACTGGATGCTCAACTGCTATCCCGACAATGTCTCCGTGAACATTGTTTTGCCCGTGTCGCCCGAGCGTTCTATCGCCATTTTTGACTGGTACTTTCCCGAAGCGGCGCTCAAGACCCCGGCCCCGGCGCAGACGGTGCTCTTCAGCGACGAAATCCAGGTAGAAGATGTGCGCATCTGCGAGACCGTGCAAAAAAACCTGCGCTCCCGGTCGTACAGCCGCGGCCGCTACAGCGTCAAGCAGGAGGGTGGAGTGCATCACTTCCACAGTCTTTACGCGGAAGCGATGGGAGTGTGAGAATCATCACTGCCCTGTTCGCCTTATGCGACAATAACTAACTCTCGCGTGGAACAAAGGTCATCATGGAAAATACAGCGCAGCGAAGTCCATTCTGTCACATCGTCATTCCCGCACCCGACCTTGAGAAAGCGATGTCTTTCTATCAAACGATCTTTGGTTGGCGGGTGCAATCCAATGTTCCCGGGCAGAAGTACTGGTTCTTCGAATCAGGAAATGTCAGCGGAGCGTTCAGTGGCAATAAGAAGCCGGGTGTGGGCTCCGTGGTCCTCGTCATTCAAGTGGAGGATATGCCATCTACGCTGGAGCGCATCGTCGAGCTGGGAGGCACGATCAAGCAGGGCCGCAGCCGGATTGGCCAAGCCGACGCAGGATATGACGCTTATTTCCTCGACCCAAACGGCAATGAAATGGGAATTTATTCCAAACAGTGAGAACGCCGCCAGAGTGGATTAGTCATTTCCGAATTTCTGAACGGTCAAAATTGAAAAGGCCCTGATCATTGCAGGGCCTTTGTTATTGGGGGTGACTATCAAGAGCTGATTGCGACTTATCCCAGATCTACTTGGGTAAGAGGCTGCAAGGCAGTGGATGGAAGCCGCTGAAATTAAGGTCCGAGCCGACGGCGATGGGCTGGTCGGAAACCACATGGACCGTATGCGAGACGCCGGGACTGTTCGCCGGAAAGTCTATAGGGGTTTGATAAGTGACCACCAACGTGTTCAAGGACGCGACAGCTACGGTGCTGCTTCCGCTTTGACCAGGGTAGATATCGGCGGGATTCGTTCCGGGAATGGTCACGCCGGCCAGGTTGTTCCCATGCTGGTCCAGGAAATGCACCGCCACGTTGGCAGTTGTCGAGCTCCCGTTGAAGACATAGATGTCACCTCTGGTGTTACCACCGGCGTTGGCAAAAAACGCAGGCGTGCAGACCCAAACAAACGGCGGCCCGCCCGACGATGAACCTGCCGGGCCTTGGGGCCCTACTGGACCCTGTGGGCCTTGCGGACCAGTAGCGCCCTGCGGACCTTGCGAACCTGCTGGCCCCTGTGGTCCCTGCGGACCCACAAGGCCTAACGCCAGTGAAAACGTGTGTTCGCGGTCATCTTCATCCTTGCCCCAGGCAACTTGCAGCAGAAAGGAGCCGGTGGGAACCGGCGACGGTAGATTGGCCGTGATCACGCCGGTGTGCGCGATGTTGTTGACCACCGAGTTCACAACCACCAGCGGTGATCCCGCC
>Ga0222749_10001458_pt1 | contig 11998 bp, 10 predicted proteins | sample IncBWH2Mmetat_FD_197234 | JGI IMG/M metagenome (GOLD analysis project Ga0222749, IMG submission 197234) | Metatranscriptome of lab incubated forest soil microbial communities from Barre Woods Harvard Forest LTER site, Petersham... | ecosystem: Environmental > Terrestrial > Soil > Temperate...
GCGTTACTTACTTCCGCACGATGACTTCTTCCCGTCAAACTTGTCCTTGTCGAGGAACGGCTGCGGATCGCCCGGTCCAGGAGGCGCTTGGTTGGTAGGCGAGATGCGGTGCACGGTGCACAACACCATCAGTTCAGTATTGTTCTTTTGCAGATTCTTGCTCTTGAACAAATTGCCCAGAATCGGAATATCGCCGAGACCCGGAATCTTGTTGCCGATGTTGGTCAGACGGTTGTCGATCAGGCCGGCGATCACGAAGCTCTGCCCGTCCTGCAGTTCGAATTCTGTGTCCGCGCGTCGGGTGCTCAGTGCCGGGATGTTAAAGCCCGAAATCGTAAGCCCATTGGCGAAATCCAATTGACTCACTTCCGGCACGACGCGCAAGTGAATATTTCCGTTGGGCATGATCACGGGGGTGAACCTCAGCCGAACTCCAAATTCCTTGAATGAGATGCTGACCGCGGTGAAACCCTGTCCCGGCTGGACGATGGGAAAAGGGAACTCTCCTCCAGCCAGAAAGCTGGCTTCCTTGCCGTTCACTGCGATTAAGTTTGGTTCCGCAAGGATCTGCAACAGGTTCTTCTGCTGCAGCGCCTGGATCACAACCCCAAAGTTGATGTCACTGCGGAATAGAAAAAGGTTCAATGGGTTGCTCAGGTTGATGGCAGGAGGTGTCGGCGCGGTGGAAGTCGTAGTTGACCCTCCGTTGCTCACGGTCGTGGTGGAACTGGTAGAGATCGTGCTTCCTCCAAATTGCCCGGTGCTCAGGGTCCCCGTCGTATGACCAATGCCAGGGGTGAAGTAATTAACTCCCAGTTGCAACGCCGCACTGCGGTCCACTTCCGCGAACCTTACCTCCAGCAGAACTTCCTGCGCACCCACCGGACCGAAGGTCAGGACGTTCACGACATTCTTCGAGTAGGCTTCAGCAATTTTGCCCGCGCGTGTGGCAATATCCTCGGTGGTCACGTGGCCAGAAAGCACGATGGCGGAACGGGAAGGTGTGACCGAAATCTGTTCATCAGGGAACACGCGCCTTTCTTCTTCAGACGCCGCACTGACGTCCACATCCACGCGCAAATCAAAGCTGCGAGAGCGCTCCAATTCATCCCAGATCAGCAGTGAGACTTCGCCGGCGGACCGTCCATGCACCAGGATTTGAGTGGGCGTGATCACGATCGCATCTGCCACCCCAGGGTCGGTCACAGAGACACGCCTCAATCGCTCCGTGGTGTTGATGAGGAGCGACTTTCCCACCATCACCCGCAACGGCGCCGCACCGTGCGACTCGGCCTCCGAGGGCATTTGCGCGGTCGCCGCCGGACCTTGCGGAGAGGTTTGAGACGGCGCAACCTGAGGCGCAGGTTGTTCCGGTGCCGTGCCCTGAGGTGCTGATTGCTCTGGGGCAGGTTGCGGCGGAGTTGGCGGCGCCGGCTGGTCCTGCGTTTGCGCCACGGCTATCGCGCCGAGCAGCAACACCATGCCAAACGTCATTCCCAGTCTGCCCGCTTGCGTTTCAGCGTTCTCCCACTTGCGGGAGCGGATCAACATGTTTTGTAACCTCGCACCTTGACTTGTGCTTAGAACTTGTCCTCTTCCTTCTTGTCTCCCTTGTAAACCTCAACCGTGTATGCGGTCGGGGTTGGGGGAGGAGCCTGAACTGTGACGTGTTTGGACTTGCTTCTTGGCGCGGCTGCGGGTGTTGGCTCGAGGCCACCCTTGTAAAGAGAGTTGGATTTCACAGCGGGTACGTCTGTCCGTTGCGTATCGAGCGGATTGCGCAACGCCAACTGAATATGGCCCTGAGAGTTGGCCAGTGTGAGTCGCTCCGTGTCATCCGGCGACAGCAGGAGGGTGACCACCGGCGCACTCTGCGCCTCGCCGGCGGAGTTGCGCTCCAGCCTCGTGCCAGTAGCAATGACGGCGACATTCTCGAGGACGGTCGTGGTTTGCTGCTCGTTGGATCCTTGCGGATTTCCCGTCAACAACACATCAACCCGCGTTCCCGGCAGCACGAAACCGGAGACGGAGGTAGTGTCGTTGACCCGGACCGAAACTGCCCGCATTCCGGGCGGGATCAATGACGGTAGACCGTAGCCTGCATTTTCGCCCGCCAGTTTGTTTGGCAGAACGAATTCGCCCTTGGCGATGGGCAATACCACACCCCGACCCACTACCTTTGACTTCTGGTGAAAGCAACCGGCGGGCAAGTCGCCGATCGGAAAACGCACCAGACGGATATCCTTGTCGTCGATCTTCGTTCCCACCTGCAGATCATCCGCTGCGATTACTATTTCTTCGCCCGGAGGGGCTTTGGAGCCCGTCCTGGACTGCAGATTACGATAGACGACGAGGCTCACGAACGCGCCCAATGCCAAGGCGATAAATCCGATTAACAAGAGCCGATTGCGATTCATCACTGCTCCTCAGGAATCGAGACCTCGCTTTGGCCGCTGCCGGCACGGCCAGGCAGCCAAAACTCGCGAACCATACACCCTGAACACACCGATTCCGCGCGCACTATTGCGAGATTGAACTGGCGACGGAAGAGAAGACATTGTTTGCGTTAGCACCGATGAGACGGATCGTCCCCACAACAATAACCAGGATCACGGCTAACATGACCGCGTACTCGGCGATACCTTGGGCTTCATCTTCGGACCATAGTCTGCGGAGAATTCTCTTCATTTCTTAAACTCCTCGCCAGGCTATCGGGCGGACGCTCGCGCCTACCTGGCACTGTGCAATTCTATGCGCACCGACCCTGTGGTGCGGCTGATCGCTTCCTTTTTTTAATCAAAGGTTTACGAGGAGGAATGGAGTCCCTCTCGAGTCCCCTGTCCATCATACCCTGAGGCATATTGCCAGAGCGACAATTTGTTGCAGGCTTTGGCTCTGCAGTAGTGACCATAGTTTCTTCGATAACTCTGGGGTCAAGGTCCCCTTGGAAATGTATTTTCACCCGCAAAAGTCAGTGTTTTCTATGCCAAGCGCCGCGAATTCCCCGATGTTCGCAGTTTCGCTTCGCATCTACGGTCAGTCGACGGAGAATCTAGATGGGAAACCCCTAGTCAGCTTTCTTGGTTAAGACGACAGCCTGACTGTCAGCATAGACTGTTTTCCAATCCGGCAACGTTCCGAGAGCGGTCACCAGGGGAGCGTCGGGCGGGAGAACGACGGTTCGGATTCCCCATTTGTCAAATGTGGTTCTCCACGAGTCGCCTCGCAGGTAATAGGTGGTCGCCAGATCGTCCATGAAAGCATCGCCATATAGATCTGCCCGGCCATCAATGTAGACCCGATACTCAGGATAGAGTTTCCAGATGAAGTATCCGCCCCAATTGTAATGGTTGAACAGCGGGGCTGGGGGCCGGTGGGCGGTGATAAAGGAAACTGCGGCCTTTGGAAGTTCTTTTGCCTCGATCTCAGCTTGATGACGAGCGACGTAGCCAACTCGTGCAATCACGAAAACGAGAAAACCTCCCAGTAGGACCGCATTGACCCATGTCTTGGCCGGAGTGATGGGCGTGTCCTTTACCTTGAGTCCTCTCGCACGCTGTCGCGCCTGCAGCCAGGCCAGTACCATCGCGCTCAGGATGGGAATCGCGACCAGCGTATAAATCGGTATGTGCCTTACCGAGTGCAAAGCCGCATAGGTTGTAACCAGCAACAGCAGAATCTCCCGCGGACGCACGCGCCGGGGTGAAACTGCCGGTAAGACAACGGTCGCAAGGATCAAAGCCAGCGTCGCCAGGTATCTGGATTGGTGAAAGTCGGGCGACAGCCACTCGCCTATGTAGCTTTGCATGGCTCGCGAACGGAGTGTTTCCAGCGGATAGGCGTACATCGCCATGCCGTACGGGTTTAGCGGCACGACCGCCACACAACCCAGAGTAGCTAAGCCGAGAGCTCGAAAACGTATGGAGGACTGGGGAGCATCTTTGGAATCAGGGTCGGCGAAACCAAGAGCGACATCGAGCGCTTGGCCAACCAGAAACAATGCCATGAGCGCGATCCCCAGCGCGTATCCCGCGTGAAGATTCACCCAAAGCAGCATCAGGGCAGGTGTCCACCAAAGAAGCTTGGGATGCCGATAGGAACACTCCAGGATCAGGAGAAGCACGCTGGCCAGCAGCAAAGTGAGCATTTGGGGACGCGCGCCCCAACTGGGAGCCGAGGCAAAAGCGCCCAATAGCGTGACTGCCCCAGCCACGTAGGGCCGCCCCGGACAACGCAGAAAAACCACCAGAAACGCCGCCGCAACAACCGCGCCAAACCCTACGATGAGCCCGCCCCAGCCCGCCAACCGATACAAGCCAAAGATCAGGACCTGGGACAACCATTCATGATCGACCCAGGGTTGTCCAGACCGCGTGAAGGAATACGGATCAGTATGAAAAACCTGGTGGTTTTGCACGATAAGCTGCCCCGTGCGGAGATGCCACCAGAGGTCAGGATCAGTTATCCCCCGCGCCGCCATAGCGAAAAGGCCCATCGCGAGGATGATCACAAACAGGCGGCGGGTTTGAAGCAACTCGATCACCAGTCCGAAGATAATACCTTGCCCGGCATCCCCCGGTATAAAATCGCCACGGCTCTGCGAACACGAGTTGCTTCTCAGGCACTGATTTGAAAATTGTTCAGTAGGATTCCGAGTTGCGAGCCACGGATCAGATGAAAGCCGCGAAATTAAAATTTGCTATCTTCGCCTACCTGGTGGGAATCGTGGTGGTCTACGCTGTAATGTTTTGGAACGTGAGGGAGTTAATCCGCGATGGGTATCCCGACTTTGCCATCTATTACCGCGCTGGAATCATGGTCCGCCGCGGAGTCGGCCGATGGCTTTACGATGACGCCACACAAGTCAAAATACAACGAGAGTTCTCTCCCGAAGACGCCATTCGCATTGGTGCGTTGCCTTACAACCATCCTCCGTTTGAGGCAGCATGGTTCGTTCCCTTCACTTACCTTTCGTTCCCCTCTGCCTTCGCGCTCTGGGACCTGGTAAATCTGGCAATGCTGGTGACCTTGCCATTCCTCCTGCGGCCGCATCTCTCCGCCCTCCAGAGCTATAGCTGGCCGCTCTGGGTGATCGCCACCGTTGCTTTCTTTCCGATCTTTGCCGCACTGCTCCAGGGACAGGATGCGATCTTGCTTCTGTTTCTCTACGTACTCGTTTTCGTTTGTCTCAAGAAAAATCGCGACGCCTTCGCGGGAGCCTGGCTTGCGCTTGGCCTCTTCAAGCCTCACCTCGTCCTTCCTTTTGTTTTCCTCTTGCTCTTGCAGGGAAGAAAAAAACTCTTGTACGGGTTCTTGCCAATGGCCGCGATGTTGGCGCTGGTCTCGACTGATATTGTTGGCCGGGAAGGCATGGAGCTGTACCCAGCCTACGTGATGCATTTGGAAGAGACTCTAGCGGGAGGTGCCATCGTCCCTTCAGACATGCCGAACTTGCGCGGCGCGCTGGATCTCTTCTTTTCTGGCGCACCGCACATGGTTACTGCGGTTCTCCTGATCTCGCTGGGTTTTTTCGTGTTCACAGCGCGCATGTGCCGGCGGAGTGGCACGAATCTCTTTGACCTGAAATTTTCCCTGGCGGCAATTACCACTGTGCTCGTGAGCTATCACGCGCTGATGTACGATCTGAGTCTGCTCATGCTGCCAGTCTTGCTGTTGGCCAATCGACTATTAGCCCCCCGCAAGTTTCGCGGATATTCCAGAGTACTCACGATCACGGCAATGGCCACGTTCTTCTTTGCCCCGCTGCAACTGCTGGCTCTGCGCCACCGTCGCTCGGCCCCGTTCGCTTGGGTGCTCCTGCTGTGTTTGTGCGGAATTGCCGGGGAAATTTCATTTCGAACAAACTCAGGAACACAGGCAAACGAGGCCCGTGGATAGATTGCCTTCCGCCCTGTCATCCTTCACAAAGTGAAGGATCTATGTTTTCTTGAGCGCCAAACCTTAGCGCGGCTATATGGAACGACGGCTGCGGCCTAGCGTCAGGCATTTCCTGGACACTAGTTAGGCGTTCAAAACTGTGCCAATATTGAGCCTGAGCATCTACGACCATGGCTCTGGGCAGATTTCTTTTTGCCGGACATTGACCACCGGAGCCAGAGTCCTTATTCATATACGCTCCCTGTCGGAGGCTTTTTACTTTGCCATCGAAACTCGTGTCTGGACGGTCTCCGCGAGTTGGGTTCCCGAATACAGTCGGCGTCTTGCCATGGCTCGTCTTAGCATCGTCTTTGCTGGTCTCGTTTGGTGTATGGCATTGGGCCGAAAACATTCTAGTCCCCGCCAATACGGCCCAAGCCTTGGCCAAGGGGGTACCGATCGGAAACAACTCCGATCTTTACCCCAGATGGCTGGGAGCTCGCGAAGCGCTGTTGCACCATCGCAATCCTTACGGAGCAGACGTCACTCGCGAAATCCAAACCGGCTTCTTCGGCCGGCCGCTCGATCCGTCAAAGCCCTCCGACCCTCTCTTCGAGGAGAGTTTCGTTTATCCGTTGTATGTCGTCTTCCTGATGACTCCTACCCTGGCGATGCGCTTCGGCACGGTGCAGCAAGTTTTCCGCTGGCTTCTGCTGTTCCTGACTGGATGCAGCGTTCCGCTGTGGATGTACGCCATCGGATTTCGCCTGCGGCCGCTGCTGAAGGTCGCTGCAATTGTACTGGTCTTGAGCAGTTTTCCCGCCGTGCTCGAGTTTCATATGCAAAACCTCACGGCAATGGCTCTTTTCTTCCTGGCGGCGGGAGTTGCGGCGGCGGCGCACAATTGGTTGGTGCTTAGCGGATTTCTGTTGGCGTTCGCGACCGTGAAGCCGGACATTTCGGGGCTGATCGTTCTCTGGTTCCTGCTCTGGTCGGTGGCTCGATGGAAAGATCGGAAGCGTTTGATATGTAGTTTCGCCGGGACCATGGCGGTGCTGGTCATCGCCGCGGAGGCGGTGTCACCGCATTGGATTCCACGATTTCTGAGGGCAGTTCGCGAATATCCCGCCTACGGTGCCGACCCATCGGTCGTCCAGTTATTTTTGCCATCGTTTGTGGGAACGTTGGTGACTGTTGCCCTCGTCTGCGCCCTCTGCGCAGTTTGCTGGTATTGGCGGAAGGCCCCGCTGGGTTCGGAGGATTTCGCGTGGGCTTTGGCTTGGGTCAGTGCGGTGACAATTGCCATACTGCCGAAGGTGGCCGCGTACAATCAGCCTGTGCTACTACCGGCCCTGCTCGTTTTGCTCGCTCAGCGACAAACCGTCTGGAGAGCAGGTGTCGTCTCGCGCTCGTTGGCCAAGGCAGTTGTCGCGTGCCAATCGTGGCAGTGGATAACGGCGATCATTCTTTCAGTCTGCTCACTTCTCGTGCCGGCGACGCGACTCGGCCCAGTTGCAATGGTGCCGGAGTATACGCTGTTTAGTTTGTCTGCATTTACGCTCCTAACCGTGATCGCGGTTACCTACTCCCGGTGGCGAGTAAGCGACCCAACTCACAGGTCTGGACTCGTCGCAAAGGATTCACCCTCGTCGGTTGTAACATGAAGCGATTTCCTGTGCCTCCGCCCGTTGGATAAAACCTCCAAACTCGGCTTGGCCTCAAGCCTGCTTTTTGCAGGCAGCATGTGGTTCTACGTGCAGTACGTGCTGATTCCCTATCAGCGAGCCGAGGCTTCCCTGCATGGAACTCCCCGTGGAAGTCTCTCCGATCTGTATCCGCGCTGGCTGGGCTCCCGAGAATTGCTGCTCCGTCATCGCGATCCTTATAGCTCCGAAGTCACTCGCGAAATTCAGATCGGCTACTACGGCCGCCCGTTAGACCCTGCCCGCCCGTTGGATCCCAAAGATCAGCAGGGTTTTGCCTATCCCGTATATGTTGCGTTTCTTCTCGCGCCCACCGTCACGCTCCCGTTTCCCGCCGTGCAAGCCGGCTTTCGATGGTTTCTGGTCGCACTGACCGTTGCTACTGTGTTGCTGTGGTTGCGTGCGTTGCGCTGGCGTCCTTCATCAGCAACCACGGCAAAGCTGATTGTGCTGACCCTTGGCAGTTTTCAAGCACTGCAAGGGATCCATCTTCAACAGTTGAGCCTGCTGGTCGGCGGGCTAGTCGCGGGGTGCGCCCTCTCGCTGAGCGAGAACCATCTCGCGCCCGCGGGGGTCCTCCTTGCGTTTGCCACGATCAAGCCTCAGCTTGTTTTGCTTCTGGTGGGTTGGCTCCTCTTGTGGGCGGTCAGCGATTGGCATCGGCGGCAAAACTTCGTGTGGGGATTTATCTCGACCATGGCGGTTCTCCTGGCCGCCGGCGAGTACGAGTTACCCGGTTGGCTCGGGCGTTTTCGCGATGCCGTCGTAGCCTACCGGCAATACAACAACGGCGCCGGGTCGGTGCTGGACGTGCTTCTCACGCCGCAGTGGGGCAGAGTCCTTGCGGGGTCGGTGATGCTTGCGCTCGCGTACACCGGTTGCAAATTTCGGCGCGCTTCGACCGATTCGTCCGCCTTCAATCTGATGCTCGTGCTCGTGCTCGCGGTCACAGTTGTCGTCGTCCCGAAGGCTGCTCCGTATAACCAGATATTGTTGTTGCCCGCAATCTTGCTGTTAGCGCAGAACTGGCGGGTTCTCTGGCACAAGAACCGGTTGACGCGGATCATTCTGATGAGTTGCGGGCTTCTGATTTTCTGGCCCTGGCTGGCCGCAACCGCACTGACGGCGGCTTCGCTTTTCTTCCCTGCCGAGTTAGTGCAGAAGGGATGGGCCCTGCCGGTATGGACGAGCTTGGCGATTCCGTTGGCAGTGGTGGTTCTGCTCGCGTCGGTCTTCGCCGAGTTGGCTCGGCCAGGAGCGAGAAACAACTCGATTTCGCACCGGACCGAACTGGATCGTTGACCGCCTGAGCTTGCATTCCCCCTACCGCCCGCGTTAGGCTTCTCGGGCACCGCTAGTGTTCCGGAGGATCCAATGACTCTGAAGATTGAAACCCGGCAAGCCGACGGAGTCACTGTCCTGTCGTGTCATGGCCGCATTGTGTTTGGGGAAGAGGCGACGGAACTCCGCGAGAATCTCAAGCGTGCATTAGCCTCCTCGCGGCAGGTTGTGGTGAACCTTGGGGGCGTGAGCTATATCGACAGCGGCGGTCTGGGCACTCTCGTGGGTGTGTACTCCTCGGCGCGGGCGTCGGGGGCTGAAATTAAGCTTACCGGGCTGGGACAGCGTTTGCGCGATGTCTTGCAAATCACGAAGTTGGTCACTGTGTTCGAAGTCTATGACACTGAGCAGGAGGCGATTGCCACGTTCCATCGCGGAGCTGCCTAGAGGCGGTTGCTGGCGAAACCTCTTTAGCCTCTTCTCACCGGCGTTCGATGCTGTCATTATTCCTTTAACGACGCTTTAAGGAGCATTGCAGGCGCTAAATGGCATTCCAGACTATTGTCGGCCCGCCCTCCGGCACCGGCTCGGGAATATTCCCGACCCTTGTATTTGTCCAGGGGAACGAGCAGCGTGTCATCAACCTCGACCACAGTCCGTTCAGCGTGGGACGAAAGGTCGATAAGGATCTAGTCATCGCTGACCCGCGCGTCTCGCGCGACCATGCCCTCATTGTCTCGGAAAACGGAGTGTTCAGCGTCGTCGACCAGGGCAGTAAGCATGGGACATTCGTCAACGGTGAACGCGTGGAGCGCAAGACTCTCGAGCGCAACGATCGCCTGGAGTTCGGAGTCCGCGAAGTTGCGTATGTGATTTTCAATCCGCAGCACGGAACCACGAACTCTGCGCGGGAGTTCCTGAGCCAGATCTCCGGGATGCACATCTCGGACGAGACTACAGACCTGGAAAAACTGGTTCTGTTTCTCGAAGCGGCACGGAAGCTGAATACAATCGGGGTGCTCGATGAAATCCTGATGACCTTGCTGGACGTAACTCTAAAGCTGACCCGGGCTGAGCGAGCTTATGTCTACATGAAGAACGCCCGAGGAGAATTGCGACTGGCGGCTGGACGCAACTCGAAGGGCGAGCCGCTCTTGGACGACAAGACGATCTCGCACTCGATCCTCGATGACGCGTTAAAGTCCAACTCCGAATTCGTGCTGACCGATACCAGCCGGTCGGCGGATCTTACCGGCCGCAAAAGCATCGTGGCGTATGACCTCCGTACCGTGATCTGCGTTCCTCTGCGCAAGCCGCAAGTGCAGGCTACCCGGGGTGGTGAGGCTGGCTCGCCGGCGCCTTCGGCGGAAGTCATGGGCGCCCTCTACGTGGATTCTCGTTTTGCCTCGCGTGACATCTCTGGTGTGAGCAACGACATCCTTCATGCGATCGCGACTGAGGCCGCCTCGCTGATCGAGAACGCCCGTCTGGTGCAAGCCGAGGAGGCCGGCCGGCGATACCAGCAGGAGTTGTCCATCGCAGCCTCCATTCAACAGCGACTGATGGCGGTAACGATTCCCGAAGTTCCATTTGCCAAACTGGCGGGAAGAAACCTTTCCTGCAAAGAGATCGGCGGTGACTTCTTCGACGCGGTTAATACTGACCAGGGTTTGACGATTGTATTGGCCGATGTGAGCGGCAAGGGAGTATCAGCCGCGCTGCTCGCGTCCACTTTGCAGGGCATGATTTATTCGCAGCTGACGGCCGGCATGCCCCTGACGGAAATCGTGACCGCCGTAAACCGTTTTTTTACCGACAAGAATATCGGGGAGAAATACGCAACCGTGATCATTGCCCGCATCCGCGACAACGGCGATTTGGAGTATGTGAATTGCGGGCACGTTCAGCCGCTGGTGGTTTCAAATGGCGAAGTTCGACGACCCGCGCATGGCAATCTTCCCGTGGGATTGCTGCCCGATGCCACATACGAGAGCGATCACTGTCAGTTGAAGCAGGGTGATCGACTGATACTCGTGACCGACGGCGTGACCGAAGCTGAAAATTCGCGCGGAGACTTCTTCGAAGATTCGCGCTTGGAACTCGCTGCGAAAACCGGAACGATGGAACAAATCTTTACAGCGATCTCTACTTTCTGTGGTGGTACCCCCTTGAACGACGACTGCACCGTGGTGGAACTGGTATATACCGGCAACTGATTGCATCGCCGATTATTCTTCCACTACGACGGCAAAGTTCGTGCTTTCCCAAAGTTGTTCTTGAAGCCAAAACAATGTGAAGACAATCTCAGTTCCTGCTGGCAATCGATCGGTGGCAAGGTCCGCCACATGCGTGCCTAATCCACTTTCACGACTCTTGATATCCGCTGCGGTTTTCCAGCCATCGAAGCTGAAATGCACTAGCGCCGGCGCCGTTAGAACAACTCTGAATTTCTTCCCCCGTGGCATGCTTCGGCATCGGTTGTTGAAGCGCCAGGCAAAGTACACCGATTTCTTCTTCTCCACCAAATAGCGCCGTACGGTCTGGGGCGGCTGATCGAAAACTCTTCCGTCACGCAGCGAGCGGCGCAGTTTGATGTACTCCGAGTGTGCCCACACCAGCGGACACGCCGACCCGGTCGGCTTTCCGGCAAACAATTCGCGCTCTGGTATGTCGGCAGTGTCCCAGACCTGCTCGGGAATCAGACGTCCTCCCTCGGTCGAGAACTCCATCACTCGCAAAAGCTCTTCAGCAGCTCCCATGTGCCCTGCGGCTATTTCGTAATGCGCCCGTTCGCCGGCCAGCAGCGGCCATGGCCGCCCAATTCCGGTACCGTCGAAGGGCGATCCATCTTCATGCTCTCCGTAGCCATCACCGTTGTAGCGATACCAGCAGGGCCCTTGTGGCAATTTCACCCGCAACACGGCGTCGATCACCTTGACCGTGTTCAGAATGCGCGGATCATCCGCCGCGCGCAAACCGAATCGCACTAGCGCCAGCGCGTCCGGGCTGATCAGATGGATCGCCGGCTCCGAGCTTTGCCCCGGCGGACGATTCTTGATCGGCACAAATCCATCGGCCGGAGACCGCGCACAGTCCGTGTCCGGTGGTGCGATCCGGACGTAATAACCTTCCACTCC
>Ga0222749_10001460_pt1 | contig 11993 bp, 10 predicted proteins | sample IncBWH2Mmetat_FD_197234 | JGI IMG/M metagenome (GOLD analysis project Ga0222749, IMG submission 197234) | Metatranscriptome of lab incubated forest soil microbial communities from Barre Woods Harvard Forest LTER site, Petersham... | ecosystem: Environmental > Terrestrial > Soil > Temperate...
CACATAGACTCGGTCCTCGGCCGAGAACTCCGGAGATGCTTTCGCTTTGTCCTGGGCCGGCGTGGAACGCGTTCCCAGAATCAGGCATGCCAGGGTCAGTGCCGCGGGCGTCTTTCGAATCATGGTGGCCTCCTCACATGTGTTCATGAGAGGGACACAGAAAGGCAGCGCCTATTGCACGGGGAGCGAGAACCTCGAAGGAATTGCCGGCGGCCGCCCGCCCAAGGCGGCTTCAGTGCCGCCCCGCCTCTTGGGCGCGACCACGCCGGCCGCGGTCCGGCCCCCGGAAGCCTGGCCCGGCGGTGGAGAGGACGACGAGGTGCCAGCCGTGCTGGTGCGCCCGTCAGGGGCGGCGGCCGGGCACGCCCGGGGGACTGCGGTTGGCTTACGTTGGCCCGTTCACCCGGTTGGCGTTCAGAGTCCCTGGCTTACCGTTCCGGTGGCGGCGTGAGGGCGGTTCCCTGGCAGGCCGTGATACTCCCTCGGAAGATGGCGCAGGCTCGACGGTCTCAAAGGCCAACCTTTCCAGATCCCGCTCGTTAGAGACCAGTTCAACGACGGGGGATCCATGTTCACCGCCATCCTGCTCTTCTGCTCGCCCTGGGCCGGCGCCCAGGAAGACACATCCAGGGAACTCAAGATATGGCTCGAGAAGCTGCGGTCTGAGCGGATCGAGGAACGGGAGCAGGCCGACCAGGAGATCCGAAAGCTGGGCAAGGGGGCGATCCCCGAGCTGGAAAGAGCCGCTGGCGAGAAGGACGCCGAACTCTCCGCCAGAGCGCGCGCGCTCCTCCGCCTGATCCGGCTCAAGGAGCTGTTCGGCTTCGAACCCAAGGACCCAAACGGCATTTCCGCGGCCACCATCGTGGAGTGGATGGAAAAGAAAACGGGCCACAAGTTTCTCTACACGGAGGAGCTCGGACTTCGCAACGTCAAGATTCGAATCCACGAGCAGCTGATCGAAACTGGCGACCCCTACTCGGTCGGCACCGACTTGCTGAGGCTCGCGAATCTCGGCGTCGCTCCTGGCGACGGCGCTCCCGGCGTTTTCGAGATCTTTGCGGCGCCCATCGGATGCAAGAAGGCGCTGAAGGTCTACACGTCGGTCGGCGAGCTCCCCAGGGCGAACGAGTTCTGCACCGTCATCCTCCATCCCCGGTACGCATCGCCCAGATCGGTCCAGTCCGCTCTGATCAACGCTGTCTCGTATCCGCAGAATTGCATCAGCATCGAAGATTCAGGCGCACTCCTCGTGACCGACTACACCTCGGTGCTCCGAAAGTGCGCGGAGATTGTGAGTGCATTGGATGTCGCGCGCTCCTTCCGGATGAGCGTGGCCCTCCTGGACGGCCGCAGGGGGAACGAAGATTCCATCCCCGAACCGTTCCGGAATCTCCGCTTGACCGAAATGACGGGTCTCAACCAGTTCGCGCCCCTGGGGACAGCCTCCTTGAAACTCCAGCGGGTCGTCCAGGGCCAGCCGGGCGCCGTTGCGCAATCCGGCAAGAACATGCTCCGGTTTCCCGGACCTCCGGCGTATCTGGTGGAGTTCGACGGATCGGTCCGAACCGTCGGAGGGCCGACGATCGACCGGTTCACGGTGCATTCGGACCAGGAACGTCCGGTCCGCCTGTTCGAAAGCAAGTTCTCGCTGAAGGACGAGAGCTGGATGTTCGTGGGCGCCATCAACACCGGGGAGGGGGCGTCGCTCGTGATCCTCGTCCGGGCCGTTGCCGACTAGCCCCAATGCCAGCCGGATAAGGAAAGCCCGGACGGAGCGTGGTGGCATGGCGCGTAGCGACAGCTTCGATTCCTGCGTGCTTCTAATGATTTCATCGGCACTCCATCCGTTTCCTAGAGCCGCAAGACCTTGACCAACCGGTATCGGGGCTAGAACCGAACCTCCCTCAGGAACTGGAGCGTCACCGGGATCTGCGTCAGGACGTCAGGCGATTCGTCCTCGATGAAGTAGTATTTCACGCCCGACTTCTTCGCGGCCGCGAGGACGGCGGGCCAATCCACCTGGCCAGCGCCCAGGGCCACGTCGTTGCGCACGTCCGTCTTGCCGGTCAGCGGACCGCGCTCGACGCCTTTCCGGAGGTCCTTGAGGTGCATGGAAACCCAGCGGCCGGGATACTTGAGCAGCCACGAGGCGGGGTCCTGTCCGGGGAAGTATACCCACAGCACGTCCATCTGGAACGAGACGAGGTCCGGATCGGTGCCCCGGATCAGAAGGTCCGCCAGCGTCTCGTCGCCGTGCTTGACGAACTCGAAGCCGTGCAGGTGATAGAAGAAGCGGATGCCGACCTTCCTCGTGGCCGCCCCAGCCTTCTTGAAGACCTCGACCACGTCCCGGGCCTGGGCCTCGTCGAACGGGTCCTTATGGTTCGCCCAGGCGCAGCCGGCGTCCTCGAGGCCGAGCGCCTTGGCTTCCGCCGCGACGCCGTCGGGGTCGTTCTTCCATCGGTCCCAGGCGAAGTGACCGGAGACAGGCCTGAGGCCGCGCTCCTTCAGGAGCGGAAGGAACTCCTCGGTCTTGAGCGTGTAGGTTCCGGCCAGCTCGACCGTCGTGAAGCCGAACTCCCGGGTCCGGTCGAGCCCCGCCCGGACTCCCTTCTCAGAGAAGAGGGAACGAAGACTGTACAGCTGCAGCCCCGGAGCGCCGTGGAAGGAGTCCTCGGGGGCCGTGCCGCCCGACGTTCCCGAACACCCGGCCGCCATCGCCGCCAGACCTGCCACTCCTAGAACGGTCCGGATCATCCGCATGCGCTCCTCCTCCCCGACTTCCAGAATACGCGGGCCCGTGCTTCGCCGATTCACCCGCACATCGACTCCGCCGCCCTCCTCCTCTCCGGGACCAGCTCCGCGGCGCCGTTCCGCCATCTGCCCGCGCCGCTTTCGTCAGCACGCCAAGGAAGACTCTGGATGACCAAACCCGGAGGGCCAGCACCCCCACCTTGTCGTGGTTGAGGAGATGCATGCCAGCCACGCGCGCCGGGTAAAGGGGTATACTTCATGCATTCCTTTCGAAATCCGGGAGGCGTGTGATGTCGCGTCGCAGGTTCTGGTCGTTCGGAATCGCTTTTCTGGCGCTCACCGGGAGCTGCAGCACTCCGAAAATCTGGATCGAAAGGACGCGCCCCCCGTGCATCCAACTGGATCCCCGGGAGAAGGTCGGCCTGGAAATGCTGGTCGGGAACGTCCCCGGCTCCGGCAAGATCGAAGGACTCACCGAGGCAGTCGTCGGCGGCCTGGGGGGGCGAATTCTCGGCCGGCAGGCGACGGCGGAGGCGGTACTCCGGGAGCTGGGTCGCCATCTCCAGAAGGGGGCAAATCCCGTCGTCGATCCTACCGTCGCGGACGTCCTTGTCCGCGCGTGTCCAACCCAGTGGTCCTACGAGGGGCCGACTCTACTCCTCCCAGGCCAGAACGGGCTATGGCACTTGCGCGTACGCATTGAGGTGATTCGCGCGAACAGTCCCAACGCACCGTGCCTCTCCTCGTCGACCTACTGGTCCAAAGTTCATGCCCCCGATGAGGTGCAGGCGATCGCCAAGGCAGCCGACTTGGTGTCCGACCGCTTCGTCGGCGATCTAAGGCCGAGCCGAGTCTGCAACGTGGTCGAGATGGATGACAGCGACCCTCGCGTGGAGACGGGGATCAAGCTCTGCCGGTGCGGGCAATTCGATGCCGCCTACTCGGCGTTCTCGGATCTGGCGGCCAAAGCGCCCGATTCGCCACCCGTGCTCTACGACTTGGCGGTTCTCAAGGAATCTCGCGGGGAGTACGACGAGGCCGAGGGACTCCTCTTGAGGGCCACCAGGATGGAGCAGAAGCCCATCTACTACATCGCCCTGGAACGCGTGCGGGCCGGCCGACGGGACGCGGAGGCACTCGGCAAGACTCCGTAAGGACGGCCTGAGGAAAAGTCAGCCGGAAGAGGATCTCGAACCATCATCGGAATTCTTGGGGCGTGGCAATTTCGGTCCAGTCGTTGCATTCGCCTTGAGGTCTGGACCCATGCCATCACCCCGCGAGGTTCAGGCGAATGGGAGATTCGCTCAACTGATGCATCAAGGGGGATGAAGCACCTGAGTTGGGGATGCTCCGCCCAGGCCAGGGACTGCTCAGCCGCCCTCCTCCGCTGCCGGGCAAGCTCCGCGGCGCCCGCTTGCCAAGCCCCTCGCCCGCCAGGCCGGCGTCGGCGGGGGGGAGAAAAAACGGGATGCTCGGTTCAGCGCGCGTCTGCCCTTGTACAGGCTTCCTCCTGCTGTCGGGACTTCCTGATTCTTCTGTTGGGACTCTTTTGATTCATTGAACTCCTTCGAGAGTGTGCGGTGGCGACCCTGACTGAAGTTCAACGCGAGAGCCGAACGAGGACGTACGACGACCAATGCCTCGCGGACCTTTCCAGGACCGGCTCCCCATCCGGGAGCGTGAAGATCATCATCTCACCCCGAGCGACGAGAGTCCGGCCGTGCGGCGGGACGACGGCTTTCCCGTTCTCGAGGAAGGCCACGCCTTCGGCCCCTTCGAGGGCCTTGGCGACGTCCCCGGCCAGAACGCCTTCGCCGACGGGAGTTCTAGACACGAGTCGAACCTCACTTGGGTGAAAACGACCGAGCACCTTCCGTGCGGCGTCCTCGAAATCGCCGAAGTCGTCGTCTTCCCACCAGAGGCGGCGAACGGACCGGACCGCGGACCTCAGTTCGTCGTAGCCGAGGACATCGCGAATCACCGCTTCGCCCAGGGATTCCCTCATCCGGGCGAGGACCTTCCCCGCTCGAAGTCGGAGTTCGGAGTCGCCCGTCCCTTCTTCCACCCGCTCAAGACCCTCAACCGCCTGAGTGAAGCTACACGCCATCGCGGCGATGTGACGCTCCGCATTGTCCGCTTCCCCCTTCTGGCCTTGGTGGAAGGACGCGAAGAAGTCAACGATCGTCCGGCGTGGCGCGGGAGCGGGGATGTCTCGGGTGCCATCGCGCAGGCGAAGCAGGAACGCGCCTAGGTCGCGGTGGACCGGGGGGGTGTGGCGGACAACGAGAAGCCCGTTCTGAAACTGAATACTGCATCCTTCGGTCTCGTTCCACTCCTTCGTACGGACGTTCTGCTGGATCTTTTCGATTAGATCCTCTCCTGAGGACTCAAGGAGATCCCCCACTTCATAGAGTTCGAGCTTGATCTGAGATCGGATTGCTTTCTTTGGAGCGACGAGAACGACGCCGTCTCTCAGGCAGTGCCCCCAGTCATGAGAACCGAGGAAGCTCCTCAGGAGTGCTTCGACCGTGACGTCCTTCACCCTCACGTGCACCCGCTCGGTGGCCGCGCTCTCAATTCCTGAGATATGGATATTGATCCCGGTGATCTCGCGGATGTCGTCCACTACGGCCGCGAGCGGGGCATCCTTCTCGATCGTGATGCGGATCGTCCTGAGCTGTTTTCGGATTTCCAGGTTCTCTTGCATGTGCTCCACGAAAAGAGCGCTGCGAGGGGATCCTGTCGGTTTAACCTCGGGGAGCGGGAGGTACGGCAGGGTCGACCTGAGCGCGGTTCGGACGCGTCCGAGGCGGGCCTGGACGGCGGGGTCGCTCGAGGACGGTGCTTTGGCGAGCTGGAGGGCGGCATCCCGGACGTCACGCGCCAGGCTGAAGAGCTTCCTCTCCGCTTCGTCCCGATCGGCCACGTCCGGAAAATCCAGTTCCTCGATCCAAGCCGCGATCTCCTTCTTCCGCGATGGATCGTCCTGGGGGCAAGCGAAGAGGATCGTCCAAAGAATAACGTCGTTCGCTCCGACCACGAAAGCCTCCTCCGGACCCGCTTCTTACAAGACGAGGGCTGCGAGGGAAGGCCCTTCAAGCGGCGCCGCGAACGCGGCATGGACGAGGAAGGGTGGGGGCAGAGGCGGGGCCGGGGGGTAGCGGCTTCGCTCCTACGCCGCCCTCCTCCTCTCGCGGGTCAGCTCCGACGCGGCCTCTTCGCCACGCCCATTTTCGAACGCGACACGGAAGGAAAGCTCGCAGACCCCGATGTCGCTCTTCGGCCACGGGCTTGCCCAGGGAGCACGGTAGCCGCGGAGGACGAAGCGGCCTTCGGTGGCACGCGCTCGATGAACCCTCCGGGGCGCGTCTACTTCGTCCTTGAATCGGCACGCGGGGTCCACCGCGAGGCACATCGGTGTCAGCGTGTAGTGCTCCCACGCAGATCGAGGTACGTTCCGTAGACCCTCCCAGGAGTCGAGCGCGCCCGATCGCGCACCGGAGGCGATGATACGGACCGATCATGACCTAATAGGTCGCCCTGAGCGGGCATCGTTCTTGTGGCTGGGAAGGCACGCTGATTCACAATTTCTCCTGCTCCGCGTGCTAGACTCATCTTGTCCAGATGGGTCAAGAAATCACCTACTGCTTCCACTGCCAGGTGCGTCTGACGGGCGCCGATTTCAAGGAATCGAAAGCCCTCCGATTCGGGAATCGGGTGTCCTGCACCTTCTGTCTTCCTCAGCTTCTGGAGATCCTGACGCCCCAGGAGCGGAAGGAAGTCGTATCGCAGCTGGACCACACTTCCAATCAGAAGGGTGCGCCTCCCTGCTCGCCGGCGCGCACCCCCCTCACCCCCGGCAGCCAGCTCCCCGGCAAGGCGGACCCGGGTGGACCCTCAAAGCAGTGGGTCATCTGGGGAGTCCTGGGAGCGGCCGCGATCCTGGTGGCGATCGCCACGGCCGTGTCCTCGAAGCGGCCAGAACCTCCCCGGACCGTTCCAGAATCAAGCGGCACGCCTCCGATCGCGCAGCCCGCGGTTACGGGAAGGAGCCCCCGGGAAAAGGAAGCTGAAGAAGTACTCGCGCGGGCGCGCGCTCTTCCGCCATCCGACCTGAAGGCGAAGATCGCCAAGTATGAGGAAGTGCTCCGGTTGGCCGAGGGCACCCCTCTCTTTAAGGAAGTTCGGGAAGATCATGCAGCTCTTCTCCAGATGAGTCGGAGGGCATTCGCGAAGGAGGTGTCCGCCCTGAGACAGCGTGCAAACCAGCTCGCCACCCAGGAACAGTTTCAAGCCGCCATCAACCTTATCCTTCTGGCGCGTTCGAGCGTCAGCCCGCCTGATGAGCCTGAGCGGATTGATGAGATCGTCAGCGACCTTCGCCAGGAAGCCGACCGGGCGTACTCGACGCTCCGCAACAAAGCCGCCGAGGCCTTCCGGCAGAACGACTCGAAGGAGGTAGCCGCGATCAGAGACCGCATTGCGCTGTGGGGCTTGAAGGACAAACTATCGGAATTCGACGTCTGGGCGGCAGGCCTGAGCGCGCCGGCCGAAACCCCGAAGTGGCGGGCGCTCTTCGACGGGAAGTCCCTCGGCTGCCTTCAGGAGGGCGGCAAGGGCTGGCAGATCGAGGAAAACGCCCTCATCCAGTCGCCGGCTTCAGGAGTCTCCGCCCGGACGCTCGAGGAGTTTGGTGATGCCGAGCTGCGGGTACGCTTTGAGTCCAAAGCCTTGGAATCTCTCTACTTCAAGCTCCGGCAAGGTCACGGGGGCGGCTATGCTCTCGACCTTGCGGGAAGTCGCCTGAAGGTCCTCGACGGAAAAACTCACGAACTCCTGTTCGTCGCGACGGGCGACCAGGTTCGAGCCGCTCTGGATGGGAATCCGGTCAAGATTGAGACTGAGTCCCGGGCCCCGAGGGGTTGTCTTCAGATTGTGGCCAGAGGGGAAAGCCTCAAGATCTACGCGATCGACGTGCGATAGGCAGCGACACGCCGGGACAGCTCCGCGGCAACCGGCCGCCAAGCCCCTCGCCCGGCCGGCGGCGTCGGGGTCGGGACGGAGCCCCCGTAGAGATGCGGCTTGGATGGTCTTCGAGTCCGGAGAACTCGTGGTTGCACCGGATTGCGGAGGACTCTCCCATCCATGGGACTCAGGATGCGGTCGAGATCGACCCCAACTACCCTGAATCCGGGCTATTACTTCCCTTCGGTAGACGTCTTGGTCGAGACTCTCCACACCTGAACGACAGGCACTGAATTAGAAAACGTTGAGCACGCCAGGTGGGCCCCGTCCGCGCTCAAAGCGAACCTGCTCCCCACCACCGAGCCCTGAAAGTGCACCTCGGCTCCGGTGTCGGTCCTCCACATCTTGACGATTCCCACTTCGGGCGCCGCCATAATAATATTGGCGGATGGGTGAAGGGCCACACTCCGAACATCCTTTTCGCCCACGGTGAAGGCTCGCAGTTCTTTCCCCGTGTTGGCGTCCCACAGTCGAGCCATACCGTCGTGGCCTCCTGAAGCCAGGAGCTTCCCGTCCGAACTGAACATTACGCAATCCACCGGTTCATTACCATGGGGGAACTTGAGAGCCAGCAGCTCTTTTCGGGTCTTGAAATCCCAAACGATGATGTGATGCCAGCCACCCACCGCAGCCAGCTTTTTCCCATCACGAGAAAAGGCCACCGATTCGACGTTGGTCTGGACATTAGATTGTCCGTCGGCGAGCAACGCGATGCGCTCCAGATCCTGAAGCGAACTTCCACGCAGCAGCGCGACTCTCGTTTGCAACCCCGCCGCCAGAACGCTGCCATCGGGGCTGAATGCGAGGGAGCCAACGAGGTTCGAGGTCGACTTATACTCCAGATGATCGGGCACCGGCACGAGCTTGTCCTGTTTGCCCGTGGCTAGATCCCATCTTCGCACGGTGCCGTCCTCGCCGCTGGAAACCACGTACTTCCCTCCCGGGGCAAAGGTGACGCCACGGACGACGCCTGAGTGCCCCGAAAAAGTACGTCCCAACTTCCCGGTGGCCATGTCCCAGGTGGTTACCGTTCCGTCGCGATTGGCGGATGCGATCGCTTTTCCGTCCGGGCTGAATGAAACGCACCAGGCGAATTGCCTGTGGCCTTCCAAGTCCCACACCTTCTCAAAAGTGGTCTCCTGTGTCGCAAAGGCGGGAGTCCACACTAGGCAGGTCATCAGAATCAGAAGTCCGCTCAACGCCCGTCTATTCATGAGTCCGTCCCCAGGTTGACCACCCTTCGAGAAGACCTCGTCATCATCCCGAAACCCTTCCCGGGATCATCGATGATGGTTCCGTGAAGTATACCCCTTTGGAGGAGGTGTCCCTCGAGCTCCCAGACCGGCGCCGGCGGGGACGGGACGGGGCGGGGCGGTCGTGATGGAACGCGGGATCGTCCCGTCAAGGCACCTGCTGTGCCACCGTCGCCATGGTGTCGGTCACCGTTGCGGCTGTCACCGTTACGGTGGCCGCTGAGGTTGCGGACGCCGCGGAAGGAGTGTTGACCGTGCTACCGGTGAGCGGGTTGACCGCAAGATTGAAGGTGGAGGACAAGGGAGCAAGATCGCCACTCGGCAAGGTCTTGAGCACCCACGCGTCGTAGTCCCCAGGCCCGAAGGACATGGTGTTTGAGGCCACGACGAATCCACCGTCCGGAGTCTCTGCTATAGAAATCCCGAAATCGGCGGCGGAGAGTCCGTACACCTTCTGCCAGGCTGTCGACCCATCAGTATTCAGATTGGCCAGCCAACATTGATAGCCTTGGCCCACCTGGTAAGCAGTTCCCAGAAACATGTACTGTCCTGAAGCAGATTCGATAATGGACTGCCCGAAGGAGGGGTAGGTTAGATCATAAAAGGCGCGAGCCCACGAAAGGGCCCCCAGCGAGTCAATCTTATAGACCCCTGCGGTAAGCACTCCAATCCCAATGTCCAGGTTTCCCGCCAGAAGGAATCCTCCGTCGGAGGTTGGAAAGAGAGTCGTGGTGTAATCCGCGGTGATGCCGCCGTAGGACTTCTGAGAGGCGATGGTCCCGTCCGAGGCAAGCTTTAGGAGCCAGGCATTGTAGGCATTTCCAGGTGCCGGAGAGAGTTCGCCCCCCAGGGCATATCCACCGCCGGGGAGTTCCCAGACTTGGAAGACCTGCTCGAACGCCGCCGTCCCGTACGTCTTCTGCCAGAGGATCGTGCCGTTCGTATCGAGCTTGAGTACCCATGCGTCCCGAGATCCTGCTCCGAACGATTCCGTCGCACCACAAACGATGTATCCGCCGTCGGAAGTTTGGCGGGCATCGTTTGCACAGTCATATGCCGCCCCCCCGAAAGCGAATTGCCACGTGATTCCCCCAGTCGAACTCAACTTGAGGACCCAAGCATCCGTGTTTCCCGCCCCAAAGGAATCGGTGGATGCCGCAACGATGTATCCGCCGTCCGATGTCTGCCGGATTGAAGAGAGCGTATCGGAGGCGCTCCCGCCGTACGCCTTCTGCCATTCAACCGCCCCATCCGCGGCCAGCTTCATCATCCAAAGATCGTTCATTCCGGCTCCCCAAGAGGCGGTGGTTCCACCCAGAATGTATCCGCCGTCAGCCGTAGGTTGGATCGTGCTCACTGTGTCCTGGGCGGAGCCACGATAGCTCTTGGCCCAGGCCGGCGGAGCGGAGGGAGGTAGCATATTGCCGCCATTATTTCCCCCGCTGTGATTGCAGCCGCATCCGGAACAAGGATTGAGGAAAACAATGCTAGCGAGGATGGCAAAGGTGATCTTCGGGGAATTCCAATTCATGCTCGATCCGTCGCTGGACTTCCCTGACTATACCCCGGACCCTTTTTGGGGTTATGAGAAAAGTGAAACTTATTCTTAGACCTGGGACCTCTGCCCCCGCGGCGCCTGGGTCGAACGCATCCTATGGGGTGAGCTGGACGTCAAGAAACTCGAGTGTAATGGCGGAGGCGAAGACGGGGCGGGGTGGCCTCGTTTCTAAGCCGCCGCCTCCTCTCCTGCCGGGCCCGCTGCGCTGCGGCCGGATTGCAGCCCTTCGGGCGGCCGGGGTTGCGGAGGGGCCGGGCACGTCGTAGCACGCGAATGTGTTGCCACACAATCCCACTCGGGGGATACTCGAAGCGGGGGTGGACATCACCGAACTAAAGGATGACGTCAATCGCCGAAAGCGCGACAACCCTCTCCCATGTGCGTCTATTTCCCGACTTCTGGAGGAGAAGTGCGATGATTCGTTCCGCCGCCTGGGTCCTGGCGTTCGCGGGCGCGGCCAGCCCGGTCCTTGCCGACACTGCTCAGGAGCCAGCTGACGCAAAGATCGAGACCCGCGAGGTGGTGATCTGGAGCGACGGAACGCGCATGCGAGGAGACCTCTACCTTCCCAAGGAGCGCGACGCCGCCGCGAAGTTGCCCGCTGTTATTTACTGCAGTGGGACCGCGGGCACGCGCACGGGCGCGACCCGTTTCTCGATGCTCTGTGCGGCGCAGGGCTTTGCCGTCCTTGGCTTCGACTACCGCGGGTGGGGTACCAGCGACAGCAAGCTAATGGCCCTGGATCCCCAGCCGAAGCCGGACGAGAAGGGCGAGATGACGGTTCGCGTGCGCGCCCTGCGCTGGCAGATGAACTATGCCGACCAGACGGAGGACATCCGGGCGGCCATTAGCTTCATGGCCAAGGAGCCAGCAGTGGACCCGGGGCGCATCGGCCTTTTCGGGACGAGTTTCGGAGGGGGCCTCGTGACCTGGGTGGCCGGGAACGACCCCCGGGTCAAGTGCGTCGTCGCCCAGGTCCCTGGCATGGGGGGCGGCCGGCCCGCGGACGCCTATCGCCTTCACGAGCAACAGGCTCACGGCGAGACGGAGCCCGTGCCCTATGAAACCGGGAAGTTCAGCGGAAAGATGGCCCGCTACGACCAGATGCGCGTCAACCCCGCACGCAGCATTGGCTTTGGCTGCTTCGAGGCTGCCGAAAAGATTTCCGCGCCGATGTTGATCGTCGATGCCGAGAAGGAGGACCTCTTTGACACCAAGAAGAACGGGGGTCGCGTGGCCGAGATCCTCGAAGGGCGCAAGGTTCCGGTGAAATACCATGTCGTCCCCGGCATCGACCACTATGGTGTCTATCGCGAATCCTTCGCCGATGTCACGAAGATGGAAATCGACTGGTTCGCGGCCCACCTGAAGAAGTAGGGAACCTCCTTCTTCGCCCTCTC
>Ga0222749_10001467_pt1 | contig 11963 bp, 8 predicted proteins | sample IncBWH2Mmetat_FD_197234 | JGI IMG/M metagenome (GOLD analysis project Ga0222749, IMG submission 197234) | Metatranscriptome of lab incubated forest soil microbial communities from Barre Woods Harvard Forest LTER site, Petersham... | ecosystem: Environmental > Terrestrial > Soil > Temperate...
ACGGCGACCAGGCCTCCGCCCTCCCTGCGGTACTGGGCGAAAGTCTCCGCGGTGAGGCGCTCGCCTGTCCGGACCCACTGGAGGTCCTTGAAGTCGATTTCGAGGTTCTCGCGCCAGCCCTCGTCGAAGACCCCCGAGGCGAGGTTGGTCATCCCGTAGGTGTAGGGGTAGCACTCGGTGGTCACGTCCAGTCCCCGGGCCCGCGCGTCCGCGATGAGCGCCAGATTCCGGGGCGTGATGCGGATCGAGGTCGAATGGATGTGGACCACGTGGAGCGGCGCGCCGGTGATCGCGGCCGCGGCGATCACCTCCTCGAGCGCCATCGTGCTGTTGGTCGGCTCCCGCACGCCGTTGTGCCTGAGGTGGACGTGGCACGAGGCGCCGAACTTCGCCGCCGCGCGGAAGGCCTCGATGATCTCGAACCTCGATGCCGCCCCCGTATACTGGATGCCGAACCCCACGGCGACCGCGCCCCGTTTGAGCCCCCGCTCGATCCTCCGTGTGATTTCGGCGACCTCCGCGTCGGTCGACTGCTGCGTGTGTCCCCGGGACGCGGGGGGCGGGAGGAAGGAGGGAGGGTCGCCCAGCACCTGCATCCGGACGTGGAGGTGGCCGATCGAGACGCCGTGGTGGACGGCCGATTTTCCCTCGCGCTCCGCGTACCAGCGGTCGACCTCGCCCGTCCCGACCTCCAGTTCGAGGGACGAAGTGACCCCGTCGGCGGCCTTGCGGCCGTAGTTCTCGAGGTCCCGGGCGACAGAGGCCGTGTCGCCGTGCGAGTGCAGGTCGATGAAGCCCGGGGCCACGACGAGGCCCCTCGCGTCAATCCGGTGGCGGGCGGGGAGGTCCAGGTTGCGGTCGGTGATGATCTGGATCTTACCGCCGATGATGCCCACATTTCGGACGGCGTCGAGCCCTGATTCGGGGTCCATCACGCGACCGTTCAGGATGACCGTGTCGTAATGGCTGACCGGCGCGGGCTCCAGCTGGCAACCGGCGAGGAGGACGAGGGCGCAGATGGCTTTCTTCATGGCGTATTACTGTACGTGCCGCGTGACAGGCTGGCTATCGTTTGATAGAAGGGTGGACTCGTGAGAAACGCTGTCACGCTCCTCGTCCTGCTCACCGGCTGCGCCCAGGAGGGACCCATGAGAACGCCGATCCAGACCGACCAGGCTCCGAAGCCCATCGGGCCCTACTCGCAGGGAATCGTCGAGGGCGGATTCATCTTTGTGGCGGGCCAGGGGTGCATGAACCCCGCCACCGGGAAGATGGAGATCGGAGACGTGAAGAAGGAGACGCGTCAGGTCTTCGAGAACATGAAGGCGATCCTGGAGGCGGCCGGTTCGTCGCTCGACCGGGTGGTGAAGTGCAACGTCTACCTGAAGGACATCAACGACTTCGCCGCGATGAACGAGGTCTACTCGGCGACGTTCAAGCCCCCGTACCCGGCGCGGACCACGATCCAGGCGGGCGCCCTGCCCGGGGGCATCTCCGTGGAGATTGAGTGCATCGCCAGGAAGTAGGACCCCGGGAAGGTCGGTGGGACGCGGGGAAGGGGGGGATCCGCCCCGCCGGACCCCGGGGAGTCGCTCCAACCGGTTTTCCCGTGCACCCGGCGTGACCCACCAAATATAATGCTCCGGAATCCGGGAGGACATGATGAGCGCTGAGAAGACGAGGGAGTTCCTGTACCAGGAGCGGGTCGTCGTCATCCTTCGCGAGAAAAATGCCGATGTCGTCCGCAAGAAGGCCTACGCGGCCCATGAAGGCGGCCTCCGGATCCAGGAGGTGACCTGGACCACGCCCTCCGCGGCCGAACTCATCAGCGAATTCTCCAGGAGGAAGATCGGGACGATCGGCGCAGGGACGATCCTCACCGTCGCCGAGGCCAAGAAGGCGGTCGCGGCGGGGGCGCTCTTCCTCGTTTCGCCGATCTTCACCCCCGCCGTGAACGCGTGGTGCAAGAAGAACAAGATCGTCTACATCCCCGGCTGCGCGACGCCCAACGAGATCCACGCCGCGTGGGCCGCGGGATGCCGGCCGATCAAGGTCTTTCCGGTGCCCGATTTCGGCGGCTCCGCCTACATCAAGCACCTGCTGGCGCCTCTCCCGTTCCTCGAACTCCTGCCCACCGGAGGCCTCGGGGTCGACGACGTGAAGCCCTACCTGGACGCGGGGTCCCGGGCCGTGGGCCTCGGGGCCAAGTTCACCCACGCCCCGGCGGTCGTCGAGGGCGACTACGGAGCCCTCACCCGGCTCGCGCAGGAGGCCGGCGCGATCGCCAAGGGGGCCCAGAACAGGCCGGTCCCGGTGAAAGTATGAGGCGGGCGGTCCAGCCGCCCGGCGCCGCGAAGCCGTCCGCCCCCTATTCCCCCGCGATCCTCGAGGGCGGGTTCGTCTTCGTTTCGGGGCAGGGGCCGCTTGACCCCAAGACCGGCGAGTACCAGAGGGGGGACATCCGTTCGGAGACCAAGCGGGTCTTCGAGAACATCCGGTCGATCCTCGAGGCGGCGGGCTCGTCGATGGACAAGATCGTGAAATGCAACGTCTACCTCCGGGACATCAACGATTTCCAGGCCATGAACGAAGTGTACGCGACCTACTTCTCCGCCCCGTTTCCCGCGCGCACCACGATCCAGGCGGGCGCGCTCCCGCGCGGCTTCGCCGTCGAAATCGAGTGCATCGCCGCATCGTGAGATGAGGGTCCTCTCCGGGGGCGTGAGCGGGGACGTCGTCCTCACGGACGAGGGTCACGTCCGGAAGCAGTTCCTGCCGAAGCTTAAGGTCCAGATGGAGTGGCTTTCCGATCCGAGCCGTGTCTTCCGTGAGATCGACAGCCTGAAGGCCTGGTCGCGCATCGTGGGGCCAGAGTGCGTCCCGCAGATCTTCTCCGTGGAACCGGCATCGTTCGCCTACACGATGGCCTACGCCGAGGGGCCCTCGTGGAAGGACCAGCTGCTGGCCGGAGAGGTGCGCCCCTCGATCGCCCACGAACTGGGCCGGCGCCTCGGACTCGTCCACCGGAAGCCGGACCCCGAGGCGGCGCGCTCGCTCGCAGGGCCCGGGTTTTTCCCGGAGCTCCGGGTCGAGCCGTACTACGAGACGGTGAAGAGCCGCCATCCCGACCTTCCCATCCGGACGGACTTCGCCGAGGTGACGCTGGTCCACGGCGACTACAGCCCGAAGAACATCCTCGTCCACAAGGACGGGCTGTGGGTGCTCGACCATGAGGTTGCCCACTGGGGAGACCCCGCCTTCGACCTCGCGTTCATGCTCAACCACCTGCTCATCAAGGCGTTCATCCTCGCCGACTCACGCTACCGGGACGCCGCCCAGACGTTCCTCGAGGCGTACGGCCCGACTCCGAGGCTGGAGGCCTGGACGATGGTCCATGTCGCGGTCCTCATGCTCGCTCGCATCGACGGGAAGTCGCCGCTCGCCTACCTGACGGAGGACCAGCGGACGCGTCTCCGCGCACATGCGCGGCGCCGGATCCTCGAGCCGGTCGAGCGTCTGGGGCGGTTCTTGTAGGAATCCGGGGGATCCTCCGGAACCCAGGCCGTCCCGCCTCCCCTGGACCGGCGCCCCGGACACCGTCTCTTGGAGCGGGACCCCGCGGAGGATACAATGGAGCCGTCGTGCAGCTCATGATCCGATCGGCAGGGGTCCTCGTGGCGTTCGCTACCGCCGGAGCGCGGGGCGACGAGACGCTTTGCAATATCCCGGTCTTCCGCTATGCGCTGGAACGCTGGAACTCCGCGACCTACGAGGTCATCGTCTTTCATCAGGGGCCGCTCGACGGCGACGCGAGGGCGGCGGTCGACGCGCTCCGGGCCGGAGGCGCCAACATCGAAGTCGACCATGCCGACCTCGATCGCGATCCGAGCCCGCGCTTGAAAAAGATCTGGGAAGCCCAGACCGGAGCGGCCCCGCCCTGGATGGCGGCGCTCTTTCCGGGGATGGACCGGGCCGCCTGGAGCGGCCCAGCCTCCCGGGCCGGGGTGGGGGCGCTGCTGGACTCGCCGGCCCGCCGAGAGCTCTCCCACCGGCTTCTGGCGGGGGACTCCGCGGTCTGGATCCTTCTCGAATCGGGCGATCCCGTGAAGGACGATGCCGCTTCCCTGCTTCTGGACCGGCGTCTCCGGCATCTGGAGACATCGCTCAGGATTCCGCCCCGCGCCCCGGACGATCCGCCGCTCCTCTCGGACGTCCCCATGAAAATCGCGTTTTCGACGCTCCGGCTCTCCCGGAAGGACCCCGCGGAAGAGAGCTTCGTCGAGATGCTCCGGCGGAGCCAGCCCAGCGTCGAGGGGCCGGCCGTCCTCGCCGTGTTCGGGAGGGGCCGGGCCCTTCCCCCCATCTGGGCGGCGGACCTGAACGGTGAGACCCTCGATCTGACGGGGGAATTCGTCGCGGGGCCGTGTGCCTGCGAGGTGAAGGAATCAAACCCCGGGCTCGATCTTCTCCTCTCGGTCGACTGGGACCAGGCCCTCTCGGTGGCGCGTTCCGAGGCGGAGACCCCGGTTCCCGAGCCGGTCATCGCGCCGCGTTCCCCAACGGCCGCTGCGCCCTCCGCCGCGCCTCCCGCCTCTCCCGGGTCCGGGCGGTCCCCCCGGCCGTTCCTCTGGGCCGGGCTGGGCCTTGCCGGAATCCTCCTCCTCATCACCGGAACCCGCGCACTCCGGCGGGCGTAATCAACACGAGGTCGCGAAGAGGAGCGGACGGGGTGTTCCCGGGAGGTCCGTCCGGATCCTACTCTCCTTGGTGGCTTTGTGTTTCTCTCCGCGTACAATAGACCTTCAGTCATGAATCAGAGGGCGGGCGCTATTTCCTTCATGGGAACCTGGCTCCTCCTCTGCCTGGGCTTCGCACCCCAGGCACCGGGGGGGGCCGATTGGCCCATGTGGCGGCATGACGCGGCCCACACCGCCTCGACGCCCCAGGCGCTCCCCGACCGCCTCCAGCTCCAGTGGATCCGCGAACTCCCTCCCCTCAAGCCCGGCTTCCCCGACCAGACCCGGATGCAGCTCGACGGGGCGTATGAGCCCGTGGTCCTCGGGCAGACCCTGTTCTTGCCCTCGTCGCGGAACGACAGCCTCAGCGCCTACGACACGCGGAGCGGCCTGGAGAAGTGGACGTTCTTCACGGACGGACCGGTCCGCTACCCCGCCGCCGCCTCGGAGGGCCGCGTCTACTTCACGTCGGACGACGGCCATCTCTACTGCCTCGATGCCGAGAAGGGCACGCTCGCGTGGAAGTTCTTCGGCGGTCCGCGCGACCGGCGCATCCTGGGCAACGAGCGGCTGATCTCCACCTGGCCCGCCCGCGGCTCGCCGGTCGTCGCGGACGGGACGGTCTACTTCGCCGCCGGCATCTGGCCGTTCATGGGAATCTTCCTTTACGCGCTCGAGGCACGGACCGGCAAGGTCGCCTGGTCGAACGAGGGGGACGGGTCGACCTACATGAAGCAGCCGCACAACACGGAGGCATTCGGGGGGGTCGCCCCCCAGGGGCCCATGGGGCTGATCGGCGACCGGCTGCTCGTCCCGGGCGGACGATCCGTGCCCGCGTGCTACGACCGGAGGAGCGGCAAGCTTCAGTACTTCCAGTTCGCGGAAAACGGGCGGCGCGGGGGTATGGATGTCTCGGCCGCCGGCTCGTACTTCTGCGTGGGGGGCTCGGCGTACGACCTGACCACGGGCACCTACGCCGGGGAGACGGGGCGGGCGGTCGTCGCCACTCCGGGGACGATCTGGTACGCCGGAAGAACCAAGGACATCCTCCTGGCCAGGCCGCCCATCGCGACGACGATCGAAACGATCGACCGGAAGGGCTCGAAAAGCTCGAAGCCGATGTGGAAGATGGGGCCGGCCCAGACGATCGAGGCCCCGCGGATCGAGTGCATGATCCGGGCGGGGGAGCGCCTCTATCTTGGGACCGAGGGGCGGGTTGTCGTCTTTGAAAAGAACCGGGAGGTCGGCCATGTCGACCTCCAGGGCACGCCGGCGACGCTCCTCGCCGCCGACGATCGGCTCTTCATCGTCACCCGCGAGGGGAGGATCTCCTGCTACGGCGCGGAAAACCGGGCGCCGAAATCCCATCCCTGGGCGCGGGCGGGGGCCCCGGGCTCCGGGCCTTCTCCCCTGGCCGAGTCCATGACCGCGGCGGGGGTCGCCGAGGGCTACTCCCTCGTGTTCAGCGGTGCGGGCCCGCGGGCGCTGCTGGCGGAAGTGGGCCGGACGCCGTCCCACGTCCTCTTCATCCACCCCGATCCCCAGGCCGTGGAAGAGCTCCGGCTCAATCTGGTCGCGGCGGGGGTCCACGGAGAGCAGGCGGAGGTCCATCCGGGAACGCTCGACTCGTTCGAGCTGCCCGCCTATTTGGCCAGCGCGATCTTCCACGACGGTTCCGACCTTTCCGCCGGGGGTCTCCGGAAGCTCTACCGCTCGCTCCGTCCCTACGGCGGGAAACTGTTCCTGCCCAAATCTTCCTTCAACCACGAGGAGGTCGAACGCCGGGTCGAGGAGGCCGGGCTGTTGGGAACCCTCCGGTCGGACACGGACCGCGATTGGGTGATCGAGCGTTCGGGGCCGCTGCCCGGGGCTGCCAACTGGACCCACGAACATGCGGACGCCGCCAATACGCGGGTCTCGAAGGATCAGATCGTTCGGGCTCCGCTGGGAATGCTTTGGTTCGGCGGACCTTCCCACGAGGGCATCCTCCCGCGCCACGGACACGGGCCCCAGCCCCAGGTGATCGACGGCCGCCTCATCCTCGAGGGGATGGACAAGATGCGGGCGACGGACATCTACACGGGGCGCCTCCTCTGGGAGGCTCCGATGCCCGGCGTCGGCGACTTCTACAACAATGTCGTCCACCAGGCGGGCGCGAACGGGACGGGGACCAATTTCATCTCGACCTCCGACGGGATCTATGTCGCCTGGCGGAACCGGTGCGTCCGGCTGGATCCGGCGACGGGCAGGACGCTTTCGGAGTTCACCCTGCCTGGGAAGTCCTCCGTCTGGGGGTACCTCAATGTCGTCGGGGACATCCTGATCGGGGGGGCCGAGCCGCTGATGGACGTGGCGGGGGAGAGGAAGGTGGAGGGCGGCTTCGACGATCCACTCGCGTCGCCGGGATCTCTCATCACCCGGATCCTCTCCTTCAAGGGCGACAACGACACGCTTTCCGCCAGCCGCCGCCTGGTGGCGATGGACCGGCATTCGGGGAAGGTGCTTTGGGAGGCCCAGGCCCGGGCGGCGTTCCGGCACAACGCGGTCTGTGCGGGAGGGGGCCGGCTCTTCGCGATCGACCGCCTCTCCGGGCCGCAGATCGACCGCATGAAGAAGAAGAACGAGGTGCCCCGGACGCCTTCGCGGCTCGTGGCGTTCGACCTGAAGGACGGGAGCGAGCTGTGGGAGACCGAGGAGGACGTCTTCGGCACCTGGCTGAGCTACTCGGAGGAGCGCGACGTCCTCGTCGAGGCCGGACGCGTGGCTCGCGACACGCTGGTCGACGAGGCCAAGGGAATGCGAGCGCGGCGGGGCTCGGACGGAGCTGAGCTCTGGAAGAAGGCCTACCTCGGTCCCGCCATGATCCATGGCGACACGATCCTCATGGCCGACCGTGCCTGCGATCTCCGGACCGGACAGGCGTCGGGGCGCCTGCACCCCATCACCCTCCAGCCCGTGGAATGGTCGTGGTTCCGCAACTACGGCTGCAACACGCCCTCCGCCTCGGAGCACCTCATGACCTTCCGTTCCGGCGCCGCCGGCTACTTCGACCTCGCGTGCGACGGCGGCACGGGCAATTTCGGCGGATTCAGGTCAAGCTGCACGAACAACCTGATCGTGGCCGGGGGGATCATCTCCGCGCCCGACTACACCCGCACGTGCATTTGCAGCTACCAGAACCAGACGTCGGTGGCCCTCGTCCCGATGCCCGAGGCGGAGGAGTGGACCTACTTCGGGGATGACAAGATCAAGGGGCCCGTGAGGAGGATCGGCGTCAGCCTCGGGGCGGCGGGGGACCGGCGTGCCGAGAACGGCACCCTCTGGGTCGAGCACCCGAGCGTGGGGGGGAAGTCGCCGACGGCGCCCGTCTCGATGAACCCCGACAAGCCCGCCCTGTTCCGGAAGAGCCCGCTCCGGGTCGCGGGCGAGGGGCCGGCGTGGGTCGCCGCCTCGGGTGCGAAGGGCCTGAAGGAGCTCACCCTGTCGCTTGACCGGGAGGCGAAGGAGCCGCTGCTCTACACCGTCCGGCTTCATTTTGTGGAGCCCGACGGGATGAAGCCCGGAGAGCGGGTCTTCGACGTCTCCCTGCAGGGGCAGGTGGTCCTCAAGGACTTCGACATCGTCAAGGAGGCGGGCGGCTCCGACCGTGGTCTCGTCCGCGAATTCCGGGAAGTGAAGGCGAAGAGGGAAATCAAGGTGGCGTTCACGCCTCGCGCCTCCGTGCCGATCCTCTGCGGGATCGAGGTCTCGCCCGCCTGCCGCATCCCGGTCTTCCGATTTGCGCTGGAGCGCTGGGCGGCGGATCCCTACCTGTTCGTCGTCCGGGGCGGGTCTCCGGTCGAACCGGCGGGCGCCAACGTCCGCGTGGACCGCGGGGGGGGAGGTCCGCGGATCGAGGTGGCCTTCCCTTCGGGGGAGGGCCCGCTGCTCTTTGCGGGACCGCCCGACCCGAAGGCCCTGGCGGCGCTCCTGGATTCCCCCGCTCGCCGCGAGATCCTCCACCGTCTCTTGTCCGGCGAGTCGGCGGTGTGGGTCCTCGTCGATGGAGGGGAGAAGAGCGACTCCGGGCCGGCGTTGCTGGAGGCGACGCTCAAGGAACTGGAGGAGTCTCTGGAGCTCCCGGAACTCCGTTCGACGCCGGAGGATGCGCTCGCGAACAGCACCGTTCCGCTCAGGCTCGCGTTCTCCGTCCTCCGAGTCTCGCGCAAGGACCCGACGGAAGCGGCCCTCGTGAAGATGCTCTTCCAGGGCGCCGCGGGCCCGGCGGCGAGAGAGGGCCCACTCGTCTTCCCGGTCTTCGGGCGCGGACGGGCGATGGCGGGCCTGGAGGTCACGCCGGAGGCCATCCGGCGGGCGGCCGAGACCCTGGTCGGGCCCTGCACCAACGAGGCGAAGTCGTCGGTTCCCGGGACGGACCTCCTCATGACCGCGGACTGGACCGGCCTGGTCGGCGAACTTCCGGGGAAGGTGACCGAGATCCCGCCGGGCGATACGCTTCTCCATCCGCGCCCCGAGGAGGAGGTGGTGGGTCCGTTCGGTGGGGAAGCTTCATCGCCCAGGGTGCAGCTGACGTGGCTCCTCGCGGCCGGTGCGGCGATTCTCCTCCTGTTCCTGTCGCTCCGCACCCGGAGGGGACCGTGAAGACGTGGCTCGCGTTCCTGGCCTCCCTCGTGGCCTTTTCCTGGCTCGCCTGGAAGCTCCTCTCGCCGTCGGGGGTGCCGGAGGAGGGCGGTGCGATCATGGTCTACTGCGCGGCGGGCATCCGTCCGCCGGTCGAAGCGGGGGCGAGATCCCTCGGGCACCCCGTGGAGCTTACCTACGGGGGATCGCAGACGCTCCTGGCCACCGCGGAGGTCAGCCGGAAGGGCGACCTGTACATCCCTGCCGACGAAAGCTATCTCCAGCTCGCCCGGGCCAAGGGGCTTGTCGTGGAGACGGTTCCCCTCGCCCGGATGCGGCCCGTCCTTGCCGTGCGCAAGGGAAATCCGAAGGGGATTCACTCGGTCCTGGACCTGTCCCGGGCCGACGTGCAGGTTTCATTCCCGAGCGCGGACGCGACGGCGTCGGGAAAGCTCGTCAAGGCGGCGCTCGAGAGGGCGGGACGGTGGACGGACCTCGACGGCCGCAAGCCGGTCTCCAAGCCCACGGTGAACGACGTCGCGAACGACCTGAAGCTGGGAGTCGTGGACGCGGGGTTCGTGTGGGATGCCACCGTTCGCCAGTACCCCGAACTCGAGGCGGTGGCGGCCCCCGAACTCGAGGGGGTGACGGCGTCGATCTCCGCGGGGGTCCTCAAGTGGAGCGCCCGGCCGGCCGCGGCGCTCCGGTTCGCCCGCTGGCTCGCCTCGCCCGATCGGGGCGGACCGGAGTTCGCGAAAGGGGGATATGAGACTTCGGGGGGCGACGCGTGGGAGGAGCAGCCCACGATCCTGATGTTCGGCGGGGCGATGCTCCGTCCGGCGATAGAGCCCACCATCCGGGCGTTCGAACGGCGCGAGGGCTGCCAGGTCACGCGCGTCTACAACGGCTGCGGCATCCTCGTCGGCCAGATGAGGACCGGCGCCCGTCCGGATCTTTACTTCGCCTGCGACCAGTCGTTCATGGCGGAGGTGAAGGACCGGTTCCCCGCGCCGAGGGACGTCTCGGTGAATCAGCTCGTGATCCTCGTGAAGAAGGGAAACCCCCACGGGATCGCCTCCCTCAAAGACCTGGCGAAGCCCGGCCTTCGGGTCGGGATCGGAAACGAGAAGCAGTGCGCGCTCGGGGTGATCACGCAGGAAACGCTGGTCCAGACGAAACTGCGCGAGCCGGTCGAGAAGAACATCGTGACCCGGCTCCCGACGGGAGACCTGCTCGTGAACCAGATGCGCGCCGGCGCGCTGGACGCGGTCGTGGCCTATCTGAGCAATGCGACGGGGTCCGCGGACGCGCTCGATGCGATCCGCGTGGACCTTCCCTGCGCGATGGCGACGCAGCCCGTGGGGGTCGACCCCCAGTCGCCCCGGAGGCAGATCGCCTTGCGGCTCGTCGACGCATTCCTGTCGGAGGAGTCGAAGGCGACGTTCACGTCCGAAGGATTCCGGTGGAAGCTGGAGCGATGACGCGGCGGAGGGCTCGCCCCGGCCCGGGTCCGGGGGCCTAAAGAATTCCTATGAACCGGTCGGACAAGCCGTTCGTGATCGGCCTGGCGCTCCTGGGCGGGCTCTACGTGGCCCTCATCCTGGCCATGATCGTGGCCGATGGCGTCCATGCCCTTCAAGGCGGATTCTGGAGGACGCTCTCGAGCCCGGAGATCCGGTATGCCATCGGGCTGAGTCTATTCGCCTCCAGCGCGAGCGCGGCCCTGTCGCTTGTCGTCGCCGTGCCGCTCGGCTATCTCATGTCGCGCCATTCGTTCCGCGGCAGGAGGCTGCTCGACGCCGTCGTCGACATTCCGATCGTCCTCCCGCCGCTCGTGGTGGGCTTGAGCCTCCTCATCCTGTTTAGTACGGTGCGGGGAGTCCCCTTTTCGATCCCGAGCGTGGTTTTTGCGCAGTTCGCGGTCGCGGCGGCGTTCGCGGTGCGGACGATGCGGGTGACGTTCGACCAGATCGGCCCGCGGAGCGAGCAGGTGGCGATGACGCTCGGCTGCTCCCGGGCGCAGGCCTTCGACCGGGTCGTTCTCCCCGAGGCGAGGCACGGGATGATCGCGGCGCTGACGATGGCCTGGGCGAGGTCGCTCGGCGAGTTCGGCCCGGTGCTCGTCTTCTCGGGAGCCACGCGGATGAGGACGGAGGTGCTTTCGACGTCGGTCTTCCTGGAGCTTTCGATCGGCCGTCTGGATGCTGCGGTCGCCGTCTCGCTCCTCATGGTGGCGGTCTCGGTCGCGACGCTCATCGTCGTCCGTGCGCTGGGCGCGGGGCCGACGCTCACGCGGGGGCTGCAGGCGTGATCGCGCTGGAGGGGGTCTCGGTTCGAGCGGGGGTCTTCTCCCTGACCGATGTCTCGTTCGAGGTCGCCGCTGGCGCCTACGCGGTGCTGATGGGGAAGACGGGGAGCGGGAAGACGTCCCTCCTGGAGGCCATCTGCGGGCTCCGTCCGGTGGCCTCCGGCCGCGTGCGGGTCGGCGGGCGCGACGTGACGTCGCTCCGCCCCGGGGACCGGGGTCTCGCCTACGTGCCGCAGGACCGGGCGCTCTTCTGGACGATGACGGTGCGGGAACATCTGGCGTTCGCGCCGTCGGTGCGC
>Ga0222749_10001477_pt1 | contig 11942 bp, 13 predicted proteins | sample IncBWH2Mmetat_FD_197234 | JGI IMG/M metagenome (GOLD analysis project Ga0222749, IMG submission 197234) | Metatranscriptome of lab incubated forest soil microbial communities from Barre Woods Harvard Forest LTER site, Petersham... | ecosystem: Environmental > Terrestrial > Soil > Temperate...
CCGATCCTCACGCTCTACTTCGACCTCCTCGCGCTCGCCGGCGGCGCGCTCGTCGTGGGCTCCTTCGGATACCCGCTCGTCACCTTCGCGCACCACGTCCACAACGCCCTCACGGTCACGATGTTCGTCTCGGGGATCGCGAAGACGTTCGTGTTCGGCCTGATCATCGCCGCCATCGGCTGCCAGAGGGGGCTTGAGACCGGGACGGGCGCGGTCGCGGTGGGGCTTTCGACCACGCGCTCGGTGGTCTCGGGCATCCTGCTCACGATCCTGGTCGACGGGGCGTTCGCGGTCGCCTACTACTCGGTGGGGATCTGATGGACGTGTCTGCGATCTTTCTGGATGAGGGCTTCACCGCCGCCTACGACGACCAGGTGATCCTCGACGACCTGACCTTCGAGGTGCGGCCCGGCGAGGTCTTCGTCATCCTGGGAGGCTCCGGCTGCGGAAAGAGCACGCTGCTGAAGCACATGATCGGGCTCCGTCCCCCCGCCCGGGGGAGGATCCTGATCGAGGGACGGGACATCGCGGCCGCGGAGGGGCGGGAGCGACTCGGGATCCTGAAGCGCATCGGCGTGATGTACCAGACGGGCGCGCTTTTTGGGTCGATGTCGCTGCTTGAAAACGTGAGGCTGCCGCTCGAGGAGTACACGGACCTTCCGGGCGACGCGGTCGACGCGATCGCCCGGATGAAGCTGCGCCTGGTTGCGCTCCAGGGCTTCGAGCACCACATGCCCTCCGAGATCAGCGGCGGCATGAAGAAGCGGGCGGCGATCGCGCGCGCGATGGCGCTCGACCCCCCCATCCTCTTCCTCGACGAGCCATCGGCGGGGCTCGACCCGATCACGTCGGCGGAGCTGGACGGCCTGATCGTGCGCCTGGCCCGGAGCCTGGGGATCACGTTCGTCGTCGTGACGCACGAGCTTCCCAGCATCTTCGCCATCGCGGACCGGGTGATCATGCTCGACAAGCGCGTGAAGAGGATCGTCGCCGAGGGGAAGGCCGCGGACCTCCGGGACCACTCGGAGAACCCGTGGGTGAGGCAGTTCTTCAAGAGGGAAGCGGCCGAAACGCGATCGTCGGCGTGATGCGAAGGGAGGACCGGATGCAGGGAAGGGACGGGCCCGCGGGGAAGCCCGGGCGGAGGCGCGAGCTCCCGAGGGGGGGGCCGTGAGCGCGAAGACGAGGAACTTCCGGCTCGGGCTCTTTGTCCTCGTCGGCGCCGCGCTCGGGGTCGGGGCGGTCGTCGTCCTGGGAGCCGGCGCGCTGCTCCGGAAGAAGGTGATGGCCGAGACCTACCTCGACGAGTCGGTCCAGGGCCTCGACGTCGGCGCGCCGGTCAAGTTCCGGGGCGTCCACGTCGGGCAGCTCGAGAAGATCGACTTCGCCGGGCTTCACTACGCGCCCCACGCGACGAAGGACAGCCGCATCCGGCTCCAGATCGCCTTCTTCCCCGAGCTTCTCGGGGGGTACGGGAAGGATGACCCGGTCGGGACGATGATGCGCCTGATCCAGGAGGGCCTCCGCGTGCGGATGGCCTCGGCGGGGCTGACCGGGAGCGCCTACCTCGAGCTCGACAACCTGGATCCGAAGGAGCACCCGGTGCCCGAGGTCACCTGGACGCCGGAGAACCCGTACCTCCCGTCGGTGCCGAGCACCGGAACGCGGATGATGCAGCGGGCCGAGAACGTGCTGGGGAGCGTCGAGAAGATCCGGTTCGACGCGATCTCGGACCGGCTGGTGGCGCTTCTCGAGAACCTGGACCGCGTCGTGAAATCGGTCGACCCGGCGGTCGAGGGCGTCCGGAAGTTCACCGACGAGGCGACGGGGCTCGCACGCGACGCCCGGCGGGTGATCACGGAGGACATCGGGAAGGAATTGAAGGCCCTCTCCGTCCAGGTGAGGGAGACGCTCGAGAAGGACGTCGGCCCCGCGCTCCGGGGAGTCCGGACGGCCGCCGAGCACCTGCCCGGGACGTTCGACCGGGTCGACCAGACGCTCGAACGGGTCGCGCTCACGCTCCGCCGCGTCGACCGGACGGTGGCCGAGGAGACCGGCTCCCTGGACGAGACGCTCGACAACCTCCGGAGCATGACGCAGGACCTGCGCGAACTGACGGGGCAGCTGAAGAAGTATCCCTCCCAGGCGCTCTTCGGCGAGGCTCCTCCGAAGAAGGGGGTGGGCAAATGAAGAATCTCGGGTTGCTCGGGCTCCTGGCCTTGGCGGGCTGCGTCGATCTCAAGTCCGCCTATCCCGAGAAGCGGTTCTACACGATCGAGGCGCCGCGATCGGGGCCGGCCCGGACGGGGCCGGAGGGGACGGTGCTCCGGGTGAGGCGGTTCTCGGCCTCGCGCCTATTCGAGGGGAGCGAGCTGGTCCACCGGAACGCCGACTCCGAGTACGAGTCCGATTTCTACAGCGTCTTCTTCGTCCCCCCCGCCGCCCAGGTCGGGGAACAGGCGCAGCGCTGGCTGGGCCAGTCGAAGGTGTTCGCGACCGTGGTGGGGACGGGGTCCTCCGCGGCCGAGACCCATGTGCTGGAAGGGAACCTGGTCGCGCTCTACGGCGACCGCCGCGGACCGAAGGCGCCCCTCGCGGTCCTCGAGGTTCAGTTCATGGTCGTGGGACTGTCGTCCGATCCGGCGGCCGTGCTCCTCCAGAAAAGCTACCGCGAGGAGATCGGGATTCCGAAGGACGACGCGGAGTCGCTCGTCCGGGGATGGACCCAGGGGCTCTCGAAGGTCCTGGGGGCGCTCGAGGAGGATCTCTCGAGGATCGACCGTTCGGCGAGGAAGTGAGCCGGGATCCCCTGCACCCGGGACCCGACGGCTCCGAGCTCTACTTACTTCCCAGGCGCGGAGACTCCCGGAGGCGGCGGCCTCCGGGTCCAATCCGGGCCAAAGTCGACCAGGTTGGTCGAAGTCCCTTCGCGTTCCACGCGGACAGCGCCCGTCGGAACCGCGGACGTGAACCACGTCTTGATTCCCTCGGCGGTCTCGCCCGACTTGAGTTCGGCTTCCACGACCAGGCAGTCGAACTCGCGGCCCTTGATCTTCAGGGTGTGCTCCCAGAGCTTGTGGGCCATCTGAACGCCCCGGGATGATTCGGATCGCAGGGTTGCCCCCGCGTGCCTTCCTTCCTTGATGGCCCAGGTCTTCTCCCCCGGTGCGGGTTCGCGGATCTCGCAAAGATAGCCCCGTCCCTGCACCTGGAGCGTCGCCTCCCCCGAGATTTTGACCGGCGCCACCTCGACCCGGAGGTCTTCCTCGGATCCCGCACCTCCCTTGAGAAAGTGCTGGGTTACGAGCAGGTTGGACGAGCCTTCATGGCCCTTGAATCCCGTATCGGTGAAGCCGTCCCCGTCCGGGGTCGTGGTCTGGATCCGGTACCAGGAGCCCTTCTTCTGCCCCTCCCAGGGGTCGATGATTCGCGTCGCGGGCGAGGCGGTTCGCGTCGGTGAGACCCCCCCCTTCCGGATCCGCGCCTTCGCGGGGTCGTAGGGAGCGGCCCTCAGGTTCATGGATACCCCCCCGGTTCCCGAGGTCTCGACCCGGGTGCCGTCCACCTCGGCCCACCCTTTGAGTTGGGTGCGCACCTCGATGGCCCCATTGGAGGCCCCGTTCCCCCAGGCCAGATCCCAGGACATATCCGCCGTTCCGCTCCCTGATAGCGAGAGGAGATAAAACTTGGCCGTCGGGGGGGCATTCCGGGGTTTCAGCTCCTGGGGAGCCGCCGATTGCGTCAGGTCGGCGTGGACGCTGAGTCCGTCCTGGTCGAACGAGGTGACCTTGAAGACGGCCGTATTCTGGATCGTCATCCCCATGGCCCGGGCCGATTGTTTCACTTCCCACCGGGCGCCCACGGCGATCGGCTCCTCCGGAAATCCTGCAGAGGTCTCGGACATCACCCGCTTCAAAGCCTCCACCACGCGAAGGGTCCGTTCATCGCCGCCTTCCGGCACTTGAAAGTCCTGTTCCTTGACCATCCCCCGGTCGGTCAGGGTGATGTGGCCGGTCACCCCTTCGAGGGCTTTGAGGGCCGGCGAGCGTTCGTCCGCCTCCGGCTTTCCAAAAATGATTTCGTAGCGTGCATCCCCCTCCCGGCTGACACTGGTCACGGTGCTGGTCAGCCTGATGACGTGGCGAAGGGTCGTCGGAGGTTCGGCCTTTCCTCCCGAAATGATCTCCTCATCCACCTGGAGCGTGAACGATTCCGTCCTCTGGGCGCCTACGGTCGGCCTGAACCGGACCTCTCGTTTTTCCCCACGGCCGCCGTCGATGAGCCGGGTGATTGGCGCGTCCTGGGGCGCGGCCCAAGCGCATTCGACCGGCCCTCCGGCGACGAGCAGCCCGAGGGCCGAGAGCAAAAGGGCGGTCGTTCGAATCATGGGTTCCTCGATCCTCGGGTCGGCCCAGGCTCCCCCCCCCGCGGGTCCGGAAGGACCGGGGGGGCCGAGGGCCTGGGCCTCTGGGCCCGTCCAGGGAGTCTACCGGCCCGGGGCACCGGGTTCTACCCTGTTTTGAACCTTCAGGTCGCGCCATGCCCTTGGGCAACCCCCCGACCCGCGACCGCCCGTCCCCGCGCTCCGGGAGACGGCTTTGACGGTGCTCCCTAGGCCATCGAGGCCTTCAGCTCCTCGTCCACGACTTTCCGTTCGCGATCGATATGCTCGAAGAGCGCGGCCAGGAACGCCCGCGAGACCTCGTAGCCGCCCTCCCGATCCCCCTGCTTGACGCGGTAAGCGAGATCGGTGGAGTAGACCCGGAGGAGGAAATGCTCTTCGTGCAGCTGTTCGATCTCCGCCGCCGCCCCGGGGGAGGCCTTCAGGATTCCGGGAAAGAGGACCTCCTCCTCGTGCTTGAGGTGGGAGGCCAGTTGGGCCACGAACTCTTCGGCCGCGCCCTTGAGCGCCTCCTCGAGGTGGTCGACGACGGCGTCGTAGGGGCCTGACCGGAAGCGTCCCATGATCTCCGCCAAGGCCGCCGTCAGCACGCCGTCGTGATCGTCCTTCTTCTCCGTGATCATGGCATTCCCTCCTTGACCGATTCCACCGGGACCGCCAGCGGGAGCTCGAACTCGGCCCGGGTCCCCGCGCCCGGGGTCGAGAGGATCCGGATCGGGGCTCCGTGGGCGTCCAGGATCCCCTTGACGATCGCGAGTCCGAGCCCCGTCCCCCCGTGCCGGCGGCGCGAACCCCCGTCCGCCTGCCAGAAGCGCGTGAAGAGGAACTTCTGGGCCTCGGCCGGGATCCCCAGCCCGTGGTCCCACACCGTGATCCGGGCCCTTCCGTTCTCCTCCTTGGCGTCGACCCCGATCGTCCCGCCCTCCGGGGTGAATTTGACCGCATTGGACAGCAGGTTGAGGAAGACGTGCGCGATCCGGTCGCGGTCGGCCTGGACCCTGAGCGAGGCGGGGAGCTGACGCTGGGCCGTGAGCTTCCGGGACTCGATCGCCGGCCGCATCGATTCGAGGGCCGCTTCCACCGCGGGGACGAGGTCGAACTCCGAGAGCTCCAGCTTGAGCGCCCCCGCCTCGATCCGTTCGAAGTCGAGAAGCTCCTCGATCAGTTTCTGGAGGCGGTCGATGTTCCGGACCGCGACCTCCAGGCCGCCCTTCTGTTTGGGGGTGAGCGGTCCGAACCGGAGGTCGAGGATCGATTCGTTGTACCCGCGGATCGCGACGAGCGGCGTCTTGAGCTCGTGGGTGACGTTCGCGACGAACTGCGCCTTGAGGTGATCCAGGTCCTCGAGCCTCTCGTTCGCCTGGGCGAGCCCGGCGACGGTCTGTTCCAGCTCGCCCACGAGGTGGACGATCTGCCGGTCCATGCGGCGGCGGACCGTGCCGAAGGCGCCGAAGACGAAGGCGAAGAGGATCGGGTGGAGCAGGAAGAGGATGTGGAACGGGTGCTCCGTCAGGCTTCGCGCGACCGAGCCGTGGCCCGAGATGATGAGGTCGACTCCCACGGAGAAGATCGGGACCGGGATTCCCCAGGCGAATCCGAAGAGCGCCGTGCGGTTGTGAACGAGACTGTAGGTGTGCGGATCCGAGAGGGCGCCCAGGTACTCCCGGACGACCGTCCGGCGCCGGGGGAGCCTATCGTCCGTAACGGAGGACATGGTCCACACCCTCGAGGAGCGTTCTGGGCCGGCAGGGCTTGTAGATGAACCGGCGGATGCCCGGGATCGTTTCGATCCCGTTCCCCGGGGGGGACGAGGACAGCGCGGTGATCATGACGATCGGGATGTCCTTCGCGTCCGGGCGGCCCGAGAGCTCGCGGGCGACCTCGACGCCGTTCTTCCCGGGCATCATCACGTCGAGCAGGATCAGATCCGGGCGGTATCCGCTCATCATGCCCGTCGCCTGGTCGCCGCTGGAGGCGGTCGCCACCTCATACCCCTCGGACGAAAGGAGATCCGAATAGGTCCGCAGGGTGTCGGGCTCGTCATCGACGAGCAGTATCTTTTTCATATCGCTTCCTCTTCGTGCTGGCGAGCAGGGTGTCGGCCGCGTCGATGAGCGCCTGGGGGCTCACTCCATCCTCCGGGAACCGGGCGACGCCGGCCGAGACGGAGAGCCCCGTGCGCTGCTTGACCGCCTCGTTCGCGCGGTCCGCGAGCGCCATCGCCGAGGACAGGTCTCCGTAGGCGACCAGGAGGAACTCGTCGCCTCCGTAGCGGCCGATGACGTCCCCCTGGCGGGTGATGCCCGCGAGCGCGGTCGCGGCGCCGCGGAGGACGATGTCCCCCGCGCCGTGGCCGCGCTCGTCGTTGATCTGCTTGAACTTGTCGAGGTCGAACAGCACGATCGAGAAGGGCTGGCTGGACCGCTCCGACCGGTGGATCGCCTTTTGAAGCTCCTCGGTGACGTACCGGCGGTTGTGGAGCCCCGTGAGCGGGTCGGTCGTCGCCAGATCCGTCAGTTCGTCGATCAGCCTCCGGTTCTCGCCTTCGAGTTCGTGGCGCACGGTTCCCATCGCGCCGAAGACCAGGGCGAAGAGCAACGGATGGGCGAGGAAGAAGACGTGGATGGGATGGTCTCCGATCACGCGAAAGGGGGTCCGTCCCCCCACCCCGCCCAGGGATAGGTCGAGCAGGATCGAGAAGACCGGCACCGGAAGGCCCCAGAGGAATCCGAACCAGAGGTACACGTTCCTCCGGGCGTCATACGTGAAGGCCTGACCGAAGCTCCTGAGGTAGGCCTTCACGATCTTCATCGGGGTGGGTAAAGCAAAGGACGGGCCACCGGGGGCTGCGCCGGATGGGGCGGCTGGGGCGAGGAGAATCCCGGGACTACGCGGAAGTTCCCCCGAGGTGGCTCGCCATCATGTCCCGGAGCGTCTCAATCAGGAAGGGCTTGGCCAGGTAGCCGTCCGCGTGGACGCCGAAGGCGTCGCGGGCGGCGGTCTCCCGGTTGTAGGCGGTCATGACGAAGACCTTCGCCTTGGGCCAGGAGGCGCGGACCTTCCGGCAGAATTCGAGGCCGCCCATCCCGGGGAGACGGACGTCGACGAGCACGCCGTCGAGCCCCTTCAGCTTGGGAAGGACCTTGAGCGCCTCCTCGGCGCTCCCGGCCGCGCGCACGAGGAAGTCCCGCCGCAGGGACTCGCGGATCGACCACCGGATGAGCTTTTCGTCCTCGACCACGAGGAGCGTCTTGCGGGTCCGGCGGGCGCGTCTGGCTTTCGCGGCCGGTTCAGGCTTCGGGGTCGACACGGAAGTCCCCTTGGGGCTGTTCGGGGGAATGCAGGCGCGTCTCGGTCGGCCGGGGGGAGGGAAGCGGCCGGAGCCCGGCCTCCGGGCGGGCCAGGTCGGGGCCCCCGGCGCTTCGCCGGTCGTTCCGCCGCCGGTCCGGGACGAGGGGGATCGCCGGGTTCGGGGTGCCTTCGATCATATTCATGCGGGAGGGGGGAAGCAACGACCATGCCATGGAGGGGGGAAGCGCGGGGAATGCTCGACGGGGCCTGCCTGGGGATTTTTCCCCCGGGATGCGGGGAATTGCGGAGGCCGGGGCCCTGAGAGTCTGCGTTACGTCGCCGGGCGGGAGGGGAACCCGTCGGGGGGGCGGACTAGCCCTGAAGGACAACCTGGCGGAGGAGGTCGAGGCTGCAGCGGTCGCGTTCGGCCATGTTGGTGAAGAAGCTGCGGGACTCGCCGTCGGGGGCGTGCTCGGAGAGAGCATGGTAGAAGCGTGTGGCTTCCTCCTCGAGCGACTCGGCGAAGAAGAGGGCGAGGTCCCGGTCGAGGAGGCCTTCGCCGAACTTCCGTACGATCGAAGGAAGACGCCAGAGAACGAGGCGCTCGGCGTCGGTCGGCCGGAGGGAGACGATCTCGGGGTACTCGAGGCGGGCGTGGTATTCGTCGACGGCGCGGGCGTGATTCTGGCCCTCGGCGGACAGCTCCCGCAGGAGGTCATGGAGAGGCAAGTCGGTGGGATCGGACCCCTGATGAATCTGGTCGAACCGGCGGAGGCACATCTCCTCCGCCTGCCGGGAGAGCAGGAGCAGCTCCTTGAGCGACAGGTCTTCCAGGTTCATTCCTTATCCCCTCTGTGTCTCCCCATGCCTTGCGCAACTCCAGGGCCAGAGGGGATTCCGAGCGGGACCGGGGGGAGGGTGGCGGAGATTTCCGCGCGGACCGCGGGTTCGGCCTTCGCCGGGGAGGTGCGGTGGGCGACGATCATGGGGACGGCGGCGGCGCGGAGGATCTTCTCGGTGACGCTGCCCAGGACCCACCGGGAGGGCCCCGATCGGCCGTGGCTGCTCATGACGATGAGGTCCGTCTCGTGCTCCTCGCTCCAGCGGAGGATCTCGGAGGCCGGATCTCCCTGACGTTCCTCAAGCATGTTGGGGATGCAGGCCTCCGTGAGCGCCTTCTGGGATTCCCTGACGGCGGCCCCCGGAGCGGGCCAGTGCGGGGCGAGCGGGTCCTGTTCGACGACATGGAGGAGCGTCACGTGGGCATCCAGGGGGCGGGCCCACCGGAGGACGAGCGGGATCGCGCTCTTGGACCCCTCGCTCCCGTCGAGCGGGACGAGGAAGCTCCGGAAGGGAAGCTCCTCGATCCGGCCGCGGGAAGGGCCCGCATGGGGGAAGGAGCGGACGAGAAGAACCGGAACGGGGCTCGCCCGAAGAACCTTCTCCGCGACGCTTCCGAAGACGAACCTCCCAAGCCCCGTCCTTCCGTGGGTGCTCATGGCGATCATCGTGGCGTGCTCGGCGTGGGCCGACTCGAGGATGAGATCGGCCGCGCTCCCTCCCCGGACGATGCCCTTGGCCTGGATGCCCTCGTTGATCAGCTCGAAGGTGCGCTTGCGGATGTAGGCATTCACCTCCTCGTGCTGACCGGGGACGGCGAAGTGGAAATCCGGGACGAGGGAGGGGACGCCCTGGAGGAGGACGACCTCGGCCGCGTGTCTTTTGAGGAACCGCTGGACCTGCGGCAGGATGGCCTCGGCCGTCTCCGACCCGTCGAGCGGGATCAGGATTCGCTCACTCATCCGTCACCTCCTCCACAGGACGGCGCAAAACCGATGCCAATCCTATCGTGATGACCGGACGGGCTGGCGAAGGGAGAGGCCCAATCCGGGTCTGACCTCGGGGTCTAGGCTCGGGCTCTTTCTCCTGGGAAGGCGCGGGGTCTCCCCGCGAAGGGACTCCAAGTCCCTTGGGGATCCGGAAGGGACAGGGGGCTCGGGAACACAGACGAGGCTGCTTCGTTCCAACCCGTCGGAAGGGCACCGTCGCCCCGGGGCTTGAAGGTAAGCTCGCCCGCAGGTTACGATCAGAGGATGAGACGAGGCATCCAATCCGGGATTAAAAGGCGCAAGAGAGGAGCCAGAGGGCATTCCGTACCACCCCCGGGCAGATTTCCTCGAGGAAGTGTCAAATCCCGCCCTGGGTGCGGAAAAATCCGCGGCAAGGGCGTGGAATCCTGCATTTCCTCCCTGAAACCGGGGTGGAATGGGGATTGCAACGAAAGGGCCGTGGATTCTTCCCGATTGGGCGCGGAACCCTTCCTGCCGGCGGCCGACGGCGCAAGCCAGATGCGCCTCCTGACCGAGATCACCGAGAGCATCAACCTCGGCGATTCGGTGGAGGCGGTGTTCCAGCTGGTCTACGACCGCCTGCGCGAGTTCCTCCCCTACAACCGGATCGCGGTCGCCGTAGCGGACGAAAAGAAGGAACGACTCACGATCGTCGCCGCCCGGTCGGACGGGAAGATGGTGCTCGGCAAGGGCTATGCGGGGATCATCGCCGGTTCGAGCCTGGAACCGCTGTTTCGGGAGGGCACCATCCGGATCATCAACGATCTCCAGGACTACCTCGTCCGCAAGCCCGGGAGCGAGTCGACGCGCCTGATCGTCCGCGAGGGGATGCGGTCCAGCCTTACGCTCCCGCTGGTCGTGCGGGGGAAGCCCACCGGAGTCATCTTCTTCTCCTCCCGCGAGCCCCACGTCTACCGCCCCGAACACTCGGACTTCCTTCGGAGCATCGTGGGCCACGTGGCGATCGCGCTTGAGCGGTCGCGCCTGGCGGACGAGCTCCGGGAGAAGACCGAGTATCTCGAGAACGTGCTGCAGAATTCCGCCGACGCGATCATCGTGATCGACGCCCACAACTCCATCCGCACCTGGAACGAGGGGGCGCGGCGGATCTTCGGCTACGAGGCCCGGGAGGTCCTGGGCCGGGACGACTCGCTCTTCGTCCCGCCCGAGGAGGGCGGTGCCGAGACGACCCGGATCCGGGAGCAGGTCGAGCGCGAGGGCTTCATCAAGGACTACGAGTGCGTCCGGCTCACCCGGGACGGGAGGCGGATCACCGTGAACGTGACCTCGACGGCGCTCCGCGACCGGCAGGGACGCCCGATGGGCCGCTCCTCCATCGTCCGGGACGTGACCCAGGAGAAGAAGCTCCAGGAGGACCTCCGGAACTCCCAGAGCCTCGCCGCGGTCGGCGAGCTCGCCGCGACGGTCGCCCACGAGATCAAGAACCCGCTCGCCGGGATCAGCGGGGCCATCCAGGTGCTCCGCGACGCCATCCCCGAGACGGGCGGCCGGCGCGAGATCGTGGGCGAGATCCTCGAGCAGATCCACCGCCTCGACCGGACCGTGCGCGACCTTCTCACGTTCGCGCGGCCCGCAACCCCCTCGCGCCAGGATCTGGACCTGGGCGAGTCGGTGGCGAAGGCCTGGTCGCTCCTGCACTCCCAGCCCGCCGCGGCGGCCGTCCGCTTCCGGCTCGACACCGACGGGGTGCGGGCCCAGGCCGACTCCCAGCTCCTCCACCAGGTATGGCTCAACCTCCTCCAGAACGCGGTCGAGGCGATGCCCCGGGGCGGCGATCTCGAGGTGCGCGTCACGGGCGGCGACCCCGTGCAGGTCGAGATCCGCGACTCGGGGTCGGGGATCGACCCGGCCCACCAGGCGCGCCTCTTCCGGCCCTTCTTCTCGACCAAGACCCGCGGGACGGGTCTTGGCCTGGCCATCACGAAGAAGATCCTGGAGGCCCACGGCGGCGCGATCCGCGTCGAGAGCCGGCCAAAACAGGGAACGTCGATTCTTGTGGAGATCCCCCGATGAACATCCTCGTGGTCGACGATGAGAAGCTGATCCGGTGGTCCCTCAAGGAGCGCCTCACGCGCGAGGGCCACACCGTGACCGAGGCCGAGGACGGCCGGTCCGCGGCCGCGGCGCTCGATCGCGAGGCCCCCGACCTCGTCCTGCTCGACATGCGTCTCCCCGACACCGACGGCCTCTCGATCCTCCGGGGCGTGCAGGAGCGCTATCCCGAGCTCCCGGTGATCGTGATCACGGCCTACTCGACGGTCGACACGGCGGTCGAGGCGATGAAGCTGGGCGCGTACGACTACGTGGCCAAGCCGTTCAACATGGACGAGCTGGCCATCACGGTCCGCCGGGCGCTTGAGGCCTCGACCCTGCGGCGG
>Ga0222749_10001478_pt1 | contig 11938 bp, 14 predicted proteins | sample IncBWH2Mmetat_FD_197234 | JGI IMG/M metagenome (GOLD analysis project Ga0222749, IMG submission 197234) | Metatranscriptome of lab incubated forest soil microbial communities from Barre Woods Harvard Forest LTER site, Petersham... | ecosystem: Environmental > Terrestrial > Soil > Temperate...
GAATACCTTGTCCACACGGCCCAGGAGCTTCGAAAGAAGGGGTACCTGTTTAGTCGTTTCTTTCGCAGCCATCAAGACCCTGAAACAGCGGGCTTCAACGAGCCCGCTGTTTCCTTTTAGGGGAAGGGTGGAAACGTGGTTTTCTTCACGCAGAACGAGGGCGAGCAGCCGAAGCCGCTGCCACCCGGCTATTACCTGATCCTTCACCTGGGCGAGGACGCCGGGCCGGGTCCGAAGGAGCCCCGCGGGTCGCACCCGTCGCGGGAGGAGCTCGGCTTCACGCAAGGTCCCCTAAGGAGCCTCAGCATCCTCTAGCCGGTTTTTCGTGATTGATGAACCCGCACCCGGATCACCCGATGTCGGCTTCTTCCCAGGAGTCCGCCCACCACGATGACCAGAAAAAATACGACGAAAATGAAAAAGAGGGTTTGCCCCGCCCAGGCGGCCCCCGCCGCAATGTCCGTAAACCCAAGGAGCGCCGCGAGGAGGGCAATCACGAAAAAGCCGAGAGCCCAGCGCAACATGGAAGGCTCCTTTCGATCCTGGAGGGGGAACCCGATCTACCCCCATTCTTTCTTCTGAGCACGCTCCTTCCGCAAGGAAGGCCCCCGGGTAGGAACTACGGGAAGCGAGTGCCGGGAAAGCGTCTCTTCTTGCACGCCTATCTACGACCTGGGACGGCCATGGGTGCAGGAAATGCGCTTGATAGAGTGCGGTTCCGCCTGACGAACCGGACTTGGCCGAGGTCTGACCGTAGAAGGCTTTCTCGACTTCCAGGATCCGAATGTCACGGTCCTGGGGGTAAGGCCTTTTCGAGAGGCGATCGGTCCATCACGGTGCTGGAATCGTCCGGATGTGGAGGGCGGGGCCCGGTCACCCGGAAGCAGCTCCAGTCCCCCAGTCGCGCGACTCGTCCCCCGACGGGGAAGGGGGGGCGTTTTCAGATCAATCCTTCCGGATGCTCATTGCTGCGATTTGAGCAACTGTCGTTCAGACTCGTCCAGATCGCCCGCGAGGTAGTCCACGACGTCAAGCACCTTCTGTGGTTTATCCGTCTTAGCGAGCACGTAGCATCCCCCGCGCTCGTGCCCCTGGTAAAACGCCTCTTCGGATTCGAGCGCGGTGACGAAGACCACGGGAGTCTGCCCCCGGGTGGCCTCCCGGATCTTCTCCGCAAGATCGAGGCCGTCCATACCGGGCATCATGATGTCCAAGAGCGCCAAATCCGGCTTGAGCCGCGGAATCGCCTCGAGCGCCCGTTCGGCGACGTCGAAGGTGGCCACTCTGTACCCATGCGGGGTAAGAAGTCGCGAGACCGAACTGAGGAAGTGCGGATCGTCATCGACACATAGGACGGTGCCGTGTTTGTGGCGGGTCCCCTGCTTGGGGGCACCTCGGATACGGTTGCCCAGGGCGTCCTGGACGATGCCGAGGAGGGCTCTGGGAGCGACCGGCTTAGCGCCCGAGAAGAAAAGCCCCCTGCCTGCCCCTCGGGGCACCTCCGAAGCCTCGGGCTCCAGGAGAATGATCTGGGCTTCCGGGAGCGCTTCTCGGAAGAGTTCGGCGACGTCTCGGTCCCCTCGACCTTCGAGATCGTCGTCCAGGATGACCAGGTCCGGGGAAGCCAGGCCTGCTTGGCGGAGCGCTTCCTCGACGCTCGCGGCCATCAGGACCTGGGCTCCTCGGCGGCGAAGTTCGACTCGAACGTCCCGGCTCCAGGAGAGTTCCCGGTCCGCAAAAAGAATTACAGGAGGTTTCATCACCACACATCACCTCCATTCCTTTGGAATCCTACCGTTTCTCGCCCAGTGTCTTCTTCCCGCGGCGCTCCGGGGGCGGGGGGCGCGGGAGGCTCAGTCGCGTTTTCATGGGGAGCCACTTCGCCCAACGGGGTCGCCTCTAGGCTTGGGTGTACGATCCTCGAGGAAAGTCTCCAGGCCGCCGCTCGCCCGGGGATCATGGCTTCATGCCGATCCTCCTTCACCCCCCAAGTCATACGGCTTTTCAGAGGGTTCCTCTCCCGCACCGGGGAGGCTCTGTCTCGTCGATCCCTTCTGTGTTTCCTTGGTGAGAAGCCGACGGATCGTCCCTTTCAACCTTTCATCGTCCCAGGGTTTGTATAGAAACGTGTCCGCGCCTGCTTCCAAACCTTTCCGGATCACGGTCTCACCGGGGTAGCCGGTCAGAATGGCGCGCGCCGTCTTCGGGGATCGCTTCCTGATCTCCATAAGCAGCTCAGTCCCATCGGTGCCCGGCATCCGATGGTCCGTAATCACCAAGTCGACCGGAAATTCCTCCAGACATCCGAGGGCCTCCGAAGCACTACGTGCGGTAATCACTTCATAAGGCTCGCTCCTGAGACACCTTCGGAGCGCCCTGAGAATCTCCCCCTCGTCATCCACGCAAAGAACGACCGGATTCACCCTCCGCAGAGAGTTGTGGGTGTGTTCCCGTTTGGATTCCATCGGATCATCACCGAATCTTTTCATCATTCTGGTTTCTCCGCCTGCGGTCATCACATTGGACCCCGGAGGAACTTGGCCCAAAATCGGTCCATCCAGGACATCCCCGGGTTTCAGGACGGGTCAATTCTTGATGCCGGAAAGGTGCGTTCGGGTCGTTCTACTTCAGGCAGGGGTGTGCGCCCCAAGGAGTCAATCCCCGGGCAACCCAATCTGGTCAAGGTTTGCCGGGGTACTCCCGGGGCCATATACGACATCCCCTTTCAACGGTTGCGCCGAAGCGGGCCTGCCATGAAAGCGAGGAACCGGGCCGGAGGGAGACGGTTCAAGACCAAGTAGGACGATGGATTGGATCTCCTTGGGCCAGGCCGGAAGGAGCTCTCGATCCAGGCGCCTCAAAACGCTAGAGCAGATGAATCGATCAGCGAGGTTCAGGACAGAAGTGACATGAATTCAGCCACTTCCGCTTTGAGGTCCTCCTCGTTCGTGACGGTCTCCTGGATATGCCCCACGATGATGTCCCGAAGCTGCCCCCTCATGCGATGGACCGCGGACTTGGCCGCGCTCTCCGAGAGACCCGTCCTTCCACAGATGGCGGCATAGTCGGCGTCGGCCAGGTAGAGCCGGAAGGCTTCGAGGTGGGCGGGTTCCCCCTGGAGTTCCAGGAGCGAATGCTTCCACAAGCTTTTCGCCCAAGCTCGATTGAGGACAGTTTCCGGCGGATCTTCTTTCCCGGCATCCATGGTGTACTCTGACTCGCCGCTCACAAAGTCAAGGCTGAAGAGAGGCTGATCGCCACCGCGCTTGAGACGCGACTCGGCCTTCGAGCAGTCCTTCAGGAAGTTCTTGAGCGCCGCCAGGAGGAAGGTCCTGAATCTTCCCCGGGCAGGATCCGCCCTCGAGAAGGCGTCGCGCTCGAGAAGAGTGGTGAGAAAGCTCTGCACGATGTCCTTGGCGGTTTCGTTGTTGTAACCGTTCCGCCGGACGAAGAAGTAGAGCGGCTTCCAGTAGATCTTGATGAGCGAATCCAGCACCTCCACGTTCCGCGCGGACTGCACTAGATTCCAGGAGGTGGTGGGGAAGTGGTGCCGATCCCCCATCATCTGCGTATCGTTATTGTTCGGCATGCCCGCATCCTATGGAGTTTCACCGAATACCTCAAGCCCTCTCGAAAGGCTCAGGATCCGGCACGAGGATCTGTCGCCCCCAAGATGAATTCGTGCACCTTCCCTTCAGGATTCTCGATGAAGGCGAAGGCTTCAGAGGTAGCGGAAGCGCCCTCCGGCAGGACCGAGGTAAAATATCGGAAACCTTTCAAGCCAGATGTCTTACATAGAAGTGGCCCATATATAATGTGATTGGGGCCTGGGACAGGCGGACTCTGGAGAGTGCGCCCGACCCTGGAGCCCAGGAGGGAACGCAATTGCGGCTTTGGATTCACGCCCGGGCGTATCCCGAAACGTTGTTCCAGGTCCAGGACGGAGGTGGCACACATGACCCGACACGAAGACCCTGACCAGCCCTGGGTGGTGCTCCTGGACGACGATCCGGGGGTGCTCGCCGCGCTCCGACGCCTTCTCCGGGGAGAGCCCTACCAGGTGCTCGCGACGTCCGATCCTCTCGAGGCCCTGGGTGCACTCGGGGAGCGGGACGTCCGGGTGCTCATCACCGATCAGCGGATGCCGCGGATGAACGGAACGGAGCTCCTGGGCTGGGTGCAGGCGCGGTTTCCCCAGATGCCCTGTGTTCTCCTCACCGGCTTCGCCGATACCGCGCTCGTGGTCGAGCGTGAGGATCTCCGAATCGAGCGCCTCGTTTCCAAACCCTGGCACGATGGGGACTTGAAAAACCTCATTCGGGAGCTTGGGGGCCTCGGAAAGAAGCTGCGCGAGGCCGCCCGGCCCTGCCGTATCGAATGCGCGGGCCGCTCCGACTTCGAGGTCCTCTCCCTGATCCTGCCGGAACTGGTGCTCGCCCGGGAAAGCGGGCGGGAAGCGGCGCTCGAGATTACAGAGCTCACCAAATTGCAAGGGCCGCTAGCGCGCTTCTTGTTCTCCCTGGTGCGGCTATCGGCTGAACAAAAGGTTCGGATCAGGCTTTGCGAGGGCTCGGGGCTCCTCCGCACGGCGCTTCTGGCCATCGGCGATCGCGCGGCCCTGGTCACGGCCGAGGACCGGGGGGGACAGGTCGATTCGTCGTGGAGCGCGGCGTAGAAGCGATTCGCGTGGATGGAGAGGAATGGAGACAGATCGCCAGTCCTTGCGCGAAAAGTTCCCCGGGCGACACGACGTCCCCATCCTGCTCGGGGTTGCGCTTCTGGCTCTTCCCTTCGGCCTCCTGCTCCCAACCGTCACGCTGTCCAAAGTTGGGGGGATATCCGAATCGAGCTTTTCCGTCGTCACCGGCATCCTCGATCTGGCTCGTAGCGGGAATCTCTTCCTGGCGCTCGTCATTTTCGTCTTTTCGTTTCTGTTCCCTATCGTGAAGCTCACGGCCCTGTGGATGATTTGGTTCAGGAAAATGGATTCGGACTCGAGGGAGAGGGCGCTCCACAACCTGAAAGTCCTCGGAAAGTGGTCGATGCTGGATGTCTTCGTCGTCGCGGTCTTCGTCGGCGCCGTGCAATTTGGCTTCCTGGCAAAGGCCTCGCCGCGATTCGGACTCTATCTCTTTTCGGGTGCCGTTCTTCTTTCGATGGTCGTGACATTCCTGGAGTTTCGTCTGGCCCGGGTGAAGGACGACGGGTCGCGCGTCAGGGGCGACCACCCCAGCCTGGGCTCCCTTCCCATGGCGTTGCTCGCGATCCTCTTCCTCTGCGCGGGGCTGGAACTGCCCCTCATGGAGATGAGGAAGTGGCACTTCTGGAACCGGGAGTATTCCGTTCTTTCGGCGACCGCGGCCATGGCCAGGGATGGGAAGGTCCTGATGGCCGGAATCGTCGCCCTGTTCGTGGTCGCGATTCCGCTCGTGAGGTTGGGCGGTCAGATCGCCCTCGTCCTCATCCAGAGATCGAACAAGCGCTCCGGGAAATGGGCGTCGTTTCTCGGTCACTTGAGCCGGTGGACCATGATCGACGTCTTTGCCCTGGGGCTGCTCATCGTGATCGTCAAGGTCGGCGCAGTCGCCGACGTATCGCCGCGCCTGGGGTTGGCGTGTTTGATGGCCGGCGTGTTCTTCTCGATGTCCACAGCCTGGCTCATCAAGACGTAGGGCGTCCGTCGGGGTCGTCCGCGATCCTTCTGGTCCCCCTACGGAGCGATCGATCGGCCCGGTGCATTTCTCGGAGACAAATCTCCCCCATTGCGACTCCAACGTGGGCCAGGCTGCCGACGGGAACGGGCCCGCTCGCCCAACGTGCCCGGAAACCGGGAGCGAATTAAGTCGTACATAAGGTGCTTCTCGGACGTCCTGAGGTGTGGCGGGAGTCCGACCTACCCAATCCCACCATCCTCGATCCTGCGGGTCCCCGGCGGGGGAAGGAGGGACAATGACGAGACTGCTGATCGCTCTGACCACCCTGGTGGTTTCGTGTCCCGGAAGGGTGCGTGCTCAGGAAGACGCGTCTCACTCGCCTCAATCTTTTCAAGAGGAGCGCAGGCGCGATTCCGATCTTGAGCTGCAGAACAACTCTCGGATCGAAGGGGAAGACAGATCCCCGGACCTCTGGTATGGGACTCCAGGGGTGCGGGCCGGCGGTGATTGGCTCGTGCCCCTCATCGATCTGATCCGCCGGCCTTCGAGCTTCCTGGATTTTAGACCTCGAAAGGTTCCAAGCTATCTGCCGGACCTGGAAACGGCGGAATTCCTCCGTGAGCGCCGATAAGCCGACTTTGCAGAAGCGAGGAAGGTGCCTATGATCGAACGCATTGTCGTCCCCCTGGACGGTTCAGCCTTGGCCGAGGAAATACTTCCCCACGTCAGGAAGGTCCTCCGCAGGGCGGATTCCGAGGTCTTCTTGGTGCGGGCCGTGATTCCGGCGCCGGGCGAGGACGCCATGGTGCTCGCAGAGGCGGCGCTTGGGGCGGCTCGAGAGTACCTCGAGCGGGTCCAGGACCGGCTGGTCGAGCAAGGGGTGCGGGTGACTGCGCGGGCGCTCGTGGGCTCCGCAGCGAGAGTGATTCTGGACGTCACTCAGCAGGATGGCGCGACGATGATCGCCATGGCCACTCACGGCCAGACCGGTCTCAAGCGACTCCTGCTGGGCAGCGTGGCGGAGAACGTCCTCAGGAAGAGTCCCGTGCCGGTGCTGGTCGTCCGCCCGTTCTGGTCCTACGAGCTCCTTCCAAGGTGGACGGAGAAGGCCGAGGACCGGCCGATTCGCACCATTCTCTTGCCTCTGGATGGAGGGAGGCTTTCGTCGGCGATCGTCCCTCCCGCGACGGAAATGGCGACCCTTTTCTCCTCCCGCGTCATCCTCCTGCGCGTCGTGGAGCCCAAGGACAAGAGAGGCCGTGATGACGGTACGACATCGGTGGCCCACCTGAATCGCTTTTCCTTGGCACTGGAAATGAGGGGGCTCGAGACCGTCAGTATGGTCCGCCAGGGGAAGCCGGCCCAGAAGATCCTTGAGGCGGCTCGAGCCCACGAGGCGGATCTCATCGCGATGGCGACTCATGGCCGATCGGGGCTATCGCGGCTGGTCAGTGGAAGCGTGACCGAAAAGGTTCTCCGCGAAGCCCCCTGTCCGATGCTGGTCGTGCGGCCAGCCAAGTCGGCGCGGCCGATGAAGAGGATCTCCAAGGAATGCGTCGGGAGGTAGCCAGCGCAAGGTGTGTTCACAAGTCGAGGAGGTGACTCGTGATCAGAATGCTCGCATTGGGGGGCATCCTGTCGGCCTGTGCGTGGACTGCTCAGGAGACCGTTGAAAACCCCGAATACAAGGCCTGGGCATCGTTCAAGCCGGGGTCTTACGTGACTCTGAACGATGTCCAGGATTCCACATCGATCGCGCTCGGCACCGAGACCACTCTCTCCCTTCTGGACCTGAACGCCGACAGAGCGCTCCTCGAGGTTAAGACGAGGACCTCTTTCGACGCTGACATTGAGGATCTCCCTCCTCGAGAGCGCGAGATTCCGGCTTTCGTTCCCCGGGGGCAACTGAAAACCCCGAGCAAGGACGGGATCGAGGAGATCTCCGTTCGCGGAAGGAAGTTCCTTTGTCACTGGGTCGAGGAGGAGAACGAGAAAGGGCGCATTCGAACCTGGAACACCGTGGGAGTGCCCGGCGGAGTGGTCCGAAGGATGATCACCCTAGAGGGTCCGGGCCGGACGGTGACCGTCCAGGAGGCCACTCTTTGGAAGAGCGCTCCGTGACGGCCTGAGGCACGTGGATCGCATCTTGGAGCGCTTCTGAGAGAATGCAATCGATAGGAGGGATGGGTGTGACCGGCTGCTGCACGCTCGTGTGGAGGGAGACATGATGCTCGACAAGAATGGGAGCAAGTTCAAAGACTACGCCCCCTTCGCGTTGCGTCTGGGGCTGGGCATCATCTTCATCCTGGGTGGAGCTCGCGGCTTGGAGCACCTGGGATCTTCGCCGCGGCTGTGGCATCTCATGACCGGCCTCATCGAACTGGTAGGGGGTCTTTTTCTCCTCATCGGATGTTTCACCCGGTGGGCAGCGCTGTTCCTGGGATGCCTCCTCCTACTTCGGATCGTCCAGGGGCCAGGTGTTCGAGTCCTTCATGAACCCTACGATCAGTTCTATCTGGCTTGCCTCCTGATGTGCGCGTCGATCTTCCTGTCCGGGCCGGGGCGACCCAGCATCGACGGCGGGCGCTCTAAGTACCGCACTCCGTAAATGTCTGACCAGATTGGAGAATGGCTCGTAGGGGTCATGCTCGAATCACGCCGCTAGCGCAGGCCTCGTTATTGGCGGGGAATCGGATTGTGTTGGTCGGAAAAAGAGGCAAGCAACAGACATATAACCTCTCCCCCGACCTCCACAGAATGCTGTCGCTCTACCTGGCGCATAACCCGGGCCCGCTGGCTTCCCTGAAGGGGTACCAATCCGCGTACGCACGGTCGATCGTGACCGCAGGTGGCCGAGTCACCGGCACCCACGGCGCCCGACGCCGGTCCGTACAGGACCGGTACACCGATCTGTACCGACAGGCGGTCGGAGAGGGCCTCGCACCGGGTGCGGCGGCTGAGGAAGCCGCCGGTGGTGCAATTGAGACCTTGGGTCACAGTCGCAACCGCCGAGATCATCGTCGTTGGTATCTCGGGCATTGACCGCTCCATGTGAATTTAGTTGGGGCTCCCGTCATCGAAGGGGGAACCCAGTCAGACCAGAAGCCACGGGGATTGACGGATCGGCCAAATCGCGGGTGGCGAACTCCCGGCCGATGTCTGGCGTCCCTGAGTTCTCTGCTGATCCCTCCGATTCATGATGTTCGACCCGAAGAGTGAAAGATCGAAATCTTCTCGTTCGCGGCCCAAGGGGGATGTTTACATATGTATGAAACTTGATATGAATATACATTGTATCGAGATAGGTGCTGGCCTGATCCGGTAATGAAAACTTCGCCCGAGTCCATCTCGTGCGCCGCGAAGCTCGCGGTCCTGGCCGACCCGACCCGTCTGGCGGTCGTCGAGGTCCTCCTACGCGGGCCCAAACGTGTGACGGAGATCAACCGGTCAATCCGGACCACCCAGAGCCTCCTTTTCCACCACCTTAGGATCCTCCGGGATGCCGGGATCGTGATTTCGTGCCGCGAGGGGAAGTCCCTGAAATATGCCCTCGCCCCCGGCGTGGAGGGCGGCGTCTCCCGGAAGGGTATCAATCTGGGCTGCTGCAATCTCACGTTCGGGAATGTCACCTTCGGGAAGAGGAAATGATGGGCCCTCGACTGGCGATCCTGTTCCTTTCCGGTCTAGCGCTGCTTGCAGGGGCGTGTGACCCCAAGGCTCTGCCGCCTTCTGCGGGCGCTCCCCAGACTGTCCATGCGGAGACGGTCATCCAGTACGACTGCATCCCGAACTATGCGAACTGGGGAGGTGTCACCGAAGCCTACCTGAAGAAGACCGGCGTCCGGGTGCCCCCCGACATGAAGGGGTCGAGCGCCGCGATGGCTGCCCTCGACGCCGAACGGGAGCATCCCCAGGCCGACTGCGCCTACTACTCAGGGGGGATCGGGTTCCAGTCCGCCAAAAAGGGCCTCCACCAGGCCTATAAGCCGGCCGGTTGGGAGAAGATCCCCGCCGGCCTCAAGGATCCGGACGGGCTCTGGTGGACCGTCCATACCGCGCACATCGCGCTCCTGGTCAACATCTCTGCGCTCAAGGGGAAGCCCGTGCCCCACACGTTCGCGGACCTCCTCAAGCCCGACTACAAGGGGATGGTGGTCTACGACGACCCCCGCGTGATGGGCACGGCGTTCACATTCATCTACGCCATTAACCAGGTGCTCGGGGGCGGACCGGACATGAACGCCGGATTCGACTACCTCCAGAAGCTCGACGCGAACATCCTCAAGTATGCCAAGGAGAATGTCTACAACGAATTCACCCGCGGCGAGATTCCGATCTGGATCAACGCCGACGGGAACGGCCTGAAGGCGAAGAATGTCGATCATGCCCCGGTGGAGGTGGTCATCCCCGGGGAAGGGACCATCCGGATGCCCCTCGTCATGGGGATGGCCAAGGGCGCTCCTCATCAGGACGCCGCGAAGAAGTATCTCGATTGGCTTCTAACCGAAGAGGCTCAGCGGGCCATGGCTCAGTCGTTCTTCCAGCCAGTGATGGAGGTGGAGCTGCCGCCTGAACTAAAGGCAAAATTTCCGCCCCGGAGCTCCTACGCCAAAGCCGTCGACCTCCCCCTCGAGGAGATGGCCGCGAAGGGGGATGCCGTGAAAAAGCGGTGGGAATCGATCCTCTCGGGGCGATGAAGGCCCCCATCCAATGATTTCACAAGCTGGGACACTCCTTCGGTCGGGGAGCTCACGCCCCTACCTCGGAGGATCCCCCTCCCTCCTGGCCCTCCCGGTCGGGGTCATTCTCGCCCTTCTGCTCCTGTGGCCAGGCCTCATCCTCCTTCGAGAAAGCGTCGGCCTGTCGGATGGCGCCTCCTCGCTTTCTTTCAGCAAATACGCCGATCTGCTCCTCGTCCCGCACTATCGGGGCGCGCTCCTGGGATCCATCGGACTCGGTTTGTTCATTGCCGCAGTGTCGACGCTCCTTTGCCTGGCTCCCGCATGGCTCCTGGTCCGGTATCACTTTCCGGGAAAGCGGCTGGTCCGCGCCGTCTTCGCTCTCCCCCTCTCCTTCTCGGGCATCCTCGTGGGATTCCTCATGGTGCACACGCTCGGCCGGGCCGGTGTCCTGCCGACGCTCGCCGAACGGCTGACGGGTCGCGCCTGGCTCTCCGGCGTCGCCTATCAGTTCGGAGGGATCCTTCTCGCCTATCTCTATTTTGAAATCCCGAGGGCCTGCCTCACCCTGGAGGCGACTCTGAAGAAATTTGATTTCCGCCTGGATGCGGCCGCTCAGTCACTTGGGGCTTCCTCCTGGCAGCGCTTCCGGTGGGTCGCCTTGCCCCTCCTCCGCCCGGCGCTCCTGTCCACGTTCGCGGTCACCTGGAGCGTCTCCCTGGGCTCCTTCGGGGTCGTTCTGATCCTCGCGACCCGCGACTTCACGCTTCTGCCTCTGGAGATGTTCATGCAATACCTCGCCTTCCCGCCGGACCGGGCGCAGGCCGCGGCCATGGCCGTCACCCTCATGGTCGTCGCACTCGGGGCCAATGTCGGATCGCGCATCCTCGTTGCACGATGGGAGAAGAGCCGTGGGCCGGCGATCCTTTCGACCTGATCGGGTCCTCTGTTGGGGGCTTTCGATTCTCCTCATGGGGATCGTGCTCCTGCCGGTGGCGGCTGTGACCGTAAGCGCGTTATCCGAGGGAACGGGCCCCGAGGCGCTCGGCTACCTTCTCCGTCACTATGGAAGCTGGCTCCTCTTCAGCCTCGAACTCGCGTTTCTGGCCCTCGCCGTCTCTCTCGTCGCGGGGATCCCGGCGGCCTATGTCCTCGTCCGGCATCCCTTTCCGGGAAGCCGCATTCTGGAGGACCTTCTCCTCCTGCCGCTCTCCCTCCCGGGGATCGCGCTCTCGATCGCGCTCGTCTCGACGTACGGGAGCCTGCGAGGCCCCTGGCTCGTCCTGGGCGGACATGTCTTGTACACCCTCCCATTCATGGTCCGGAGCGTCACTGGGGCACTCCGGGCCTCAAATTTAGGTCCGATCGAGCAGGCCGCGCGCAGCCTGGGGGCGGGATTCTGGCACCGGGCCTGGCTCATCGTATTTCCGTCCCTCCGGCATTCGATTCTCGTGGGGTCGCTGGTCGTGCTGGCCGTCTCGTGGGGCGAGTTCAACGTGAGCTACCTCCTGAACCGCGGGGAGCCGCAGACCTTTCCCGCGGCGCTCTACAACACCTTTGCGAACGAGACGCTGGCCCGGTCGAGCGCCGCGATGCTTCTCTTCC
>Ga0222749_10001481_pt1 | contig 11920 bp, 7 predicted proteins | sample IncBWH2Mmetat_FD_197234 | JGI IMG/M metagenome (GOLD analysis project Ga0222749, IMG submission 197234) | Metatranscriptome of lab incubated forest soil microbial communities from Barre Woods Harvard Forest LTER site, Petersham... | ecosystem: Environmental > Terrestrial > Soil > Temperate...
CACCTCCGGGGCCACCCCCGCCTGGACCGGCACCACCTTCCCCAGGTCCACTCGCCTCGGCCATTCCTCCGGCTCTTCCCGTTCCACCCGTCCCAGTTCCGCTTCCAGTTCCCCCGCCGCCCGTTCCCGTCCCAGTTCCACTGCCTGTACCGTTGCCTGTGCCCCCGGTGCCGTCACCCTTCGCGCCCTCAGCAGCTGCTATCAATTCCAGCAGCTTCTGCGGGTCATTCAGCATGCTCGTGAACCTGTCCTGATCCTTGCCAAGCGAAGCGACCGCCAGTTGCGCTGCAACACTGGCGTCCTTTAGCCGCGAATCCGTGGCCACAAAGCAAATCTCATTGATGCGGATTCCTCGCGCCCCGGTAAGGGCAGCCTTTAATTGCTGTGCCAATTCGGCAGGCTTGGCCTTGCCGGTCGGAAACGCGCGCGCAAAGCGCCCTAGCTCTTCCTCGGTGACGGAAGCAAAGAACTGCACGCTGGCGAGCCCCGCGGCGGAGAGCAATTGCGCAAATTGTTTTTCGGCGGGAGCGCCTTCCAAGGGCACGCCATCGAGCAAAAGCTGCGAGCCCGTAGCACCAAGGAGAAGTCCTTCGTCGGATCCAAGGGGAATGGCGGTGCGCAATTCCTGCGCAGCGACCTGCAGCAGTTCAACCGTGCGGGCATGCCCATGGCCGTATAGCCGCGCGAACTTCAACAAGATGTTCAGGCTTCTTACGAAGGCGCGTCCCGCCGTTGTTTTTGGGTCTGCTTTCATTCCACGCCGCGTGCGTCCCGAATAGGACTCTCTATCTAGTACCGTAGAGCCAGCGGCCTATACCCCGCAATGGTACAGAGGTTCTATGTGCCCCGGAGGTCAAGGCGTCTACGGGCCGGGCGCGCGCCCTGAACGAAGGGACGGGTGCGACCTGTGAGAGGACAGGTGGGAAGGAGTTGTGTCCGTGCTGGCTATTGACTTCTGACTTCGACCGCGCGAAATCTAATTTCTGGAGATGGCCACGCGGCCGCGGCGGCGTGTGCGGTTGGTTACCTGCGAAACCATCGGCAAACCACCAAGCTCCAGCAGCATTTTCCGGAGCCGGTAGCGTTCATCCAGATCCATCTCGACGAATTCGAAAGCCATCGCCTGCGGCCGGGCTCCGCGCACAATCGCTTGCGCCTTGATGTGCCGCACGCCTTGCGTAAATTTCAGAGTCAACAGCGATCCCGGCGCCAGATGGCGTTCCCCGGAACCAATCCCGCCGCCCAAGTTCATCTCAGGAATCGAGAGCCGGAAGTTCTCGCGCAAATTTGTGGTGACCGCGATCAAATTGCGCGAAAGTTTCAACCGCGCGTAACGCCGCTGCCGGATGACCGAAGCATTGGCTTCCGGATCCGAGGGTTCGAGCGTCAATTCCTTACGGTCGATTCCGCTGGAAGCGACTTTCTCCATGCCCACCGACGGATCGACCCGGATGAGCGCCTGCCCCGCGGCAATTCTCAATTCATTCGGATAGACCCAGCGCCACACCTGCCGCGTGTCCAGAATGTGCTGAAGCACCGCGCTGGCGCCCGAGGCGCGCAGCCGCCCGATCGCTTCCACCGCCTTGATGCGCGTGAAACCAGGCGTGCCATCGCTCTGCGCCAATTCAATCAGCTTGGGAATGCAGGAGCCCTCGCCGCTCATGCCCATCTCATCGATGGCCAGCGGCCGGATCATCACATCCAGCGAATCGTAAAGCGCCACCAGCAGCCTTGCCCGTTGCTCCGCCGGCGTCGCGGAAAGTTGCCGCACAGTGCGGTCATGCGCCGAGCGCGGCCATTGCGACAGCCGCAAGGGCAGAATTTTCTCCACACTTTCCGGCGAAAGCTGGCTGAGCAAGCCGACGACTTCGGCAGCCTCACCCGCCGGAGCGGTTTGCAGCGTTTCGATCAGCCGTTGCGTCGCGTCCTCACCCAAGCCTTTCACAACCTCGCAAAGCAGTTCGCAGTCTTCGCGGAATCCACAATGCCCGAACCGGTTAGTCGCATAGTGCAGCGTGGCCTTGGGCATCAACCCAAGAATCTCCGACATGCCGTCCGCAATCTGTCCGCTCCGAAGCGCTTCCTCGATGAACTCCGGCAGTCTCTCTTCCGCACCGATGCGTGGCCGCAAACTCTGCGTCGAGCCCGGCCGTTGTGTTTCCACGCTGTCCAGCGATGCCAGTGCTTGTTGCATCGCCGGGTAGCAGCGCTTGGAGGCCGCTTCCTGGCTTAAGCGCACGAACGCCGCGCTAATCAGCGTCTGCAATTCCGGTTCGCGCTCGATAGCCAGTTGATTCCCCAGCCGCCGGATGGCTTCCATCAACGCGCTGCCGTCGCCGCTGCCATACAATTCGCCAAGATCCGAGAGTCCGATGGCCGTTGTGCGCCGCGCTTCCGGCGCTTCCAGCGAAACGCACGACGCGTATTTCATCAGGATCTCGTTCACCGTCTTGAGTTCCCCGCGCCGCAGCATGTCTTCCAGGAACGCACGCACGTTTCGCGGCGGCACGCACCACGCTTCATCCGAGGTCAGCACTTCTTTCTTGTTCTCTTCGGGGACTTGCTCCCAGAATTCCTGGTCGAGCAATTCGGTGTAGGACTGCACGGACAGCCCGGCGTGGGCCATCATCTCTTCCTGCGTGCCTAAAATTTTGCGCAACGCTTCGATTTCCGTATTCATGCGGTCGAGCAACTGCTTCACTGCGTTCACCCGCAGCTCGCCTTTTTCGTAGCTGTCCAGCGCGAAGCGAATCGCCACGTGCTCCGCCAGCTTCAGCAACATGGGCTTGTCCGGCTTCGCATCGGGCGCTTGCGCCGCCAGTCCTGCCAGCGCTTGTTGCAGCGTGTATTGCGCGCGCACCGGCATGGCGCTCAGCCGCGATTGAAATGTCGGCACATCCAGGCGGGATTCGGGATCTTTGCGCGACTTGCCCAATTGCGCGAACAATCCCAGCATCGACCGCACATCTTCTTCCGCGACGGAGAACCCGCTTCCGCCCCCTTCGCCTGCTCCTGCTCCGCCAAGAACTCCAGGGACGCCAGGCACTCCTCCAGCAAGGGTGTCCCGCAACATCGCCGATGCCGTTCGCCATTTTCCGGGCGTTTCGCCGCTTCCGCCACCTGTGCCCGTGCCGCTTCCTGTGCCTCCACCACTGCCGCTACCTGTGCCGGTCCCACTACCCGTGCCAGAGCCGCCAGTGCCCAATCCACCCCCCGGCCCGCCTCCGCTACCTGTGCCGGTCCCGCTACCCGTTCCGCTTCCGGTGCCAGAGCCGCCAGTGCCCAATCCACCGCCCGGCCCGCCTCCGCTTCCTGTACCGGTGCCGCTCCCAGTTCCGGTTCCTGTCCCCAAGCCGCCCGTGCCTAATCCGCCGGTCCCCAAACCACCGCTTCCGGCGCCGCCTCGGCCGCTGGGCTCCCATAAACTCGGACCGCCGCCCGTACCTGCTCCGGGCGCGCCTGAGCCGCCGCTACCTGCCCCGCTCCCGCCTGAGCCACTGCCTCCGGTTCCCCCTGCGCCCAAGCCGAATCCTGGTCCTGCTCCACCGGGGCCATGGCCCGGTCCGCCCATTCCTCCTCCGCCCCCACCGCCTCCACCGCGCGAACTCTCAGCCGCCAGAATCATCTGCAGCAGCTTGTTGGGATCTTCAAAAAAATCCTTGAACTTGTCGCCCTGCGCGCCCAGCACTTTTTGCGTCAGTTGCGCGGCCACCTTGATCCCCGCAACGGAGGAATCTTCCGCGACGTAGCGAATCTCGTTCACCTTGATGCTGGTTTCTCCCGCCAGCGCGGACTTCAATTGTTCCGCGAGCGAAGAGGGCTTGGCATTGCCGCTCGGAAAGGCGCGCACAAATCGCGCGAATTGCGGCTGCGTAAGCGTCGGTGAAAAATGAATGCTGGCAATCCCGGAAGTAATCAGCAGCTGCGCGAAGCTGCGTTCACCCGCCGCCGATCCCAGCGGCACGCCATCCAAAAGAATTTGCGTCCCCGATGCGCCAAGAAGCACACCGCTCCCGCCGCTGTCATCCAGCGCGCCGCGCAGTTCTTTCCACGTTGTTTCAAACTGCTGAGTAGTTTTCGCGTGCCCAAACTCGTACAGGCGCGCGAATTTCAGCAGAATGTTGAGGCTGCGGACAAACGCCCGCGCCCCGCCTCTTGTCTCGGGACTCATATTTATCATGGGAGGATACAACCCCTCCCCACGCATCTTTCTACACTAGTGACCCTGCCTCACGGAAACAAGCCTCCCCGCGCTCCCTGTACTCATTTCAATAACAGATTCCCGTATCGATTTGGAAACATTGTTGCCCGGGCCTGCGGCATCGTCTCCAGGCTGTCTTCGGGGCCCTGGGGGACAAGGGCAGGAAACTTGACAGCCGTTGGCCCGTTGCTCCAAAGTTTGTTTGCATGGGGGCCAACGGAAAAACGTCGGAACCCTTTTCTGCTGCATCTCATCTGATGCGGAGTGAAACGCGAATCTCAGCTTCTGGATAACCATGAAGGACAAAAACCAATCCACTTCTCCGCTTCTCAAAATCTATGGAAAGATCGGCTGCTCCAAGGCTTACGCCATCCGGGACTTCCTGCATCGCGGTGATTTCCCTTTCGAATATGTGGAACTCACGACCGAAGACCAGGTCCGCGCCCTGAGCCTCGCCGGCTTCCACGACCCTCGATTGCCCATCTGCGTTTTCCCCGATGGCGCGCGTCTCGAATCTCCTACGATTCGCCAGGTTGCCGAAAAACTGGGCTGGATTCGCGATCCATCGCGCTCAGAATACGATTTAGCTATTTATGGCGCGGGTCCTGCCGGATTGAGCGCTGCGGTATATGGCGCCTCCGAAGGTCTGCGAACGGTGTTGATCGAACGCTCGGTCGTCGGAGGCCAGGCCGGAACGAGTTCGCGCATCGAAAATTACCTCGGATTTCCGGAGGGAGTCAGCGGCGCTGATCTCGCCAAAGCCGCGCGCGAGCAGGCACTCCGTTTCGGCGCGGAAATTTTGATTTTGCGCGAGGGCGTTCGCGGCGAATTCGAGCCCGGCAAAGGTACCGGATTTCTTGCGGACGGCACCAAAATTGTTGCGCACGCCACCATTTGCTCTACCGGAGTGTCTTACCGGCGTCTCAACTTGCCTAACGAGGAGCAATTGCTCGGCGCCGGCGTGCATTACGGTGCGGGCGCCAGCGAAGCGGTGCTCTGCGCCAATGAACATGTCTTCGTCGTCGGAGGCGGCAATTCCGCCGGACAAGCCGCCATGCACTTCGCGCGTTATGCGCGCAAAGTTACCGTGGTGATTCGGCGCCACTGCTTGCGCGAAACTCTTTCGGAGTACCTTGTGGACCGCATACGGTCTTCGCCGAACATCGAGGTTTTGCCGAACACGGAGATCACTGCCCTGCATGGCCAGAGAACTTTGAGCGCCGTCACGCTCACCAATAACAAAACCGGCCAGCAGCAGACCGTGGACACGCATTGGCTCTTTTTGTGCCTCGGCGGCGCGCCCCATACCGATTGGGCCGCCAAAGTCGGAATATCACGCGACGACGAAGGCTATCTCCTGACGGGGCCCGATCTGTGTCGCGATGGGCGCTTTCCGCAGAGCTGGCCGCTCAAGCGCGACCCTTTCTATCTGGAAACCAGCATGCCCGGCCTTTTCGCCGCCGGCGACGTCCGCCATGGCTCCGTCAAGCGCTGCGCCTCGGCAGTCGGCGAAGGCGCCATGGCCGTCACTTTTGTGCATCGCTATTTGGCTCAACTATAGTGCCTGGCTTTGAAGCTAGTCTTTGATGGAGGTACGACCATGCCGAACTGCACGCATCTTTCTCAAATTCGCCCTGTCAAACCCCACACACGCGGCTGCGAAGAGTGCCTGAAAATGGGCGACACCTGGGTCCACCTGCGCCTGTGCCTGGAGTGCGGCCACGTCGGCTGCTGCGATTCCTCCAAGAACAAACACGCCACCAAACATTTTCATTCCACCAAGCACCCCATCATGAAGTCCCTCGAACCCGGCGAAACCTGGGGCTGGTGCTTCGTCGACGAACTCGAGCTCGATTTCGCCTGATCCACAAATCAGTCTTTGGATTTCTTGAGAACGCTCTTGATGGTAAGCTCCTCTTCGACGGAGGAACCTACGTCAGTGCGGAGATTAGTTGCGTCGTCCCCGCGTTCCAGTGAATAGACTATGCATTTTATCAAGAGAAACGTGAATGAGCCGACGCGCGATTTTGCGTATTGGCGCGATCAGGTCCTAGGTGTCCTCGGGGCGATTTGCATACTCGGCGGCGGCGTACGCTTTTTCGACTGGCTGAAGGACCGCAAACCAATCGACGGCGAGTGGGGGCTCGGTTTTTTAGTCGCGTACGGCCTTTTGGCTCTTCTCTCTCCGAAGCGATTGAAGTATATCTTTTACTCTCTCCTTGCCATAGTTGCATGGGGCATCCTGGGTGCAATTTCGCACCTCACACTTCTTGGACTTCCAATCATCCTGCTGTGCGCCTTCCTCGCCTATTTGTTACTTAGATGGAAAGGCCACCTGCTGAAGTAGCCCGACTAAGAGTTAGGACGTCGAAAAACGGAGGAGCCGGGGGCAGACGAAGTTTCCGCTTTTCAGGGAAAACGTCCATCAAAAAACCGGGGGTCCTGGCAGCATTCCCGACGTAGCTAAATTCGACTTTTTGGATTTATTTCTTCTTCCACTCGGCGGCTTTCTCCGGCTTGCCCCAGTCTTGATAAAGTTTCACGAGCCATTCGTGGGCGCGGTCCACGTAATACCAGTCCGGAATTGCCATCTTGTCCTTCCGGGCCAGCATCCCCTGATAACCATCGGCGAGCAGTGGTTCGGCCTCGCCGTATTTCTTCTGGCCTGCCAGGCTCGCGCCGAACAGGCTTTCGGCGTGATATCGCTGCCAATTATCGGGTCGCTGCTTTTGGTAAAATCTTAAAGCCTCGCGCGCCAGCGGTTCGCTCTCCGTGAACTTTCCTTCCGAAACATAGACGAGCGCCAAGTCTAGCGCAGCGATTATCGTTTCCTGGTTTTCCCGGCCTAAAGCCCGCTGGCGTACTGCCACTACTTTCGCTATGGGAGGCTCTGCGAGCGCGTACTTGCCCTGCCGCTGGTACATGAACGCGATGTCCGAGAGCTCACCAAGCGCGATCGGATGCTCCGGGCCCAGCACGCGCTGACTGGCCTCCAAGGTCTGCTTGAATAGCGCATCGGCCCGCGCATACTTACCTTGCACCGCATAAACATCCGCGAGAATCCACATCGAAAGCAGAGTTCTGGCGTGCTCGGGACCGAGCACACGCCGCCGGACTTCTACCGTCTGGTTAAATAGCGCCTCAGCTTGCGCGTACTTGCCTTGCACGTAGCTCGCTAGCGCCAAGTTGTGCATGGATTGCAGTGTATCGGGATGCTCCGGCCCCAGTACGCGGCGGCGTATTTCCAGTACCTCGCTATCGAGCTTTGAAGCTTGGGCATACTTGCCGTCATTCAGGTCGACGACTGCTAGATTATTCATGGCTAGCAGGGTATCGGGATGCTCCGGTCCTAACACGCGGCGCCTTATATCTATGGACTGGCTGTCGAGATCCTCCGCCTCGCTGTACTTGCTCTCAGCGTTGTAGATCATTGCCAGATTGTTCATTGACCCGAGTGTGTCGGGATGCTCGGGGCCCAAAAGGCGTTTGCGAAGCTCAAGGATCTGGTTGTCAAGCTTCTCGGCCTGCTCATACTTACCCTCTTCGTAGTAAGCGAGGGCAAGGTTGTTCATGGACTTCAATGTGTCAGGATGTTCGGGACCCAACAGGCGGCGCTGAATTCCCATCACTTGCGCAGAAAGCGCTTCCGCCTGCGCGTACTTTCCCTGTTTGGCATACACCGTCTCCAGGGTAAGCATGGAGGCCAGCGTTTCAGCATGTTCCGGACCAAGGATGCGGCGTTGGACCGCAGCCGTATCCGTTAGAATGGTTTCGGCCTCGGCGTTCTTTCCCTGAAGAAGGTCAAGATATCCAAGGCTCCGCGCGGTAGCCAGCGTCTCTTGGTGTTCCGTCCCCAGCCCCCGGCGATGCAGGTCCAGAGCGCGCTCCAATTGCATCCTCGCTTCTGGGTATAGGCCCAGGTCCGTGTATGTCCGCCCGATGGTGTCGCGAATGGCGGCTTCCACCTCCGGTTGCCGCTCGAACTTTCCCTTAAGCCGTGCCGCTGCGCGGTCGAGTGCCGTACGCACCTTCAGGTCCGGATCGGGTTTGGTGGTCGGCCCCGCCTGGTTGGCCGCGCTGGCCTGAGCCAGGACATCATTTCGCAGGAAATCGTTGACCGCCTGGGCCACGGCCGCTTCGCGGTTGGCGCGCAAGCTCTGCCGAATGCTGATGGCTGCTGCCACGATCAGCACCAGCACAAAAGCACATGCAGTCACCAGTGTCCCGCGATAGCGCCGCGCGAACTTCCGCGCGCGGTAAGCGGCCGATGGAGGGACCGCCAGCACTGCTTCATTGTTCAGGTACCGCCCGATGTCCGCGGCGAAATCGGACGCCGAACCGTACCTTCGCGAGCGATCCTTTTCCAGGGCTTTCAGCGCGATCGAATCCAGATCCCCGCCAATTTGTTTAGCCAGCGCCAGCGGCTCGCTATGGCGCTTCCGTGCGAGTTCCGATGACGAGTCAGCGTCCTGCGTGCGGATCTTCGTGCTCGGCTTTGGCGGTTCTTCCTCACGCAACCTGCGCAGGAATTCCTCGAGCGCAATTTTTCGCAGCTCGATAGGCGGCGCACCCGCCAGCAACTCATAAAAAATGATGCCGAGCGAATAGACATCCGTGCGCGTGTCAATGTCATCGCCCCGGGATAGGGCCTGCTCCGGGCTCATGTATTCGGGAGTTCCCACCAGAGCGCCCACGCGCGTGAACATGGTGTCCGCAGTCAGCTTTTCGCCCAGCGCCTTGGCCACTCCGAAATCAATGATCTTCGGCGCCGCCCGGCCATCCAGTTCCGTAACCAAAATGTTGGAAGGTTTCAAGTCACGGTGAAGGATGGCTTTCTGATGCGCGTGCCGCACTCCTTCGCAAACGTGCATGAACAGTTCCAGCCGTTCGCGGATATTCATGCGGTGCGTGTCGCAATACTCCGTGATTGGAACGCCGGCCACGTACTCCATCACAAAGTACGGCGCGCCCTGCGGCGTCGAGCCTGCATCGAACACTTTGGCAATCGCGGGGTGTTCCATCAGCGCCAAAGCCTGGCGCTCGGACTCAAAACGCGCGATCACTTCGCGTGTGTCCATCCCCGCCTTCACCAGCTTCACCGCCACGCGGCGGCGCACCGGCTCTTTCTGTTCGGCGAGCCAGACCTCGCCCATCCCGCCTTCGCCAATCTTCTGCAGCAGGTGATAGCGGCCAATCACTATCCCCGCGGTTTCACCCCCGCCAACGGACAGAGTGGTCCCCTGGCCGCCTTCCATGCCCGCAGCCTCACCGTTTGAGCTAGATTGTTGTTCAGGATCCACGTTAGCGAAACTCCGCGCTTGGAGCCCCAATTGAATTGGCGAAGTATACTCCAAGTACATCCAACCGGAAACGCTGACCGTCTGTCCCCTTTTGAACCACGCGCCCGAGTCACTTTTTGCTCTCAAGCCGCAACTCGCGGTTGTCAACATCCTACGTTTTGAGTATAGAATCGAACCGAAGCGCAATGACCGAACAGCCCTCATCGGACCGCTTTAAATCGGAGATGCCCGCTATCCCGGGAGTCCCGACAGGCTCCCGCCAACCCGGCGGCAATCCCGCCGCAAAACTTGTGATTGGCCTCCTCGTTGCGCTGATCGTCGTTTTCCTCGGCGCGCGCTGGGCGCTTCGCCCGAAGCACGTGGACACGCCACAGGCGGATCAGCAGCCGCAAATCGAAGTTCCTTCTCCCGCGCCCGATCCCAGCACGCTGCTCCCGCACGCCACCGACGCCAATCCCGGCATCGCCGACACCGTGGAAGTGGCCAAGCCCTGGTCATTTAAACAATTTTATATTCGCAACGGCCTGACCGGCGAAAACATCCCCGCGATGCTCGTGCGCTTGCCCACTGGCTCGCCCGCGCAGGCCAGCGGCTACTGGGCTTTTTCGCTGAACTCGCCTTTTGGCAATTGCAAGCTCGAATACATCACGGACCTGGAAAGGCTGAGCACCAGCTATGGATTCAAGAATGCCAAACATCCCATGGTTGGAAACCCTTGCAGCAGCACGGTGTTCGACCCGCTGAAAATGGCCACGCTCCCCGGAAATTTCCTGGTGCGCGGCGCCATCGCGCAAGGCTCCGACCTCCGCCCGCCCCTCGCCGTCGAACTCAAAGTGCAGGGCAAAAACATTCTTGCCGTACGCTCCGAATAGTTTTTAGTTGTTAGTTTTTGGTCGCTAGTGGTTGGTTTGCTTTTTGTTTTGCGGTTTGCAACCGCATCTCTGAAGTTTTGCTTTTGCGTTGGGGATTTTGTACCGGAGCGTGGCTGCCTTTTTCCCGGTCAGTTCGGAGCCGCGGCGCACCGGCGAACTTCTTCCGCCATTTTTCCGCTGAGCATCAGCGTCACCATCTTCTGATCCGCCCACCAGGACCACAGTGGATGTTCAAACGTAGCCGGCCGGTTGTGCTCCACAAAAAAATGTGAGATCCACGCCAGCGCATAAGAAACCACCAGCGCCCCCAAAATCCACCACCAGTGCCGCAACGCAATCGCAAAGATCAGTAACACCCACCCCAATAGGGTGCCCGCCAAATGAATGGCCCGGGTCCCCGGCTGGCTGTGCGCGCGAACATATTCGGGCCAGAAGGTATTGAAATTGGATGAGCCGCTCATGGCGCAGAGATTATCACAGCCGGAGAATTCGAACAGATGAAGCCGCGAACTCCGCATACCTGTATCTAAATCGGATAAAGCATCCAGAAGTATCGAAAATTGATTTCGCGGCCTGCCAAAATGGCTCGTAAGTCATAGATAAGTCGAGGTGTTAATCCGGCATCGCTCTGGCCAGCCACCTGCTTCCTTGCTCCAGCAAATTTGCGCCTGATCTCGAGGCTAGGTCTTGATTCAGGGATCCTCGGGGGACGGGCAAATGGGACATCAATAGGCTATTCAACATTAGGGGGAGAAATGAAGCGAGAGAGAAAGATGAGCAGTTGCGGGTGTCGAAGCCGGTTAGCAAAAGCAGGGTCGCTTTTTGGCGGGATGTTGCTTGTCATTACGATGTTGGCCTTCGAAAGCAAGCCTGCCTATGGCCAAGTGGAAGCGGGAACAGTTTCCGGTACGGTGAAAGACTCGACCGGAGCGGTGGTCGCAGGAGCTACGGTTACAGCGAAGAATCAGGCAACTGGCGCCGAGCGAACGGTTCAGAGCGGTGACAACGGTCAATACAACCTCGCGGGATTGAATCCCGGGATGTATGAGGTGACCGTGACCAGTTCGGGATTTGCAACTTTCAAGGCGCGCGCGGAAATCAGTGTCGGTGGGCACACAACTGTCGACGTGCAACTAGCCATCTCCGGGCAGGCAACAACGGTAGAGGTGGTGGCTGGAGAAACAGCGACCGTTAACACCGAGACACAGGAGATCTCCGAGGTCATTTCCCCTGAGCAGATTGCACAACTGCCGAGTTTGAATCGCAACGTTTACGACTTTGTGGGGACCGCGGGCAACGTGAGCTCAGGAGACCGCATGGGCAGCGCGAGCGATCAGAATACGGGCACGCGCGGCGTGGGGTACGTGATCAACGGGCAGCGCAGTTCCGGTTCGGAGATTTTGCTGGACGGCGCGGAAAACGTTGACCTCTTTACCGCAACGGTCGGGCAGGCCATATCGCCCGATGTGGTTCAGGAATACCGCATCGTTACGAACAACTTCGAAGCGCAATATGGGCGCGCTTCCGGTGGAGTGGTTAACGTGCTC
>Ga0222749_10001482_pt1 | contig 11917 bp, 7 predicted proteins | sample IncBWH2Mmetat_FD_197234 | JGI IMG/M metagenome (GOLD analysis project Ga0222749, IMG submission 197234) | Metatranscriptome of lab incubated forest soil microbial communities from Barre Woods Harvard Forest LTER site, Petersham... | ecosystem: Environmental > Terrestrial > Soil > Temperate...
CTTGTTACCACCGGCGCCATGATGATGTGCACATTTGGCCTGGCGCCTTCGACGCTGAACGTGCTCCCCACGAACAAAACCATGGCCGGCGCCCCCGCCGCCACCATCATGGACTGCGCGCCTATGGTCAACATTCCGCCGTTTGCCATGTGCATGTCCATTGCTAACCCGACTGTCGCCGCCGCGACCGCCGCCGCCCTCGGAGTTCTACCGCCCATGCCCTGCATCCCGGTGACCACACCCTGGACCCCCGGTTCGCCCACCTGTATGATCGGCGGCATGCCCGCCCTCAATAATACGTCCATGTGCACGTGCGCCTGGGGCGGTATGATCCAGATTGGGTTCCCCGGCCAGGTAACGACCAGTATCCCTTGAGTTGCCATGTTTTTCAGTAAACCAGCCCCGGAGTTCTCCAAAATCAGCGCTCCCACCGCGGCCGAGATCTGCGCCCAGTCCAAACCTTCCCCTCAAGGCAAGGCTTTGCTGAAGCCCGGAATGACTCCCGGACAGTACCAGAGTGCTCTGGAGAAAAACAAATTGCCCGTCGATTCAGTCCACTTCCTGGCGCACGGCATGCAGCCGAAAGATTCGGTTTGCTGGGCTTGCCAGTCGTCCCGCATGGCCGGCCCCAAACTTTCGGGACCCGAAATGGATGCCCTGAAAAGCACCGAGGCGTGGTTAAAGAATCCGTCTCCGAGCATGCACGCCTCCATGGCCGCGTCCTTGGGCAAGGTCGACTTTACGGGCCCCGGCAGTTGGGCTGCCCAGGCGGGTGTGTGGTCGGGAGCTCCCGCCGCTCCAGGTTTGCCGGCCGTAAACCTTACGGCCGCCGCCGTTGCCGGCGCTGTTATGCTTGCTGCCGGCCTGAAGGTTGGGGCTCCCATGCCGGCGGTTCCCAAGCCTAAACCCAGCTTGCCCATGGCTCCGGCAAAGCCCCAAATGCCCCAAATGCCCCAGGCACTTCAGAAACCGCAAACCCCCGCCGCCCCTGCCATTCCCGTGGTCGATCAACCCAAGCTCGTGAAAATGCTTTCCCCATTTATCGATCGGGGCAAAGGCGTCGCCAACGGATCCGTCAGTTGCACCTGACTCTGCCGCGGGATCGGTCGGATCGGTCGGATCGGTCGGATCCAACAAAAAAGGCATCCTTTCGGATGCCTTCGTGGTTATAAAATAACGAACTTGCCTGGCTCTTACGGGAACTGGATGCGGTTTACGCCTGCGCCAGTGCAGCCCGGAGGTTGGGAGAAGTTCGGGCCACCCGTGCCGCCGCCGGCGTCACCGGAGTTGCGCAGAGCCGTTTGCAGTGCGGAGCGGCTGAACTGCTGCACGCTGCCGTCCGCCAGACCTACGTTACCCTGCTTGGAATGCATCGTGTCCAGCCAACCAACACCGCCGGTGGCGAGGAAGTTGGTTCCCAGGGAAATCTTGAAGTCGGGAGTATAGCGGGTCGGGGCGGTTACGAAACCCGTGGCCGGAGTCAGGTTGCCGTCCGAACCGAGGTTATGGTCACCCGTGAGGAACATCTGGGGATTGGTATCAACGGCGTCGACACCGATGAAGTAGCTGGTGTTCAAGTCGTTGGTGAAAGGAGTGACGTTGGCTGAGCCGGCCAGGATAATGCCGGCAAACGTGCTGGCTTGCATGCGGCCTTCGTTCTCAGAAGGGCAATACACGATCTTGGGGGTGCTCAGTTCGTTGGACATCACCATGAAGTCGCCGAACACACCACGGCTCGCGATCTGGGTCCCGGCGACGGTCCTTATCCCAACATAATCCGCATACCCACCGTTGCCGGCGGCAACGCGGGTCGGGAAGGCGTCTCCGTTGTCCAGCGCCCAGGTCTTAAAGGACAAGCCGATCTGCTTGAGATTGTTCGTGCAATTAATGCGTTGGGCGCGTGCCTTGGCGCGAGCCAGGGCCGGCAGCAACATGGCCGCCAGGATGGCGATAATGGCAATCACGACGAGCAATTCGATCAGCGTGAATGCACTGAGTTTTTTACGTAATTTCTTCATAGTCTCTGCTGGTTTTTGAGTTTGTTTGTGGCGGACAGCTTGAGATTTACAATTAACCCGTTCACGCTGTCAACCGTATTTGATCATTTCTTTAGCACGCCCGGTGCCATGCCCGGAAAAAGCGGAAAAGCCCGGAAAACGCAGTAATCGACCCGACCCGTAGAGCTCGAATGCGTGAATTTCACGCCAAATGCGTGAAATTCACGCATCCTGGACCGGTGGGGCGAGGCTCCTGCCGAGCCCTGATCATTTATTCAACCGGGCGGCCTCTTGATCGAAACGGATTTGGTTAGGGCTCGGCGGGAGCCTCGCCCCGCCAGGCTGGCGCGTAATCCAGTTGCGGACTTTGTCACTCGCCCCGAGGCGCCACGTTCCGGTTTCAGCTTGTGCGCTGCTCGCTCGGTGGGCATGCTTTCTTGCGACATGAATCGTCGGCAATTCCTCGAAACGGTTGCCTTGGGTTTTGTCGCCGGCCCGGCTTTAGCCTCTCACCCCAAAGCCATTCCCTCGCGCGCGTTCGGACGAACCGGCATTCGGGTCCCCATCATCGGGTTTGGCTCCGGCAGCCGTTTCCTGATGTACGAACAAGAGGATCAGGCGCTGGAAGCTCTCAACCACGCCATCGACTTGGGAATTTGTTACATCGACACGGCCCATGCGTACGGGGAAGGCCGCAGCGAAGAACGCATCGGCCGGGTCATGACCACGCGTCGTAACGAAGTCATCCTCGCGACCAAGATTCCCGGACGAACCGCCGATGCGGCCCGTCGCCAGATCGAACTGAGCTTGCATCGCTTGCGCACGGATCGGTTGGACGTCCTGCATATTCATGCCCTGAAAGATTCCGATGACCTCAAGCAGATGGAAGCGCCCGGTGGAGTGCTCGAAGCCTTGTACCAGGCGCGTGACCAGAAGATCACCCGCGCGATCGGGATCACTTGCCACGCCGATCCCGCGGCCTTGCGCGCCGCCCTCGAGCGTCACGATTTCGATTGCACCCAGATGGCGCTCAATGCCGGCCTGGCGAGCATGGCGGATACTTCAAAAGGTTTGAAAACGGCCCCTGCGGGTGACGCCAGTTTTGAAAAGCTTGCCCTGCCGGTGGCCGCGCGAAAGCACATGGGCGTGATTGCCATGAAAGTATTCGGCCAGGAACAACTACTCGGCGCCGCTCCCCCCGAGAAACTGCTCACTTACGCTTTGTCGCTTCCGGTGAGCCTGGCCAGCGTCGGCATGCCCCGCTTCGAACACATTGAACGAAATGCCCTGCTGGCTCGTTCGTTTAGTCCCATGTCCACACGCCAGCGCCGCCGTTTGGAACAATCCATCGATTCCGACCGCAAAATGGCAATGCTTAATCTCCTGGAGCAGCATCAAGACGTGTGAACTTGAAAATGGCCTTAGACCGTACATCCAAATCAACGCTCCAATCCAGGCGCGAGTTTATCGCCCATGCGGCCGCTCTTTCCCTCGCCGCGGCCGAGTGCATTTCGTTGCCGGCCGATTCCACCGCAGCGGGGAATGAGCAATCCAAGAAAACCCTTGTGGGCTCCAACGTTTATGGTTGGGGCCAATATGCGCAGCGCGATCATAGGGCGCTGGACATCGACGAAGTGCTCTCCGCGCTTCGGGATGCCGGCTACGATTATTTGGAGAACTTCCTGGATGTTGCCCGGCCGGAGTCCAATGCGAGATTTGCGGACCAACTCAAGGCCAAAGGCCTTCAACCCGTAAGCCTGTACACCGGCGCGCGCCTGCATGAAGCCGAGAAAGGCAAAGAGGTCGTGGACAAAATCCTTGCTGCGGCCAAAATCGCTCAGCAAGCTGGTTTCCACGTCCTGAGTTGCAATGCCGACCCTATCGGCCGGGAAAAGACGGACCAGGAACTTAAGAACCAAGTCAGCGCTCTTGCCGATTTGGGTCAGGGGCTCAATTCGCTCGGGATGAAACTGGGCATCCATCAACACCTCCCCGAAATGGCCGGCCACGGCCGGGAATTCCATTACGACTTCGACCATACCCAGCCAGACGTGGTGGGGTGGTGTTACGACGTTCATTGGGTCTGGAAAGGCGGCGTGATGCCGCTGGACGCTATGAAGCAGTACTCGCAGCGTGTCGTCACGTGGCACTTGCGCCAGAGCCGCGCCGGCATTTGGTGGGAAGACCTGGACACCGGTGATGTGGATTATGCCGCCGTGGCCCAATACGCCAGGGACCATCAGTTGGCTCGACGCTTCTCCGTCGAACTGGCTCTGGAGCCCGGCACTAAAGTCACCCGCTCAGTCGTTGAAAACCACCGGCGCAGCCGCGAATTCGTCCGAAGAGTTTTTGATACCTGATGTTGAAAGGGGGAAACAAATCAGGGCTCGGCGGGAGCCTCGCCCCACCGGGAAGGGGGGGGTGCACCATCCTGGCTGCCTTCCCCGGGAGCGCCGGCTTCCCTCCGGCCCGCGACGCCGCCAGGCGCCGCTCCGTCCCGTTTTAGCCTTCAGCCTTCAGCCTTTCCCCGTCATGTCCTCCCTCCCCCCAGACCAGGATCGAACGGCCTGGATAATCTCCCAACGTCCCGCCCGGGCCCCGGTCGATCCCTTCCGCCCCCACGGTTTCTTCCTCGAAGACGAGCGCTCTGCCTCCGGCCGCATCCTGCGTTCCGGCGGCATCCTGTTGACTAACAAGGAATGTCCTTGGCACTGCCTCATGTGCGATCTGTGGAAACACACCCTCACCCACTCGGTTCCGCCTGGTGCGATCTGCGCCCAAATTGATTACGCCCTCGCCCGGCTCGATGTGCAGCCCGAGCAGCTCAAGCTATACAATAGCGGCAGCTTTTTCGACCCGGCAGCCATTCCGCCGCAGGATTACCCGGCTATCGCCCGGCGCGTCGCATTCGCGGCTCACCTCATCGTCGAAGCCCATCCGCGGTTGGTTGGAGAAAGATCCTTGAGATTCCGCGACCTCCTCGATGGCTCGCTCGAGGTTGCCATGGGCCTGGAGACCATCCATCCCGAAGTTTTGCCTCGGCTCAACAAACGATTTTCCCTGGACCAATTTGCCCAGGCCGCCTCGTTCCTGACCCGGGAGGGCATCGGGATCCGCGCCTTCGTGCTGGTCAAGCCGCCCTTTCTCGAAGACGCCCAGGCCGTCGAATGGGCCGCCCGATCCGCGCGCTTTGCCTTCGAGTGCGGCGCCGGCGTGGTTTCGTTGATCCCCACCCGCCCTGGAAACGGAGCCCTGGACCGCTTGATGGCCTCAGGCGAGTTTTCTCCGCCGTCCCTCGACGTGCTGGAGCAAGCTTTGGAGCAAAGCCTCCAGTTAAGGGGCGGCCGCGTCTTCGCCGACACCTGGGATCTGAAGACATTTTCGTCCTGCTCCGCCTGTTTCCCCGAGCGCGAACACCGACTTAAAGCCATCAATCTGTCGCAACGCTCACTGCCGCCCGTTGCTTGCCCGAAGTGCCGGCCGGTCAACGGTTGAAGCGGGGGACGGCATTCAAACCACGGATGCACACAGCGTGGGCCCCAATTAAATCGTTGAAACGAGAAACATTAAAACGTTAAAAACTCTGCGCAGCTGCGAAACTTCCATGACGAAAGTTGGCCCAACCCGAGCGACCCTTTTGGGCAGGTGGCGCAAACTCACTGTGCCGACGCACACACAATACAGAATCATGGCAGGGTGGGTTTATCCGTGGTTAATGGTCTTCAACTGCATTTTGCGGGCTGAGCAGAAGAGAACGACAGAGTTCGCGCGGGGCCTGGGCAAGCGCTCACGCCTGGATACCCTTGCCCCTGAAATTCCCTTCGTTTTCTTTGTTTCCTTCTGGCCCTCTGAATTTCCCAACGGCTCTTTTCCCGGTACCAAGCGCCTGCCCGCTGGTACGGGGCGCTTTTTTTGTAAAGATTCTTGTTGACTTGCTTTAGCTTGACGTATAAATAAATAACAAAGCCACAGCCGTACCCGTGAACCGTGAAAACCCACGGCTGTCTTTTTGTCTGCAACAACAGTAGTAATGGTAACACACGTTATCAGTGACAGAGTAAACCAGTAACACCTCACCCGATCACTATGAGAATAAAGTTCCCAACCCAACTTAATCGAAAGTGGCTGGGCTTGGCTATCGCCTTGCCAGCACTTCTCACCGGGGCCGCCTACGGCCAGTACGCCCAGAAGAACGTCGTTCAACCGGGCGACCCGATTATCGCTTCGTCCGCCAACAGCCCGGCGACGGAAGGTGTCGCCAACGCCATCGACGGCACCGAGGCCAAGTACCTTAATTTCGACATGGCCAATGACGCCAAGACCGCCGGTTTCATCGTGACGCCAACGGTCGGCGTCACCTGGGTGACTGGCATCGCCATCGAGACTGCCAATGATGCACCCGAACGCGACCCGGCTGACATGACCCTGGAAGGATCCAACGATACCATAACGAATTACACCGATGGCACCTGGACCCTGATTGCCGAGGTCCTGGTCCCGGCCATCACCAACCGGTACGAGTTCCGTTCGTATTCCTTCACCAACTATGCCGCCTACAAGAGCTACCGTTGGACGGTCGTCAAAACTGCCATCACGAACACCTGCTGTATGCAGGTGGCTGAGGTCCAGTTGTTGGGAACCGCTCTGCCCAAGAACGTGGCCCAACCCTCCGACCAAATCTTTGCCTCCTCCGCCAACAGCCCGGCGACGGAAGGTGTTGCCAATGCGATTGACGGCACCGAGGCCAAGTACCTTAACTTCGACATGGCCAACGATGCCAAGACCGCCGGTTTTGCCTTTACTCCGCAGGTCGGCGCCACCGTCATCAACGGTCTCACGTTAGAAACCGCCAACGACGCGCCCGAACGTGACCCTGCTCATGTGACCGTCGAAGGCTCCAACGACCCGACGATCACCAATTACGCCGGAGGGAACTGGACGCTCATCGCTGATATCCCCAATATTCCTGCGATCACCAACCGGTACTTCTCGCGGACCTACCTGTTCCCCAACGTCACCCCTTACCTGCATTATCGGTGGACGGTTATCACCACTGCGATTACCAACACTTGTTGTATGCAGGTCGCCGAGGTCGAATTCCTCGGCTCCGGCGCACCTAAGAACGTAGTGGTTCCGAGCGATGCGATTATCGCTTCTTCAGCCAACAGTCCTGCCACCGAGGGCGTGGCTAACGCCATTGACGGAACAGAGGCAAAGTACCTCAACTTCGACATGGCCAACGATGCCAAGACCGCCGGTTTTGTGGTGACGCCTTCGGTTGGGGCGACCACGATTATCGGCTTGGGCCTCGAAACGGCCAACGATGCTCCCGAGCGCGATCCCGAGCATGTTACAGTGGAAGGTTCCAATGACTCTTCTGTCACAAACTTCAGTGGTGGGAATTGGACGCTCATCGCAGATATTGATAACATCCCGGCGATCACGAATCGGTACTTCTGGCGGTATTTCTACTTCGCCAATCAAGCCTCGTTTACGCACTATCGCTGGACGGTTATCAAAACCGCCATTACGAACACATGCTGCATGCAGGTGGCCGAAGTCCAATTCCTGGCGATCACGTCGCAGGCTGACTGCACCAAGGCTGCCTTCGTGACCCAACCTACGGATACCCCTGTCCTGAATGGTTCCCAAGCCCAACTCTTCACCACGGTCAATGGGCCCTGGCCGATCCAATGGGCGACGAACGGAGTGCCCGTTCCTGGCGCGACTCAGCCCACCTTTACCACTGACCCGATCACCTCGGCCAATGCTGGTATCGCGTATAGCGTCGCCATTGTCGGTTGCCAAACAAGTCCTCCGGTCCACGCCATTATCTTTACACCCTCGACAACCGAAAGCATTGGCATCCAGTTTGGAGGCGGCGGAGCGAACGGGGCTCCGAGCTACATCCTCACGAACGACATTATTGGTGTGCAGCAACAAGCCTACTTCAACAGCGCCACCAACGGCAGCGGTGCCACAGGTGACGGGACATCACTGCCCGACACACTTTTGGACAGTTCCAACAATGCCTCGAGCATTACCTTTACGTACCAAACGTCTGGAACGTGGGGCGCGGGCGTGGGTACAGCCCAACCGACGGAAAGAATGCTCAACGGGACGGTTGGCGGCAACGGAGGAACTCCGCTGGTCGATGAAATCTTTACCTTCGGAAATGTGCCTCCGGGCAAACATGCGCTTCTGATCTACGCGATTGAGCCTCCGACACATCGCCAGCGCGCCAGTTATTCGATTACCAACGCGCCGGCCCAAACAACTTACATGCGCGTCATGGCTTCGGAGGAATACAACGCGGCGCCGGGCTTCTATCGGTCTACCAGCACGACTTCTACCACACCGAGTGTTGGAGATTTTGTCCGGTTCGACGGACTCTCACCGGACGTGAACAGCAACATCACGTTGGTTGTAGACGTGCTGGATTCTGCCGATGGCCATCCAGGCGGCGTCAATGCCCTGCAGTTGGTCTTAAACGCGCCGAATCCCGGTTCTCCGCCGGTTATTACACAGGACCTGGTCCCTACCGTGGGCCCTGCCGGCGGCTCGGTGTCGCTCTCGGTTGTTGCAACCGGCAACAGCCTCACTTACCAGTGGCGCAAGAACGGTATTCCCCTTCAGAACGGCGGCGACATCAGCGGCGCCCCCACTTCCACGTTGACGATTAATCCGCTCAGCCCGGCCGACGTCGCGGTCTATACCGTCGTGGTCTTCAGCCCGGCCGGCAGCACCGTCAGCGCCAATGCCTCCGTCAGAATCTCCACGTATAACATCCAGGACTCCCTGGTGGGTTATTGGAAATTCGATGAGACCAGCGGCACGAACGCCCTGGACTCGGCCACCAACGGTACCCATGACGTGGCTGAAATCTTTTCAGTAGCCCCGGCTTGGGTAGTCGGCAAAGTAGGCAATGCCTACTCCTTCGACGGCAACACCTGGATGTTCGTCACTAACTTCCCCAAAGCGACCGCTGGCATCGCGGCCTCTGCCTGGGTGAACCTCAATGGCGCTCCTCCGGGAGGCAGCGAAGTGATTATCCAGAACGCTCAACCGAATCTTTACCTTAATGGCGGTGCCGTGCGCATCACCGGCTCATTCGAGTTCACGCTCGCCTTCGACTCCGCCTCCGGGAACATGTATCCCGAGGGAGGCGTTGGTATTGGGGCAAACATTGCCACGGTAATCGGCACAAAGCCCGTCCCATCGTCTGGATGGCACCACGTTGCCTTCACTGCTGACGGCGCCCAGGTCCGCCTCTACGTCGACGGCCAGCAATCCGGCGTGGTCAGCTACAGCGGCACCATCGATACGCCTGATATTCCCTATCTCTCGATCGGCGCCCGTTTGAACGTCGATACCAACAGCCCGGTCGGCGTGAGCCCTGACGCCAACGGTGAGTTCAATACAGGTCTCCTCGACGAACTCGCGCTTTGGACCCGTGCGCTCTCGGCCGATGAAATCACGGCACTGTACACCGCCGGCGCCGCCGGTAAAGGTCTGACGACCATCGTCTTGACGCCGCCTGTCACTGGCGGTGGAACCCTCAAGGCCAGCGTCGCGGCCGGCAAGATCACCGTCACTTGGACTTCCGGTACTCTCCAGTCCGCCACCTCAGTTAAAGGGACCTGGACCGACGTGACTGGTGCGACCGGTGGTTCGTTTACCGAGGCCGTCGCCGCCGGCGCTAAGTTCTACCGCACGCGATAGAAGCGCGAAGGTATAGCTACATCTACACAAGAAACCGGGCCTTCGGGCCCGGTTTCTTTTTTTAGAGAAAAAGGAGCCAGCGCGGATTGTTGGCTCTCGCTCGCTAGGATTTGATCGCCCTGAACTTCCAACACTGAACGTCCAACATCCAACGTCGAACGAGGAAAGAAGCGGCCTTGCCCGTGTGCTTGGGCTTCGATGTTGGAAGTTGGACGTTGACTGTTGGAAGTTCACCGAGCGCGGATTGTTGGCTCTCGCTCGCCAGGATTTGATCGCCCCGAACTTCCAACACTGAACTTCCAACATCCAACGTCGAACGGGGAAAGAAGCGGCCTTGCCCATGTGCCTGGACTTCGATGTTGGAAGTTGGACGTTGACTGTTGGAAGTTCGCCCGTGCGGTCCCAACACTTGTCCAATGGCACATGGCGAATGGTGGATGGCGCATGGGACGGAGGCTTTTTTTAGAGAAAAAGGAGCCAGCGCGGATTGTTGGCTCTCGCTCGCTAGGATTTGATCGCCCTGAACTTCCAACACTGAACGTCCAACATCCAACGTCGAACAAACTGCGTGGTGACCTCCGGCTACGGTCTGGCCACCCTGGCGGGTTGCGGGCGTACCCGACCTAACCGACTCCTTCGCGCTTTCGATCCTTTCACGCCAAATGCGCTTTTGTTAGCCTTCTCCAGAATGCGCATCGCACCCTCCTCTGGCGCTCGCCAGCCATCCCTGGGAGCGCCGGCGGCGCGCCGGCGAGCTCCTGCGTTCCTGCTCGCTGTCTGCCTGTCTATTGTCCCCGCCGCCTTCGCCTTCGAATGGCACCCCGAACCGGGCTATCGCTGGACCGAATTGGAGGTCCCCAAACAGGGGAAAACCGGGTTCACCTGGCTAGCTGCCGATGCCACCGGCATTGCCTTCACTAATGTTTTGGAAGACGCGGCCGGCGCCGCGAACCGGGTTCTTTACGGCGGTTCGGGCGTTGCCGTCGGTGATTATGACGGGGATGGGCTACCGGATATCTTCTTTTGCAATTTGAACGGCAAAAATGCCCTCTACAAGAATCTCGGCCATTTGCGCTTCCAGGATGTCACCGCCCAAGCCAGGCTGGACACCCCAATTCCTCAGAGCCGTGGCGCGGTTTTCGCCGACATCAATGGCGACGGTTATCTCGACCTGCTGATTTCGGTGACCGGGGGCGGCGTGCGCACCTTCCTTAACGATGGCCATGGAAAGTTTGCCGATGCGACTGATGTCGCCGGCACGAGCAGCAAATACGGCAGCCTGACAATGGCATTGGCCGACGTGGACGGCAACGGCACGCTGGACCTCTTCATTGCCAATAATCGGCCCGATGATATTCGCGACCGCGGACGAGTCACCGTTTCAATGGTGGGCGGCCGCCCCGTCATGGCGGGCACCGAGAGCAATCGCTTTGTGATGCTCAATGGGCGTCTTGAGGAATACGGCCAACCCAGCCAGCTGCTCCTCAACGATGGCAACGGTCGATTCAAGACGGTGTCATGGACCGATGGCACTTTTTTAGACGAGGGCGGCCACAAACTTTCCGAGCCCCCGCGCGACTGGGGTTTGACGGCCACCTTTCGCGATGTTAACGGGGACCTGGCGCCGGATCTCTACATCTGCAACGACTATTGGACCCCTGATCGCTTTTGGATTAACGACGGTCACGGACACTTCCGCGCCGCGCCAAAAAGCTCGCTGCGAAAGACCAGCGCCAGTTCCATGGGTGTGGATTTCGCCGATATTGACCGTGATGGTTTCCCGGATTTCTTCGTCGTGGACATGCTGAGCCGCGACGCGCGACTGCGCAAGCGCCAGATGTTCGCCCAAATGCCCCTGGCCACTCCGATTGGCGCGACCGATGACCGCCCGCAAGTCATGCGCAACACGCTGTTTCTTAACCGTCACGATGGCACGTTCGGCGAGATCGCCTTTTACGCCAACCTCGCGGGCTCGGATTGGTCCTGGGCTCCGACCTTCCTGGATGTTGACCTCGACGGCTACGAGGACCTGGTTGTCGGCGCAGGTTATTTCCGGGACGTGCAGGATTACGACGCGGAAACAAAAATCGCAGCCAGCCAACACTCCTGGAATAATTTCAGAACCGACGCTGAGCGACAACGAGCCTTTACGGCTGAGTTGATGGCTCATTATCGTCTCTACCCCACGCTGCACATGC
>Ga0222749_10001488_pt1 | contig 11901 bp, 9 predicted proteins | sample IncBWH2Mmetat_FD_197234 | JGI IMG/M metagenome (GOLD analysis project Ga0222749, IMG submission 197234) | Metatranscriptome of lab incubated forest soil microbial communities from Barre Woods Harvard Forest LTER site, Petersham... | ecosystem: Environmental > Terrestrial > Soil > Temperate...
CCAAGAACCCGGTGGGGACCATTGATCGCTGGCGGTTGGCGTTGCCCCCGGCGCGGACCATGGACCAGGTCGCAGCGGACTATCTCACGCTCTACAACGGCACGGATTGAATGGCCTGGCGGTTCGAGTGGCGCCAAAGCTGGACCGAGGTGTGGGCGGAGGACTTTCAGGTGATCTGGCTGCAGCTCCTGGCCCGCGACCCCTGCGCTCACGTGTATCACCTGCCGGATCTGGTTCGCGCCTGGGCGGAGACTTACGGCGCTGCGCTGAGTGCAACACCGATGTTCGGTCTCGCGACCGACGAAGCCCACCGACAGGTACTGCTGCCGTGGGTGGTGGTGACCTACGCGGGGCGCTTCACGCGTCGCCGCGTAGTGGAACCAGCCGGTTCGAGCCTCTTCGGATATCACGATCCGCTGGTCGGGACGCCTGACGCTGATGGGGTCGACTGGTCGAGTCTCTGGGACAGCGCGCGCCGGGAGCTGGCCCGGTCCTGCGACCAGGCTCTCTTCCGCTTTGTTCACCCACGGTATACGCGGGGCATCGATGCCGAGCCTTGCGGCGAGGAAAGTCCCGTGCTGAGCCTTGGCGGCCTGGGCGACCTGCAGGATGCGCTCGCTCGCTGCTCAACCAATCACCGGAGCGATGTTCGGCGCCGGTTGCGGCGGTTGGAGGAGAAAGGCGAACTGAGGTTGTGGGTGGCGGGCCCCACCGAAGCGAGTGCTGCGATGCAGGACTTCAGAGAGCGCTTCGTACCTGCTTACCACGATCTCTGGCGCCCGCGACCATCAGGCAGCCTTCTGGACAGACCGGGATTGGTGGAATTTCTGACGCGTGTGTTAGCTGAGGGAGTTACAGCGGGCTGGGGGCACTATGCCGTCCTCTACGTTGCGGATACGCCCATTGCTTGGCATCTCGGCCTGTCCCACCAGCGGTCGCTGTATTGGTGGGTGCCAACGCACGATACAGCGTGGGAAAACTGGTCGCCCGGCAAGGCGTTGCTGGCCAAGCTGATCGAGTACGCGATTGCTCGGGGCTGGACCCGACTGCATTTGCTCACAGGCGGCCAAGCCTACAAGCTTGCCTGGCGGCCCGACCCCGAGGATCTTCTGGCGGTTCGCTGGCACGCGCCTACGTTCGGCGGGCGAATCCTGGGCTGCTATGATGCGCTTCATGGTTGGTTAAAGGCCGGGGGGTGAAGCGGTGAATCGAGAGACCAACGAGATCACCAGGAGCAATCTGGCGAACTACGGCACGCCATGGAGCCTAGCGGAATACACCCGTGAGGAAGGGTTGCGCCCCATCGAGGCGGCGCTCGTCGACGAATTCTTTCCGCCGGCGCCGGCGACGGTTCTGGATCTTGGATGCGGCGCAGCCCGAACGACCATAGGACTGGCCCAGAGGGGCTTTCGGCCTACGGGAATCGATCTGTCCGAGATGCTGCTAGCTCGGGCACGCCAACGTCACGGGGCGCTCGACTTCCAGGTGATGGACGCCACTCGGCTCGCCTTCCGTGATGCCTGCTTCGACGCCGCGCTTTTCAGCTACAACGGACTTGACTGCATCTATCCTCTAGCAACTCGACTCCAGTGCCTAGCCGAAGTCCTCCGCGTCCTCAAGCCTGGGGGCGTGTTCCTGTTCAGCAGCCATAATCTGATCGGAACCATGTTCAGTGGAGGCTACCATTACCTCCGCGGCTACTGGAACGCGGCGCGGTTGCTACTGATGCAATGCGCCAACCCTGCGGCTCGCGAGTGGTATATCCGATACCGGGACGGTGGTGGCGTGCAGCACCTTTACAGTGCCCCACCCGGGCACACGGTGTGTCACCTCGAGCAGGTAGGGTTCCGCCTGCTCACGGTGTGCGGCGACGGTGGCGAGCGGCGACCGCGCGCCGTCCTCATGCACCACAACCACGTCCACTTCGCCGCCAGGAAACCTGCGTGAGGCAGGCTGCCGGCCGAATTGTCAAACGCGTGCTCCTGACGTCGGGGCATTACGGCCGTCGGCTTCAACGGGATGCGTTTCCGGGGGTCGCGGTGCTGTGCTATCACGGGATCCGCGCTGACGACTGGCCGGCCGGCACCATGACGTTCGAGGGCTTGCACGTGCGGTCCGGTGAACTTGCGGCCCATTGCCGTCTCATACGGGAGACGTGTCATCCGATCAGCCTGGCTCAATGGCACCGCGCGCGGGCGGGAGGCCTCGCGCTGCCGTCTCGCCCGGTGTTGTTCACCTTCGATGACGGCTATCGCACGGTTTTCACCATGGCCCGCCCCATTCTCGAGCGTTACGCCATTCCGGCGGTGGTGCTCGTCTGCAGCGATCCGGTCGATCAGCGCCGCCTTCTCTGGTACGACGCGATGGCCCGGGCCCGCGGGGAGGACGAGGTGCAGCGGATCAAGACCCTGCCATTCGACGAGTGGGAGGTATTGCAGGCGGCTTGGTCCCGGCCGGCGAGGGAGGCCGATCCCGACGCGCCCCTGACCGTGGCCGAGGTCAGAGCCCTGGCGGAGACTCCGGGCATGGAGATCGGGGCGCACACGGCGGCCCACCCCATCCTGGCGCGAGGCAGCGTGGAGCAGCAACGCGCTCAGATCGCTCGCAGCAAGGCTTGTCTCGAGGATTGGATCGGCCGGTCGGTGACGGCGTTCGCCTACCCGAATGGCCGCCCCGGCCAAGACTACACAGACGACACTGTGGCGCTCGTCAAGTTGAACGGCTTCGAAACGGCGTTCACGACGCGCACGGGATTCGCGACACCTCACGAGGAGCCTCTGGAATATTCGCGCTTCCTCATGTTGGCGGGCGTTTCCGCCGCGGAGCTGGCCCATCGACTGTGCCACTCGTGGCGACGGCCCGGGCGCGCGTGATCCCGCGCATTGCCGTATTTCATCCGGGGATGCAGCACTCGTATCAGACGGCGCTGGCCTTCCAGCGCGCGGGTCGACTTGCCTGGTACGCCACCGGCATCTTCTACGCTCCGAATCGGTGGCCATATACCGTGCTCCCTTTCGTGCCGTCGGGCCTGCGCCGGCGGCTCGAACGCGAGCTCAGACGGCGCTATCATCCCGAACTGGATCCCGGACTGCTCCGCACGTTCGGGTACTGGGAGTGGATCGAACGGATTGGCATGCGTCTGGGACAGCGACGGCTGGAGCACTACGCAAACGAGTGGGGGAACGCGAGCTTCGCCAAGCGCGTCGCCCGCTGCGCCCTGCGGGACGGCGTGGACTGCGTCTGGGGGTTCGACACCGCCAGCCTGAGGACGTTCCGGGAAGTGAGGCGTCAGGGCATCCGCTGCGTGCTGGAGCAGACCATCGGGCATCCCCGGATCTGGAACCGGATCCTGAGGGAAGAACGTGAGCGTCTGGGCGACGAGTTCGACCCCTATCCGCGACCGTACCCGGAACGCGATCTCGCCACCGTAGACGCCGAGATCGAAGCGGCGGATGGGATCGTTTGCGGCTCGGAGTTCGTCAAGAAGACGCTGATCGAGGAAGGGGTACACGCGGGCAAGCTCCACGTCATCTCCTACGGCGCGGACACTGATATCTTTGTGCCGGCGTCTTCTCCGAGCCCGGCCGGTGGGCTCCGCCTGCTCTTCGTCGGGCACTTCGGCATTCGAAAGGGGGCCTGGTACCTCATTGAAGCGTTGAATCGCCTCCGCCACCTGCACGGCCTCTCGCTCACAGTGGTCGGCACGCAGACGGTGCCGACAAAGGCGCTGGCCTCTATCGCAGACAAGGTTCGCCTCGTGCCGCGCGTCCGACGCGAGGAGATGGCCGGGATCTACCAAGGCGCCGACGTGTTGGTGCTGCCCTCTCTGTTTGAGGGGTCGTCCATCGCGATTTATGAAGCCTTGGCGTCGGGCTTGCCGGTCGTGACCACCTCGAACGCGGGTTCGATCGTGCGAGACGGACTGGAGGGCTGCATCGTTCCCATCCGAGACGTGGATTCTCTCGTGTCGAGCATCGAGTTCCTGCATCGAGAGCGAGAAGCGCGTGTGGCCATGGCACGGCGCGCCCGGCAACGCGCCCTCCAGTTCCCGTGGAGTCGATATGCCGACGGATTGGTCCAACTGTCGGAACAGCTGATGGCGGGCCGCGTGGCATGAACGGGCCCGGCGCCGGCCCCGGCGACGCAGTTGGTGCCGTGCCGCCCGCGGTTTTCGTGGCACACGCGCAGGCCCTCAGTTCGGCTCCCGGCGGATTGCAGCTATGCACCCGTGAGTACCTGCTGACGCTTCGGACCGCTGGGTTCGCGCTGACGACCGTCGCGGTTGAGCACGACGGACGCCTGCTCCCACGGCTCGGGCGACGGCTGTGGCCGCGCCCCTACCCGCCGGAATGGCGTCCTGGGCTGTTGGAAGAGGTCGTCGCGAGCGCGCGCGAGATTCGGGCGCGCTTCATCTTCCTGAACCTGGTGAACCTTGCCCCGTTCGCGGCCCTGTTGCGGCCGCGCGTCGGCCCACGGTGCAAGATCGTGCTCTTGTCTCATGGCCTGGAAAGCGTGGATAGCCTTCACGCGATCCGCGCGCGTTTCGGATCAGAAAAGAGCGCTGGACCCGCTCGGATGGAACGAATGCTGGGACGGCAGCTCGTCGAGGAATCCGTGCAGCGGCGTTACATCGACCACGTGATCTGCCTGAACCCAATCGAAGCGGAGATCGAGCGATGGCTAGGCACAAGGAGTGTCAGTTGGCTGCCTCGCACCATTCCGGATCGGGTGCCGCTCAACTGGTCCCCGGTGCTGGGCCGGCTGGGCTTCGTCGGAACCCTGGACCATCCGCCGAATCGGGACGGGCTCATCCAGTTTCTGGAGGTGCTCGAGACGCTGGCCCCTCCTGAGATCGAAGTACGTGTCGTGGGCGGACCGTCAGCCGCCGGAGCTGAGCTGGCCAAGCGCTTTCGGCTGGTCAGGTACCTGGGCGCGCTTTCTGACGAAGAGCTCGACCAGGAGGCCTCGACGTGGACATGCCTCGTGCACCCGCTGTTCTGTTACGCGCGGGGATGCAGCACTAAGCTGGCAGTCGCGCTGAGCTGGCAGATTCCGGTCCTGACCACGCCCCAGGGATGCCGCGGCTACACCTGGCGGGAAGGGAGCCTGCCCTCGGCCGATACCCCGGAGGCCTTCGCCCGTCTCGCACTCAGGCTCGCTGATCCTGAGCCTGCGGCCCAGAAAGAGGTAGCGGCGATTGTTCGCTCGGCGCCCACACTGAATGATGTGGCGGCGCTGGTCCGAGGCGCGTTGCTGTCTGGCGGCGCTATCAAGGACGTCGGAGGGTGAGCATCCCCTTCCACCCGGGTGCGTGGCTGCGCCTTGGGGCTCAGTCCATCAGGCATGCGCGGGGCCTGCGCGGATGGGAGGCCCTGTGGAACTCGCTGCGGAAGCCCTATGGGCAGCTCCTCCGAATTTTGAGCGGTGGTAGAGGGCTGCCTATCAAGATCGGCGGATACATTATGCGAGTAGACCCGCTCGTCGTGAATCTGAATTGGGAGACGGTCGAGGTTGAGGCATACCGCGCGTTCGGTGCCGACGTTCGCCCCGGTGACGTCGTGTACGATGTGGGGGCGCACTTTGGGACGTACACGCTGATCGCGCTCCGCAAAGGAGGTCCTCAATCCAGGGTGGTGGCCTACGAACCGTGCGATCTGACTCGACGCTATCTGATGCGTCATCTGGCCTGGAACCGGGGCACCGAGCAGGTAATCGTGCGACCGCTCTGCTGTGGAGCGGCTGGAGGCCGGGCTCGGTTCTTCTACCGGCCCGGCGTGCCTGAGGGCATCAACGGATTGGTCGAGGCCGACGGTCTTGAGCAGACCTGGGTCGACGTGACGACGCTTGACGACGAGGTGGCCGCGCTCGACCTCATCCCGGCCATCATCAAGATCGATGTGGAGGGAGCCGAGTTGGAGGTGCTCAAGGGGGCTGAAGGAGTCCTGACCGCTCATGGACCGCGGCTGTTCCTCAGTCTCCATCCGGGCCCGCTGGCCAAAGTCGGCTTGAGTCCGCACATGATTACCGAATGGCTGGTCGATCGCCGCTACCGGTGTCAATACATCAGCGAAGACCAAGAGATCCACGTGACGGCCGTGCCAATCCGGTCCCTCTGACATCCGCATGCGCGTCGCCATTACGGTTGACCCCTACGTCCCCGTCCCGCCTCGACTGTACGGCGGCATCGAGCGCGTCGCGGATATCGTCGTGCGGGGATTGTCGGAACGGGGCCACCGCGTGACCCTCTTCGCTCACCCGGAAAGCTGCACCGCCGGCCGCCTCATCCCCTATGGGGCGCCACCGCACTCGGGCTGGCGGCCGCGTTTGACCGAGCTGTGGCAAGTGGGTAACGCGCTCTGGCGCCGACGCCGGGAACTCGATGTCGTGTTCAGCTGGGGCCGGCTCGCGGCGCTCCTGCCGATCCTTCCCTACCGGGGATTGCCGAAGATCCAGCGGTACTGCCGCAACCTGGTGCCGTGGCGGGGCGTGCGCACGGCCGTGCGGATCGCAGGCAGCTCCATCCGGTTTGCGGGAGCGTCGGCGAGCGTCTATGACGAACGGCCGGCGCAGGGCAAGTACGGCGGGCGATGGTCCACCGTCTACGACGGCGTCGAGACCAGCAAGTACACCTTTGTCCCCCGCGTTCCTCGCGGCGCCCCGCTCGTCTTCTTGGGCAGGATCGAACGGGTCAAGGGCGCCCACAGCGCCATCGCCATTGCTCGAGAGGCTGGCCGGAAGCTCGTCATCGCCGGGAACAGGAGCACGCAGGGTGAGGAAGCCGCCTACTTCGAGCAGGAGATTGCGCCCCACCTCGACGGAAACGCCATCCGGTACGTCGGGCGGGTCGACGATGCCCAAAAGAACCAACTGCTCGGCTCGGCGTGGGCGCTCTTATTTCCTGTCCAGTGGAAGGAAGCCTTCGGTATTGTGATGGCCGAGGCGTTTGCGTGCGGGACTCCGGTGATCGGGTTTCCGTGCGGGAGCGTTCCCGAGGTCATCAAGGAGGGCGTGAACGGGTTCGTCTGCCGGGGCGTGAGTGAGGCCGTTTGCGCGGTCGGGGACCTCGACCGGATTGACCGCGCGGCCACGCGTGCGGACTGCGAAGCTCGCTTCAGTGCCAAGGCGCTCGTGGACGCGGTGGAGAGACTGCTGGTCGAGGTGGTGAGCCCGCGTGGAGCCTAGGGCGGTGCCGGCCGCCGCGCCGCCAGTCGTTCCGCATCACGACCAGCGTTTACCTCTGGTGTTGCGTGCCCTGATCAACCTGCCCTGGCCATTAAAGTGGTGGATCGCCACCGAGCCGCGTCGGTGGCGAGTGTTCGCCGGTGTATGCCGTCGCCTCGGCTGGAGCGCCGCCCGACTGGGATGGCACGCGGCGAAGAACGGGCCATATCGAGGGCTTCATCTGCGCGTGACCCACGTGAATCATCTGTGGTTGCCCATGGGACTCTACGAGCCTTGGGTGAGCCGATGGCTGGTACGTCTGTTGAGCGATGACCGGTGGAAGTGCCGGGGGAAGGACGTCTGGGACATCGGGGCGAACGTTGGCCTCGTGTCTCTCCTATGTGCCCGGCATGGCGGGACCCGTGTCGTCGCCTTTGAGCCCGGAGAGGTGAATGTCAATCGCCTGGAGGAGCATCGTCAGGCGAACCCCCTCGTGGCTGCCCAAATCGAGGTGATTCCCGCCGCGGTCAGCGATGTTGAGGGCGAGGTCGAGCTGCTCGCGGGCGATGATGGCGTCGTGGGGCAAATCACCAGTCCGGGCGTCCAGTTGTGGCACGATCCCCGCCAAGGCGCTCGATCCGTGACCGTCAAGACGATGCGCCTCGATTCCCTGTTGGGTGAAGGCCGGCCCGGCCCCGGGTTACTGAAGATCGACGTCGAAGGAGCGGAAGCACTCGTGCTGGCCGGTGCCCACCACCTGCTTCGGCACTCCCGTCCCGCCATCGTGTTGGAAGTACACAATCAGGATGCGCATCGCGCCTGCGTGGCCCTGCTGAAGGCGGCCGGATACGCGGTCCGCGAGATCGTCGGAAGGCACCTCCGCGATCTGAACGATGAGGCGATCTCCTACGGACACCTGCTGGCGATTCCGGCCGAGGTGGAGTGGCCCGCTGAGCGTCTGCGATGCCTCGCGTTCTGATGGTCAGCGCACACTTTCCGCCCGATACGGGCGCCGCCACACACCGGGTACGTCTGATGGCGCCGCACCTGCCGAAGTATGGCTGGGCTCCCACCGTGGTCAGTGTCGATCCGCGCGACTACGAGGGGCGTCTCGATCCTGAACTCGTCCGCCTGGTGCCCGACGACCTCCGAGTCATCCGCTCCCGCGCCTGGTCGGCCCGGTGGACCCGCTGGCTGGGCGCGGGCGACCTTGGCGCCCGGGCTCTGTGGGGGCTTTGGGGCACGTGCTGCCGGCTGCTCGAGGCCGAGCAATACGAGGCGCTGTTTATCACGATGTACCCGACGTACCCGGCCCTGCTGGGTCCGCTCCTGAAAAGAACATTCGGGATCCCATTCATTCTGGACTATCAGGATCCCTGGGTGGGGGCGTGGGGTGAGACGGTGGGTGGCGGCCCGAACGGCGCGTTGGACTTGAAGAGCCGGCTCACGCGGGCATTGGCGACCAGGCTCGAACCGCGCGTGGCGCGCGCAGCCGACGCCCTGACCGCCGTCTCGCGGCAAACTCTCGAAGACATTCTGGTCCGCAATCCGCTACTTCGATCCACCCCGAGCGAAGAGATTCCCCTCGGTGGCGAGGCGGCCGATTTCCAATACCTGCGCGCTCACCCAAGGCGGAATCCCTACTTCGACCCCGCCGACGGGAGCGTGCATCTCGGTTACGTCGGCACCCTCCTCCCGCTGGGAGTGGAAACGCTCACTGCGATGTTGAAGGCGGTTCGGTTGCTGCGCATACGCCGGCCCGACTTGTATGCGCGCTTGCGCGTACACTTCGTGGGGACCAGCAACCAGACGTCTCCGGAGGCTCCGCAGCGCGTGTTGCCCGTCGCTCGGGAACTCGGCATCGATGACTGCGTCCGCGAAGTCGCTCCGCGGATCGACTATCTCGACGCGCTGACCGTGCAGACGCAGGCGACCGCGCTGCTCATGATGGGAAGCAGCGAGCGGCACTACACCGCGAGCAAGCTCTATCCGGGGCTGCTGGCGCATCGGCCGATCCTGGCCGTGTACCACGAGGCAAGCAGCGTCGTCGACATCCTCCGCCGTGCCGTCCGCACTCCGTCGGCGCGGCTCGTCACGTACGGCGATCGCAATCGCGCCGACTCCCGCGTCGAGGTGATCTACCACGAATTGGCGGGGCTCGTGGAGCATCCCGTGTACGACCCCGCGGACGTCGTCCCGACGGCGCTCGAAGCGTGTTCGGCCTCCGCGCTCGCGGGCAAGCTGGCTGCGGTCTTCGAACAGGTGCGCAGGCGGCCGTGAATTCCTGGACACGGCCCCTCGGCGACAGGTCGTGGACGTGAGTCGCCCGATCCGACTGACAGTCGTCATGACGCACCCGGTGCAGTACTATGCGCCGTGGTTTCGCTATGTCGCCGCGCGAGCGAGCGACCTCGATCTGACGGTGCTGTACGCGACGGAGCCGACACCGTCGCAGCAAGGGGTCGGGTTCGATCGCGCGTTCACATGGGACGTCCCGCTCACAGAAGGGTACCGCTGCCGGATCGTGCGACCCCCTCGCCCCGGCGAGAGTGTTCACAGTGATACGTTCCGGGGGCTCGACGTACCGGAGATCGGCGAGGCGCTCGCCGAAAGCGACCCCGACGTAACGCTCATCGGTGGGTGGTACTCGATCACGCTCCTGCGCGCACTCTGGGCTTGCCGCCGTCGTGGCATTCCGGTCCTGTACCGAGGGGACACGCATCTGGGCAGCGCTCCCGCGGGCTGGCGCCGGCCGGCATGGACGCTCAAGACGTGGACGCTGCTTCGATGCTTTGACGGCTATCTCAGCGTCGGCCAGCGGGCTCGCGCCTACCTTCGGCGCTTCGGCACGGTCGCCTCGCAGATCTTCGCCGCACCTCATTGCGTGGACAACGAGTACTTCGCCCGGTCTGCCGCGTCGTATCAGACGGCGGAGACCCGGGCCGCGGCCCGGGCTTCTCTCGGTCTTCCCGTGGATGATTTCGTCGTTCTTTTCGTGGGGAAGCTAGAGTCGAAGAAGCGGCCACAGGACGCGATCACCGCAGTCGCGCGCCTCGGAGGAGGGGCGAGCCTGCTCGTGGTTGGCGCGGGCCCGCTGGAAAGCGTCTGTCGGGAGCAAGCGCGAACCTCGGGGGTCCACGTCTCGTGGACCGGATTCGCGAATCAATCTCAACTGGGTCGGGCGTATGCCGCGGCCGACTGCCTGGTTCTGCCGAGCGACTGGGGCGAAACATGGGGACTCGTGGTCAATGAGGCGATGGCGACGGGACTACCCTGCGTGGTGAGTGATCGGGTTGGTTGCGCCCCGGACCTAATCATCCCCGGCCAGACCGGCGACGTCTTCGCGTTCGGCGACGCTGACGCCCTCGCGGCGGCCGTGGCCCGAGTCAGGAAGCGCCGTAAGGAAGGATGGGACTTCGCGACTGCCTGTCGGGCGCGAGTAGCCCGCTACTCGCACGAAACAGCGACCACAGGGCTGGTCGCCGCCTGTCAGGATGCGGCGCAGCGTCGCCCCCGCGCCTCTGCCCGGGAGAGCTGGCGGACCATTCCGAGGATCATCGTCTGCTGTGGCCACATGTCGCTCGTTTCCGGTCTGGAATTTATGACGTTCGAGGTGCTGAGGACGCTGCGGGCACGGGGGGCAGCCGTGCACTGCATTCTCAATACGTGGGCGAATTGGGACCGGCCCCAGGAGCCACATGTGATCGCCGGTCTCGCGGAGCGAATTGGGGCGAGCTGGTCTACCGGGTACTACTGGTACGGCTTCGAGCGCCGCTCGCGCAACCCCCTCAAGCTCGGCCAGCTGATGTGGGACATCCTGAGGACCAGCGGAGGCTTGCTGCGCGACGCCTGGCACTTCAGGCCGAGCCACGTGGACCTGCCCGACTACCTCGCGGTGGTGCGGAATGCCCCAGCTCTGATGCTCCTGCGGATGGTCGGGTGCCGTGTCGTCTTCCGCCTTGGGAACGCTCCCGAACCCGGGCCGTTCTACCGTCGTGTCTGGCTCTACGGCGTCAATCCGTTCGTGGACCGCTTCGTCTGCAACTCCAGGTTTACCGAGACGGAGCTGCTGGCTCACGGGATTCCCTCACACAAAGTGTCCCGCATCTACAACTGCGCACCGTTCAGGCCCGATCCGGACCTATCCGGTATCCGCCGAGATCCGCAACGCATCATCTACGTCGGGCAGATCATCCCGGGGAAGGGCGTCGACCTCGTGCTAGACGCCCTGGGGATCCTGGTGGGGCGAGGCTACGACGTCAGCCTGGACGCGGTCGGCGATATGGAGGGCTGGACGCCGCCGTCCTACGCGCGGCATCGGGAAGCGCTGGTCGCCCGTGCCGGCCTGCCCGATCTCACCGGCCGGGTGCGGTTCCTCGGCTGGCGGGCGGATGTCCCCGGTCTCCTGGCTCGGGCGAGCCTTCTCTGCTGCCCGTCGCGCCCCGAACTGCGCGAAGGCTTCGGGGTGGTGGTCGTGGAGGCGAAGCTGGCGGGTGTCCCGAGTATCGTCTCTCCTACCGGCGCCCTTCCGGAGCTCATCGAGCATGGGGAGGACGGCTGGGTTGCCTCGGAAGTGAGCGCGGCGGCGCTCGCCGAAGGACTGGAATACTTCCTCAAAGATCCGGTCCGACTTCAGCGCGCGGGGCACGCGGCCCGCCGCTCTGCCGAGCGGTTCAGCCGCGAGCGCTTCGCTGAGGCCTGGTGGGCCGTCTTTCAGGAGAAGACGGAACGGCGGCCGAG
>Ga0222749_10001489_pt1 | contig 11893 bp, 10 predicted proteins | sample IncBWH2Mmetat_FD_197234 | JGI IMG/M metagenome (GOLD analysis project Ga0222749, IMG submission 197234) | Metatranscriptome of lab incubated forest soil microbial communities from Barre Woods Harvard Forest LTER site, Petersham... | ecosystem: Environmental > Terrestrial > Soil > Temperate...
GAGACTTTGGTCATCTACATGCTCCTCATCTGCTTCATGTGGGGCGGCAAGCTGGGCGCTTAAACCATGATCTCCGCGCTCCTCGCGTCCGGGCTCCTCGACGACCTGGGGATCAACCTCAAGGTTCTCGTGACGCAGGTGGTGATTTTCTCGATCACTTTCCTGCTGCTCAGCCGCGTCCTGTTCGGCAAGGCCCTCGACTTCATGAAGAAGCGGGAGGAGGAAGTCCGCGCGTCCCACGAAGCGATCACGCGCGACCGGGCCGAAGTGGCGCGCCTCACGAAGGAGTACGAGGCCCACATCGGCAAGGTCGAGAAGGAGGCCTACGAGAAGACCCAGGAGATCCTGAAGGGGGCGCTTGCCGCGGCGGGCGCATCCGTCGCCCGGGCCCAGGCGGACGCCAAGAGCGAAATCGAGCGGGCGGTGGCCCAGATTGCCCGCGAAAAGGAGCAGGGGCTCGCGCAGCTCCGCACGGAAGTCGCCCGCCTCGCGCAGAGTGTGGCGGAGAAGGTCATGGACACGAAACTCGACGCGGACGCCGCTGGCGCCGCGGTCCGGAAGTTTGTCTCGGAGGGGAGCTAGCGTGATCTCCGCACCAATGGCCTCGGGACCGGTGCAGGCGTTCGTCGTCCAGGCCCTGGGCTTTGTCATTGTCGTCGTCGTGATCGTCAAGTTCGTCCTTCCGGCGCTCGGGAAGATCCTGGGCGGCCGGACCCACGAGATCGAGCAGACGTTCCAGAAGATCGAGAAGGACACCCAGGAAGCGGCCCGACTGATGGCCGAGATCAAGCAGAAGCTGGCCCAGGTGGCCGAGGAGTCCGAGCGGAGGATGAAGGCCGCGATGGACGACGCCGAGCGGACCCGCGCCCAGGCCCTCGCCGACGCCCAGGTCCAGGTGCAGACCGCCCTGGACCGCGCGATGCGCGAGGTGCAGACCGAGCGCGACAAGGCCGTCCTGGACCTCCGGCAGCAGGCCCTCGAGCTCACGCTCCGGGCCGCCGAGCACCTGGTGCAGGCCACGATGAGCGATCCCATCCACGAGAACCTGGTCGTCAAGTATCTCGACCGGGTCGACACGGTGAAAAAGTCGTGATCGAAAAAACGCTCGCCAAACGCTACGCCGCCGCGCTCCTGCGCATGACGGACCAGGAGGGGACGACGGAGGAGGTGGAGCAGATGCTCCTCGCGCTCAAGGACGCGTACCTCGCCGACAAGCCCTTCCGGTCGATCCTCTCCCAGCCCCGCGTGCCGAAATCGTTCAAGAAGTCGATCCTTCGCAAGGCCTTCGAGGGCCGCGCGAAGCCGTCGTTCCTTGACTTCCTGACGCTGCTCATCGACAAGAACCGCCAGGACATCATCCCCGACATCGCCGACATGTTCGACCGGCTGGCCGATTCCTCCAAAGGCGTCATCCGGGTCCTGGTGAGGAGCTGGCGCCCGCTCCTGGACCCCCACCGGGCGACCCTCGAGGCGAAGCTGACGCGCCTGACGGGGAAGAAGATCGCCCTCGAGGCCCAGACCGACCCGTCCCTCAAAGGCGGCCTGCTCGTCATGGTGGGAGACACGGTCATCGACGGCTCCGTCGCCCAGCGTCTCAAGGTGCTCGGTGAACGATTCAGGGAGTTACAGAGGAGATAGCCCCCTATGGCTGCGATTCGACCCGAAGAGATCAGCGCCGTCATCCAGAAGGAGATCCAGTCCTATCAGACCGACCTCAAGATGGAGTCGGTGGGCGTGGTCCTCCAGGTGGGTGACGGCATCGCGCGCGTCTATGGTCTCGAGAATGTCATGGCCGGCGAGCTCGTCGAGTTCCCCGGCGGCGTCTTCGGGGCCGCGCTCAACTTGGAAGAGGATTCCGTGGGTTGCGTCATCCTGGGCTCCGACCGGGGCATCAAGGAGGGCGACATCGCCAAGTGCACGGGTCGCATCTCCTCGGTCCCGGTCGGCCCCGAGATGCTCGGGCGGGTCGTCAACGCGCTGGGCCAGCCGCTCGATGGAAAGGGCCCCATCCCCGCCAAGAAGTTCCGGAACGTCGAAGGCCGCGGCATGAACGTCGTCGAGCGACAGCCCGTCAAGGAGCCCCTCCAGACCGGCTGGAAGTCGATCGACGCGATGATCCCGATCGGCCGGGGGCAGCGCGAGCTGATCCTGGGGGACCGCCAGACCGGGAAGACCGCGTTGTGCATCGACGCCATCATCAACCAGAAGGGCCAGGGGGTCGTCTGCATCTACGTCGCGATCGGCCAGAAAGCCTCGACCATCGCGAACGTCGTCGACACCCTCACGAAGAGCGGGGCGATGGAATACACCTGCGTGGTCGCCGCCACCGCCGAAGACCCGGCCCCCCTCCAGTTCATGGCCCCCTACTCCGGAACCGCGATCGGGGAGGAAGTCCGCGACAACAAGGGTCACGCGTTCGTCGTTTACGACGACCTGACCAAGCACGCGTGGGCGTACCGGCAGATGTCGCTCCTCCTGCGGCGCCCGCCCGGACGAGAAGCCTACCCGGGCGACGTCTTCAACCTCCATTCGCGCCTCCTGGAGCGCGCTTCGAAGCTCAACGATTCGCTCGGCGCCGGATCGCTCACGTCGATCCCGATCATCGAGACGCAGCTGGGCGACGTTTCGGCCTATATCCCGACGAACGTGATTTCGATCACCGACGGGCAGATCTACCTGGAGCCCGACCTCTTCAACGCGGGCGTCCGGCCCGCGATCAACGTCGGAATCAGCGTCTCGCGCGTGGGCGGCAACGCCCAGACGAGCGCGATGAAGAAGGTGGCCGGCAAGCTCCGCCTGGACCTTGCCCAGTACCGCGAGCTCGCCGCGTTCGCCCAGTTCGCGAGCGACCTGGACAAGAACACGCGCGACCAGCTGACCCGCGGCGAACGCCTCGTCGAACTCCTCAAGCAGGACCAGTTCATCCCGATGCCGTTCGAGACCCAGGTGATGGTGATCTACGCCGGGACGTCGGGCTCGATCGACGACATCCCCATCGGGCAGGTGAAGACGTTCGAAAAGCAGCTCCTGGAGCACCTGGCGAAGAATCATCCCGGGATCGGCGAGAAGATCCGCCAGACGAAGAAGTTCGAACCCGAGACGGAGGCCCAGCTCAAGGCCGCCATCGCGGAGTTCAAGGCCCAGTTCACGAAGAAGAGCTAGGGGACCCGCGATGCCGGCCATCCTGTCCGTCCGGGCGATCAAGCGGAAAGTCCGCTCCGTCGGCAACATCAAGAAGATCACCCGCGCCATGCAGATGGTCTCGGCCGCCAAGCTCAAGAAGGTCCAGGCCCGCCTCATGGAGCTCCGGCCCTACTCGGACAAGATCCGCGAGTTCCTCCAGGGCCTTGCCTCCCAGGTGAAGGACCTGAACTACCCGCTCTTCCAGCCGCGCGAGAGGGTGAAGAAGATCGGCATCGTCGTCGTGATGGCCGACAAGGGGCTCTGCGGGAGCTACAACTCCAACATGATCCGCTCCGTCCAGAGGTTCCTGGACGAGCAGAAGAAGCCGTACGTGGCCATCGCGGTCGGGAAGAAGTCGGCCGAGTGGTTCCGGAAGCAGGGGATCGCGCTCCGGGCGGAGTACATCCAGCTGCCGACCGAGGTCCCCTTCAGCCAGATCAAGGCCATGACCAAGCAGCTGGTCGAGCTCTTCGTCTCAGGGGAGGTCGATGAGGTCCACCTGCTCTTCACGCGCTACGTGAACGCGATGACCTTCAAGCCCGGGTCGGTCAAGTTCCTTCCGATCGAGCCCGAGAAGAAGGACGCAAAACTGTCGCACGAGTACGAATTCGAGCCCGAACCCGCGCGGATCCTGGACAAGCTGATCCCGCGGTACGTGGAGGTCTCGTTCCACCGGCTGCTCCTGGAATCGATGTCGAGCGAGCACGCCGCCCGGATGAACGCGATGCGGAATGCGACCGACAGCGCGACCGACCTCATCGGCGCGCTCACCCTCCAGTACAACAACGCCCGCCAGGCGGGCATCACGAAGGAACTCCTGGATATCGTCGGCGGCGCAGAGGCGCTGAAAGGATAACGCATGGCCAACATGGGCAAGGTCGCGCAGGTCATCGGCCCGGTCGTGGACGTCTCCTTCGAGACGACGCTGCCGCCGATCTACAGCGCCCTGCGGATCAAGGACGCGGCGCGGAACATCAACATCACCTGCGAGGTCGCATCGCACCTCGGCAACAACACCGTGCGCTCGGTCGCGCTCATGCCGACCGAGGGCCTGATCCGCGGAATGGCCGTGGAGGACACCGGCGCGCCGATCAAGGTGCCGGTCGGACCCTCCACGCTCGGGCGGGTCATGGACCTCCTGGGCAATCCCGTGGACGGCGGTCCCCCGGTGGTGGGCGAGGACTACTACCCCATCCACCGTTCGCCCCCGCCCCTCACGGAGCAGGAGCCCACCCCCCGCGTCTTCCAAACGGGCCTCAAGGTGGTCGACCTCCTGTGCCCGTTCCCCAAGGGGGGCAAGATCGGCCTTTTCGGCGGCGCGGGCGTGGGGAAGACCGTCACCGTGCAGGAGCTCATCCGGAACATCGCGGTCGAGGCGAGCGGCGTTTCCGTCTTCGCCGGCGTCGGGGAGCGGACGCGCGAGGGGAACGACCTCTGGCTTGAGATGAAGGAGGCAAGCTTCACGGACGCCTCCGGCAAGAAGATGCACGTCATCGACAAGACCGCCATGGTGTTCGGCCAGATGAACGAGCCGCCCGGGGCGCGCCTCCGGGTCGCCCTCTCGGGAGTCACGTTCGCCGAATACTTCCGCGACAAGGAGGGGCAGGACGTCCTCCTCTTCATCGACAACATTTTCCGGTTCGTCCAGGCGGGGTCGGAGGTGTCGGCCCTCCTGGGACGGATGCCCAGCGCGGTCGGCTACCAGCCGACGCTGGCGACCGAGATGGCGGCGCTCCAGGAGAGGATCACCTCGACCAAGCGGGGGTCGATCACGTCGGTCCAGGCCGTCTACGTCCCGGCGGACGACATCACCGATCCGGCGCCCGCGACCACGTTCTCCCACCTGGACGCGACCATCGTGCTGGACCGACGCATCACCGAGCTGGGGATCTACCCGGCCGTCGACCCGCTGAAGTCGACCTCCCGGCTTCTCGAGCCCAAGGTGGTCGGCGACGAGCACTACAAGGTCGCGCGCGACTCTCAGCGCATCCTCCAGCGGTACCAGGACCTCCAGGACATCATCGCGATCCTGGGCATGGAGGAGCTCTCCGACGAGGACAAGCGGGTCGTCGCCCGCGCTCGAAGGATCCAGAGGATGCTTTCGCAGCCCTTCTTTGTCGCCGAGCAGTTCACCGGGACCAAGGGAAAGTTCGTGCCGCTCAAGGAGACGATCCGGGCCTTCAAGGAGATCCTGGAGGGCAAGCACGACAGCCTGCCCGAGCAGGCGTTCTACATGGTGGGCGGGATCGACGAGGCGATCGAGAAGGCGAAAAAGATGGCCTCCGGTTAGGGAAGTGGAGGGACTTCCTCCGCGGTTTCCGGGTGTTTCAGCGGTGAGTCATTGAAGAAGTCGCTGGGCGGCACGCTCGCGGGAATCGCGATCCTGATCGGGCTCATGTTCATGATCCTGAGGAAGGGCGCGCTGGGGGCGGGGCTGATCCTGGTGGTGATGGGCGTGCTCCTGGTGATCGTGACCTTCGTCGGCGAACTGGTGAAGATGCATGGGAAAAAAGTTCAGGGTCGAGATCGTCACCCCTGAGAGGCTGGTCTTCTCGGAGGAGGCGGAATCGCTCGTGGTGCCCGCGGAGCGGGGATACCTCGGCGTCCTGGCCGGGCACGCCCCGCTCCTGTGCACGCTCCAGCCCGGCGAGATTCTGATCCGAGGCGACAAGGGCGACCTGCACTTCGCGACGAGCGGCGGCTTCATGGAGGTCACTCCCCGGAAGGCGAGCCTCCTGACGGAAAGCGCCGAGGAGACGGCGGGGGTCGACGTGGCGCGCGCGGAGAAGTCGCTCGCACGGGCGAAGGAGCGTCTCGCCTCCTCCGACAAGGGGGTCGACAAGGAGCGAGCGAAGGAGGCCCTCGAGCGCGCCCAGAACCGACTCAAGCTCGCCGCGAAGCGGAGGAAGTAGAAGCCCCTCCCGCGAGCCGGGATTCGCTTGTCATCGGAAGTCGCGCCACTGGCCGTCCGGCCCCAGCACTTGATTCGGCGAGAATCCCGTCTTGTACTCCATCGACCGGCAGCCCGGGACAAAGTAGCCAAGGTACAGGTGCGGGATCTTCCTCTGGGCCGCGTGTTCCAGCAGGCTCAGCACGTTCCATGTTCCCAGCGAACGGTCCCGGGAGTCGGGATCGTAGAAGAAGTAGATTGCCGAAAGCCCGCCCGGCAAATCGTCCACGTACCCGACGCCCATCAGCCGGTCTCCGAGCCAGTAACACCATTCCTGAACGGCGAAGGGGTTGTTGACGAACGAGTCGGCGTACCCGGCGGCATCGCGGGCAGGATGGATCGGCCAGCCCTTGGCCCGGGTCTGATGCGTGTGATACCGGTCGTGGAGGTCAAGCTTGGCGCGGGTGACCGACGGCACGCCGATCCGAAGCTGGATCTCCCGTTCGTTCAGCCGACGGCAGCGGCGCTGGCTGCGGTTGGGCCGAAAGCGATCGGCCAGCACCCGCACCGACTGGCACGCCTGACAGGTCGGACAACGGGGACGGAAGAGGGTGCTCCCGAACCTGCGCCACCCTTGCACGAGGCGCTCTTCGTACTCTTCGGGAGTGAGCAGGCCGACCCCTTCATAGTCCAGCCTCCAGACCTCGTTCGGAAGGTACCCGCAGGGGCTGGGGGGGGTGTGAAACCGGAAGGTCGATTCCATGTCGGCTCGATTGTAAAGGGACGCCCCCGGCGTCGCTACCGGGACGGAGGCCCGCAGAACCGCGCGATCGATGAATTCGTCGTGAATCAGCGGAACTCCCAGGTCCCCCACAGGCGCGGCGTCAGCTCCGCTTCGCTCGGCACGTCGGCGGTGATGCCGGTCGCCTTGTTGCACCAGTAGACGCGGTGGAGCGTCTGGGCTCCGTCGCCCCGCAGCAGGCCCACGTCGCCGCGGATCGAGTCCCCGGCCGCGGGCTTGAGGCCTAGCTTCTCCAGAGGGATCGAGAGCTCGAAATTGCCCTCGGCGCCTGCCAGCTCCACCTCGCCGCTCACGTCCTCCACCCGGTCAAGCGTGATTGTCCGCCACGGCGAACTGAACGCCACTGGCTCCTTCGTGCCGGGCACGACCGCCCTGTAGAGAAGCGCCAGCGTCTTCCCTTTCGCCTTCGTCACGAGCAGCCGGACGTCGCCCGCCGCCGGCTTCTCGCGACGGGCATCGGCTTTTGAATTCGTCCCCATCATGATGTCGAGCGCGCCCCCGGTCTTGAAGGGTGCATTCTCCACCTCGCCGGAATTGCGCAGCAGATCCTTCTCCCCCGTCCGGAAGAACGCATAGAGTCGGCCGCCCGCGACACAGACCGCCGCCGTCACGTCGTGGGGCTTCGAGTCGCTGTTGAAGTAGGCCGGCACGCCGCTCTTGTCGACGTCCACCCACTCGGCGCCCGCCCAGTCGTCCGCCTTCCCGTCCACCACCGGCGCGTCCTTGCGCAGCGCGACCTTCAGGATCCCTCGACCCTGCGCCCCCTGCCGTTCTGCCTCCCGGTCGATGAAGTACGCCCGCGCCCTCGCCAGGTCGTCCGCCGTCACCGTCCGCTCGCCGACGGCCAGCCGCGAGATCGTGTCGAGGCCGTCCACTCGCACGATGCAGGTATTCGCGCCGTCGACCACGTAAATCTTCCCGTCGGCCGTCTGGGTGATCGACGGCCAGAAGTTCTCGTCGTGCAGCGTCAGATCGGTCACGTTCATGTCGCGCACCGCCTGCGGCATCGCCCAGGGACGGCCCTGCCGGACGTCCCGGAAGAGCTGCGCGACGAAGAGCCCGTCGGCGGTGAAGACGTACATGTTGCCCTGGTTGCCGTTCACGGCCCAGAGGGGCCCGGCATCGCCCGTCGTTGGCGTAACGAAGCCCCCCAGGAGCCGCGTCGTCCCAATCAGCTGGCCGGGACGGTCGGGCGGCGGCGATTCGTGCGAGGCGTGGAGACCGGGCCATGGGCTGGGATACGACCATCGGGCCTCGCCCTTGAACGCACCGCCCATCGACTGCGGGGCGAACGGCTTGGGTCCGACCGTGAGCACCGTCCACCCGTTCTCCGCGGCGAGCGCCTGGTCGCCGCCCGAGCTCGACGGGCCCTGCGCTCCCGCCGCCAGCACCTCTCCCGCGGCGAGATCGTAGACCGGCACGCCCTTCTCCGTGAACCGCTTCGGCGCGAACCGCACCGCCGAGCCGTCGATCCGCGACGCGAGGATGGCGAGATCGGGCATCACTGTGATTCCGCCGCTCGATTTCGATTCGAACGTCACTTCGTCCGCCTGCACCCGGCCGTCGCCGTTCAGGTCCGACCACGAGAAGATCGCCGGCTTCTTCTCCGAGCCGGCGGGCCGGAGCGGTTTGAGGGCGTCCCAGTCCCCTGCGCGGCCGAAGCCTGCGACCGGAACCGCGATCCCCTGATCGTCGAGCCAGATCATCGCAACCGAGGCGCCGTTGGTGGGATTGCTGTTGTAGCAGTTCGTGAAGTACCGCCGGCCGGCAAGATAGAGGGGCTCCTCCGGCTGGCCGCCCGCGTGGTGGCCCGGGAGCTGGAGATCGTCGGGGCCGGGACGGTAGAGTACCCGAATCAGCGTCGACGTCCCTTTCTCCCAGTCCAGCCGGAACTCCATCCCATGATAGTAGAAACGAGTCTTGTCCTTGGGGTCGATTTTGCCCCCGCCCCCGTATTCCGCCGGGCCGTAGACCGCGCGGAGCAACTTGCCGTCGAGGGACCAGACGCTGACCCTTTTGGGCTGGAAGTCGTTCTCCGTCACCCAGAGATGGCGATTGGAGTCGACCGCGATGCCGCACGGGTTGTTCATGTGGCCCGGATCGTAGGCCCCGGCCCTCGGCGCACCGGCGACGCCGATCGCGCGAAGCGGCTTCCCCTCGGGCGAGAAGACCTTCACCTGGTGGCTCGCGCCGCGATCGCTCACGTAGAGATTGCCGTCCGGATCGAGCGTCACGTGCTGCGGATCCTCGAGCCCCTCGACGAGCGTCATGGGTTCCCCGAGCTTCGTGTCGATCACGGCGAAACGTTGTAGCTTTTTCCCGACCAGGACGAGCAGCCGCCCCTCCCCGTCGAACGCGAGCCCGCGCGGGTCGTCCATCAGCGCGTTCCCCAGGACCTTACCCGCCTTGGCCTCCACGAAGAGCAGCTCTTTCTGTTTCGGAAGCGAGGCGACGAGGAGACCGTTCCGCCCGGCCAGCCCCGTCAGCGAGAGGGAGTCCTTCCCCCCCTCGAATTTCTGCTTTAGGACCGGCTTCTCGACGCCGCCCGGTGCGATCGCCGTCAGTCGAAGCTCACCTTCCCACGCGGAGCCGACGGTGATCGCGTCAGTACCGGCGTCGTAGGCGAGATAGGGTGCCCCCGTCCAGGTACCTCCGACCCACCCTTTTCCGCCCTGCTTCCGGCCCTCGAGATCCACCCACGCGAGGCCGTCGCCCCCTTCCGCGACGTAGCTGCCAAGATAGACCAGCGGCTTGGGACCCGGTACGAAGAGGGCGCTTTGAGGAGGCGTATGATTGGTCGTCCATCCTCCGGTGTGATCGGGCGTCGGCCACGGCGGGATGCCCCCGTTGTAGCCGGAGAACTCGTAGTGCAGTTCGATCGGCTTCCGGGACAGGCCGCGGACGCGGTACGCCCCGGGCTGCACGAACTGCGACGGAATGCGGTAGATGCCGTGCCGTGCCGCCTCGTTGTCGCGCAGGAGGTCGTCCATCCCGTCCCACCAGGCGGTGTTCTCTCCCGCCGGAAACGGCGTCTCCGAGACGAGATTCCGGACCCGCCTGCCGGCCGGATCCTCGATCACGAGGGTGACCAGGCCCGCCTCCTTGAGCGTGAACTTGATCCCGATCGGCGCGTGAAGGTCCGGAGCGGCCGGCGCCAGGATCGCCGAGGCGAGCGGAGCCTCGCCCAGGGGCCGGAGGGCCAGGAGCTCCCCGAGCCAGATGCGTCTCCCCTTCTTGGTGTTTCCATTCAGATGGGGATGGCTTTCCAGGGCGACCTTGGTCACGCGGAGGCGAACCGCACGCGTCGTGACGGATCGCCCGAAGTCGATCCAGTTCGGAACGAACGGGTTCGGATAGCCGTTCTGGATCTTCTCGGCGGTCGTGATCGTCTGCCAGTCGCCCTCCGGCGCCTCCCGCGGATGTCGGTCCGCCGGCCCCCCAAACCGCTGGACCTCCGCGGCGCCGAATCCGGCCCACAGGGCGCAGAGGCCCCGCAGCTCCACGGGTGCGGGCCAGGCCAGGAGGATCGTCTCGGGGTTCTCTCGTGAGACCTCGACGGCCGCCCCCTCCTTCCCGTTGTCCCACGCGCCCCAGGTTCCGTCGTTCGTCCCGTTCGTCAGCTTCGGAGCCGCCTCGATCCTCGCGCGCGTGATGGGGACCGCCTGGGGCGCAACATTCGCGAACCGTTCGGTCACCGCATAGACGCCGCCCAGGTAGCCTGAATACGCCGGATCGGAGGCCTGCGCGACGTGCGTGAACCGAAGGGCTCGCGTCGAGGTCCCCGGCGGAAGCACCCAGAGGGCGAACTCGTCATCGCCGGGCTCCCCGCGAACCACCTGGTGATCCTGTCCCAGCCGTTCAGCGGCGAGCCAGAGTTCCTCCTTCTGGAGATCGCCCGGAGCGGGCGCATCGGCCTTGAGAACGCTCAGCCGGCCACCGGCCCGGGCCAGGACGGATCCGATCCTGACGGGGACCTTGAACCCCACCCGGAGATGCCGGGCGCCCGGCGCCTTGCTCTCGCCGTACCGGAGGCCCTGCCATTCGGCCTGCGAGGCCGCCGTCCAGACGACGTGGGCGGGACCCCGTTTCGAGGCGACGGGCCGCTCGGCGCCGTCGACCCATTCGGCAAACGTGGCAGGATCCAGTGCCCCCGCATCGAGCGCGTGATCAAAGGGGGCCGCGAGGACGAGCGTCGCCATCGCCAACGCACGGTTCATCCGGGGAACCCTCCTCTAGGAACCCCCGTTATACCATTGCCGCCCAGTCTTGTGAGGACTTCTCAAGCACTCCCGAAGAATCCGGGGGCCCAGGGCGCGTAACAGAGACGATGACTAATTTGATGGCCAGAGCGTCCGCCGTCCCCCCGTCTTGCCGGAGGGCCGTGTCGCGCCTGTCGCTTCCCGGACTTCTCCTCGCCCTGTGCGCCTCGGCCGGGGGGCAGGCGGACGATTCCATCGCCGTCGCGGAGACGGACTGGCCCTGGTGGCGGGGGACGAAACGCGACGGGACGGCGGCGGAGAACCAGAAGCCGCCCCTCTCCTGGAGCGCGACGGAGAACGTCGTCTGGAAGGCCGAGATTCCGGGGCGCGGACACGGATCGCCCGCGGTTTTCGGCGAGCACGTCTACCTGGCGGCCTGCGACGAGCCGACCGGCGGCCAGTCGGTCCTCTGCCTGGACCGCGCCACCGGACGTCGGGTCTGGGAGTGCGAGGTCCATCACGGGGGCGCGATGCGCAAGAACGCCAAGTCGTCGGGCGCCTCGACCACCCCCGCCTGCGACGGGGAGCGTGTTTTCGTCAACTTCCCCAACAAGGACGCCGTCATCACGACCGCCCTGAGCCTCGAGGGGAAGATCCTCTGGCAGACGAAGATCAGCGACTACGTGATCCACCAGGGCTTCGCATCGTCGCCCGCTCCGTACCGATCGGTGGTGATCGTCTCGGCGGACCACAGCGGCGGCGGGGCGATCGCGGCGCTCGACCGGAAAAGCGGCGCCGTCGTGTGGAGGCACGACCGGC
>Ga0222749_10001490_pt1 | contig 11891 bp, 6 predicted proteins | sample IncBWH2Mmetat_FD_197234 | JGI IMG/M metagenome (GOLD analysis project Ga0222749, IMG submission 197234) | Metatranscriptome of lab incubated forest soil microbial communities from Barre Woods Harvard Forest LTER site, Petersham... | ecosystem: Environmental > Terrestrial > Soil > Temperate...
CTTGCGGTGGCGGTGGCGGTGGCGGTGGTGGTGGTGGTGGCTGCGACACCGATTGTTGCATGTCGGTCAGTCCGTGCGATGTTGGGTGCTCGGTGGTTTCACTGGCTCAGCGACAATTCTGGAAGACGGCTCCCTCGGCACGTCTGCGCTTGAAGGATCTGAAGGTTGCGAAACCGGCAAATCCGCAGTGTGTCAGAACGACGCCACAGGGTATGGTACTGGCCTCGTCAAAGCCAGGAACAGCCCGAGCCAATGTGGTCAACCGTTTCGAGTGGCCTGCGGAAGCACCCCGTGATTTGTCGCCAATCGTTTTCCAGGGGCTCGCCAGCGGTTCGCCGGCTCTGGGAACCCCGACAGCGCCAATCACGATTGTGGAATTTTCCGACTTCGAGTGCCCCTTCTGCAAAGCCCTGGCCACGACCCTCTCACAGCAGGTGCTTCCGGCAGAAGGCAGCAATGTGCGTTTGGTCTTCAAGTACTTCCCGTTGCGCTTCCATCCCTGGGCGGAACAGGCGGCAGAGATCGGAGAGTGTGTCCATAAGCAGGATGAGAAAGCTTTCTGGCAACTGCATGATTTCTTCTTTGAGCACCAGGAATCACTGAGCAACGATACCCTGGAGCAGCAGACTCTGGACTTTCTCGGTAACAATCACCGAATCAACCTGGATCAGGTGAAAATATGCGTCGAGACACATGAAACAAAGCCGGCCGTGATGAGCGACATCGCGCAAGGCGAGCAAAATGGAGTTCACGGCACACCAACGTTGTTTATCAATGGTATCCGTGTCCATGGAGCGCAGAGTGCGACTGTCATCCGCAAAGCGATTGAACAGGCAAGTGCGGAACAAAAGGCTGCAAACGATGACCGAGTCTGGGAGCCGGCAACTCCCTGGCTAGGCATCGATGCAAGGGAACCGTATTGTGAGCTGTTTGCAACCGAAGGGAGGAATCCATGTCTGTTGTTCTGAATCGAGTTAAGCCAATCATATGGGGAATGGCGCTTGCAGTTTGTGTGTCGTTCTCAGTTGCGGGGCAAGACATACCGGTGAATCAAAACGCAGGTCAAGCGGGGACGAAAACGGTTCCTCCGGAACTGCAACAAGCACAGAAGGGAGATGCGGCGGCCCAGCTGCACACTGGCGAGTGGTTCAACTCGGGTATTTCCGGACGAGTGGACAGCGAGCAAGCTGCAGTCTGGTTCAAGCAGGCTGCTGATCACGGTTCAGCCGATGGCGCGGCTCTCCTGGGGAGCTTGTACTTGTACGGCCATGGAATGGAAGTTGATCAAGCGCAGGCCTACAAACTAATCCAGTTGGCAGCCGACCACGGCAGCCTCAAGGGGCGTACTTTCTTGGCGCAAATGTATATGCACGGGTGGTATGTCAAGAAAGACGAAACCAAGGCCCATGAACTGCTGATGTCGGTAGGAAACAAAGAACCGTTTGCCCTGACGCTCCAGGGCGTAATGGCCATGGAGGGTGCCGAGAAGCATCCGGAAAAAGCATTGGAGCTCTTCAAGCAATCTGCTGAGAAAGGAGAGTCGGGAGCCATGCTGAGCCTGGGTGAAATGTATCTGTTCGGGGCCGGCGTGGCTCAGGACTTTGAACAGGCAGAAAGCTGGTTCCAACAAGCTCAGCGTCTCGATAGCCGTGCGGCTGAGTTTCGGCTGGGGCAGATGTATGCTAAAGGTGCAGGTGTACCCAAGAACCTGACCCATGCCTACGCTCTTTTCCAGCGAGCTGCTGAACAAGGCTATGTGCCGGCACAAACTCTGTGTGGCACTTATAACTACTATGGTTTTGGAATCAAGAAAGACCAGGTAAAAGCGTACTATTGGTTTTCCAAGGGCGCCATTCACAGTAGCGTGGCTAAGGACTGGCAACATCGAGTATCCGCAGCCATGACACCTGAACAGCTGAGTGCCGTCGGGGCAATGCTCAACGGCGCACCTGCGGGAGCCGCTAGGTAACGATTATGACGCCGGACTCCGGGGTTCTCCCCGGAATCCGGCGCTTCATAGTAACCAAAGCCGAAAGGTTCCGGCACGGAAGCCTGTTCATGGAAAACGGTATCATTCTGATATCAAACTCTTCACTTCTGGACGATTGTAAGTCATCATTGAGGAGCGGGTGGGCATAAGCAGCGCCACTCGAAGCCGGCATTCCAGAATGCAAGGCGGTTAGAAAAGCCGCTCTTTGAAAACTCAAATAGCAGGTTGGTGTATTGGGCCTTGTGCCGAAGTTTACCGCAAAGTAAACAAAACCCTTGTTCTAGACCTATTTGTAAGGGGCTGGCACCATTCTTATCTCCCATTGATTATGAATGGCTTACGAACTTCACCCTAAGCGCGCAAGGGGGTGGGGGCCGCACAATTCGGTAGGGGTCATCTTCTCTGGGTCTTAGATAACTGGAGGATTACCTCCAAGCATGCAAGGGGGGCTCGGGTACTTTGGCTGACTGCTGCTCTACTTGGAGCTAGGAGCTGCCTTTAGAGAGCAGTTCTTCCATGCTGCATTGCGGACTGCGGCCGCGGGCCTCCTGGAGCTGCTTCCAGCTCATCGGCGGTCGTCCCGTATTTACTTCCACCATGCTGATACAGCCCGGCACAGGACAGACCAGCGCACAGAGATTGCAGCCGACACACTCGTCGTCCAATACTTGTGGAACGTGCTTGGGTAGTACCCCATGACGCAGATCGCCGAGCGGGCGCTCGTCGACCCGGATGCACTGGTGGGCGCCATCCTCACATGCGATGTAGCAAAGATTGCAGCCGATACATTTTCCGGCATCAATTTTGGCGATGATCTTATAGTTGAGATCGAGGTTGCCCCAGTCTTCGACGCGGGGAACCGCCTTGCCTACCAGCTCCATGGCTGAGTTCATGCCCTTCTCTTCCAGATAGTTTTCCAGGCCCTCGATCATGTCGCGCACAATGCGAAAGCCGTAGTGCATCGCCGCCGTGCAGACCTGCACCGAGGTCGCGCCCAGCAGCATGAATTCGACGGCATCTCGCCAGTTCGAGATTCCGCCGATGCCGGAGATCGGGATGTTCACCTTGGGATGCTTGGCTACCGACGACACCATGTGCAGCGCGATGGGCTTTACCGCGGGCCCGCAATAGCCGCCATGTGATCCGTAACCGGCAACGCTGGGGCGAGGCGCGAAGCTGTCGAGATCAACCCCTACCAGGCTGTTGAAGGTATTCACCAAAGACACTGCGTCCGCGCCGCCGGCCTTGGCCGCGACCGCCATATGCGCGATGTCGGTAACGTTGGGAGTCAGCTTCACAATCACCGGCGTGCGGGCAACTTCCTTCACCCACGAGGTAATCATGGTGGCGTACTCGGGGACCTGTCCAACGGCGGCGCCCATGCCGCGTTCCGACATTCCATGGGGACAGCCGAAGTTCAGCTCCAGCATGTCGGAGCCTGAGTCTTCGGCGCGTTTCACAATGTCATGCCAGGTCTCGCGCTTCGATTCGACCATCAGAGACGCGATGACCGTATGCTGCGGAAAACGCTTCTTGACCTCGGCAATCTCGCGGAAGTTGACTTCGATGGGGCGGTCGCTGATGAGCTCGATATTATTGAGGCCCATCATGCGCTCGTTCTTAAGGTCTACCGAGCCATAACGGGAACCGGTATTGATAATGGGTTCGCCGATCGTCTTCCAGACGGCTCCGCCCCATCCCGCTTCGAAGGCACGCATGACCTGATACGCGGTGTTGGTGGGCGGACCAGAGGCGAGCCAGAATGGATTCGGAGAACGGACTCCACAAAAATTAATGCTTAGATCAGGCATGGGCCCTCCTTCCCATTGTTGCCTCGAGCATCTGATGGATGCCCAAGGCAGCCTTCTTGCCGTGCGCGACTGCATCCACAACCTCTCCGCCCCCGTTCACGCAATCGCCGCCGGCAAAGTAACGCGGGTTCTTTGTACTCATGGTTTGTGGCTCGACCACAACGCAACCATTATGCAGTTCCAAATTGGGAACCTGTTTCAGGAAACCGAGTCTGCGCTTTTGCCCGAGGGCTTTGATGACCATGCCGACCTCGAGCCTGAACTCACTGCCGGGCGCCGGGAGATAGCTGTAGCGTCCTCGCGGATCCTTCGAAGAGCGCTGCGTACGAACACATTCCAGAGCTTCGACTTGACCCGAGCCGATGATTCGCATTGGCATGGCCTGCCACACGAAGGTGACGCCGTCATGTTTCGCCAGCTCGTATTCGTAATCGAAGGCGGTCATCTCTTCGGGGCTGCGGCGATACACCATGTAGACCTCTTCCGCGCCCAGCCGCCTGGCGGCGGTGACTACGTCAATCGCGGTATTGCCCGCGCCAATGACCGCAACCCGCTTTGCAATTTCAACCTGGTCAAAGCGCCTGCTCTTGGTGCTTTCGATGAATGAGAGCGCGTCATAAGAACCTTCGAGTTCCTCACCAGGGAGCTGCAGATCTTCGGTCTCGCCTAATCCAATGCCAATAAAGATGGCATCGTAATCGCGTTCGAGCTCGGGAATCGTAATGTCTGTGCCAACCTTCATTCCGTTCCTGATCTCGACGCCCAGGGCGCGGATCATCTCAACCTCTTTCACGGCTTCCGCCGCCCGCATTTTATAGGCGGCGATTCCATATGTGTTCAGCCCGCCGGGCTGAGGATTGGCGTCAAAGATGATCGCCTCGTATCCCAACTTCCTCAACTCAGCAGCGCATGAGAGGCTTGCCGGACCAGCGCCGATCAACGCAACCTTATATCCATTGGCCGCCGCGGCTTTAAAGAGCTGCGTGCCATTCGCGATCACAGGATCAACCGCGTAGCGTTGCAGCTTCCCGATCTCCACCGGCTTTTTCCCCTCCACATTCAAAACGCATACGCCTTCGCATAACACCGAAGTAGGACACACCCGTGCACAACTCTGCCCGAGAATGTTTGCGCCCAGAATTGTTTTGGCCGATCCGCGCAAGTTACCGGTAAGGATTTGACGAATAAACTGGGGCACGTCAATCCCAGTTGGGCAAGCCTTGATGCAGGGTGCGTCTTGGCAAAAGAGGCAGCGCGAACCCTCTTCCAGGGCCTGCCCCTCCGTCAGTGGTGGATTGATATCGGCAAAGTTAGCTTCCAGTTGTTCGAGTGGAAGCTTCGGGGCCGGTTCCTTAAGCATGGGTCACCTGGGCGCTGTAGCGTCCTTCCCAAAAATAGCAGGAGGGGTGGAATTTTTTGGAGTGTAGCATAGAATGATCACTCTATCTGCTAAGAATACACTCTTGGCGCTGTCGCGGAGGGCTGATGGGCTTTGACACTCTGGTCGTAAATGGAATTGTGGTAACGGCTACAGATACCTATGCCGCCGATGTTGCGATCTCCGGCGGAAAGATCGTGGCCATTGGGGAAGGCCTGCCCCGGGAGAACACGAAGCAAGTGCTGGACGCAAAAGGCAGGTACGTGCTGCCCGGCGGCATTGATGTGCATACTCATCTCGATATGCCCTTTGGAGGCACTACCAGCGCCGATGATTTCGAGACCGGCACCCGCGCCGCCGCATTTGGCGGGACGACGACCTTGATTGACTTTGCCATCCAGTACAAAGGCCAGTCGCTGCGGACTGCTTTCGATACCTGGATGCAAAAGGCCTCTGCCAAAGCAACTACGGACTATGCATTCCACTGCATCATTACCGACCTTCCAGACGCCCGCATCGGCGAGATGAATGACCTGGTGCGCGACGGGGTGCCCAGCTTCAAGCTGTTTATGGCCTACCCTGGAGTGTTCATGCTTGACGACGCAACCATCTTCAAAGCGATGCGCGCCGCCTCGAAAGCCGGCGGCATGATTTGCATGCACGCCGAGAACGGCGGGGCCATTGATGTCATCGTCAAGCAGGCCCTGTCCGAAGGCAAGACCGCGCCCAAGTACCACGCGCTCACCCGCCCAACCACCGCGGAAGCCGAGGCCACGTCACGGGCGATTCCCCTGGCGGAGATGGCCGGGTCGCCTGTCTATATCGTGCACTTGAGCTGCAACGATGCGCTCGAAAAGGTGCGCGAAGCGCGGGACCGAGGCTTGCCGGTTTATGCTGAGACCTGCCCGCAGTATCTATACCTTTCTATAGAAGATATGGACGCACCCGGATTTGAAGGCGCGAAATACGTCTTCACTCCACCGCTGCGCGAGAAGTGGCACCAGGAAAAACTCTGGACGGGACTCAAACAGGACCACCTTCAGGTGGTTTCAACCGATCACTGTCCTTTCTGCTTCAAGGAGCAGAAAGAGCTTGGCAAAGATGACTTCACGAAGATCCCGAATGGAGGCCCGGGCATCGAGCACCGCATGAGCCTTATTTATTCCGGCGGCGTGGCGAAAGGCCGCTTCAGCGTGAACCGTTTCGTCGAGCTGGTCTCGACCACACCGGCCAGGATCTTCGGGCTGTATCCTCAAAAAGGAACGGTGGCGATCGGCAGCGATGCCGACCTGGTAATCTTCGATCCCAAGCGGCAACACACAATCAGTGTAAAAACCCATCACATGCGGGTGGACTACTCGATGTTCGAAGGAATCACGGTGACCGGCATGCCAGATGTCGTCCTCTCACGCGGGCGCGTGATTGTTGACGGAGATAAGTTTCAGGGTAGAGCCGGTGCGGGGAATTTTTTGAAGCGTGCGGCTTATAGCGGGGTGTGAAAGCGCGAGGGAAAAATCCAGGCGAAAATCCGATTTCAGCCGTGGGTGGTTCCCATCGCCATCGGAGGTCCTTCGCCACGGGGCTCAGGATGACAGTGCGTGAAAAGGTATAAATTTCATTGTGGCTTGCCGCGCTGTGCCACTCAGTCTTCTGCTAATCCGGCCATCTGCAGGTAACAACTTTGGTCTCGGTGTAAAAGTGCACCGCATCTTTTCCCAAGGCGTGCAGATCGCCGAAGAACGAGTTCTTCCATCCTGAGAAGGGGAAAAACGCCACGGGTGCCGGCACTCCGACATTCACTCCGACCATTCCAGCAGTCACATTTTGTGTGAACTCACGAGCTGCTGAGCCAGAGCGCGTGAAGATGGAGGCTGCATTCCCATATTCGGATTGACTGACGACCTCGAGGGCATCTTTCAGGGTCTTTACACGGACCACCGAGAGCACGGGACCAAAGATCTCTTCTTTGGCAACGCGTGATTTTGGATCAACATGATCGAGAATCGTGGGGCCAACAAAGAATCCATTGTTCTTGGCCGCCGAATCTTTGCGGCCATCACGGGCGAGCGTCGCTCCTTCTTTTTCTCCAACATCTATATAGCTCAAGATGCGCTTCTTGGCCTCTTCCGAAATCACCGGGCCCATGCAAGTGGCCTTCTCCGCTCCTGAACCCATGGTGAGGTTGTCTGCCGCATTGGTCAATTCCTTCACCAGAGGATCAGCCGCCTCCGCGACCGCAACCACCACACTCGTGGCCAAGCAACGCTCTCCGGCACAGCCAAAAGACGAGCCCATGATCGCGCTTACGGTTGTCTTCATATCATGGTCCGGCATCACCACCGAGTGGTTCTTCGCGCCTCCGAGCGCCTGCACGCGCTTCCCGTTGTTGGCTGCCGTCTGATAGATGTAGCGGGCAACCGCGCTTGAGCCCACAAACGATACCGCTTTCACCCGAGGATCGGTGAGCAACTGGTCTACGGTATCTTTGGCTCCGTGCACCAGATTAAGGACGCCGGCGGGAAGCCCCGCTTCGTGGGCGATCTCGACCAATCGCACGGAGGTGCGCGGCACTTTATCGGAGGGCTTCAATACAAAGGTGTTTCCGCAGGCGATGGCCATGGGAAACATCCAGAGCGGCACCATGACAGGAAAATTGAAAGGCGTAATGCCAACGCAAACACCGATTGCATGCCGGGTTGACCAGGCATCCACGCCTGTGCCCACCCGGTCCACCGTGTCGCCCATCATGAGAGTGGGGGCGCCGCAAGCAAATTCAACGCATTCGATTCCACGCTGAAATGAGCCTTTGGCTTCGTCGAGCGTCTTGCCGTTTTCTTCGGTGACCAATGCAATCAGCTCGTCAGCGTGGTTTTCCAGCAGCTCGCGATATTTAAAGAGGGTGCGGCAACGCTGCAGAACGGGCGTCTTGCTCCATGATCCAAAAGCGGCGTGTGCGGAGGCGACTGCGGCTGAAATCTCCTCCGGCGTGCAGCGTGGAATCTCGGCTACCGCTTCGCCCGTAGCAGGGTTGCGCTGAATGTCTTTCACCCCTCGCGAAATGACAGGTTTTCCATCGATATAAAGTGGACATGATTTCAGTTCAAGGGCAGTCGCGGTGGGTGACATAACAGGCCTCCAATGAGGTACAAAATCAAATTTTACACCCCTTTTGCAGCCAGGCGATGATGAACGAGAATCAGCGAAAAAAGCTTGCCGAGCAGCGTATTGGAGCATGTCGGGTCCGAGCGAGCCGGAATTGAGAGAGTTTGAGAAGCCGGCGCATCGCACATATAATGATGCAATCATCGCGGAGGCTCCTCGTCTTACAGCGCCGCTATCTCAACCAGGAGCACGACGGGGGGACCGATATGGAGTTCGTCCTCAACGGCAAGTGTCGCCGAGTGCCGGAAGCTCATCCCCAAACCACACTTCTGACCTGGCTGCGGCAAGAGGGATTAACCGGTTCCAAAGAGGGTTGCGCAGAGGGAGAGTGCGGTGCGTGTACGGTCCTGCTGCTACGCAATGCTCCCCCCGGAAGCCGCTTCGTCCCCGTGAATAGTTGCCTCGTTTTTCTGCCCATGATGGCGGGGCAGGAGGTCTACACGGTAGAAGCGCTTGCGGAGAGCGGAGAGTTGACCGAGGTCCAGCGGGCGCTGGCGGAGCTGGGCGGATCGCAGTGCGGATATTGCACGCCGGGTTTCGTGATGAGCCTGTTCGCCGAGCATCACCGGCCGGGGAGAACCGGCCCGTGCGATCCACACGCCATGACGGGTAATTTATGCCGCTGCACGGGATACCGCCCGATGCGCGATGCGGCCCTGGCACTGGGTCCAGTCTCAAACGATTCCTTTACACAACGGTTGCAAAATCCCGCGTCGGCAATAGAGACATTCGAGTCTCAGTTCGGCGCGGCAAGATTTGTCCGGCCGGGAACCTTGTCGGAGTGTCTCGCCATGCTGGCTGCTCATCCGGAGGCGCGGGTGGTGGCTGGCGCCACCGACCTGGCGGTTGAATCGAACTTGCGTGACCGGCGCTGGCCGCTTCTGGTGAGCATCGAAGCGCTTGCGGAATTGAGGATCTTTCGCGAAAGCGGTGATGAGATTGAGATCGGCGCCGGGTTGACGCTTTCGGAAATCGAAGCGCTTTGGAAAGATGCGCCGCAGGCGGTGCGTGAATGGTTTTCGCTGTTTGCTTCGCCACTGATCCGCAACCGGGCAACGCTCGGCGGCAACCTGGCGACGGCATCGCCGATCGGCGACGCAGCACCTTTGTTGCTGGCGCTGGGTTCGCAAATACGGATTGCAGGGAAGAGTGGCGAACGGCTGGTGCCACTCGATTCTTTCTTTCGCGGCTACCGTGAGACCGCTCTTGAGGCGGGCGAACTGATCGTATCAGCGGTGGTTCCAAAGCCGTATCCATCCTTCACTCGATTCTTCAAAGTTGCCAAGCGCCGTATGGACGATATCAGTACCGTAGCGGCATCGTTTGCCGTGGACCTGGACGCTCGCGGCCGTGTGGCGCGTGCCCGTGTGGCGTACGGCGGAGTAGCGGCGACGCCGATTCGAGTGCGAGAGGCAGAGTTAGCTCTCGAAGGGCGGCAGTGGGATGAAACCGCGATTGCGGCGGCAACGGAAGCGGTTGCCGATCAAATTGAGCCGTTGAGCGATCACCGCGGGAGTGCTGAATATCGCCTGGCAATGGCGCAAACGTTGCTTGAGAAGTTTTGGGCGGAACAGGAGTTGGTGACGCGATGAAGACCGTGGGCCAGACTCTGCCGCACGAAAGCGCGCGAGGTCATGTAACCGGCGAGGCGTTGTACACCGACGATTTGCTGAATCGCTTTCCGCGTCTTCTGCACGCGTGGCCGGTGCTTGCGAAGCACGCGCACGCAGAGGTCGTGAGCCTCAACGCAACGCCGGCGCTCGCGGTAGAAGGCGTGGCGGCGACGCTGACAAGTGTGGATGTGCCGGGAGAGGGCGATACTGGCCCGAATCGGCACGATGAGCTGCTATTTCCGGCAGAGGTTTTGTATCACAGCCAGCCGGTGGCCTGGGTCCTCGGGGAGACACTCGAGGCGGCCCGCCTGGGGGCGGAGCGCGTTGCGGTGGAGTACAGGCCGCTCGCCGCGGTGTTGACGATTGACGATGCGATCGCAGCGCGGAGTTTTCATTCCGGGCCATTTCATCTGGAGCGGGGCGATGCAGCCAGCGCGATTGCGCACAGCCCGCACCGGATTGCAGGACGGCTACGAATTGGCGGGCAGGAACATTTCTATCTTGAAACGCAGTGCGCGATTGCATGGCTGGATGAAAGTGGCGGAGTGGCTTTGCACTCTTCGACCCAGCATCCGGCTGAGACGCAGGAGATTGTTGCGCGTGTACTCGCAAAGCCGAAGCACCAGGTGACGGTGGAATGCCTGCGCATGGGCGGGGCGTTCGGCGGAAAGGAAGTGCAAGCCAACACTTGGGCGGCGATCGCCGCGCTGGGCGCGGTGAAGACCGGGAGACCGGTGCGTGTATGGCTTCCGCGGCGACTCGATATGGTGCTGACCGGCAAGCGGCATCCATTTCTCGCGGATTTTGAAGTGGGTTTCGACGGAGAAGGAAAGCTGCACGGCGTGAAACTAGCACTGTATTCCGATGGCGGATGGAGTCTGGATCTATCGGAGCCTGTTCTATGGCGGGCACTGTTTCATGTGGACAACTGCTATTTTCTCGCGGCCTGCGATTTGACAGGATACGTGTGCAAGACCCACAAGACATCGCAGACGGCTTTTCGAGGATTCGGCGGCCCGCAGGGGATGGTGGTGATCGAGGATATCCTCGATCGCATTGCGCGCACTCTCGATCTTCCGGCGGATGTAGTGCGCGAACGGAACTTCTATGTCGAGGGGCAGACGACTCACTATGGCCAAGAGGTGAAGGACGCTTCGCGGATCACGCGGATCTGGCATGAACTGAAGAGCACAAGCGATTTTGCAGCGCGGCGGCAGGTGGTGGCGGCGTTCAACGCGGAACAGCCGCATCGCAAGCGCGGAATCGCGATGACGCCAGTGAAGTTCGGAATTTCTTTCACGGCAACGGTTTTCAATCAGGCGGGAGCGCTGGTGCTGGTGTATCGCGACGGCAGCGTGCAGGTGAATCACGGCGGAACGGAGATGGGGCAGGGGCTGCATACCAAGATCCAGCAGGTGGCGGCCGAGACGCTGGGATTGCCGCTCGGATCAATCCGCGTCATGCCGACGCGCACCGACAAGGTGCCGAACACGTCGGCGACGGCGGCCTCCGCGAGCAGCGATCTGAATGGCGCGGCGGTGATGGATGCCTGCCGCAAAATCCAGGCGAACCTCGCGCCGGTCGCGAAAGCACTGCTCGAATGCGCTGAGGATGCAGTGCGCTACGAAGATGGTCTGGTGTTCGCCGGAGAGCACCGAGCTGGCGCCATTCCATTTCGAAAGCTAGTGGAGGCGGCGTATGTGCGCCGGCTGCCGTTGTTCGCGCAAGGCTACTACCGCACGCCGGAGATTCACTATGATCCCAAAACGGGACAGGGGCGTCCCTTTTATTACTACGTGTATGGCGCGGCGGTTGCGGAGGTAGAGGTTGACGGGTTCACCGGCGACTCGAAAATTCTGCGGGTAGACATTCTGGAAGATGCAGGCCGATCGTTATCGCCGCTGGTTGACCGCGGGCAAATTGAAGGCGGATTCATA
>Ga0222749_10001492_pt1 | contig 11888 bp, 14 predicted proteins | sample IncBWH2Mmetat_FD_197234 | JGI IMG/M metagenome (GOLD analysis project Ga0222749, IMG submission 197234) | Metatranscriptome of lab incubated forest soil microbial communities from Barre Woods Harvard Forest LTER site, Petersham... | ecosystem: Environmental > Terrestrial > Soil > Temperate...
CAACCACATCAACCAAAATGCTTATCAACCAGCATCAATCAGGGCTTGCGCCCATTGGTGTGAACCTGAAGTTTTAGTAGGTGGGTTGGAGGCAGAGAAGGGCTAGGCGATAGCCCAACAGGTACCGCGTGTCACAGTCAAACGTCATGCAACTTAATCGAGGTACGCAGTCCCCATGCGCAGATCAGTAGTTAGAGAAATTGCCTACAGCCTTCAGCAAGACACTAGGCTGCGGACGCCAAGAGCATTCAAAGCAAAAGCGTGGTCTCCCAAAGGCGCATCACTGTTTTGTCCCGTCTCCCGCGTCCCGCGCACTTGCGCCACGTTTGACAGGAAGAGCGGACTAGCAATTCTTGCTTGCGGACACACCCGAACGCAGAGCCTATGAACAACATCAAAAACAGAACAGCGTCGTGCCAAATTGGCTGCACTAATGTCGAAGTTCACGAGCAAGGTCATTCCATTCTTTTTAACCACTTTGGCGTGAAGTGTGAAGTACAGCCCAGACAGAGCGTACCCGAACCCGGAGCATCACTGCTACTCCACGACTACATCGCTGTGCTCGTGGCTGGGGCTGTTGCCGAGCACGCGGTATTCCCAGAGCAAAACATCTTGTGGAGTGTGGGCGGTGACGCTGCCATCATCGCAAGGCTGCTTGGTGCTCCAACATCAGAGCACCTTGCTTACGCAACGTGCTTGGCGAGCATCATCATTGGCAATGTGGGACGCTTGCCAATTCCAGAACCACATCAAACACTGCTACGCGAGGCAGTTCGCAGGGCAACTCATATTTTGAAACAACAGGAGCAACACAATGCGATTTAGTACACAAGCTACACTCGGTACACCGCTACCAGCGCGTGTCGATTTGAAATTTAGTGATACGCTTCAGATTTTCATTCAGGACGATAACGGAAACCCGTTAGTCGCCACATCAATCTACCTCACAAGCCGCGATCCACAATCAAGTTCTCAAGGCGGCAGCCTCAATGCCCAAGGTCTGCTCGGCAACGATCCAGCCGCTACTTCTGCGGCACTCACTGCGTTTCCCTCGGCGTATGCAACCATTTCGGGAAGTTCAGTGATGTACCTCGCATCCGCTGCATCTGCAAACGCGCAGCCCGTGCGTGCAATTATCGTAGCAGTGTCTGGCAGTGCTCAGAGATCGCTAGAAATAAACGTAAGTTAGATCACGGTCTGCCGTGACCTTGGTGACAATTTTCAAGAAAAGAGAAGACTAAATGGAAGAAGTAAAGAACGACATAGACGTAGAACTACAACTAGCACAAGCAGCACTCGCTCGTGCTCAACAAAGAAAAGCAGACGCCGAAGAGGCCGCACGACTCGCTGCACAGGCTGCGCTCGCCAAGAATTTAGCAGATGAACAGGAACGACTAACGCGCCTTCAAAGAGAAGCAGAAGAGACTCAACGTCGTTGGGCAGAAAAGCGTGCTGCTGAAGAAGCGGCGAGGCGTCTTGCAGAGGTGGCCAAGGCCGCTGAAACCCGAAGGCTTGAGGCTGAGTTTGAAGCGCGGCAAGAAGCAGCCCGTGAGGAAGCTGCACGACACGAACGCATCCGCAAAGTAACTGAGCAGGCACGGCAGGTAGAAATAGACGCAGCTAATCTTGAAGCCTCTCTGAGACAGGCAAACACACCCCGCGAAGAGTCTAAACCTGTGACCGTGCAAAGTCCTGAACATCCGCTGTCATTTCTGTTCACTGGACAATCCCGAACAGAAGAGACGATACCTGCTCCGGTACCAATGTCTGCTCCTGTGACCATGCCTCAGGTGAAAGCAGTGCGTAAGCCCTGCGTACCGGACGGAAATGATGTAGTTGCACTTGGAAAACTGTGGTACAGCACGACGAAAGAACGACCTTCGCCTATGAAGTTTGAAGCGCTGCTTGGTAAAGGATATTCCGTCTCCGAAATAGAGACAGCGTTACGCGCAGTGCAGTCACAAGACATACTTATGAGCAGTGACGGTAGGCTCAACGCTGTCGAATCACTGCTGGAGGCTGAGAATGTCTCGGCGTAATCTCACAGAGAAACAACGGAGGCAGCGGCAAGAATTTGTATCAGGTACGACCGGACTCACCAGCAAGCAGCCGACAGAACACATCACGGAGTTCCAGCAACTTCTCCAACGCCTCGGACTAATAGAGGACGCCTGTCATTTGAATGAAGAGTGTGCAGCATGGTGCCGCGTGAACAGAGACCGTCGCTACATTCCAGAAAATGTGCTGTACAGATTGCGTGTGAAGAGTCTCTACGAAGAGGAGCAGGCCCCGTTTTCACTTATTGACAACACGCTTGTGCCGGAACCGAAACCTTTGGAAGAAACCGAGGTGCCGGATGAGCCGTCACAAGAACAAGCAGCATAGCGACATTGAAGACTTGCTCCGAGCAGCAGACACACCTGCACCAACTCCTAAACCGATAGCTTCACCTATTCCGAAGATTCACCTTCCCAAGGAAGAACCTGATCCAACCAAGCCGATTGACTGGTTTGAAAGCTATGAACGCCATGTACGGCGCGACTAAAGACCCAGAACACTCAGAGGCGCATCGCGCCAGAAAGAAACCACAAAATGTCAGAAGCAGTCCTAGATGTTGCGGCGCTTGATGCGTCCGCATCAGCAGTAGAAGCAGAGATTCCAGCGATTGAAACACCCGCTGAAGCACCTGCTAAGGAAACACCCGTAGAAGCTAGAGCAGAAGCAGCGAAGACAGAGGACAGTAAACCAGCAGACGACGCCGTAGCCGACACAACCACTGCACCGATTACGCCGAAGGTCATCAACAGTCAGTTGCAGGAGTTGGCGAAAACTAACAAACCTCTTGCGACTGCGATTCACTCGCACGTTAAACAGGGCCTTGAGAGTCAGAAGTTCCTGAAGGAGAACGGTGTCAAGGATTTCTCGGAACTCAAGACCAAACTCAGTGCGCCGGACGAAGCCACTGAGCAGTTTCGCCAAAGCGTCGAAGCCTCGGATGAGCTGCTTTACCGTGGTGATCTGAAGGAGTTGTCGAACAATGTCTTAGAAGACATTACAGCAGAACTTGGTGACGCTGCTCCAGCACGACTGAGCGTACTGTCTGAGGCATTGCTGGAGAAAATCACAGAAGCTGATCCAGCAGGTGCCACGCGCATTCAACGCGCACAGTTCCTTGCGGCCTCCGAAACCTCTGGACTCATTAACTCGCTGAACAAACTGAACGGCTACATCGTAGCTGGTGACACCAAGTCGGCTGCGAACCTGCTGAAGAGCATTGGTCGTTTCTTCTCTGAAGAGATCGCTGCGAATGAGAACGTCGCAAAGACGCGGACGGAAGGAAAAGCAGCAGCGGAGAAGGAAACAGCTGCGACCGTTACGAAGCTGCGTGGTGAAGCAGAAGCATCTGTGGACAAATCCATGAACATCACCATGGGTGGATTTCTGCGACCGTTCTTACAGAGCCAACTAAAAGGTGTTCCCCGCACTGAATTAGTCTCTTTAGCAGAGACGATCAAAACTGAAGCCAAGCTGGCCCTTGGGAAAGACGCGGCATATGTTGATGAGGTTTCAAAACTGTGGCAGGCGCTAAAGACTCCGAGGCATAAAGAACGGTTGATGCAGAAGTTCGAGGCTGCGTTGAAGAAGAATGACTTTGGCAAGAGGTTGGTTGAGCGCGTCTGCCGTGAGAAGTTCCCAGAGAAGTTTACAGCGAAACCTGTGACTGCTGCAAAGCCCACAACCGCGAAGATCAATGTCAACGGCACATCTCAAGACGCATACGTCTTTGCAAAGCGTCCTGAGAATCTGATTCGAGACTCAGTGACTTTCAAAGGACGCGAGTACCACGCTTCTGACCTTCAGCAAATGCAGATGATGTCTCGTGGTTTTGTGAAGAGCAAGACCGGAAACCCAATTCTAGTTACGTGGAAAGTGAAGGCATAAAACCATGTCTATATTCGATGAAACAGTAGAGCAGCGCAAGGCTCGCCTGAAGGCTGAAGGTGATGCAATCGAAGCTGCACGCGCCAAGCAAATCGCCACAGCAACGGCACAAACCGCAGGGATGAACGAAGCCTACTTCCACAAGCAGGAAGAATTGGCACAGCAGATCGCAGAGCAGAATGCTAAGAATGCTGCTGCACAGAAAGAACGGGAAAAATCTGTGAATGAACGCAGAGCAGCCGAAGCTAGGGCACGGATAGAAGAACTACATGGCAAAACTAATAAGCCTCCTGAGGGTTGGCTAGATACGGCGGGAACTATACCTGCTCCACGAAACCCGTCGATCACACTTCAACCTCTGCCGGAGAAGTACCCCGCTGGTGATCCACGCAGGGACATGTCGGAAGACTTGATCATCCGCATGGGCATGAACCCAGACCCAACGCAGCCAGCATAACCAAGCGCAAAGAAGTAGGAACCACATCGCTACCAAAAGACGCGGCAGAAATGCCGCGCACATCTTTTCAAAGTTTCACCAAGGAGTTTTTACAGCTATGAGTAACTTTCGCAAAATCGCGCACGACGCTGCTGCCCGTTCGGCCAGCACGGGGGAAGACAGCACATCACTGATCGTAAACACCTCCGCACGCAACACGAAGCGCAAAGAAGCTGGCTACAAGCCAATCAATTTACCTGTGTATGACCGTGGGGGTGATGTCTCTACGGAAGCCTCTCGACGCTTGCAAGCCAGTGGGGATGCAGGAATCCAACGGTTGATTGAATCACCAGAGGCACCACTGATTTCCAGCAGAGCACCCAATGCAGAACCAAAAGGGAAAAGCATTGGAGAAAACATAGGCAGCATCATCTCTGCTATCGAGCCAACACCCAAAATCAAACAACCTACATACATGCCGCGCACAAGCGCACAGAAGGCCGCAGCGGAGCCGGACGTAGAAGCACCACTGATTACCATGCCAGCGCCGGACGTGAAGAATTTTCCATCAGCCATCGCTGCACCTATCGCAGACAGTGGTGGGGATGTTCCCATCGACGTGAACGACGGCCAGCATCAGGTGGCGATCCTGCAAGACGGAGAGAAGGTGCTCACTCCAGAGGAAGCAGACTCCTACCGCGCACAGCAGAGCACGATGAAGCCTCTCGGTGCTCCGCAGAGCAAGCCGAGTATCGGACGCATTGAACCCAGCACGTCGGAATCCACGGAGCAACTGATTCCATCGCGCGGCACGCCTCAGGAAAACGCGGCGATTGCTGCTGATAAGAAACAAGCGATGGGACAAGGCCCCAACGGTTTTGTGAAGTTAGGCACCGCTCTCATTCACGAGCGTCATCTGGAGCCATCTACGTCAGACGTAACAGGGCCAATCGCAGACAATTCAAGTGCAGCACCACGACCGGGATATAGGCCCATCGTTACGGATACGACTACTGCACCAGCAGCGCCAGCACTCACACCTGTTGGTCACAAAGCCACAATCGCTAACTACGATAAGCAGATTCAAGCTGCGCTGGATGAAGCAACGCCAGAAGGTCAAGAGAAAGCAGATCGCCTTACTGCTGCAAAACAGAACTACATCAAGAACACACCATGGGGTTCCGCAGAGAATCACCCCGGCATCCTTGGCAAGATTGGGCACGTCGCCGAAAGGATCGCAGCACGCACACCCGGTCTAGCTCCTATCATAGCGACACTCCCCGGTTCCGAAACAATGCGTGCCGCTGAAGAGCAAAGCGCTTACGGGCGCATCCTGCCAGATACAGAAGCTGAGGAGAAAGCAGCGCAAACGGCAAAAGCACAGGCCGAATTGAAAGCAGGGCCTGCCGAGAAGCCTGCTGAGTATGAAATCAAATCGGATGATCAGGGACGCATGTGGCGTGTGGACAAACTGAGCAAGCAACCACCACAACTGATCACCTTCGACAAGAGCGGAGCACCAACCCTGTCTGCCGCACCTGCTGGAGTACAACCACCAGCATTTGAGCAGCCCACGTTCGGCAAGAAGACCGAGAAGGGCATGGATGCACCAGCGAACGAGACACAGCAGTCTGAGTTCACTGCACAACTAGCAACCATCGCTCCAGCTTTGTCTTCAGACGAGCGCAGCACTTTTGCATTCCCAGCGGGATACAAACCAACTCTCAAGGAGATCGAAGACAACAAGAAGCTGCTGCGTGAAGCGAACTCTACCAAGCTGGCAGGCAAACGGGAAGACCTTGCAAACCAAACGGCGCAAGCAGCTTCGAACAAGCGCACGCAGGAAGAAAAGATGGTTGAGCAGATCGCTAAGGACATCGCACCAATGGACGTGAACAGCCTGAGCCAACTAAAGACCATCACTTCGATGCGCAGCGATCAACGTTCACTGATCTACGCACGAGCCAAAGAGTTGAACCCGGAGTTCAACACTGCTGAGGTAGATCGCAAAGTGAAGATGCTGGACAACTTCACGAACGGTAAAGACGGACAGAGCCTGCAATCATTTGGCACATTCTTGGAGCACGCTGGAGATGCCAATCAGGTTGTGCAGAACATAAGAAATGGTGTCACACCTCAAATCCTGAACGTTCCATTGAACGCTTTAGAAAAACATGGTTGGGGAACTACCGCCACACAGTTATCTGCTGCGTTGGAACCCGTGCGCAAGGAGTTTGAAGGATTCCTGCTAGGAGGCCGTGCGCTGTACGCGGAAGATCGCAAGGCAGCAGAGACCATCCTCAGTGATTCGTCTACTCCAGCACAGGTGCAAGCAGCCTTAAAGCAGATGGCTCACACCGTCAGTGCTCGCTACAACGAAATGGACAACCGTTTCAAAAACACGATGAAGGTAGACATCAGCGAAGGCGTCGGCCCTCTGTCAGATTCCGCCTTCAACGGTGCAGAAGCAATCGGCGTGAAAGAACTCGGTGGCAAGACACTGAGAGACGGCAAGCATGGGTACGGCTGGTACAACACCAGCACTGAGGAGAAATAAGTATGAGTGACAACAATGATGGGTTCGTTCCATCTATACAAGCAAAACCAGATGCGACACAGCAGAAGCAAAACGCCGTGAAGCCTGATTCTGCAAGTGTAGCTTCTCCTCAGAAGGACTCTGGAGGCACAAGTGATGGGTTTGTGCCTTCTGTTCGTGCCAAGAGTAAGCCCTCAGAGGAATCCGAACAACCGAGCGTGTTTGAGAAGACCGACAGAGCAATTACAAGCACTCTGGAGACGAACCCAGAGAACTTGAAGAACCTTGCTCGTACAAACCTCATCGAAGTTCCGAAGACGTTGGGACGGGAAATCTACAGCGGAATCAAAACAATCGGAAGCATGCCGGGAGGCATCTATCACGCTTTTGCTGACGAGCCTACGCAGGAGGAACGAGAGAAAAATGCGCAGTTTGAAAAAGAGAACGGTGAAGCGCTGGGAACAGAGACTTCGGGACTAAAGAGAATTGGTCTGGGGATAGAGCGCATGACTGGAGTCCCAGCAGCCGAAGAAGCTGTGAAGACCTACGCAAACCCAAAGACGCGCCCTAGCTATGAGCAAGTTCTCAATGTCGCACCTGAAGCAATCGGCCAAGGTGCAGGCGTAGTGACCGCTGCTGAGGTAGCTCCCAAGATTGTGCGAGGTGTGAAGGAAGCAATTCCTTCTGCAATAAGCAAGGTTGCAGACATCACGAGCAAAGTAAAAAGCCCAGACACCAGCACGCTTGGAGGTGTTCTCACAGATGAAGCCAAACAATACGCGCTGAGAAAAATCCCCGGCTACGACGTAGTAAAGACAGCTAAGAGGATTGCGAACAAAATCTCCGACTTGAAGGAAGCTGAGAACGCCTCTGCGCTCGGTAAACCTGCTGATGAGCTAATCCCTTCGCGTACTGCGAAGCCTGCAACTGATCCGAACCTAGTTGATAACAGTTACGTCCCGAACAAAGCAGCAAAGCCAGCAGGATTCAAGTCAATCCTTCCTGAAGAGCCGACTGCTGAGGCAGCACCAGAGGAACTGAAGCCAATCGGCTCAAAGGTCGCAGAGCCTGCATCTGATTTGAAACCCATTGGTAAGGCTGCACCAGAAGAAGCAGCCGAAGTGCGTCAAGCACGGCATGTTCTCGGCAATGTCGCTGTGGACAAGTTGAAGAGCGTAGAAGGTGGGCCTGAGGCGTTGCGACGTTTGACCGCTGGCACTTATCAGCAATTCGCTGATCTGGCGAACGCCTTGGACATCAAGAAGCCTGCGTACCTCGCTGAGAAAAACGGAGAGGCGTGGCAGGCCAGTGAGTTCAAGCGAACTGTGAAGGAGCATGGGAAGTCTTTGAGTGGGCCGAAGGAGACGGTTGTACGCGAATTGCTCTCTAAACCACCTGCTGAAATTCTTCAGCACACAAACCCATGGGTAGACAGCACAGCGAAATATCCAGCGCAAATGTCTTCACTAACAGAACGAACGATGAAAGCGTTGGGTCTGACTGAGGAAGCTAAGAACAACTTGCGTGCATCTGGCGTGAGTGACGCGCAAGCCCAGTCACTTCTAGCGAAGCTGACGAAGCGCCAACTTGAGAACCTCTCCGAGACGATGGAGAAGGGAGAACACCTCCCAACTGTCAGCGGAGGATCGCAAGGAGCCGAGCTATCGCCTAATGCAAGTGGCGAGTCTGCTGCATCGCAGGAAGCGATCAACAGAACTGTAAGTGAGAAAGCGAAAGGCACGAAGTACTACCGCTTGGACACCAGATCAGGAAGAGCTATACCCCTGATTGGCCCAGATCGTGTGGACGCTACCGCTGGAGATTACGAAGAGATTGTCAAGGTCGGAGTGGATGGCACAGAGACAACTCTCGATAGAGGGAGCAAGGCGAGGCCCAGACTTCGCAGCAGCAAGCTAATCCAGTAGTAAACCCTCAACAAAAATCCTCAACGACAGCTCCGTTGGGACAGCCGTGGGAGATGCCTGCCCGTACAGGTGTCTCCCGCGCATTCTTACGGGAGAAAATATGTCAGTATTTATAAATCTTGTGGGCCGAGTGTTTGGAAGGCTCACGGTGAAAAAGTGTGCAGGACAGAACAAGTGGGGTCACGCAATGTGGTTCTGTGTTTGTGCTTGCGGGACAAAATACAAAGCACTAGGGCAGTGCCTCAAGAGAGGCGATTGTTCATCATGTGGGTGTCTTCATCGTGAAGCAGAAGCGCACACTATACACGGTCACTGCAAACACGGCAAAGAGTCTCCTGAGTATTGCGCGTGGGCTAGTATGATTCAACGCTGCACCAACCCCAAAGCTACAGGCTGGAACAGATACGGAGGTGCAAATCCGCCAGTCCGTGTCTGCCGTCGCTGGAGATCATTCGAGAACTTCTTGGCCGACATGGGAGAACGTCCCGAAGGCACCTCACTTGGAAGAACGCTCGACATAGGAGCCTACAGGCCGGAGAACGTATCTTGGCAAACCAGAATAGAGCAACGCGCAGAGGCAACGAAGAAGCGAGCACTACTGAAGGCGGAGTGTGTCTCTGCGCTCGCCGCCTAGGTAAACAACATCTTCAGTCTTTCCTGCGATGCGTTCACGAGCCTCGACTAGAACCATCATTGTCAGTTCGTCCAGCATGTCGCTAGTACACATCCAAGAGCCGCGGCCTAAAAACTTAGGCAGCTTCTTGGCGACGGGTTGGGCGAGAGCACGGGCTTCAGCAGGATTATCGAGGTGATGAAGCAAGATCGTGAACAGTTTCGCCTCGTCCAGCGTGTGGAACTCTTGGGAAATAACTAGCGGAAGTTTTTTCCATTGGTAGCAGTGCTCAACCTGAAACTGCGCCGTCTGCTCAGGAAGCCAGCCCAGCGACAGCGCCGTATCGTAGTCTGCGTCCTGATTCAAGACCTGAACTTCCTTGCCAGTGTACGCAGCGACAGCGAGCACGCCCTCATGGAATCGGTAAGTTAATTTCATCAGGCTCATTGTAGCGTCCTGCTATACCCACGAACAGCACTCTTTGGTAACTACCCACAAGTGGTGTATCTAAACCAACATTTGAAAGGAACGACTTTGCGTTACAACGAAACGATTCAGCAACTGACACAGGAATTTGCTGCGCGTGTCTCCAGAAACCATGCTCAACCGGACAGCCTAACACTCAGCGAAGAGGAGGCAGAATCACTTGTGAATAGCTTCCCATCAACGGTGCTTCTTGAAGGGTTCAGAAGGGCAGGCAGCTACACCAAGCAACACCCACACGCTGAACGTGCGGTGATCCTAAAGGTACTGCACAGCCTTGCCTCGCGTCTGCTCAACGAATCTCATGCACGCGGAAAGTATATAAACTTCAGCGGAATTGCCCCACAGACGCATGACGTGCGCCCAGCGTCAAGCCCAGCACCAACAGACGAAGACATCTATGACGTACAGCGAGAGTTTCAAGAGAGTGTCACGGCTCACATGCTGGATTCTCGGTGGACACTTCACGAGTTTGAAGCTGCTGCGTTGCTGGCTAACCATTCAGTGCCAGATTTACGAAGACTCTTTGACAGAGTAGGCAAATGGGTTCTACAGCAGAGGACGCAAGAATTGATCTTCCACGATCAAGACTCAGTGACAGCCGAGACCTTCAAGATCGCCCACACAGCACAACCGATGGAAGGACAAACGATTGAAAGCACCTAAGCATGACTCGCAGAAGGAAGGACTCAGGCTCCTTAAACGTCGCCTGATCTGCTGCACAGCATACGCAGATAGCCGTGAACTGAAAGCAGCGATCAAGAAGTTCCGCAATGTCAATGACACAAGCAAACACCCCGTTCACGACATGATCCTAGCGCATGAGTGTGGACATGCAACGGTTGGGCTTCATCACAACATACCGTTGCAAGCCATTGTGATTGAACCCAAGGCTCCTCTGAATGGAATCGAGGCAAGTGGCGGGTGTGTGTTTTGCTTAAACGGAACTGAGAGTAAGACTGCGCATCTTCAGATGCTCGTAGCAGGAGTGGTTGCAGGTTTCGTTTACTGCGGTTCTGTTTTTGGTGAGAACATCGCCGCGAAGGAAAAACTCTTCGATCACAACACTGATGCTGCCAAAATCTGTGATCTTCTTTACGAGAGAATCACGAAGAGGCAAACGAGGGAATGTGATACAGCCCTGCATCAGATAGCCATGGGCTTGCGTGTCACCGCACACCTTTCTAAGCGCAACATAGAGAAGCTGAGACAAGTGGTGCAGAGCGCGAAGGAAATTCTGCTCACGCACGAGTCGAAATTCAAAGCACTGGCTCAAGCCTTGTGGGACAACCGAGACAAAGCCCCAGACTCACACGCGCGATTGAGCCAAGAAGAGATCACTGATATTTGGACTAAGAAGAAGGAAAATGTATGAGAGAAGAGGCACAACAGCCGGAGGCTTTGGTCAAACAGGATGCTCTGCCAGCCCTTGAAGTGGTGAAGAATCGAGATGGCTCAGATCGCCTAGCAGCGCGGCAGAAGGGACGATTCGTAAAGACTGCAAACGCTCGTGTCCTCGCCACGCAGAAGTCTATCGAGAAAATCCTGCATCTGCCAAACGATTCTGGCAAGACGCAGCTAGAAAGGATCATCACTACTCAGGCAAAGGTCGCAGAGGAAAACACCGATGCGCGGAACTTAGGTGCGGTGACAAAGTTCATCGAAGTCACTGACGAGATCAGCGGAACTAAAGCAGCGCGTGAGGCTCTGACGAGAGAAATCAACACGCCCTTGATCCCAACAGTCATTTTCATCTCAATGCCAAACCTAATGAATCCAGAGATCGAGGACTACGACGCGAAAGTCCGTGCCTCTGCCGAGCGTAATCGTAAAGGCCCTTCAGAGCAGTTCCTCATTGCGAACGCCGAAGTGATCCAGCAGAACGCGCCGAAAGGTGCGGACAAATGCTGAAGACACCAGAGGAACGCGAACGTGCGCAGCGAGAGATGCGAG